>Ga0163144_10019358_pt1 | contig 13696 bp, 9 predicted proteins | sample OliLak19BULKMAT1_FD_123175 | JGI IMG/M metagenome (GOLD analysis project Ga0163144, IMG submission 123175) | Freshwater microbial mat bacterial communities from Lake Vanda, McMurdo Dry Valleys, Antarctica - Oligotrophic Lake LV.19.BULKMAT1 | ecosystem: Environmental > Aquatic > Freshwater > Lake... | reverse complement strand
GACCCGGATGCTGCAGGGCGGCGATTTCCTCACTGCCGACGGCACGCAGAACGCCGAGCGCATCTCGTATTACAAGGCACGGACGACCAGCCACACTTTCACGATCAAGACCGCCGCCGAATACCGCTTCATGCTCAACACGAAGCTCGACGGCGAGGCGAGCCCCGTGGATCCCCAGCGCGTCCGCGTCGTGTGGAAGGCCGATGGGAAGGTATTTTTGGAAAAGGAATACGCGTGGGCCGACATGGACTACCCGACGGATACGTTCACCTTCAATTGGGGGCCGGGCGACCATGTGGTGAGCTGCGAGACCACCCCGGTGTTCCCCGGTCTCCAACCGCTTCGCACGAAGATGGAATACCGGGTCCTCTTCGCGGTCTTCGATGGCCCGCTCGAAAAGGAAAAATGGGAGCACCACCCGAACTACAGCCGGTTCTACACGCGGGACACTCCGCCCGAGGATGCCGCGGGGCGCCGGAAGTATGCCCGCGAAGTGCTTTCGCGCTTCGCGGCTAAGGCCTACCGCCGGCCTGTGGCGTCCGACACGGTCGACCGGTTGGTCGACATCGCGGAGAAGAATTATTCGCTGCCCGGCACCACGTTTGAGAAGGGCATCGCCCAGGCGTTCATCGCGGTGCTCGCGTCGCCCCGGTTCCTCTTCCATCTGGAAACCGCCGAGTCCGCCAATGGCGACCAGCCGTCCGCACCGCTTGACGAATACAGCCTCGCCTCACGGCTTTCGTATGCGCTGTGGTCGTCGATGCCCGACGAAGAACTGGCCGGGTTGGCCGCGCGTGGCGAGCTGCGTAAAAATTTCCAGGCGCAGGTCAACCGCATGCTCGCGGATTCGAAGGCCCGGGCTTTCTCTGAGAATTTCGCCAGCCAGTGGCTGCAAACGAGGAGCATCCTGGACATCCCGATCAACTCGGTTGCCGTGATGGCGAGCGAGACCGCCCCTGCCGCTCCTGGCGGCACCACGAACGCGGCTCCAACCGCTGCCGTCGCCGGCTTTGGAGGATTCGGCGGGCGCGGCGGTTTTGGACGCGGACGACGTGCGCCGTCGGGCACGGAACTGACCGCCGAAGTCCGGGCCGCGATGAAGCAGGAGGTGGATTCCTACTTTGAACACATTGTCCGCGAGGATCGCAGCGTGCTTGATCTCCTCCAGAGCAATTACACCTTCGTCAACGACCAGCTCGCCGCCGTCTACGGCATCACGAACGTGACCGGCGCCGAAATGCGCCGCGTCGAATTGCCCTCAGGCCACGTCCGAGGCGGCGTCCTGACAATGGGAGGCGTGCTCGCGGTCACCTCGAACCCGACCCGCACCTCGCCCGTGAAACGCGGGAAATGGGTCCTGGAAAACATCCTCGGTTCGCCGCCGGCTCCGCCGCCCCCGGACGTGCCCTCGCTGGAGGACACCCTGGCCAAGGCGGAGATCAAGGCCCCGACCCAGCGCGAGCTCCTCGCGCTGCACCGGGCCGATCTCAAGTGCGCGTCCTGCCACTCGCGGATGGATCCGCCCGGCCTGGCGCTGGAGGGCTTCAATGCGTTCGGCCGCGTGCGCGCGTATGAGTCCGGCCAGAAGATCGATCCGTCGGGCGAGCTCGCCACGGGTGAAAAATTCTCGGGCGTCGGCGACCTCAAGCAGGCGCTGGTCGAAAAGCATCGCATGGAATTCTACCGGACCCTGACGGAGAAGCTCATGACCTACATCCTCGGTCGGGGCGTCGAATACTACGACGTGCCGACGGTCGATGCGATCGCCGGGAAGCTGGACAAGGACAACGGCCGCTTCTCCACGCTGCTCATCGGCGTCCTCGAATCGGCCCCTTTCCAACAACGCCGGACCGCCCCGAACACCTCCCACCGGGACCAGAAACCGGCGACTCCGTCCGCCGAGGCCCACAATTCCAAGCAAACTCCATGAACATCAGGAAATCCCCGTCGAACGATCCGCTGGCCGTGAATCGCCGCCTCTTTCTGCGCAATCTCGGGGTGTGCCTTGCCCTGCCTGCGCTGGAGGCGTTTCCGCGGCGCACCTTCGCGGCCGACGCCGCGTCGAAGCTCGCCGCCACGACGGCCACGGGTGTGCCGCTGCGCACGGCGTTCCTTTATTTTCCGAACGGCGCGATCCCGTCCGCTTGGTGGCCCACTGGCACCGGGGCCGACTTCACGCTCAACCGCACCATGGAGCCCCTCGCCAACGTCAAGCAGCACATCCAGGTGCTCGGCGGTTTGGGCGATGCATCGGCCAACGGCGGCCCCGACGGCGGCGGCGACCATGCGCGCGCCAACGGCACCTTCCTGACCGGCGTGCGCATCAAGAAGACCAACGGCGCGGATTTCCGGGCCGGCGTTTCCATCGACCAGGTCATGGCGCAGCAGATCGGCCTGCTCACGCCGTTTCGTTCGCTCGAGCTTTCCTGCGACACCGTGCTCAACGTCGGCACCTGCGACACCGAATACGCCTGCGTCTATCAGCACAATCTCGCTTGGAGCTCGCCCACGACGCCGCTCACCCCCGAAGTGAGCCCCCGTGCGCTGTTCGAGCGGATGTTCGGCGCCGGCACGCCGCAGGAACGCGCCAAGAACCTCGCCATCCGGCAGCAGCAGACGGGTTCCATCCTCGATTTCATCCAGGGCGACATGCGGAGCCTCACGCGCGAGGTGACGGGCCGCGACCGTGACAAGATCGACGAATACTTCACCGGCGTGCGGGAGATCGAGCAGCGCATCCGGGCTGCCGAGAAGTCCCGCGCCGGCCGGTCGCAGCCCACGGTGCCCGCGCCGGAAGCCGGCATCCCCGCCAGCTACCGGGAATACGTGCGGCTGATGTTCGACATGCTCTTCCTCGCATTCCAGACGGATACGACGCGCGTCGCGACCTTCATGATCTCGGGCGACGGGAACAACCGGGACTTCGCTGAAATCGGCGTTAACGACGGCCATCACAACCTGTCCCACCACGGCAACCGGCAGGACTGGATCCAGAAGGTCGCCACGATCGACCATTTCTACGTCACGCAGCTCGCCTACTTCCTCGAGAAGATGGAGGCCGCGAAGGATCTCGACGGCAGTTCGCTCCTGCACAATTCGCAAATCATCTACGGCAGCGGCAACTCCGACGGCAACCGCCACTCGCATTCGAACCTTCCCATCATCCTCGCGGGCCATGCCGGGGGCGCGCTGAACCCCGGACGCCACACCAAGTTCAACGACCTGCCGGTGACGAACCTCTATCTCAGCATGCTCGACCGCATCGGCGGCGCTCAGCGACTGGAGCGGTTCGGCGATTCCACGGGCCGGCTTGAGAACCTATAAACACCCGGATCGAACCATGTATCCGTCACGAGTTCCATCGGTCCTGAGGCCGCGCCTCGTCCTTGCGGCCGTAGCGATCTGCCTTTTCTCCGGCGTCACGGCCGTGTTCGCGGCCGACCCGCCTGCCGCCGGGCCACAGCGCGGCGGGCGCGGTGGCCCGTTGACCGCCGAGGACCAGTCCGCCATCGCCAAACTGGCCGGGCTGCCCGCATGGAGGCCCAGTATCGGTGACGGCGACTACTCGATTGCTCCGCCCTATTCGCCCGCGCCCGAGAACGCGGCCCGCGACGGAGTTCCACAGGGCAAGGTGGTCACATTCCACATGGACATGGCGGGCAGCAGATTTTACCCGCCGGTCGCCGGTCGCGACGGCGCTCCGCCCGCTCCGCGCGAGGTCAATGTCTACATTCCCGCCAGCTACGTCCCCGGCACACCCGCGCCGCTGCTCTTCTGCCACGACGCGATGGGCATGCATGACACCAAACCCGCGCCCTACCTGCCGACGATTTTGGACAACCTGATCGCCGACAAACGGCTGCCCGCGATGGTCGCCGTGATGGTCATGCCGAGCAACCAGCGCAGCCTCGAATACGACACGGTTTCGGGAAAGTTCGCGGAGTTTGTCGAGGCCGAGGTGCTTCCCCGCGTCGCCAGAGAATGCGGCGTGACCTTCACTGCCGACCCCGATGCCCGCGCCGTGCTCGGTGGCAGTTCCGGCGGCGCGGCGGCACTATCGATGGCGTGGTTCCACCCGGAACTCTATCGCCGGGTGCTCGTTTTCTCCGGCACCTTCGTCAACCTGCGGAACGGCCCCGACGCACCGCATGGCGGGTGGGAATACCATGAGAACTTCATTCCCAAGACCACGCCGAACAAACCCCTGCGCATCTGGCTGCACGTCTCCGACCGTGACAATGGCGCCAATTCCTCCGATGCCGGCATGGGCAACTGGGTGCTCGCCAACTTGCACATGGCCGAGGTGCTGAAGGCGAAGGGCTATCCCTACCAGTTCGTCTTCGCCAAAGAGGCCGGACATGTGGACCGCCCTGTCCGCGCGCAGACCCTGGCCCCCGCGCTGGAATGGCTCTGGAAGGATTACCAACCCGCGACCAAGTAGCGCCGCATCCAACCCTGCGACGCCCAACCCAAACCGACCCGTGAAACCCAACCACCGCTTGCCCTCCTTGGCTTTGATCGGCGCCTTGGCCGCCATTTCGGCCCAGGCCCAGATCAACAACAATCCCCCCGGCGGCAGCGGACCAGGCCGGGGCCGGGGTCCCGGCGTTGAGGCCAGCGTTGTCACCGCCGCCCGCTCGCCGGTGATGAACGCCGACAACACCCTCACCTTTCGTCTGCAGGCGCCCAACGCCAAGACGGTGCGGGTCTTCACGGATTTCCCCAAACTCGGCGACGTTCCGGTCAACGGCTCCGCCGGTTTCGACATGGCGAAGGACACCAACGGTGTCTGGTCCTACACCTCCCAAAAGCTCGCGCCGAGCTACTATCAATACTGGTTTGTGATGGACGGGTCCTCGTTTCCCGACCCTCAGAACACCTTCGTCCGCCCTGCTTCCGGCGTTTACAAGAGCATCGTCGCCCTCCCCGGTAAGGAAGCGGAATTCATGATGTTCCGCGACGTGCCCCACGGCAACCTGACCGAGCACCACTATCTCAATCCGGAAAACAAGACCGCCCGCCGCGTCGTCATCTACACGCCGCCCGGCTATGGCACGAGCGGCAAGAGCTACCCCGTCGTTTATCTCCTGCACGGGGCGAACGACTACGAGCGCGGCTGGACGCAGACCGGCATGGCGAACACGATCATGGACAATCTCATCGCCGACGGCAAAGCGGTCCCGGCGATCATCGTGATGCCGTTCGGCCACGACACGACGGGCTCCACCGGCAAGCTGCCGGAAGTCCGGGCGCTGCAGGCATCGCTCGGCTATTCCGCCCCCACCAACTCCAACCGGGGCGGACCGGGAGGCGCCTTCGGAGGCGGGACCGGTCCCAGCTACATGGAAAAGGATCTCCTCGGCTACGTCGTGCCCTACGTGGAAAAGGAATTCCGCGTCATCAGGGAGAAGAAGGCCCGCGCGATCATGGGCTACTCCATGGGCGGCGGCCACAGCACGACCATCGGCTTCCGACATCCCGAGCTGTTCTCCGTGGTCGGAGGGTTCAGCGGCTACAGCCGTCCGGCCGCCGAACCGCTCCTCAACGATACGGCTAAGGCCAACAAGGACTACAAGTTGATCTTCATCGGCTCCGGCACGGAAGACACCGCCGTCAACGGCGGACGCACGCTGCACCAGGCCTTCACGGAAAAAGGCGTGAAGCATACCTGGAGCGAAGACCTCGGCTATGGACACGACTACCAGATCTGGCGGATCTACCTGCACCGACTCCTGCAGCAGATGTTCCGCGACTGATCCCAAACTTGCTCCGAACATGAACAAGCTTTTCGCCTCGCTCGTGTTGCTCGGACTGTTGCTGGTGAATCCGAACGCTTCTGCGCAGGACACGAACCTCTTTGTGTTCCTATGCTTCGGCCAGTCGAACATGGAGGGCTTCCCCGGCATCGCCGAGGAGGACAAGGGTCCGGTGGACGAGCGGTTCCAGATGCTGGCCCGTGTGGATTTCCCCAAGCAGAGCCGCATGAAGGGCAACTGGTATCCTGCCGTGCCGCCGTTGTCCCGGCCGTCGGCCGGACTTGGGCCCGTGGATTACTTCGGCCGGACGCTGGTCTCGAATCTCCCGCCGCACATCCGAGTCGGCGTGGTCTACGTCTCCATCGGCGGCTGCAAGATCGAGTTGTTCGAGAAGGACTCCTTCCAAGGCTACGTCGCGACCGCGCCGCGGTGGATGACCAACACCATCGCCACTTACAGCGGCAATCCGTATCAGCACTTCGTCGAGATGGCGAAGCTGGCCCAGAAGGACGGCGTCATCAAAGGCATCATCTTGCATCAGGGCGAATCGAGCACGAACGACAAGGAATGGCCCAACAAGGTCAAAGGCATCTACGGCAACCTCCTCGCGGATCTCGGCCTGAAGGCGGAGGACGTGCCCCTGATCGCGGGCGAAGTGGTGAACGCAGACCAGAACGGCGTCTGCGCCGGCATGAACAAGATCATCGCCGACCTGCCCAAGACCATTCCTACGGCCCATGTCGTTTCCTCGGCCGGGTGCCTCGCCCGCCAGGACCGCCTGCATTTCACGGCGGCGGGTTACCGCGAACTGGGCCGGCGCTACGCTGAAAACTGGCTCACGTTGCTCGCATCCAACGGGGTGAAAGCGACGAAGCTTAAAGCCGCTCCATGAACGGACTCCCATCATCCCCTGGGTTTTCTTTCCGTGGTTCTCTAGCGCTTCTTGCGGGTGCGACCGTATTGGTCGGCTGCTTGGCGTTGCACGCGGCCCCGCTCCCGCCGGCGGCGGTGGCGTTCATCGACCAGCATTGCGCGGACTGCCACAACGCCACCGACAAAGAAGCGGGGTTGGACCTCACGAGCCTGGCCTACGACCCTGCTGACGGGGCCAACTTCGCGCGGTGGGTGAGGGTGCATGACCGCGTGAAGGCCGGCGAGATGCCGCCCAAGAAGAAGACGCGGCCGCAGACGGCGGGCCTCGATGCGTTCGTGCAGACGATGTCCTCCACCTTGACCGCTTCCGAGCGGGCCAGGATTGCGAGCGATGGCCGCGCAGTGCAGCGCCGCCTCAACCGCTACGAATACGAAAACGCGCTGCGCGACCTGCTGAACGTCCCCTGGGCACAGGTGAGGGACAAGCTGCCGCTCGAAGGTGAACGCCACGGGTTCAACAAGAGCGGCGAGGCGCTCGACGTTTCGTTCGTGCAGATGGAGCGTTACCTGAGCGCGGCGGACTACGCGATGCGGCAGGCGATGTCGGCGGCATTCGAACGGCCGACGAAGAGCGTGCGCAAGATCTATGCGCGCGACGTGATCGTGGGCTATCAGCCACGCGAGAACGGCACATTGCCGGACCGGCTTGCTTTCCCTGTGCTCGACTCCCACGCGCAGCCCGAGGTGCGCGCCGGGCGGGCACCCACCACCAGTCCCGAGACGCGCGAACGCGAGGCCGTAGGGAAGGTTTCCAGCATCTTCAGCGATTCGGGTGGTTACGCGTGGGGCTTCAACGCACCGACCTCGGGGCGCTATCGCATTCGCCTCAAAGGCTACAGCGTCTGGGTCAGCGGCGGTGGGATCGGGCGGTGGATGTTTGACGGGCAAGGGGCGGAAAAGGCCGCGACCTACTGGCTGCCCGTCTGGCACCGGCCCAACGCCGACGAGATCTGGCAGGGCCGCAACCGTGAGCCCATCGGTTTCTACGCCACGAACTCCGGGCAGACGCGTCCTATCGGGGTGGGAGACTTTTCGCCCGATCCGTCGATCGTCGAAATCGAGGCACAGCTCGCGGGCGGTGAGAGCGTCCGCACCGACGCCATGCGCTTCTTCCGCACCCGGGTCAACGGCACCGACGAACAATACGTCAACCCGCTGGCGACAGCGGAAGGGATGCCGGGCTACGCGGTCCAATGGCTGGAAGTGGAAGGACCGCTGGAAGACCCTGCGGCAACAACGGGCTACAAGCTCCTCTTCGGTGATCTGCCCATGCGCCGCATGGAGGCGGGAAAGGCTGGCGGAGTTTTGTTGGAGGGTATTCCGTCAGGTGCGCCCGGTGGCGGACGCGGTGGAATTGGCGGCTTCGGTCCCGGTGGTCCGGGCGGCGGGCGCGGCGGCCGCGGTGGTGGGGGAGGCAGTGGACTGATGGTCGATGTCTTCTCCGAAAGCCCGGAGCTGGACGCGGCTCGACTGCTGCGCGGCTTCATGCGGACGGCCTACCGGCGGCCGGTGCGCGAAGTGGACGAGCAGCGCTTCCTCGGGTTGTTCCAAAAGGAGTTCGCGCAAGGTTCGGGCTTCGCGCGTTCGATGCTGACGGCCTACACCGGCGTGCTGGCCTCGCCGGGCTTCGTGTTTATCGATGAGTCGCCGGGCCGGCTGAACGACATGGCGTTGGCCACGCGTCTCGCGCTCTTCCTGTGGAACTCCACGCCCGATGCGGCGCTCCGCGCACGAGCCGAGAAGGGCGAGCTGCGCCGGCCCGAGATGTTGCGCGCCGAGACGGAGCGGCTCCTCAACGACTCGCGCTCCAGCCGCTTTGTCGAGGCGTTCACCGACTACTGGCTGGACCTGCGGAAGATCGACGACACCTCGCCCTCCTCGACGATCTACAACGACTACGAGATGGACGATCCGCTCAAGCTCGCGGCGCTCGACGAGACCCGCCTGTTCTTCGCCGAACTTGTGCGCGCCGACCTGCCCGCGCGCCATGTCGTGAACTCCGATTTCACGTTCCTCAACGGCCGCCTCGCCGCGCACTACGCGATTCCGGGCGTCGAAGGCGCGGCCATGCGCCGGGTGACGCTTCCTGCGGGCAGCGACCGTGGCGGCCTGATGACGATGGCCAGCGTGCTGAAGGTCACGGCCAACGGCACGACGACTTCGCCCGTGCTGCGCGGCCACTGGATCACCGAGCGTGTGCTGGGGGTCGAAATCCAGCCGCCGCCGGCCGGCGTGAAGGCCGTCGAGCCCGACATTCGTGGCGCGGTCACGATCCGCCAGCAGCTCGCGAAGCACCGCGAGGATCCGAGCTGCGCCTCATGCCACATCAAGATGGATCCGCCCGGCTTCGCGCTGGAAAACTACGACGTGATGGGCGGCCGCCGCGACCGCTACCGGGCGGTGGCGGACACTGTTCCACCCGTGCGCGGCTTTGGCATGAGCGGGCAGGCCTTCGCCTTTCATTACGGCCTCCCGGTGGACCCGGCCGGCGAACTGCCCGACGGCCGCCCGTTCAAGAACGTGATCGAGTTCAAGGATCTCGTGCTCAAGGACGAGCTCGCCGTCGCCCGCAACCTAGGCAAGCAGCTCCTGGCTTTTGCCACCGGCGCTCCCGTGGGTTTCGCCGACCGCCCGGAGTTGGAGAAAATTCTTCAAAACGCCGCCCCCAGCCACTTCGGCGTCCGCACGCTCGTCCACGAAATTGTGCAGAGCGGTTTGTTCCAGAACAAATGATCCTGCCATGATCAAGAATTTCCCAACGTCCCAGGCCCCGTTCATCGTCACCCGTCGTGCCATGTCACGCCGACGCTTCCTCCAGGGCGCGGGCGTCGCGCTCTCGCTGCCGATGCTCGATGCGATGCTGCCGCCGTTCGCCCGCGCTGCCAAAGCCTCGTCGCCGCTCCTGCCGGGCGCGAAGCCGCGCCGGATGTTTGGCATCTGCAACAATCTCGGCCTGCGACCCGACCTGTTTTTCCCGAAGGACAGCGGACCGGACTACACGGCCTCGCCTTACTTGAAGCTCCTTCAGGAGCACCGCCAGGAGTTCACGGTGTTCAGCGGTGCGTCCCACCCGAACGTCGATGGTGGGCACCCGGCCGACATCGCATTCCTTACCGCCGCACCACACCCGGCGAGCAGTTCGTTCCGCAACACGATCTCGCTCGATCAACAGATCGCCGAACGCATCGGCACGCTCACGCGCTTTCCCTCGCTCACGCTCGCGGTCAACGGCGGCGGGCGCGGTCTCTCGTGGACCGGAACCGGGGTCGCCATCCCGCCCGAGCAGAGCGCCGCCGAGGTGTTCAACCAGCTTTTCCTCCAGGGCACGCCCGAACAGGTGCAGGCGCAGATCCGCAAGCTCGACACCGGTCGCAGCATCCTCGACGCGGTGGGCGAGCAGGCCAAAGACTTCCAGCGCGGTCTAGGCGCGCGGGACCGGAGCCGGCTCGAACAATACTTCACCAGCGTGCGCGACCTGGAGCACCGGTTGCAGGAGTCGAAGGGCTGGGAAAACAAACCGAAGCCCGTCGTCAAGGTCGCGCCACCCGTCGACCCGACAAACCCCGCCCAATACATGGCGAAGATGAAGGCGATGTATGACCTCGTGCGCCTGTCATTCGAGACCGACTCGACGCGCGCAGTCACCCTGATGCTCAACAGCGTCGGCACGCCGGTCATCTCCGACACGGGCGAGACCCTGACCGACAGCTACCACAACCTCTCGCACCACGGAAAAGCCGACGAGAAACTCTCCCAGCTCAGGATCATCGACGAGGGCCACATGAAGCTGCTCGCGGGCCTGTTCCACGGCCTCAAGTCCGTCCGCGAAGGCGAGGACACGCTGCTGGACCGCACCATGATTCTTTACGGCTCCAACCTCGGCGACGCCAACGCGCACTCGACTATCAACATGCCCACGCTCTTCGCCGGCGGTGGTTTCCGCCACGGCCAGCATCTGTCGCTTGATCCGGGCGGAATCTATCCGCTGCCCAATCTCTTTGTCTCGATGCTCCAGCGCATGGGTTTCGAGGATGAGAAGTTCGCGTCCTCGACCGGCACGATGCGGGGCCTCGCAGCGAAGGGCTCCGCATGAGGCCGATGCTTCCACGGAGGACTCCCTTCGGCGCCGCCATGTGTTCCCGCTTCGCAATTGCTCTCGGTGCCCTGGTGTCCGTTGTCTGCCTCGCCGGCACCACCTTCACCCCTGCACCCGGCCCGCTCGCCTCGCCTGCGGCCATTGCGGCGGTTCTTGCCGCCGTGCCGCCTGCAGCCGCCGGCGAGACTGTGGTGGACTTTGAGAAGGCGGAGATCGGGATGCCTGTGGCGAAATGGGAGGAAAAAGGCGTGACCTTCGAAGTCGCCGGCCCGCTCAAGCGCACGCCGGCGGCGAAACCGCGCCTGATATTTTTTCCGCACCTCGCCACCGGGCACAAGGGCATCCTCAATGCGATGGCCACCGATCAGGCCGTGCCGCTCAAAATGACCTTGCCGGGTGTCGGCGCGTCTGCGGTCACGCTGGTGCTCTGGGGTTCGACCGGCTGCCCGGCCGTCGTCGAGGCCTTTGATCAGGACGGAAAACTCGTGGATAAAAAGTCCGTCGAAGCCATCCCCGGTCGCAAGGCTCCCGACGCGCCCGTTCCTTTCACCACGCTCACGATTCAAGGCTCGTCGATCGCCTACGTCAATCTCAGCGGCCCGCGCAACGGCGAGTTTTTGGCGGCAGACGAAGTGCGGTTCGTGCCGTTAGCGGAGAGCCAGAAATGAGTTCTACTGAGGGAACAGACTGGTCGAACCGATGGAGCCCCCTCACTCGCCCTACGGGCTGATGAGACTGACTCGATATCGTGGACGGATACGGGGCACGGGGGCGAGAAAGAGACCACGAGAGCCTCGCGACGGGCGGCGGCCCTACCTGGATGAATGCCCGTCACTGTCTGACAGAGACACTCCAACTCTAGTTCAAGTAGCCGCAGTCGAACGGCCACTTCCCAGAAATCTACGCCGCCTGTTCGGCTCAGGCAGCCTTGGCCACGGACTTCGCTTGAAGGGCGGCGATCATGCTCTCGAAGATAAAGCGGCCGTCGGTCGTGCCGAGCAGGGCTTCGCTGGCGCGGTCGGGATGCGGCATGAGGCCAGCCACGTTGAAGCGGTCGTTGGCGATGCCGGCGATGTTGAGCACGGACCCGTTCGGATTCGCGGCCTCCGTCACCGCGCCATTCGCATCGCAGTATTGCCAGAGGATCTGCCGGTTGGCCTTGAGCTTGGCCAGCGTTTCGGCGTCGGCGAAGTAGCAGCCTTCGCCGTGCGCAATGGGGATCATCAGGGGTTTGGCTGCGGGAATCTTCGAGGTGAAGGCCGTGCAGAAGTTGTCGGTCTTAAGGAAGACCTGCTCGCAGCGGAACTGGAGGTCGCGGTTGCGGATGAGGGCACCAGGAAGCAGGCCGGCTTCGCAGAGGATCTGGAAGCCATTGCAGATGCCGAGGACCATTCCGCCATTGTCGGCGAATTGCTTCACGGCCTGCATCACCGGGCTAAACCGCGCGATGGCGCCGCAGCGCAGGTGGTCGCCGTAGCTGAAGCCGCCGGGAACGATGACGGCGTCGACGACACCAAGGCTTGTGTCCTTGTGCCAGACGAGCCGGGCCTCGTGGCCGAGGACACGGACGGCGTGGACGCAGTCCTGGTCGCAGTTGGAGGCGGGAAATTGGAGGACGGCGAAGTTCATGGTCAGTCGACGATCTCGAGCCGGTAGTCCTCGATGACGGGGTTGCTCAGGAACTTATGGGCCGCATCGTTCAGAGCCTTGTGCGCGGCGGCCTTGTCGGTGCCCGCAGCCAAGTCGATCTCGATATATTTGCCGACGTGGACGCCGGTGACGCCCTTGTAGCCCATGTGGTCGAGGGCGTTCTGGACGGTTTTCCCCTGGGGATCGAGGACGGCTTTCTTCGGAGTAATGATGATCTTCGCTTTCATGGTCGTCGGGCGGAGCCCGGATTCGGAAGCCACGATGTTGGGAAACGCGGCCCGAACTCGCGAGCGAATTTTCCCTGCATCCAGTCGCATCCAGCCGGCGTAGACATTGGAGACAGCCGTAAATCACTCCCATCCAACTGCCATGAAGAACCAAAACCCACTTCTCAGGACCCCAATTCGTCTGGGCCTCGCCGCCCTCGCCACGTTGCCGGCGCTTGCTTCCAGCCATCGTGAAGCGCCGTTGATCACGTCGACGCCGAAGATCGACTGCGCCGACTTCTACGCCTTCAACAGCTACGAAGCCGGCCGCACGAACTACGTCACCATGGTCGCCAACTACATCCCGCTGCAGGACGCCTACGGCGGGCCGAACTATTTCCAGCTCGACACCAACGCGCTCTACGAGATCCACGTCGACAACACCGGCGACGCCCGCGAAGACCTGACCTTCCAGTTCCGCTTCCAGAACACTCCGAGGAACATCGCCCTCGAGATCGGCAGCGGATCCAGCAAGCGCACAAACTCCGTCCCCGTCCTCGCCGTCGGCCCGATCACGGCCGGCAACAACGCGTCGCTCAACGTCGACCAGACCTACACGCTCTCGGTCATCCAGGGCCTGCGCCGGTCAGGGACCGCCACACCGCTCACCAATTCGGTCTCGGGCGTGTTCACCAAGCCCCAGGACTACGTCGGCACGAAGACCTTCCCCGACTACAACGCCTACGCCGACCAATACATCTACTCGATCAACCTCCCGGGCACGACCAACAAGGCCAAGATCTTCGTCGCGCAGCGCAAGGACCCGTTCGTCGTGAACCTCGGCGAAACCTTCGACCTCATCAACATCTCCACCAGTCCGCTAGGGCCCGAGGACGCCAACCGCGACAGCCTCGCGGACAAGAACGTCACCAGCATCATGCTTGAGCTGCCGAAGGAATTCCTGCGCGGTGCCGGCCCCAACGGCGGCATCATCGGCGCGTGGAGCACGGCCAGCCTCATCCAGAACGGCCAGACCAACCAGATGTCGCGCCTGG
>Ga0163144_10019356_pt1 | contig 13696 bp, 13 predicted proteins | sample OliLak19BULKMAT1_FD_123175 | JGI IMG/M metagenome (GOLD analysis project Ga0163144, IMG submission 123175) | Freshwater microbial mat bacterial communities from Lake Vanda, McMurdo Dry Valleys, Antarctica - Oligotrophic Lake LV.19.BULKMAT1 | ecosystem: Environmental > Aquatic > Freshwater >... | reverse complement strand
TTCAGCTGCGAGCCCGAGACGACCGCGGCAGCGTCGGGGCGGAAGCTCCCCGCCGTCCCCCCGCCGTCCCCGCCGTCCCCCCGTTTGGCCGCCCGCCGAAGCGAACCGAGTGCCTACGGGAGGCGGCCGTCAGCTTCAGCGCGGCCGAGTCGCTCGCGAGGTCAACATCAAGGACCGGAACGAGCTGCGTGAATGGCTCGTTGCTCCGCTCGAAATCACACGAGTTTCCGAGCATGAGCCAAAGCGACTCCTCGGGACGTGCAACCTCGCCATTCCCGTCGATGAATAGCCTCGCCGCTTCCAACTCAATGATGTCACCCTGACAGGGGCTGGGATCGACGACATTCTCATAGAAAGGGGCACCAGTCTCGAGATGCTTCGCTAGCGCCGCAATCTGAGTTCGCAGTGACTCGGCGTCGTAGGCCCACGCGTCGACACTCGACTCTCGCATCTCCTGCGCCACGGGTCTACAATCGACCCCATTGCTTCTTGCCGGCAGGCACGAGTTTCTGAGCTCGCTCAATGGCGAGACGAGCGCGCGACTCGACCTCCTCGTCGACAAGAGCTGACAACCCAGCCGCGTGAGCGACTGCCCATGCTCGAATTTCGCGCGCGGCATCCAATGCATCCGGCTCGACGTCCTGTAGGTCGGAGGACGCCGGCATAAAAACCGCCAGTGGTACAAGAGCGGGCATGAGAAATGCAGAGCCGGCGTTGAGGCAGTTATCGCCAAGTCGTATGAAACTTGCGAGCAACGCCGCGTGGCGTCGCAGAGCTGCGGTCGTCGGGGCAGCGGCCTTGCTCAGGCCGAGCGAGCTCGCACCCTTGAGCGAAGCCCCGCTAACTCCACTCGATGAGATCGCTTCGCTGAGAGTCGAGTTGCCGATGTCAAGCAGCCGAAAATTCACTGCCGCGGCTGAGCGCAACTCTGTCGGCGGGGGGCGGGTGCTGACCGGCAAGCCGGGTGCCGTCACACCGAAATCACTGGAAAGGGAGGTGCTCATGCGGCCTCAATCATTGCGTGGCACTCAGCCGTCCAGTCCGCCGCTAGTTTGAGGAAGTCCACCGCTTCGCTCGACGCAAAAGACTTCCCGACAATCGGATGAGTGTTAAAGTCAGTCCCCCATTCAATAGTACTGACAGTTGGGGTCCATCGAGCCGACACCGTCTGCAAACGATTCACGCGAACGGGGGTGCCACTGAGCACTGCCGATGCAGCATGATTTATCTGGGCGGAGAGATCCGGTACTTCTGACGCCGCCGCGGCCTGTATGATGCGTTCGGAGAAGAAGGTCCGCGCCACGCGCTGTGCGAGTGCCGCGCCGTCCGCGGATGCGCCGGAACACTGCGATGCAAGGACAAGCCGGCTGACGTCGGGCCACGCATCACTCAGCGTAGAAAGCGCGGGACGAACTCGCTCGGCAAAGGCCGCAATTCCCGGTAGTGCCTCCCCGGTTAGTTCGCAATAGCGCCGCGCTTGCATGAACACATCGAATCGGTTTGGTGCGAGCGACATCCGCCAGACACCGTTGTCCCAAACAAGCGCGCTGCCAATTTGTGGGGCGATCCCGTCGCCGGAGAGGAGGATTTGGTCGAAGCGCTGCTCCGTCGGCAAGGCACGAAGGGCGAGTTGGCTCGAACGTTCAAGGTCCCGGCCCGCAAAAGCCTGCGCCACGATCGCTCCGTCCCGAGGGCGTCTGGGGTCGAGGAACAGGCTCGCCTGGAAGACGACGCCTCGGTCGAACAGGTCCATCGCGGAGAAGCGTAGCCGAAACGCGAGGGTCGCGGACCCGGCAGTTGTGGGACGAGCCGCGCCGTGGTGACATCCGTTCAGCGACGAGCATGCGTAACCCTGACTCGGAGTGCGCAGAAGCGGTGCGGCTGCGGCGCGCGGCGCGCTGGCTCGGGGGACTGCGCGTAGAGTCGGACCGTCGGGACGCCACTGCGCGCTGCGCGCGGTCAGCGAACTCCGCGGAGGCGCGTCACCATCTCTCGGACACCGAGCGGCAGCGCGATCGCCCCCGCCGCCGAGCGATGCGGAGACCGGGCGGTCCACCCCAGCCTGGATCCGTCCAACGAATAGGCGTTCAGCGGCGGGAGCATCGAGCGTAGCTCGATGAGCCCGTCCGTTGCAACGACTTGTTAGCCGGCGCCCCGGAGTATCTTTTCCCGCCGCGTAATATCCGAGCGCAGCATGCCGATGTGATATTCGTCCCCGTAGGACAGTGGGAGCGACTTCGATTCCAGGCGGTGAAGCCACTCTCGGGCGCCGTCGATCTCCCATTGGTGCCATGCGAGGATGACATCTCGCGTATTCAACTGTGAAACGGCCTGCTCCTCGAGCTGCTCCATTAGCTCACCCGGGTCGGTGCTTCCTACCGTTACGAAAACGCTATCGTCAACGCCGGCCTCAGTGCGCGCCAAAGCAACTCCTGCGACGATCGCACGAAAGGCGTCCGACGCAGACTCGCTTCTGTCAGGCCGGGTCTGGCGGTGTTGCAGGTACGTCTCCGCTTCGACGAGACCAGCGGGCGCGCGGTCGGCCGCTTGGTTCCAATCGGTGGGGAGGAACTTGATATCTGGCAGCTCGCTCGAGCCCGCAAAGCTCGCCGTACACGCAGCGTGAAATACACCCGAGAGGTCGTCATCTGTGAGGAGCGCGAAGCCGACTAGTGGATCGTCAGGATACAGCGAGGCGATGTCGCCTAGCGCCTCGAGGGTCCCGTTGCGAATCATGTCGGTGAGTGGATTCCGTGGCTCGGCCATCACGACGTCCAGGTCCGGCTAACGAATAGGCGTTCAGCGGCGGGAACGAGGAGAGTAGCTCCTCGAGCCCGTCCGTTGCAACGCCTTGTTAGCCGGCGTCCTCCGCGGAACCGAACGCCTGGTCCGCGGTCGCGGTTCCCCTTGCCCTCACGCACGCGCAGCGGGTTGCCCGCGAAATCGACATCCTTCGCACGCAACCGTAGGCACTCGAGCAACCGCAGCCCAGTGCCGTAGAGCAGCGCTCCGACGAGCGCCGATGTTCCCGTCAACGACTCGAGCAGCTGCGCGACTTCCTGCCGCGTGAGCACGATCGGCAGCCTCGTCGGCCGCTTCGCGCGCATCAAATCAGCGAGCCACGGGAGATCCACGCCGAGCACGAACCGGTATAGAAACAAGCTCGCCGCGAGCGCCTGGTTCTGCGTCGAGGACGAGACACCACCGTGCGTCGCGAGCGACGACAAGAACGCGGTCACCTCCGCCGCGCCGAGCTCCTGCGGATGTCGCTTGCCGTGGAAAAGGATGTAGCGACGCACCCAGTGCACGTGCACGGGCACGGTCGACCGAGTCCTCGTCGCCGCTGGCCTGCGTCGATAGGACGACCTGGGTCTGGGCGCGCTGGGAGTGTTCGACGAGCGCGAGGATCTCTTGACCGGTGCTGACGCGAAGCTTCTTGCCTGCCCGATCGAGACCCGGTCGCACGAGCCTGCCGCCGTCATCGATCGACCTCCAGTGCTCCGCGAAAAAGCCGGCGACGTCCACCGCCTCGCCAAGCAGGACGTGCAGCGGCACGTCGATCCCGAGAACGACCCGGCCAAGTGCGCCTTGCACTACGCCTGCCGCCAGCGCTACTGCACCGCGAAGGACGGCGTATGCCTGCGGGCGTCGGCGGCCGACTGCGAGAGGTCCGATGACTGCCGCGAGCAGGGCGAGTGCGGGTGGGCGCAGGGGCGTGGCGTGGCGACCGAGGCTGGCCGCCGGGCATCGGAGCCATGCAAGGCGCTGGGGCGGTGCGAACTCGGGGATGGGTACTGCACTGCGCGGAAAAACTGACGCGCCCGCTGCGGTGTGTTGCTCGACGAGAACCGCCGGCCTAGGCGCGCGAGCCAGCCGCGCTCGGCGGGTGGTGGCTCACAGCGAGCGTTAGTGCTGTGACACGCAGACGAAGCACGGGCCCACGCGCGGGCACGCCTTGGTCCCCGAGGCCGCGCTGTTGCACACGCCGAGCTTGGATCCGTCGTAGCGGCACACGTCGCCGGACTGCTCGCACACCTCGACGGGATCAGTCGGTGTGCCATCGGGCTTGTTGCCGGCGCGCGTCTCGGGTGGCGGACAACCACCGAGGACGAGAAGCAACACGAGCAATGCGATGCGCGGCAAGGGGCAAGCGTGGTCGTGCGTCTGCATCCCGTCAATCCGACGAGGCGACCGGCGCGTCACCGTCCGCAGCTCCTGGTTCCTCCGGTTCCTCCCGCTCCCGGTAGGCCGACTGGATCGTCGCCACTGCGGTGTTCCAGTCGGCAGGGAACACCACTCGCGAGGTGTCGGCCATCTCGCCCAGCGAGGACGAGGCCCCAACGACGATCGATCTCGTGCTTCATCTGGGCTCTCCCTTCCGAGTCATAGCCAGGCGGGCAACGGTCGCGTGCGCATTCGCTGCGGTGGTCGACGGTGCCGGGCGGTCGCCGCTGCGCGCTCGCGAAACCGATGTGTGGACGCGCGTGGCGTGCTCGCCCGCGCAATTTCGATTCGCGTCACAGTCGCCCCGTCGGAGCTGCTTTCACTCATGGCAGAGCGATCGCCTGCAGTCCGTACGCGCCCATCGGGCAGTACGCGGCGTCGTCGGTGATCTCGATCTGGTAGCAGCCCCAGCCGTACGTCGGCGTGACCGTGACCGTCGGTGCCTCGGGATCCGCCGCGTCGACGATGCCGAGGCCCGCCGCGCTCACGAACAGCGCGAGATCGTCGGTCACACCCACGAGTGAGACCCACATCGTGCCCTCCGCAAGGACCACACGCGAGTCCTCGCCGAGCGCGTTGCCGTCGGTGCCCGAGATCACCGCGATCTCGTCCGTCACCGCGTCGCCGGCCCGTTCGGCGCCCGCGCCCGCGTCCCAGCCGCCCCAGTCGTTGCCGTTGCGCAGCTGTGCGAACACGACGTCACCCGCGCCCATGACCGTCACGAGGCGGCGGTCGTCGGCCTCGACATCGAGGGTGTCGAGCAGCTCCGCCGAGTCGTCACCGAGTGCGAGCAGGTGCAGCGGGCGGTGGTCGAACAGACACTCGCCGGTCGCCTCGTCGTAGCTCCACACGCGGGTCGACGACCAGCAGTCGGGTGCGGACATCGCGACGCGCTCGAGCTCGAACCCGACCGTGACGACGCGATCGGAGCTCGCGTCGTGGCTGACGATCTGACCAGGCACGTTGATCGGTGTCGCCGCGGTGGGCGACGTCGGCGACGAGACGTCGAAGCGATCGAAGTAGAACCGCACCTTCGCGGGATCGCCTTCGACGGCGCCCATGTGCCACGACATCAGCGTGTCGTCCTGCACGAGCAGGCCGCCCTGGGCGAGCGCAAACGGGCGCTTCAACGTCGCGGCGTGGACGGGAGCGGCCGGCGACGTGAGGTCGACGACCTCGAGCGTGCCCCGCTCGCCGATGTACATCTCGCCGTCGTACTGCGAGTCGGACGACGCGAACACCATCGCGTCACCGAGCACGAGCGAAGCCAGCTCACCCGTGTTCATGCCGACGCCGTAGCCGCCCCATCCGCGGGAAAACGGCAGGTCGACGGCGCCCAGCCAGGTCGGCGCCGTCGGGTCGTGCAGATCGATCGTGCCGAGCACGAGCCGGGCGTCGTAGGTCACGCGATCGTAGGTCTCGCGCACCAAGTACGCGTACTCGCCATGCACGAAGAGCTCGACGCCCCACGAGAGGTGGCACGCGAATTCGTCGGATACCTCGACGAGCGCGACACGGCCGAGCGGCTCGGCGGCCTCGGGATCCGAAGCCGAGACGACCTCGATCGCGGGATCCTCGGTCCACCAGTCGTCGGCGAGGCGCACGACGACACGCCGCGCGACGCTGCCGCTCGCAGCGGCGCTCGGTGGCATGCTGATCCCCGCGGGCATTTTCGCTGCGCTCAACGTGGGGCGTGCGTCGATCGCCGGCTGGGGCATCCCCATGGCGACGGACATCGCGTTCGCGGTGGGTGTACTCACCTTGCTGGGGAGCCGCGTGCCTCCAGCGTTGCAGATGCTCGGGATCCGAAGCCCATGGGCGTATGTAGCCCCCGCCGCAGCCGCCTGGGCCGGAGCGTACGCCGCGGGATTCCATCCGACCCTCGCGGGCGTCGCGGTCGGGTTGATGACGCCGGTCCGGGCGTGGTTCGGCCGCAAAAAGTTCTTCGAGCGCGCGGACGCGAGCGTCGCTGCACTGCGCGAGCACGGGGACGCGGATGAGCGCGAGCTGCTTGCGCATCTCGATCACCTCGACGAGGCGCGACGCGAGGCGGTGTCCCCCGTCGAGCGCATCCAGCACGCGCTGCATGGCTGGGTCGCGTTCGGTGCGATGCCACTGTTCGCGCTCGCGAACGCGGGCGTGTCGCTGGGCGACGCTTCGTTCGCGGGCGAGTCGCTGCTGGTATTCGCGGGCGTCGGCCTCGGGCTCATCGTCGGCAAGCCAGTCGGCATCCTCGCGTTCTCGTGGCTCGCGACCCGCTTCGGCATCGCGGCGCTACCGCGCGGCGTCACATGGCCGCAGGTGGGCGTCGTCGGCGTCGTCGCAGGGATCGGGTTCACGATGTCGATCTTCATCGCTGCGCTCGCGTTCCCGGTGGGCACGAACCTCGAGACCGCGAAGGTCGGCATCCTCATCGGCTCCGGGATCGCCGCAGTGATCGCATACGGGCTCGGGCGGATCGTCTTGCCGTCGAGCGCCGCCGCGGGGGCCGCCGCGACCGCTGCAGAGGCGGAAGCGTCGACCGCATCATGAGAAGCCGACGAACGCCCCAGCGCCATCGAGCCGTTCGCGTCCCTGCGGCCTCCGCAACCTGGGCGTTTCCCCCGAACCATCCGCGCAGCTGCTGCGGCCATCGAACGACCCGAGCGTACGAACTGCCGCCGCACCCCCGGGCGCCGCGTGGTACCCAGGAACGATGCTCGAGTATTTCGTCGTATGGATCGATCACCATGAAGCGCGGATCTTCGAGGTCGGAGCGGAGGGCCTGCACTCGGAGGTCGTGAAGGCGCATCCGCACCCCAAGCACGGGCGGCGGATCCGGCAGAACGATCACGCCGAGGGCGATGTCCATTTCTTCCGCGAGGTGGCGGATGCGTTGGCCGGTGCCGACGAGTTGTTGGTCGTCGGCCCCGGCACGGCGAAGCTCCAGCTCATGCGGTGGATGCACGCGCACGCGCCGAAGGTCGAGGCGAAGGTGGTGTCGGTCGAGAGTGCGGATCACCCGACCGACGGACAGCTGTTCGCGTACGCGAAGCGCTACTTCCACACCGATGTTCAGCCCGAGTGAGGCCCGTCGATCGCCCTGCCCGGCGCCTACGGCATCGCGTCGCCGCGCGCCACCAGCACGGAGCACGGCGCACGATGGACGATCTTGCTCGCCGTCGTGCCGAGCAAGCGCTCGATCGCGCCGTAGCCGTGCGCGCCGATCACGACCAGATCGGCGCCCACCTCGGTCGCGATCCCGAGCACGACGTCGGCCGGCTGCCCGAGGCGCACGTGCGTCCCCACCACCGACACCGGCGAATCGGCGACGCTGCGCGCGAGTCCCCGACGCGCGTCGTCGACGAGCGCGTCGTCGAGCCGTGGGCCCGGCATCGCCCAGACGATCTCCGGCATGCCGACCGGCATCGCGACTGCACGACAGACATGCAACGCGCCGCCCGACATGCGAGCGATTGCAGCAGCGGCACGCAGCACGCCCGCTTCGCGCGGCGAGCCATCGAGGGCAACGAGAATCGTTCGGTACATCAGCCAGATCATGCAAGCCAGCGACGCGCGCACCCGCGCAGCGCTTGCGCGGGGTCGAGACGCGGCGCGGCAATCCTCGCGTCGAGCACCGCGCAGCGACGGCGCATGCTCGACGCGCGCTTCGACGCTCGTGTTGACTGACCGGATACGCTCTCGCCATGGTGATGCTCCAGTTCCTCGGCGCGACCGACACCGTCACGGGATCGAAGACCGTGTTCGAGCACGCGGGTCACCGCATCCTCGTCGACTGCGGGCTGTTCCAGGGCGTCAAGGAGCTGCGGCTGCGCAACTGGGATCGGTTCACGATCGATCCCGCTTCGATCGATGCCGTCGTGCTGACGCACGCGCACATCGATCACTCGGGCTACCTGCCGCGGCTCGTTCGCGACGGGTTTGCGGGGCCGATCTACTGCAGCCCGGGCACGCGCGATCTGTTGCGCGTGCTGCTGCCGGACTCCGGTCACCTGCAGGAGGAGCAGGCCCGCTTCCTCAGCCGGCGGGGCTCGTCGCGGCACAATCCGGTGCTGCCGCTGTACACCGAGCAAGAGGCGACCGCCGCGCTCACCCAGGTTCGTCCCGTGGTCGTCGGGGAGCCGTTCGATGCCGCGCCGGGCATACGCGCGACGTTGCGCCGCGCCGGGCACATCATCGGCGCCACGAGCGTGCGCATCGAGGTGGCCGATCGTAGCGTCACGTTCAGCGGTGACATCGGACGCCGCGAGGATCCGCTGATGCGCGCGCCCGAGCTGCTGGCCGCGACCGACGTGCTCGTCGTCGAGTCGACCTACGGCGATCGTCGGCACCCACCGACGCAGACGCTCGATCAGCTCGCGGCGATCCTCGACGAGACGTTCGTACGCGGGGGCGTCGTCGTCGTGCCGGCGTTCGCCGTCGGCCGGGCGCAGCACCTGCTGCGCTGCGTCGCCGAGCTGCGCCGCTCGGGCCGCATGCGCGACGTGCCGGTGTTCCTCGACAGCCCGATGGCGATCGCCGCGACGAAGATCTTCGTCGACAACGCGGACGATCATCGGCTGTCGGAGGCCCAGTGCGTCGAGATGTGCGCCGCGGCGCGCTACTCGAACACGCCCGACGACTCGAAGTCGATCGACGCGAGCTCAGGGCCGATGCTCGTCATCTCGGCGAGCGGCATGGCCACGGGCGGACGAATCCTGCACCACCTGGTGCGCTTCATGCCCGATCCCCGCAACACGATCCTGCTCGTCGGATTCCAGTCGGCGGGCACGCGCGGACGCGCGCTGCTCGACGGTGCGGAAGAGCTGAAGATCTTCGGCGACTACATCCGCGTCGGCGCTCGCATCGCGAAGATCGACGGTCTGTCCGCACACGCGGACTGGTCGGAGATCGTCGCGTGGCTCGCCGAGAGCGCGGTGCAGCCCGAGCGGGTGTTCGTGAATCACGGCGAGCCCGCGGCTGCCGATGCGCTGCGGCGCCGGCTGGTCGAACGCTTCGGATGGAACGTGACCCTGCCGCACCACAGCGAGCAGTTCACGCTCTGACGTCGCGCTCCACGGGCTGGTCCGACCAGCCGCGCTCAGCGCTGTCCCGAGCTCGATGCGAACCAGGCCGCACCGCTTGCCGGCACGATTCTGGCTTCCGCGACCAATCAGCGTTCGTCGACGGCACCCGCTCGCGCATGATGTCCGGGTGAACCCCGAACGTTCCGTCGCCTACGTCTCGATGATCTGTGGCGGCGACGAGTACGTGCCCGGGCTCGAGGTGCTGGGTCGCTCCCTCGCCGAGACCGGCACCGTCGCGCCGCGTGTGGCGATGGTCACCCGCGACGTCACCCAACTCGCGCGCACGCGCCTCGCCGCTGAAGGCTGGGCCATCCACGAGGTCGAGCCAATCGACAATCCGGCCACCGACCTGCTGATGCCCCGGTTCGCCGGTGTCTTCACCAAGCTGCGCGTGTGGGAGCTGACGCAATACCGCAAGGTGGTGTTCCTCGACGCCGACACGATCGTACTCCACAACATCGACGATCTGTTCGAGCGCCCCTCCCTCGCAGCGGCGCCGGACTTTCTGCTGCCCGATCATTTCAACTCGGGGGTGATGGTGCTCGACCCTTCGAACGAGACCTTCGCGTCGATGCTCCGCCGGCTGCCCGAGGTGGGATCGTACGACGGCGGCGACCAGGGGTTCCTCAACGAGATCATCGACTGGTACGCGCTGCCGCCCGCGCATCGGTTGCCGGCGGCGTACAATACGCCGCAATTCATCTTCCAGTTCGTCGCCGATCATCCGCTGCTGCGTAGCAAGATCCTCGACGCGGTGAAGATCGTGCACTACACCGTGCAGAAACCCTGGCGCGGCGGCGTTGTCACCGGCGCGTCCGCGCTGTGGTGGAACATCCAGGGCCGCGTACACCCGGAAAGCCGCTCGCCTCTGCGCGAGAAACTGCACGCGCTGGGCGACTGGTCCTTCGAGCGAGTCGTATCCCTCTTGGCCGGCTGAGGATCCCCGCGCGATGAGCGAGCCCCGCCACGAGCGCGCCACCGCCCCCACCGCCCCCGAGCCGTGGTGGAAGCACACGACCGTGTACCACCTGTATCCGCGGTCGTTCGCCGATAGCAATGGTGACGGCATCGGCGACCTACCGGGCGTGCTCTCGCGCCTCGACTACCTCCACGATCTCGGCGTGGAGACCATATGGTTGTCGCCGTTTTATCGCAGTCCACAGACCGACTTCGGGTACGACATCACAGATCACACCGATGTCGATCCGAGGCATGGCTCACTCGACGACTGTCATCGACTGATCGACGAGATCCACGACCGCGACATGAAGGTGGTGCTGGACACGGTGCTCAACCACACGTCGATCGAGCACCCGTGGTTCGAGGCATCACGCGAAAGCCGCGATCATCCCAAACGCGACTGGTATATCTGGCGCGACGGTCTTCGGCCCGCCGGCAAGGCGCGACCGAACAATTGGCGCAACCTGCTCGGCGGCCGCGGCTGGCACTGGGACCCCGCGAGTGGTCAGTGGTACTGGGCGAGCTTCCTGCCCTTCCAGCCCGATCTCAATTGGCGCAACCCGGAGGTCAAGGACGCAATGCTGGGGATCGTGCGGCACTGGCTCGACCGCGGCGTCGATGGGTTGCGTCTGGATGTCTTCAACGCGCTGTACAAAGATGCGTCGTTCGACGACAACCCTCTGTCGCTGCGTCCGCTCCCGAGCGAGGCCAATCCCGAGGGGTTCTTCCAACGTCCGCTGCATACCCTCGATCACCGCGACACGATTGCGTTCTCACGCGAGCTTCGGGCGGTCGTCGACGCGTACGACGGTCCGCCGCGCTTCGTCGTCGGCGAGGTCATGGGCTCGACCGAGCGGCTACGCGACTATTGCGGCGCCGAAGCCGACGGGCTCCACCTGGTTTTCATGTTCGAGGCGATGCGGACCCGCTTCACCGCAGCGGGGTTCCGCGAGCTGATCGCGGAGGCCGAGGCCGCCTTCCCCGCACCGCTGCAGCCCACGTGGGTGTTCAGTAACCACGATCGGCCGCGCGCGATCCATCGCCTCGGCGACGACCCGGACAAGGCGAGGTTGCTCGCAACGCTGCAATTGACGGTACGCGGGGTCCCTTTCATCTACTACGGCGAGGAGCTCGGCCTTTCGCATATCGAGATCCCACCGATGATCGGTCTCGATCCGATCGCCGCGCGTTTCCGCTGGGTACCGCGGTGGCTGGCCCGACGGCTGCGCAACCAAGGGATCCTCCTCAATCGCGACGAGTGCCGGCTGCCGATGCCGTGGACGCCTGGTGCGAATGCCGGCTTCACCTTCGAGGGCGTGGTGCCGTGGCTGCCGATGCACCCGCGGAGCACTGAAATCAACGTCGAGATGCAGCTCGGCGATCCGCAGTCAATGCTGTCGAGCTATCGTCGCCTGCTCCGGCTGCGGCGCGATCATCCCGCGCTGCACGCGGGCACGCTCGAGCTGCTCGCCGAGGACCTGCACCCACGTCCGGTGCTCGGCTATCGACGCATCGATCGCACCGCGCACGGTGGCGAGGGCGAGGTCGCGACCGTGCTGCTGAACTTCGCCGCCGAGCCCGTCGGGGTCACGTTGCCCCCGGGGCCGGGCCAGGTCCACTCCAACCTCCACGTCGATCCGACGCCCACGACTGGCTCCTATCTCCTCGCTGCGTATGAGGGCATCGTGGTGATCCAGGTCAGCGACGCGGTCGCTCGGGCAACAGCAGTGACAGCCCCAGCGTGAAGGCCACGTCGGTGTCGAATGCCTTGCCGGGGTTCCGACGGGTCTCGTGCAAGAACGTCACCGCGTCGATGCGGATCGCGAGCCAGCGAACCCGGGGGTAGAACCGCACGCCACCACCGATCACGCCCATCGCCTGCCATCTGCCGGCGATGTCGATCGCGCCGGCTCCGACCTCGCCGAACAGATCCATCTCGACGAGCTTGCGCCGGCCCATACGCAGCGCCGAGATCATCGGCAGCTCGAGCTGGCCGTTGACGAGGTGCACGGAGCGCCCGCGAACGCTCTCGAGGCCGCCTATTCCGCGGCTGTATCCGTAGGCCGCACCGATGCCGATCTGCCGGATCGGAAAGTAGGTGACGCGTGCGCCGACGACGAACGACTGACCGATCGCGCGCCCGGTGATGCTGCCGCCCGACGCATCGAGCGCGACTTGGTTACCGCGCAAGCGCCGGTCGGCGGGTTCGAGGATCGAGGGCCCATCGGGCCCATCGGGTGGTGGTATGGTTGCTGCCGCGGGGCCCGGTGTCGACATGCCGAGCACCGCAGCGACCGTGGTCGTGATCGTCGTGATCATCACGGGAGCCTCCGCACTAGCTCCGCGGTGTCTTGCGCCGATAGCTCATCGAGAAGCGAAGGGTCGCGGGTAGACGATCGGCGGTGATCGTCGTCTGCACCGTGAGGCGCGAGCCATCGGGATCGAGCGCAAAGATGTTCTCGCTGCGGTTACCGTCGCCGACGAATTCCTGCACGAGTCGGTGGTCGCCGACCAGGCGATGACGCACCTCGAATTCGTCGCCGTCCGGGCTCTTCCACACGACCATCGAGCCGTCGAGGGGGGCCGAGACGGTAGGCCGACCCGGCCGAGCAATCGTGATTTCGTCGTCGCTGAACACCAAGTGGAGCTCGGCCGACGGGAGGTTCGATTCGCGGAGGCGCTTGCGCGCAATCGGGCGGGCGATGAAGTTCATGTCGGCGACGACCGCCTCGATCGCCTCGATCAGCTGCTCGCGCTGCTTGTCGCCGCCGCTGTACCGGTACTCGCCGGCGATCGCGGTCGGCCCAGGGTCGGTGGCGGCCATGATGGCATCGGCCGCGCCCCCAGCGGACGCGTTGGCGACGCTGGCGGTGTCCGTCGTGCAGGCGATCGCGGCCACGAGAAGGGTCGCGGTGCGCCGTCGCGGCGCTCCCATCATGACACGCGGCAAAGACTGCGCCGATGGATTGGGGTGACGTGGACGTGTTGCCGTGTGCACCGGACACAAATACGAACGATGCGCGCGACCGCAAGGTCCACGAGCAACGCCGGTATTGCAGCGAGATGCAACCGCTGCATCTACCGTTTCGCGGAGCGCAGCCAACCGCGGAGGTCCTCTCTTCCTGTGAGCTCGTTGCCCTCCTGGTCGAGCCGGATGATCCACGGGGTTTCGTCGTGCGTGGCGAGCACGAGGATCCGTCCCGCGCAATCGACAGTCAGCGCCCGCGACTCGACGGAGGCTACCTCCACGTCGAGCTCGAGCGTTCGTGTCCACAGCGCTTCCCCGTCGGCGTCATACCGGTGCAGGAAAGGGCGTCGTCCGACCGGCGCCGTCGCGCTCGTGTCGATGCTGCCGAGCATCAGCACACCGTCCGCGCGGGGTAGCACCGCGACCGCGCGTGCCCCTTGGTGCGCGTGGGCGACCGCACCGAGGAACACACGATCGG
>Ga0163144_10019355_pt1 | contig 13696 bp, 12 predicted proteins | sample OliLak19BULKMAT1_FD_123175 | JGI IMG/M metagenome (GOLD analysis project Ga0163144, IMG submission 123175) | Freshwater microbial mat bacterial communities from Lake Vanda, McMurdo Dry Valleys, Antarctica - Oligotrophic Lake LV.19.BULKMAT1 | ecosystem: Environmental > Aquatic > Freshwater >... | reverse complement strand
TCCATGCTGTGGTATTGATGCTGGTTTCACTCTCTGCAATTGCTGTTTCCTCGGTCGGACACTTTGGCGGCGTTGGCGTGTACGGTTTTCTGCGCGACAATCCAATCGGCTACGGCGGGCTGTACCAAGCCTACCTGCTGATGTTTATTATCGCAATCACCCTCTGGCGAGGGGCATCCCAAGCGAACACCCTGCGCTGGCATGTCATCGGCTTGCTCGCGCACCTGCCGCCATTAACCGGCCTGATACTGTTGTGGAGTGACTTTCGCGCTGTTGGTGGTGCGACGGTTGCCATCGGCAGTCTCACATTTCACACGCTCTGGATCGTGGTGGAAGCGCTCGCGGCACTCTCGATCATAACCGCGCCCGCGACGGCGGCAGTAAGTGAGCAGAGCCTTGTGCGTTCGTAATCGTTTCGGTTGGTTCAAGCGCACGCTGCTGATAATCCTGGGCGGGATTGTGGCGCTGGTAGGGATCGGGGCGACATACCAGGCTGTGGCAACCGCGTACGACCGGCGCAGCTACCCGCCGCCCGGCCAGTTGGTAGATGTTGGTGGCTATTCATTACATCTGTATTGTACGGGCGCGAACCTGGATGGCCATGCAACCATCATTCTAGAGCAGGGCGGCGGCGGTAACTCACTCGCTTGGTTTCTGATCCAGCCCGAGCTGGCGAAAGCCACACGGGTATGCAGCTATGATCGCGCCGGGCAGGGCTGGAGCGACCCTGGGCCTGAGCCGCGCGACGGCAACCAGATCGCCAAAGAGCTGCATACGCTGCTCCACAACGCTGGCATTTCCGGCCCATATGTGCTGGTTGGTCATTCCTACGGCGGCCTGTTTGTGCGTGCCTATGCGGCTTGCTACCCTGATGACGTCGCGGGCCTCGTGCTGCTCGACTCGGCGCATCCGGATCAGTGGACTCGCACCCCGGCCGGGCAGGAACAATATGCGAATGATTCGCGGATCTACAGCATCGCGCGGGTACTGGCCCGGCTGGGGGTTCTACGCATCTTGCCCAACCCGCTCACGATTCCGCCCGCGGGACTCGCGCCACAGCAGGCAGCCGAATGGCAGGCGATCTACGGCGCCACGCAATTCTGGGACACAACCGAGGCCGAGTCGCGCGCCCTCTCCGCCACGATGGCACAGGTTCGCAGCGCGGCTGCCCTATCTCCGGGCGTGCCAGTGCTGGTGGTGAGCGCGGGCGAGCATATACACGCCGACGCAAACTGGGCGATGTTTCAGCACGAGTTGGCCGCAATTACTCCGTCGAGCAGGCAGATTGTGATCGCGGGAGCAACGCATGAATCGCTCTGGGCTGAGCCGCAGGGCGCACAGGCGAGTGTCGCGGCAATCCTCAGTATGGCCCGCCAACCACTATCGAATAGGAGCAAGCAACCATGACTGCTATGACGCCCTTTATCAAGCGTCATGCCCTGGCTGCGTTCTTCACGCTTGCCTGCGGCCTGACCTGGTTTGGTGTCTGGGCCTCAGACGCGCTGTGCAATGGCACGCTGCTATTGATCGCGCTTGCCTTGCCCTTGGCGCTGTTGATCCCTGGCCCATTGATCACCGCGCTGATCGTCACCGCGATCACCAATGGCAAGCTGGGATTGCGTGCGCTCCTGCACAGCTTGACACACTTTCTGGCGGATCGTCGCGATTGGGGCAGCCGGGTTGCGAACATGATCATAGAACAACAGTGTGTCGCCATGTTGATCGACCAACGGGTATGAGCAGCGTAGCATCCGTATTTGTTGGTTGATGATTCGTTGTTAGGCCGGATCTATTCCTGCTGCCTGGCGCTGAGTGGCGAACTCGCTGGCAATTGCATCGTTTTCAAAGGTCAGCTGCAGCTGGGTGGCATCTTGCTTAAGGGTGGCCCGAAGGCCGGGGATATACTCGCCATCAGATAGTAACTGGGCGACCAGCAGTGGTGCGCGTAGCATCGAGCGGCCCATGAACGGCCACAGGATCAGGCGGGTCAGCAATTCGGCCAAAAACCCGCCAGCCAGCCCGGCCAGTAGGCCGAAGAAGGCTCCCAGAACCAGTGATGGCGCATCCTGTGGCCGCCCATACGTATCGAGCCCAAGCCAGTTTGCGCCAACAAAGACTGCAACGAACACCAGCCCACCAGCCAGAAGAAAGCCGAGCAGCGAGGGGATCAACCCGATCCAGAACAGTGAGAGAGTCGCCTGCGCACAGGCTTGGCAGTGCGGCACTTGCAGCTGTACCTTGATTGGTACCTGGCGTTGTTTGCGCATGACCAGCTTTGCCAGGATGATCCGGCTTTCGGTTGTGGCTGCTGCCCCACAGCCTACACACCGATTGGGAAAGCGAACATCGCAGCGCCCATTTGCCGCGATCGGAATTTCGAAACTGCTTGCCATTCTGTACCCTTTCCCGAATCGTTCGTGTGTATAATCGCCGTTCTGCTGCCAAGCGTTCAAGTCAGCGTGAGGTATGATCGATGTTCGTTTCATTAATACTTCCATGGGTGAGTGCCAGGGCAATCGCCTGGGTTGGCGCCATGGTGCGGCCCTCAGCCCAGGCAATCGCATACACTGCTGGCTCGAGTGCCTGCTGAATAATCTGCAGCGCCTGTTCATGGCGTGGCTGCTCTGCGAGTGAGATTGGGAGGCCGAGTTGCTCGCGCATGGCTGCAGCAGTTGCATATAGCCTAGTTGCCAGCAGCGCCTGGTGCTGTGCGGCACAGCTGGCCAGCCCTTCCAGCCCTTCAGCGACGCCAGGCTGAAAGCCCAATGCGTTGGCAAGCATCAGGCTCTGCCGGAACAGGTGAATGGCAGTTGCCCGATCACCAGTGCGGAATGCCAGCAGCGCCAGTCGGGCCTGGACGGTGGCAACCTGTGATTGATCACCGAGCCGCTCCAGGATCACCAGAGCCGCGTTATAGTGCTGCCTGGCCATGTGCATATCGCTATGGTCGCCAGCAATATCGCCGAGGTTGAGCAGCGCGGTGGCGGTGGACCAGTCATCGCCAAGTTGCTGTGCGAGCTCCAGGCTGCGGGTAAAGGCTGTGCTGGCTGCTGCGATCTGTCCCTGGTCGCGTGCAATCGCGCCGATCCCCAGACTGACCAGCGCGATATCGGCCTGGCTTTCATGCTGCTGGTAGATTGCTAGGCATTCCATGTACAGTTCCATCGCCAGTTCATGGTTGTTCTGATGGCAGTGTAGATTGCCGAGGTTGTGCAAAACGGCAGCAACCCCGGTGCTATCGCCGAGTGCGCGGTTCAGCGAGAGGCTGGCTTCATAGCAGACCAGTGCCTGTGCAAATGTGCCCTGTTCGACCTTTAGCAGCCCAAGATGGCTGAGGACACGCGCTTCACCACGCTGATGTCGCTCACTGCGGTACAGGTTCAGGGCCACATTCATCCATAGCTCTGCCTGCTGGTACTCGCCCTGGCGCCAGGCCAGGATACCAGCGCCATCAAGCGCATGGGCGCGTGCAGCAGCGTTGCCTGCCAGCGGTAATGCCAGAAAGGTCTCCAGCCACTGACGGCCCTCGCGTAGCATGCCGCGCATATACCAGAAGCGCCACAGCGCCCCAACCAGCCGTAGGCCCTGCGCTTGTGCACCAGAGTCGATCGCCCAGCCCAGTAGCATCCGGATTGTGACGTGTTCAGCCTCCAGGCGGGCGATCCATAGTGCCTGGTTCGCACTGAAACTGAGCTGCTCCTCGGCCTGCTCGGCCCGCTTGATATACGTACTCAGCAATCGGCAATGCAGCAGATCGACCTCAGCACGCGCGCGCAGCTGCTCCTGCCCGTATTCGCGCATCATTGCCAGCATGGGGTGAGCTGCGTAAGGAACTCAGCAGGAAGCGCTTTTTCAACCTTCTCATGGCCATCGGTATCGCTGTTATCCCCATAATAGAGCCGTGCCAGGTTCATGCAGATGCTACGTAACTCCGCGAGCTGGCCAGATGCCCACCAGAGCTGTCCACGAGCCATGGCGGTGATGAAGTGCGACATATCATGCCAGAAACAGTTCAGTAAGAACTGCAGGGTCGCCCGCTGCTCAGCCTGGTCTGGCCGCTGTTCGGGAAATAGCACCCCTTCAAGCAGCGCTTGCTTGTCGATCAAGGCCCGGTATGGCCCACACTGGATCTGATCAAGATTGCCTGGGCTGAAAAACCAGAGCTCCACCTCGGTGCCATCGGCATAGATTGTAAAGGCAAGATTTGGACGATGAAAGTCCTCCAGAAAGGCTAGCTCGCCAAGCTTGCCGAGAAATGTTGCCCGTGCGGCATAAAAATCCTCAAATGCCGCCCCATCCACAATGATGGTCAGATCCAGATCAGAGCCAGCATCGGCAGTGCCTTTCGCATGTGAGCCGCCAATGAACGCCGCCAGCACATGCGGATCAGCCTGGCATGCCGCTACAAAGCGTTCCAAAAAGACCCGCTGATTAACGGCCATTACTCGCTCGGTACTCAACGGAGCCTCCTCCAACTATCAGCGCGCCATCGAACACGGGAACCTGATACGCTCGCGCTTGCTGTAGAACCCATGAAACCACATTTGTGGCCTCTTGTATAGCCACGCAATTCGTTCTTGACAATCAGCACGAATATGCATTTACTAATCGGTTAATTAACGAACAGGTTTATCAGAGGTCATCCGAATCGTCAGCCGTGCTGTGGTGATCGGCCGGGTGCTCGTCCCCTGGTGTGGTCCCATGCGCACCGAAGCCGATTTTCTGGCGCATGTGCAGGCGGTCGTTGCCAGTGACCCGACCACACGACGCTGGCGGTTTGTCATCGACAATCTCCACATCCATCAATCGGCGTCGCTGGTGCGCTGGGTCGCGGCCGAGTCTGATCGGGATCTTGACTTGGGCGAGAAGGGCACGGCGGGCATTCTGTACACCCAGCCGAGCCGAGCGACCTTTTTGAGCGACCCGACGCATCGGATGGTGTTTCACTCCACGCCGCCGCAGAGCTTCTGGCTCAACCAGATCGAGATTTGGTTCAGCATCCTGGTTTGGTGATAAAACCGCTGGTGTGCGTATGCTCGCATTTCCTGAAGCAGACACGTTATCTGCCGATGGTGTCACACTTCGTGTACAGCCGCTCATCATGAGTATGGTGATGCCAACCACGAATAGCTTGCGATACACGGGTAGAATACTCATAACAGCCTTCCTTTCCTTCTTGCAGGCAATCATTGTAAAAGCGATTGTCGGAATGAGATCAATCGTTTGTATCAGTCGTTGAGGCGCGCTGCACAACCGCTGTCGATACAATTATTCAGGAAGCGATTTTGCGGCCATGCTGATACTCAGAAACGACATATACGTGAATCTGCGCAAAGAAAACGGTGTATGCAGAGTCGTTTAGTGCTCCTGTGCAATGGGACGATGCTGGCGTACAACGCAGGTTATTGTCACGTGGCATACATATTGCACCCATAGGAGTGGTTCCGATGGCGCAACTAGCTGCACATACAATTCTGGTTTGCGTGCTGAAATGAGTGTCCATAAGAAAGGATAGTGATGTATGCGATCACATCACGATGCACCACCCATGATTCGTGGGGCTGTGGCTGGGGCGTGCGCAACACTTCCTATGACCTTTTGCATGATGCGTCTGTTTCGTGCGCTCCCTCAGGATCAGCAGTATCCGCTCCCACCAGCGGAGATCACCGCAATTCTTATAGATCGACTGGGACTCGCTATCCACCTTACTCAAAAAGAACAGACAATGCTGACGCTTCTTGCTCACATCGCCTATGGCAGTGCCGGTGGGGTTCTCTACGGCATCGTAGCACAAAAGTTTGCACAACCAGCTCCGATAAAAGGCATAATCTATGGCCTACTCCTATAGAGTATTAGTTATCTTGGCTGGTTACCAGGGTTACATATCCTAAGTTCTGCTATTGAGCACCCCGCACAACGCAATGGGCTTATGATTACGGCCCATCTTGTGTGGGGCACGATCCTGGCTGAACTATTTGTTAGGAAATGATATACACCTTGTTTCAGAAAAAGTGCTCACCGCTTCTGAAGCACTTCTTGGCATACTTTCTGCTATATCGAGAATGATACATATCATTCTGAATGTGAACTTCCCGCTCGTGCATACGTGGCTATTAGGGAACAGAAGGTACTGTCGTAGGAGAATAGTATCGGCAGCAGCGTATAGGAATAAGGAGGCATTCCCATGGCAGATCAAGGGCATATCCAAAAACATAGTAAGGATGATGATTTAGCAAAAGATAGCACTGAAGCAGCGCCGGAGTTGACTGACAATATGGGCCATCGGGTTGGCGATGATCAAAACTCGCTGCGTGTGGGTACACGTGGGCCAACTCTCATGGAAGACTTTCTGTTTCGCGAAAAGCTTCATCACTTTGATCACGAGCGTATTCCCGAACGCGTTGTGCATGCCCGTGGCACGGGAGCGCATGGCTACTTTGAGCTGTATGATTCCCTAGAACAGTATACGACGGCCAAGATATTGACCGATACGTCAACAAAAACGCCCGTCTTTGTGCGCTTTTCCACGGTGGTTGGCTTTCGAGGATCTGCAGATACTGCCCGTGATGTCCGTGGTTTTGCCATTAAGTTCTATACTGAGGAAGGCAACTGGGATATTGTTGGCAATAACATGCCGGTCTTTTTTATTCAGGATGCTATTAAGTTTCCTGATTTGATTCATGCGGCCAAGCCTGAACCAGATACCGAGATGCCCCAGGCAGCGACGGCCCACGATACGTTTTGGGATTTCATATCGCTCACGCCTGAGTCAATGCATACGATCATGTGGGCCATGAGTGACCGGGGCCTCCCACGTTCATATTCCATGATGGAGGGTTTTGGTGTTCATACATTCCGGCTGATCAATGCGCCGGGACAATCACACTTTGTGAAGTTCCACTGGAAGCCACTCCTTGGTGTGCATTCATTAGTCTGGGATGAAGCACAGAAGATTGCTGGCAAAGATCCGGATTTCCATCGCCGAAGCCTGTATGAGGCGATCCAGAGCGGTCAGTATCCACAATGGGAATTTGGGGTGCAGATTATTAAGGACGGTACTGAATCGCAATTCGATTTCGATATCCTTGATGCAACCAAGCTCGTGCCAGAGGATCTTATTCCCGTACAGCGAATCGGCAAGCTCACCCTGAATCGCATCCCCGATAATTTCTTTGCTGAAACTGAGCAAGTGGCATTTATGACCACGAATATCGTACCAGGCATTGATTTCACCGACGATCCATTACTCCAGGGCCGCAATTTCTCCTATTTAGATACGCAGTTATCCCGCCTTGGCACCCCAAACTGGCAGGAATTACCGATTAATCGGCCTTTGGCCAATGTATCAAATAATCAGCGTGATGGCCACATGCGCCGAATGATTAACAAGGGCCGTGTTTCGTATGAACCGAATTCGCTCAGTGGCAATATTCCTAACCAAGCCCCACCCGCACAAGCTGGCTTTGTGAGTTATCCCGCCTCGGTATCTGGATCGAAAGTGCGTCAGCGCAGCAAAAGTTTTAGTGATCACTATGGCCAGGCGCGGCTGTTCTGGAATAGTATGGCACCAATCGAGAGGGAACATATAACGAAAGCGCTCCAGTTTGAACTGAGCAAAGTTGAGACGCGAGAGATACGTCAACGCATGCTTGGGCATCTGCAACAGATCAATGAGGTACTAGCCGCTCAGGTTGCACTGGCGCTTGGCGAAGCACCACAAACCAGCCATCCAACTGCATCACCAGGGAGTACTGCTGACTCAAAGGATGAGACAGCTCTATTTACCGATGCTACCACGCCAACCAGTGCATCGGGCGGCCTGCAACGCGCCAAGGGCTTGAGCATGGAAGAAGATCAGCCATTGCTTCCACAAGGGCGGAAAGTCGCTATCTTGGCTGCTGATGGGGTGGCAGATGATCAGATGAGTGTACTCGTTCAGGAACTCAGCGGAGCTGGTATAGCCAGCGATGTGATCGGATTGCATCTTGGATCGCTTGGCCCTCATGTGATTGCGACTAAGACGCTGGCAAACAGTGATGTGGTTCTGTATGATGCAGTGATTGTGCTAGGCGGTGAAAAAAGTGTGAAATCGCTCATGCAGAAAGGCGAGGCACACAGCTTTATTAGTGAGGCGTATAAACACGGCAAGCCGATCAGCGGTATTGGCGAAGGTGTGGAACTCTTGAGTGCCTCCGAAATTGGCAAGCTGCTCCGATCCATCAGCCCTGATCCATCGGCTGCAACTGCTACTACAAGCAAGGAAAAGAAGCAATCGAATGATGGGCAGACGCTTCTTGCCAACGATAGTCATGCGGCTACACTCGCTACCCATGGCATCATTATTGGATCAAGCGCCAATCTTCAACGGGCCATCCAGCAGTTTATTGAGGCGATTGCTCATCATCGCTACTGGGGCCGTCCACGATTGGTTTAAATTCTTACGTACGCAGAACGAGGCAGATCTCGGGGTGGCCCACAAAAATCTGTGAGCCGCCCACCCATGGTTCAGTGCCACGTATGATGATCCTCTATTGAGCCCGCAGGAACGCGCTATAGCGCGTTCCTGTGGGTTTCGTTATGCGATATGTTAAGAGAACGCGTCGGATCAAGCACTTGTGTACCAAGTAGAATCACCACTGCGCTTGTGACGAGAAGAAATGTTCCTCAACCAAATGCATTGGTGAGGCGACTATTTTTGAGATTGCCAACCAATCTTCAAGTAATGTCGTGTTTGAAGTAACGACGGCAATAGCAGACGAGGCAAGACTCGTCCCATGTTTCTGTTGCATGCAATACGATTGTATAGAGACGCGTTCTGTTGTTGGACGCAATGGCACAAAAGTTGCATCAATCATCGTCATCAATGCATCAATAGGCATAATTGACAACAGAAGGAGTCTGTAATGCCATCGATTGGCTATGCTCTCTCAAGTGAAGAACATGCACCCAATGATCTCATCCGTAATGCGCGTAGTGCAGAGCAAGCAGGGTTTGAGTTTGCCCTGATCTCAGATCACTATCATCCCTGGGTGGCCAAACAGGGCCAGAGTCCATTCGTCTGGAGTGTGATTGGGGGTATTGCCCAGGCCACCCAGCGGCTGCGGCTTGGCACAGGCGTGACATGTCCCACCATCCGCATGCACCCAGCCATTATCGCGCAGGCAGCGGCCACGTGTGCCGCCATGATGCCTGGACGGTTCTTTTTGGGTGTCGGAACCGGTGAAAATCTGAATGAACACATCCTTGGTGATCGCTGGCCACCCCATGATCAGCGCCTGGCCATGCTGGAGGAGGCCATTGCCGTGATACGCCTGCTCTGGAGTGGTGGCGAACAGACCTATCGTGGGCGATTTTACACCATCGAAAATGCGCAGCTCTTTACCCTGCCAGATGCGCCGACCCCAATTATGGTCGCTGCATCGGCGATACACGCAGCGCAGGCGGCTGGGCGAATTGGTGATGGCCTGATTTCAACCAAGCCCGATGCCAAGATTATTCAGGCATTTCAGGCCGAAGGTGGTGCAACCAAACCGCGCTACGGGCAACTAACGGTCTGTTGGGGTCCGAATGAGGCACGCGCTCGCAGGGTTGCCCACGAGATCTGGCCAAACGCTGGCTTAACCGGCGAACTATCGCAGGAATTGGCGACTCCCGATCATTTTGAGCAAACCGTGAAACTCGTGACAGAAGAACAGATCGCCGAGAAGATTGTGTGTGGGCCAGATCCGAAACGGCATATTGCTGCCATACGATCCTATATCGATGCGGGATTTGATTCGATCTATGTTCACCAAGTCGGGCCTGATCAGGGAGGCTTCTTTGCGTTCTATGCCGATGAAGTATTGCCGACGTTTCGCTAATGTCGGTTCTGGTAGCGCTATTCACGCACATCAACAGAAGATTCATGGTCTTTTGTTCGATGGCAAAGGACCAAGTGAACACGAAGCAGCGTGGACATGTTCCCTTAGTTCTTGTATACGAGGAGCAACATATGCCATTGACACCCGACACCCTCGCCACGCGAACTGTTGGCCAACCCAATACTCAGGATGGTATACCACCCTACGCACCCATGCTAGCAGCGTATCACCGCGCCCATGCCCTTGAACTACGCACTATTATTGCCGATCTGCCGCTGCATGCCAATGACAATGTGCTGGATATGGCATGTGGCGATGGCACCTACACCCGTTTACTGGCAGAGCGAGTGGCCCCCTACGGAACCATAACTGGTGTTGATATCTCGCCCGCCTATCTTCAGATTGCACAAGCCCATGCGCATCACGCACAGGAATGCGAGCGCATCCGCTTCCAACAGGGTGATATTGCTCGGCTGCCATTTGCGGATAACAGCTTCGATCTGGTCTGGTGTGCACAGAGTTTGTATACGCTCCCGGATCCAATGAGCGCGCTTGGCGAGCTGCGCCGCGTGACCCGCGCTGGAGGCACGGTTGCCATCTTCGAAAATGATCTGCTGCACCATCTTATCCTGCCCTGGCCAGTCGATCTTGAACTGGCACTTCGCCAGGCTCAGCTTGAATCACTGCAACAGGAAGCCGATGGGCCAGCCAAATTCTATGTAGGGCGCAATCTGGCGACTATTTTTGCAGAAGCACGCCTGAAGGAATGCGTCATTACCCCCTATTCAAGCTCACGCGCCGCTCCATTGAGCGATGATGAACGCCTGTTTCTGAATGCCTATCTCGATGATCTCATACGACGAGCACAACCGTATCTTACCTTTGATCACTATCAGCAGATTCGAACCATGCTCGATCCGAATCTGCCATCGTATCTGCTCGACCAACCAACCTTCAATGTGACGCACCTCAATTTCGTTGCCTGTGGACGCAAACCCTAGATTGGTATCGAGAATCACTGATGGCGGTAGCTCTGCTACCGCCATCAGCGTGTTCTCATCCCGAGGGTAGTGATTATGCATTCTTGCCGAGATCAACCCGTTCGTTGATATCCTGACCGCCATGCTTCCCGGTCACGAGTGATTGAACAAAGCCAAAGATCTGGGTTGCAACGCCAGTTGCCGATGCATCCCAATATTCGGCTCCATCGACAGTAACCTTGATCAGCTGAAGTTCGGGATCCTCAAGCCCTTCTGGAAACCATACCGTATACATGGGCGACCACAGGCTCTTCATTTTTGTCCGATCCGCAATCAACGATGCCTGGCCAGATACCGACACATAGCGCTGTTTGTCGGTTTGGGCAAATGCAACATTCACCCGTGGATCGTGCTTGATTTCGGCACTCTTGCGGCTGCTGCTTTTGGTGAAGAACCAGAGATCGCCATCAAACTCAACCTGCTGCACTCCCATGGGGCGGCTGTGCAAGGAGTTTTCGGGCGTATTTGTCGTTAGCATCGCAATCTGAATATCCTTAATAAGTTTGGCGAGTTTTGCGATCTGTTCCTGCTGTATGGATGTGGCCATGATCCTAGCTCCTTGTGTGCATAGCCACCAAATGGCGGCTATCCTCTACGTATTCGGGATGTTGGTATCAAGAAGCGTGCCAAAAAGAAGCATCTTACTATCAGTAGCCAGGAATGGACAAAGTAATTCCAATCTCTGCTCTGCTGTGGTGCTATAGCAATCCTACCGAATTTGTAAAAAGGGGTGGGGGGATTTCTTTCGGGGCACCCAGAGGGTACCCGGCCCCAAACCCCGCTTTGCGCTACGCGCCGTTACAACTCAAATACGAATGCTATATGTTCTATTAAAAGTTTCATAGAGATCCTGGCACATAAGTTGCTTCACGTTCATATTCGAAGACATGAATATACACGCCAATCTTCGTCACCTTATTTCGTTATAAAGGAGGCCTCTGATGCAGGAACAGGTGATTGTACGCACAAACTATGCTACCGATACGCATATAGCTCATGGCCAACCCGCGACTCTCCAGACGCATCAAACGAATGTTGCTTCATTTGAACGTGTGGCATCTGTTTTGGCTGGGAGCGTATTGGGCGTGTACGGCCTTCGTCGCCGACCATATGGGCTGCTGCTCACACTTATCGGTGGTGGGCTGATCTATCGAGGTATCAGTGGTCATTGTCCGGTCTATCAGCAGTTGGGCATTACTAGCGCAAACCCATCAGAAGAACAACAGATCACAAAGGCGATCACCATTAATCGGCCAATCGCCGATCTGTATCACATTTGGGATACTGTTGAAGCGCTCCCATATGTTCTGCAGCATCTCGAAAGCGTCCAGGTGATTGATCCGCTTCACACACATTGGGTTGGCAAAGGGTCACTTGGCATGCCGATTGCGTGGGATAGCGTGCTTACCGAAGCAGTTCAGGATTCCCATATTTCCTGGAGTTCACTCCCAGAAGCACCAATACACTATACAGGCATAATCTCTTTTGTTGTAGCACCAGGCAATCGTGGCACAGAAGTACGCTTCAGCCTGAACTATGGTCTGCCAGGCGGCGTATATGGAGAACTCGCCGCACAATTGCTTGCCGGCCTGATCGGCCAATTGATTACCGAAGAATTACGTGGTTTCAAACAGCTCGTCGAAACCGGGCAGCGAACCCGCACGAGCGGACAGAGTGCTGACCATCAATTGCATCAGACCAACGATCACCCCGATGCAGATGAAGTACTGCAAGGCTCAATGGACTCATTTCCGGCCAGCGATCCGCCAGCGTGGCTAGCAGGCAACCAGGAGAAGGAATCATGAAAGCATTATGCTGGTATGGGAGTGATGATATACGCGTCGAAACAGTTCCCGATCCACAGATTATCAACCCTGGCGACGCGATCGTGAAAGTCACCACAACCGCGATTTGCGGATCGGATCTGCACATCCTGAATGGCGCTATTCCCACAATGCAAAAGGGTGATGTGCTCGGCCACGAATTTATGGGCGAAGTGGTTGAGGTGGGCAAATCCGTTGTGATGCTCAAACCAGGTGATCGGGTGGTCGTGCCATTCACGATTGCCTGTGGCAACTGTAGCTATTGCACAAAGGGTCTTTGGTCGCTGTGCGACAATTCCAACCCAAATGCGGTGATAGCCGAGAAACTGTATGGCAGCTCTGCCGCCGGATTGTTTGGCTATTCACATATGTTTGGTGGGTATGCCGGTGGCCAGGCCGAATACGTTCGCGTACCATATGCCGATGTTGGGCCGATCAAAGTACCCGAGCATCTGACCGACGAACAAGTTCTGTTTCTTTCGGATATCTTCCCAACGGGCTATATGGCGGCAGAAAACTGCAACATCCAATCAGGCGATATAGTGGCGATCTGGGGTTGCGGGCCTGTTGGGCAATTTGCAATCAAAAGTGCCTTTATGTTGGGGGCAAAATCGGTGATTGCGATTGATCATATTGCAGAACGCCTGACTATGGCTCAACAACACGGCCATGCACAGGTGATCAATGATGAAGAAACGGATGTCCACGAAGCACTCATGGAACTCACCGGTGGGCGCGGGCCGGATGCATGTATCGATGCGGTCGGGATGGAAGCTCACGGCATGGGCATTGATGCACTCTATGACAAAGTCAAGCACGCCATTCGCGCTGAAACGGATCGGCCAACTGCACTGCGGCATGCGATTCAAGCTTGCCGCAAAGGCGGGATCGTCTCGATTCCAGGAGTGTATGGTGGCCTGATCGATAAATTCCCGATTGGTTCTGTGTTTAATAAGGGCCTCACGCTCAAAGG
>Ga0163144_10019353_pt1 | contig 13697 bp, 11 predicted proteins | sample OliLak19BULKMAT1_FD_123175 | JGI IMG/M metagenome (GOLD analysis project Ga0163144, IMG submission 123175) | Freshwater microbial mat bacterial communities from Lake Vanda, McMurdo Dry Valleys, Antarctica - Oligotrophic Lake LV.19.BULKMAT1 | ecosystem: Environmental > Aquatic > Freshwater >... | reverse complement strand
TCGCGGTTCGCCATTCGCAAGCCGCTAGAACGAGTATCGCAACCCCAGACTCCACGACCGCTCGCTGGCATCGCCCGCCGCAAAGAACCCGTCGACGTAGAAGCCCGCGACCAGCGCCGACGCCCCTGCTGACAGCACCGCGCGGGTGTCACCAACAGTGCTCCCCCGCACGCCGCCACGCACGCCCAACCGGCGCGCCAGCCACCATGTCTCCACACCCGCCGCGACGTCGCGGCGCTCGCCACTGGGCGTCGCGCGCTCGGTGACGTCGCTGTCCACGGCGATGACGACGCGCGAGTATCCTGGCCAGCCCGATCCCCAACCGCCGCCGACGCGCAGGTGCGGTTCCAGTTCCACGCCCTCGAGGCCGTCCTCCGCCACGTCGACGGTGGGACTGGCGAGGTGATGCGCCACCAGCCCCAATCGAAAGCGGTTCGCCGTCACCATCACTCCGGCGTCAACATCGGCCCGGACCGAATCGCCGCCCCACACCAACTTCGGCGTCGCCGACACCACAATGCGCTCAGTCAATGAGTGCAGCAAGGCCACCGCGACCGTGGAGGTCGAAATCGTGTGCACTTCTTTTCGGCTTGGAGCGCCTGTCCCTGCAGGCTCCGGGGCGGTCACGCCGAATGTCCCCTGCCGGTAGTAGGCCAGTCCCAGCGGCGGCAGCGAAAACGCCAGGAGTCGATGGTTGAGGGTGCGATCGCCGGCACCGGCAGGGTCCAGGGCGCCGAACTCGACGTTGGCGCTGACAATCGCCCCGGTAGCCAGTCCGGCCGGGTTCCAATAAACTGCTGTGGCGTCGTCTGCGACCCCGACGAAGGCACCTCCCATCCCGTTCGCCCGAACCCCTAACGAGGATTGCGCGTCAGCGGGCATGGCGGTGCCCAGGGCCAGAACCACTGCGAAAAGGGACTGGTTGAGTCGGTTTGAAGACATGAAATATTATTTTTGAATCTGCGAAAGATGGACGAATTCGGCCGGGGTAGCCGCGAAGTCCCGCCGCCGCGAGGCGCTTCGGCGTGCCAAAGTCCATCGTATTCAGCGGTTTGGAAGCCTGTCAAGGAAACCTATGGCGTTCGACATTCGTCTCAAGCAGCGAAGGATTGATTAGATGCGCCGCGTAATCGGTGTGCTGTGGCACCCTCGGCAGACCATGGCCGAGGTGGTGGCCCGACCCACCTTTATGGCGGCGTGGGTGTTTTTGCTCGCCGTTTTGGCCGTTTGCGCGTTTGCGCTGCTGTCGACGGCGGTCGGCCGGCAGGCCCTGGTGGACGAGCGGGTTCGCGTCGTCGAGGCGCTCGGTGGCCGGGTGGACGATGTGGCGTATGCGGCGCTGCAGGCGAATCCGCCGTGGCTGGTGTATTTGACGAGTGGCGGGCGATTACTGTTGACGCCCATGATCACGCTGCTCGGCGCGGCGGGGCTGATGGCCCTGGCGGCGCTGGACGGAGCCAAGGTCCGGTATGTCGTGGCCCTCGCGGTCACGGTGCACGCCAGCGTCGTACTCGCGGTGCAGCAGATCGTCGCGACGCCGCTGCACTTCGTTCGGGAATCGCTGACCAGCCCCACCAACGTCGGGGGCCTGCTGCCGATGCTCGCGGAAGGCAGCTTGCCGGCGCGGTGGCTGGGATCGATCGACTGGTTCGGGTTGTGGTGGATATGGTTGCTGGCCGTCGGCCTTGGGGCCGCCACCGGCAAGTCGGGGCGGCGCTACCTGGTGCGGCTGCTGCTGGCATACGTTGGGGTGGCCGCGCTGGCGGCCGCCGTCTTCGCGGTACTTGGGGCTGAGTAAGGGGGATCACGTGTTTCGCAGGAAGTGGCTTCTCGTCGTAATCGCGCTATTGATCATCGGTGGTGGCGCCAGCGCATTCTTCGCCCGTCGTGGCGATCCCGGCGTCCTGGTGACGGCCGAAGGCATCCAGAAGCGCGATCTCGAAGCGCTGGTGTCGGCCTCCGGCAAGATCGAACCCAAGAAGACGGTGAACATCAGCGCCCAGACCATGGGCCGCGTCACGCAGCTGGGCGTGAAGGAAGGTGATCACGTCAAGTCGGGCCAGTTCCTCCTGCAGATCGATCCCGTCAACGCCGAAGCATCGGTGCGCCGCGACGAAGCCGCCGTGATGGGCGCCAGGACCGGCCTCGAGCAGTCGAAGGCGTCGCTGCAAAGCTCGCGCGCGTCGCTCGAGAATGCCCGCGCTTCCCTCAAGCGCCAGCAAGAGCTGTCGGCGGCCGGCCTGACCACGCGCGAGTCGCTGGAGAAGGCGCAGACCGACGTTGAGATACGCGAAAGCGACCTCAACGCGCGCGAGCAGGAAATCAAGAACCGCGAGACGCAGCTCAATCAGCAGCAGGCGGGCCTCGCCAGCAGCCGTCACACCCTCACGCAGGTTCGGTTCGAATCGCCGTTCGACGGCATCGTCACGCGCCGCAACATCGAAGAAGGCGAGAACGTGATGGTCGGCACCATGAACAACGCCGGCACGGTGTTACTGACGGTCGCTGACATGTCGGTGATCGAAGCCGAAGTAGAAGTCGACGAAACCGACATCCCGCTGGTGCAGATGGGCCAGAAGGCCAAGGTCACCATCGACGCGATTCCCGACAAGGAATTCACCGGCACGGTCACGGAAATCGGCAACAGCCCGATTCAGACGGCCGGCACCGGCACCACGCGCACCGCGACCAATTTCAAAGTGGTGATTACGCTCGACGGCCAGATTCCCGAGGTCCGTCCGGGGTTCACCTGCACGGCGGAGATCACCACGGCCACGCGCCAGCAGGCGGTCGCCGTCCCGATTCAGTCGTTGACGGTGCGCGAGCTGGTCTACGACGCGCAAGGCAACGTGGTCAACGAACCGCGTCCGCCCAAGGGCCGCTTCCAGTTCGGACCGCCGGCGCCGGCGCCGACAGCGGCCAGCCGTGAGCTGAAGCCTGGCGAGAAGCGAGAAGAGGTCGAGGGCGTGTTCGTGATGCGGGACAGCAAGGCCACCTTCGTCAAGGTGAAGGTGGGCATTGCCGGCGAACGCTATCTCGAAGTGCTGAGCGGGCTCAAAGAGGGCGACCAGGTCATCACGGGTCCGTTTGAATCGGTGCGCAGCCTCTACGAAAGCGATCTCGTCCGGACCGCCGCGCCACCGAAGCCGCAGTAAGCCAGGGCATCTGTGTCGGCGCTCTACGAATCGGTCATTCTCGCGCTCTCCTCGATCTGGAGCAACAAGCTCCGGTCGATGCTGACGCTGCTCGGCAACATCGTCGCGGTGTCGTCGATCATCACCGTGGTGGCGCTGATTACCGGCGTCAACGCGGCGGTGACCGACGCCATCGTCTCGGACCTTGGCGCCGACTCGTTCACCATCCAGCGGATGGGCATCACGCAGAACGAGGACGACTTCGAGCGGATGCGCAACAACCCGCTGGTCACGCTCGACGATGCGATTGCGGTGAAGCGATTTGCGGTGACGGTCGACGCGGTGATGGCGCAGGCGCAAACCCAGACCCGGGTATCGTACCGGGATGAAGAGCTGGAAACGCTGCAAGTGCAGGGCGTCAGCGAGGAGTATCTCGACTTCGCCACCTTCGACGCCGAGCGCGGCCGCATGATGACGCCGACCGAGATCTCGCGCAAGCGGCTGGTCACGCTGATTGGCTGGGGCACCGCCGATCGGCTGTTCGGCGCGGCCGATCCGCTCGACAAGACCATCAAGATCGCCGGCATGCCGTTCACGGTGGTCGGCGTCAGCAAGAAGAAGGGCGCCGCCTTCGGCCAGTCACTCGACGAATTCGTCGTCATTCCGCTCGGCTCTTACCAGAAGCTGTTCGGGGCGCGGCAGTCGCTGCAGTTGATGGTGAAGCCGCGCGATGCCGCCTTCGCGCAGACCGCCCGCGACGAGGTGCGCGTTGCCCTGCGCGTCGACCGCGGCCTGAAGCCAACGGAGCCCGACAACTTCGGCCTGGTCGCGTCGGATTCGGTGCTCGACATCTTCCAGACCGCCACCGCCGGCATCGCCGTACTGCTGGTCGGCATTGTCGGCCTGTCGCTGCTGGTCGGCGGCATCGTCATCATGAACATCATGCTGATGGTGGTGAGCGAGCGGACCCGTGAGATCGGCCTGCGCAAGGCGCTGGGCGCCAAGCGGCGCGACATCATGTCGCAGGTCCTGACCGAGTCGATCACCTTGTCGCTGGTCGGCGGCGTCCTGGGCATCGCCCTGGGCGCGTTGTTCTCGACCATTATCTCGTCGATGACGCCGGTGCCGTCATCGGTCGAAATGTGGTCGGTCGGACTGGGCGTGATCATCACGGCGGCGGTCGGCTTGTTCTTCGGCTGGGTGCCGGCCAGGCGCGCGGCGATGCTCGACCCGATTGAAGCCCTGCGACGAGAGTAGCGCGAGTTCAGAGCCGGAACGGAACCCATGGCCGCATTGACGAAACAGATCGCGCTGCTGCGCGAAACCGCGACGATGGCGTTCGACACGCTGCGCGCCAACAAGATGCGCTCGGCGCTCACCGTCCTCGGCGTGGTCATCGGCGTGACGTCGATCGTCGGCATGACGTCGCTGATCCGCGGTTTCGACTCGTCGTTACGCGACTCGATCAGCTCGCTTGGTCCGAACACCATCTTCGTGCAGAAGTTCGGCGGCCTGAGTTTTTCGTCGGGCAAGTCGTTCATGGAACTGATGCGCCGACCCAACCTGTCGCTGGCCGACATGCAGGCGATCGAGCGCCTCGGCACCACGGTTGGCATGACCGACCTGTGGCTGGGCGCCGGACCCGGCCAGCCGCCCGTGCAACGCATCTTCTATGGTGGCGAGCGGACGCGCCCCCTGGGGATACTGGGCACGACCGAGCGCTACGTCGAGATCAACTTCGCCAAGATGCACCTCGGGCGCGCGTTCACCGAGCAGGAAGTGCAACGCGGCCGGCCAGTCACGACCATCGGCTACGGCCCCTACGAAGCCTTGTTCGAGAAACGCGGCATCGACCCGATCGGCAAGACGGTCCGCATCGGCACCGTCGAATACACGGTACTCGGCGTGGTCGGCAAGCGGCCGTCTCCGGGCGGGTTTGGCGGCGCCGACGATTTCGCGATCGTGCCGTACACGGCGTTCCGCAAGCAGTTCGGACACGAGCGCGTCCAGCGCGGTCCCATGGGGATGCCGATCATGATTGCGGTGCTGCCCCGCGAGGGCGTCTCACGTGACGAGGCCATGCGCGAGGTGGAGGCCATCATGCGCATCCGCCACGGACTCACCCTCGACAAAGAGAACGACTTCGACCTCGTCACCTCCGACGCCATTCTCGCGGTGTGGGACCAGATTTCCGCCGCCATCCTGCTGGCCCTGGTCGTGATCTCGTCGATCGCGCTGATGGTCGGCGGCATTGGCGTGATGGCGATCATGACCATCTCGGTGACCGAACGCACACGCGAGATCGGAGTCCGGCTGGCGATCGGCGCACGACGCCGGGAGATCCTGGTGCAGTTCCTGATCGAGGCCGTGGTCCTGACCAGCATCGGCGGCATCCTGGGCGTGCTGATGGGGAGCGCGATCGGCCTCACGGTCAACCTGATCTCGGGCTTCCCGGTCTCACTCCCCTTGTGGAGTTTCGCGCTCGGCCTCGGGTTCTCAGCCTCGGTCGGAATCATCGCCGGGATGATCCCGGCCTGGCGCGCCTCGCGCATGGACCCGATCGAAGCGCTGCGCTACGAGTAGCCGCAAACGAACCGCTCAGGCGCAGGCCACCGTATAATTGGCGGACTCTGAGCCGTCAGCTCGTGTCCCCACGTCAGGCGCCCTTGCCGGTCACGCGCATTGCCCTCGCCCTTGGGCTGCTTGGCCTGTTCTACATCGCACTCCCCATTCGCCTGCCCGCGACGGACGACGACCGCTCCAGTGAGGGCTGCCTCTCGCTCGCGGATCGGCCACCGCTGACCGGCCCCGACGCACTGGCTCAGCTCGAACGTTGCCGCTCCGCGGTGCCAGACGATGTCGAGTTGATCGCGGACTTGGGGAGCGCCTACGAGGCGGTTGGGAGAATCGCCGATGCCGAAGCGGCCTATCGGCAGGTGGTGGCGCTCGATCCCGACGACGCCGATGTCCGAGTGCGACTGGCCCGGCTGCTAATCAGCCGCGGTGACACGCGAGCAGCCGCCGAGCACGCCGCTGCGGCGCTTCGCGTGCAGCCGAACCGGCAAGCGGTCACGCAACTCATCCACCCACCGGTGACGCCGTGATCCAGCGCTCCGCGTTTCTGATCGCGCGAGCGGTGGCAGCGTTGATCTTCCTGCTGACGTGGGGCTATGGGGTCACCACCTATAGCCCGTTCGCGTTCGACATGTTCGTGCGGCCCCAGCTGTTCCCGCAGCTGGCGACGTTCGTGGCCTGGCACCACGTCTGGTTCTGGGTGGCGTTGGGATTGAGCGCGGCGACGCTCATACCCGAAGTGATGGGTCCGCGGCGGGGTCCCGCGTTCTGGACGACGGTGGCCTACCTGATGGCAATGGCCGGACTGGGATGCTACCTCACCGTCACGCCGTACCTGGCCACCATTGGCAATGGCTCGCGCAGCCTCGCCGTGGTGCCCGGGGCCCTGGTGCCGATCGTGTGGTTGGCGATCATCGACCATCTGTCAGTGGCCAAGGCGTGGCGGGACAGAGCCACCGATGACGCGACGGGCCAGCAACCGTTACTCACCTCCTGTGTGCTGACGGGCGTGCTGCTGTGGGCCGTGCATCTGCTTCGCGCGTGGCTGGTGGTGGGCTACCCGGACCATGCCGCGCCGGCGCTCGATGCCGTCTGGACTTTCGTGCTGGACGTTGGCGCGCTGCTCGGCGTTTACGTGGTGTTCAGCCTCGCGTCTGCCATCGCCTCGGCCACCACGCGCGCCTTTGCCTGGGAATACGCACTCGGGACGGTCATCATCGCCGCCTCGATCGCCGAGCTATTCCGCCGCATCGTGCTGCCGGCGTTCTCGTTCACAAGCGGCGATGCCGGCGCGATCGCGGCCGCGCTCGGCGTAACGTTGGCGTTGATGTGGTCGGGACTGCGGCTGCGCGGCACGCCGTGCCGCGCTGGCGGTGGCTTCGCATCCCTGCTGTCGATCGCCGATCCACACGCAACGCCTGGCCGAGTGCTGATGCTGTCGGGCACTTCGGCGGCGGCCGCGCTCGCGCTGTCATTCGTCCACCAGATCGACTGGGCCGGCATTCTCCAATCGCTCATCGTCCTCGTTGAGGCGACGTTGATCTTCGGCCTGGTACTAGCGCGCCAGCGTGGCAAAGACGATGGCCGATGGTCGCTGGCGGTGGCGCTGACACCACCGATCGCCGCGCTGGCTCTCCTGCTGCTGTTGCCGGTGGCAACCACCAGGCTGGCAGCCGTAACCACGGACTCAAGACTCGACGCGGCGGCCGTGATCGAACGGCTGCCGGCGATCGACGGGCTTGCCAGTTTTACCGCGGATCGGCTGATTGAACAGCCACGCTTCGATCTGGCGTTCTACCGCGAGCTGCTGGCCGCCGAGACACGCCAACCAGCGCTCGACCCCGCGGTGCCGTCAGCCACCTTCGCTCGGCCGTTCGTCACGGCGGCCACGACGCCCCCTCACGTGTTCGTGCTGGTCGTCGACAGCCTCCGGCGGGACTATCTGTCGCCGTACAACCCCACCGTCACCTTTACCCCAGCCATCGATGCCTGGGCCCGCGACAGTTTTGTGTTCGGCAATGCATTCACGCCGTATGGCGGCACCTGGCTGGCCATGCCGTCGATCTGGACCGGCAGCGCGGTTACGCGCGGCTGGGGCCGCATCTTCCCGCGCATCAACGCCCTTGAGCCGCTGATCACCGGCGCCGGCTACGATTTCGCGATTAACGACTTCACCATCGCCAGCCTGCTGACACCCGAGACGAAGCGGACATTTCTGAACCCCGAAGTGCCGAGCGTCGACACCGACTTGTGCGAGAATTTCGATGCGCTGCAAGCGCATATGTCGGCACGGACAACATCGCGGCCGGTCTTTGGCTACCTGGCGCCCATGAACGTCCACATCCTGAATACACGGGTCGAGTCACCAGCAGGCGCCGGCCGCTATCCCGGCTTCTACCCGCCTTACGCGTCGCGCCTCGAGCGCCTCGATCGCTGCTTCGGCACGTTCGTGTCCCACCTCAAAGCGCAAGGGCTGTACGACGACAGCCTCATCATCCTCACCAGCGATCACGGCGACTCGCTCGGTGCCGAGGGACGATGGGGACACCAGTTCTTCCTGTTTCCAGAAGACATCCGCATCCCCTTGATCGTCAGCCTGCCGAAGGCGCAACGGCTGACGGTGACCACCGACCTGGCGCGGGTCTCGTTCCTGACCGATCTCACGCCGACCTTGCTGTCGTTGCTGGGACAGCGCGTCCCCGACCTCGGGCCGTTGTTTGGGTCGCCGCTGTTCGTGCCGGTCGATCGCGAGCCGGTGCCCCGCCGCCGCGATTCGTTCCTGGTGAGGTCGAGCTATGGCTCGACATATGGCCTGCTGCGTCGTAATGGCCGGTCCCTCTATATCTCCGACCTGCTGAACTGGCGTGAGTACGCCTATGACCTGCGTCGCGAGCCCTTGGGCGAGCGTCAGGCGGTGAGCCAGCCGATGCGCCGGCTGAGCCAGGCTGGGATTACCAGCCACGTCGCGCGCGTCGACGACCTCTATCGCCGCCGGTGACGCGCGGTCGCTCACTTCGGCCTGGTTAGTTCGAGCGGCGGACCTGGAACGCTAAACGTTTGTAAGGGAAACAGCGCGTACGGTTGGTACTGATACGTCCCGGCAGGCAGCATGAGGTGGATATCGGTGGAGGCCGACCCCAAGTTTCGGAGGGCCGGCTCGAGGGCGAAGAGGCTGACCGGGCATTCGCTGCCCGGCAGCCCGAACAGCCTGCCAGGCGGGCGCGATGCTCTTGGGGTGAGACGAATAATCTGCGGGATGGTGCCGGCGGTAGGCATCACCAATCTGACGAGCGGATAGTCGGTTTCCTCGAGCACTCGACACATGGGCACATGGCCGGGCGCCTGCAGCAGCATTCCTGATCCAGGAATGGCGCGACTGAGACGGTAGCGGCGAGGTAATTGTGGGTGACACTCCGCGAGATTTCGTCAACGCTATTTCAGATAGTCGAGCAGCAGACGGTTCAACTCGGCGGGCTGGTCGAGCATGATCCAGTGTCCGGCACCGGTAATTTTTTCGTAACGCCAGGACCCTGATAGTCGTTCGGGCGATTTCCTCACGTGGTCTTCGGTGAGAAACGGATCGCCGTCGCCCCAGATCCCCATCGCCGGCACGGAGATTTTCGGCGGCGCCGGGGCATTTTCAACAGGCATCTGCGGCCTCACGTTGGCGCGATACCAGTTCAAGGCGGCCGTCAAGGCGCCCGGCCTCGCCAGATCCCTGACATAGCGATCGGTATCGCCCTGTCCGCGTGACCAGTCCTTGAACAACGCCCAGTCGTTGCGCATCAACGTCGCCTCGGCGATGCCTTCGAACTGGAAGAACAGGAAGTACCAGGACTTCTCACGCTGCGCCAGCGACGCGGCTCCGGAATTTCCGTTGGCACCGACCGACAACGCGACCACGCGCTCGACCCGATCCGGCCGCGTCTGCGCCAGATACCACGTGAGCGCGGCCCCCCAGTCGTGACCGACGATCCGCACCTGCGTGACGCCGAGCGCATCGAGAATGCCGATCACATCGCTGGCGATCACGGGAAGTCGATATGCCTCGACCGCGGACGGCTTCGGTGCGTCACCGAAGCCTCTCAGGTCGGGGGCAATGACGCGAAACCCGGCATCGAGCAAAGGCCCAATCTGATGGCGCCAGAGCAACCGCGAATCCGGGAAACCGTGTAACAGCAGGACCGCGGGACCCGTGCCCTGGTCGATCACCGGGAACGACAGGCCGTTCACGGTGACGTTCTTGGTGATGGCGTTCAGATCCACTGCTCGACCGGCCTGCCGGGCGCTGGCGGATAGTGCGGCGCCCAGCACGATGGCGCACAACGCGACAGTGGTAAATGGTCTCATGCCGGCTGATTATAGGTCCGGCAGTGATCGCTCAGGGCGGCGCGCTCCAGGAAGACACCTGGAACGCGCCGCACGCCGGCAGGATCGCAACTCGCGGCGAAGCTGGATGGTGAACTACGGCTTGATAAACGTGAACGTCGTGAGCACGTCGTAGTAGCCAGCCGGTACGGTGATCTCCGGAATCAGACCGGCCGTCGGCACCGGGCCGCCGCAGTCCGCTGAACCACCGATGTGCACCGACACCGGCGTGTAGGTCGGCAGGCTCGTCGACGCCTGCGATGCCACCGCTGTCACCCCGCCGTCGCCGTACTCACAGTAGTACTGCGCCCCGGCGTTGAGATCCTGTCGCTGGATCAGCACGCGCGGATAGACGCCGACCGCGTCGGGGGCATTCGAGAGTACGGCGGCACCAATCGACACCCGGCATGGGGCATTCGCGGTCGAGCAGGTGAAGCGGAAGGCTCCACCCGTCGTGTCACCGACGGGTGAGCCGAGGCGGGTCGAGTACCTCGCCCAGACCAATGCCGCCGCCGCGCCGCGCTGCACGCTGACTGCCGCGACCCCGTATTCGGCTGCGGGCGCATCAACACCGGGAGCGCCAGGCGCACCGGGAGCACCCGGCAGTCCGTCGAGGCCCGCGGCGCCGGCCGCACCTGATGCCCCGGAGGCTCCGGGCGCGCCCTGCGGCCCCTGGGGCCCCTGCGGTCCGACGATCGCCCAGTGCACGGCCACTTCCCTGTTCCGGCACTGCTCGTTGACTCCGACGATTCGGACGTCATCGCTGTTGCGTTGCACGCAGGCATGGATGACGTTCGGATCGGCGTTGCCGCCATGGGCGAATGCGACGGTGGGGAATGCGGTCATGACGACGAAAACGGAACAGGTGGCGGCCAGGGATGCGTGCGCGCGAGTCATGGAACCTCTCTTTGAAGTCGGTCTAATCACCGTCAACTCAGCCGGGAGTCTATCCTAGCCGGGCGACGCAATCGCGACGGCTGCACTCCTTTTGTTGCTCGACGCGCTCCGCGCCCCCGTCTTGGCGCAGACCTCGGTCGACGAACTGTTCACGACGATACCTGCATCGCCCGCCGGTCGCGGCGGGCGGAATACAGTAGGATTTGCTGACCATGCGACCTCTCGTCCTGCTTCTCATACTCGCGTGCGGGCTCGTCGACCTTCGCGCTGATACCTATCCGAAGAACCCACGTCTCGACATCGTCCACTACCGCTTCGCCCTCGAACTGCAAGATCAAGACGATCGCATCTCGGGCACGGCCGACGTCGAGCTCCTCTTCGTGGGCGACGGTGAGACGTCGCTCCGTTTCGACCTGGTGAACCAGGACGCCGCGGCCGGACCCGGGATGACGGTCAGTGCGGTATCGACCGAGGGCACCAGCCTCGCGTTCACGCATCGCGACCACGCACTCACCGTCGCATTGCCGCGTCGCTTCGGGAACGGCGAACGACTGCGCCTGCAGATTGTCTATGCCGGCGTCCCGGCGTCGGGCCTGAAGATCGCCAACAACAAGTACGGCGATCGCACGTTCTTCAGCGACAACTGGCCGAACAAGGCCCGCCACTGGCTGCCGACCATCGACCATCCCTACGACAAGGCCACGTCCGAGATGATCGTGACCGCGCCGGCGCACTACCAGGTGGTGTCGAACGGCCTGCTGGTCGAGGAAACCGATTTGCCGGGCAGCCGCCGGCGCACGCACTGGCGTCAATCCGTGCCGATCGCGCCGTGGCTTTATGTGCTCGGCGTGGCGCGCTTTGCGGTGCAGCACGTGGACACGTTCCAGGGCAAGGCCATTCAGACCTGGGTTTACGCCCAGGACCGCGACCAGGGCTTCCACGACTTCGCCGTGCCCACCCGCGACGCGCTGGAGTTCTACTCCGCCCGGGTCGGCCCCTTCTCGTACGAGAAGCTCGCCAACGTCCAATCCAACAGCGTCAGCGGTGGCATGGAGGCGGCCAGCGCCATCTTCTACAGCGAAGGCTCGGTCACCGGCGACCGCAGCGTCCGGTGGCGCAATGTCGTCATCCACGAGATCGCGCACCAATGGTTCGGCAATGCCGTAACCGAGTACGACTGGGATGACGTGTGGCTGAGTGAAGGGTTCGCCACCTACTTCACGCTGCTTTTCATCGAGCATCAGTACGGCCGAGACGAGTTCATGAGCGGCCTCGAGGCCAGCCGCCAGCGCGTGCTCGAGTTCGACAAGCAGAACCCTGACTACCGCGTGGTGCACGACAACCTCGACGACATGTCGAAGGTCACGACCGGGCAGATCTATCAGAAGGGCGCCTGGGTCCTGCACATGCTGCGCGGCATCATGGGCGACGAGGCGTTCTGGGCAGGCATCCGCAGCTACTACCGCGCGCACCAGGATGGCCACGCCACCACGGCCGACTTTCGCAGGGAGATGGAACGCGCGTCGGGCCGCGACCTCCGCGTGTTCTTCGACCAGTGGCTGACGCGGGGAGGGCTGGTGCGGGTCAGCGGCGACTGGCGCTACCGTGCCGAGGCTGGCACGGTCGCGGTCCGCCTGACCCAGCGCGACCGCGCACGCCTCTTCTTGATGCCGCTGCAGATTGCTGTCTATGCGGCGGGCAGTGCCACGCCCACCATCACGACCGTGCAGCTCTCCGAGGCGTCACACGAGTTTCAGATCCCGGCCGGTCAGCGGCCCGACCGCGTGGTGCTGGACCCGAACCACCTCGTGCTGATGGAGTCAGTCTTCGTCGCCGCGCCGCGGTGACGGTCAGGGCAGGCGCGCGACGCGCGACAAGATCCCGTCCTCTGTCATCACGGCTTCGATCTGGGCGGGCGTGCTCGCGAGAAACGCGGTGAAGTTCTCGATGCCGTCTTTGGTCACGAGGATCGTGTCTTCCATCCGCACGTAGAGCTTCTCGTCCGGGATCCACATCATCGGATCCACCGTGAACACCTGGCCCTCGTGAAACGGCCGGCCCCAGATGGCGCCCGGATCGTGCACGGTCATGCCGACCGGATGCTGCAGGTGACCGCGAAACGACAGCATGTCCTCGGCGGCCTTCCGGTGCGTCTCTTTCGCGAATTGTGTCCTCGCCAGCACCGGCTCCATGTCGCGCCTGGCGCTGACCAGCACCTCCTCGGGCGTGACGCCGGCCTTGATGTACTTGAAGAACGCGGTCCGGTACTCGAGGATGAAGGTGACGAGCGTGCGCTGCGCGGCGGTGTAGGTGCCGCTCACCGGCCACATGCGGGTCACGTCGCTCGTGTAGTAGCGCAGGTCTGGCGCGTAGTCCATCAGCACCAGGTCGCCGGCCTTCAACAGATCGAGGTTGCGCGAGTAATGGCCCAGCCACGCGTTGCTGCCGCCACCGGCAATCGGGTTGTAGCCCTCGAACCTGGCGCCGTTGGCGAGGAACGTGAACCGTGCGGCGGCGGCCGCTTGATACTCGTAGATCCCCGGCCGCGTGCTCTTCATGGCTTCGAGCAGCCCGAGCCCCGCCAGCACCGAGGCCTTGCGGATGAGCGCGATCTCGCGCTCGCTCTTGGTCATCCGCAGCGTGTCCAGGATGGGCGTGAGGTCGCGCCGCTCCAGCGCCGGATAGCGGTCCTGGAGCAAGCGGAGGAAGTGCGCCTCGCGTGAC
>Ga0163144_10019352_pt1 | contig 13697 bp, 6 predicted proteins | sample OliLak19BULKMAT1_FD_123175 | JGI IMG/M metagenome (GOLD analysis project Ga0163144, IMG submission 123175) | Freshwater microbial mat bacterial communities from Lake Vanda, McMurdo Dry Valleys, Antarctica - Oligotrophic Lake LV.19.BULKMAT1 | ecosystem: Environmental > Aquatic > Freshwater > Lake... | reverse complement strand
CGGGTTATTACACACCAATGCCTTAACGGCCTTGCAAAGAGCACTACTAATGTACGATGCGTCCGTTAGCTTTCGAAATTAATTTTCGTCTCGGAAATAGGGGGAATTGTGCATAACGTTTAGCTAAATGCAGTTGCGGGTCTAGAAACTACTTCACTGTCCACGTTGCAGAATTAAAATTAGTTATAAAAAACTTAGTTGCCACCACTGAGCCCCGCAATTGCATTTAGCTTTTGTTGGCAGTAGTAGGGCAATCTCCTTACTTCATTCGAAGCCGTGTCTTTCGTCACCCGTGAATTAACACGAATATTTTTTAGTTAGTCGTGCGGTGGGGCATTTTTCATTGACTACTTTTTCAACTTACACTACACTGAGCACACTCTTTGGCTGGCTTTGGTTGTGGGCTGTATGCGCGGCCAGGCAATGTGTGTGCGTATATCTACACAAATTGATTGAGGTCAATCTTTTTCAATTCTTTACTCACAAACTCCAAACTGTCTTCATTTGAAAGTTTAACAAGTTTGTGATTGAAACCTAAGTTCTTATTTAAAATTTGACAAATCTCTTTAACCCAGTATGTCATGCTCATTTGAACTATGTTCCCATTAATCATCTTTGCGAGTTCTGTAATTCTACTACCTTCACCAATCCTGTCAACAAGGATAATCGTTGACATGAAATGAAGTTTTCTGCCGTGCTCCATTTCTCTTTCGAAGCGAGATACTTTGTCCAATGATATTTCAGTGTTACCCGGCCCAATGAACCCAATGTCAAAACGAACACCTTTACCAGCTTGAAAAAGTAAAGTAGCATCACTTTCTCTTTTACTCTCACGTTGAGACAACCAAAACACTTTGTCGGATTTTTTCGATTTATCGGGGTCAATCATTTCAAAGCCTAATATTGTCAATACAGAGCCCAAGATTAACTTCTCAAATAACTTCCCATACATTGATTTCTCAGAACCCCTAATTGCTAATGTTTGGGCACCAATGGCGGTAAATAATTGCAGTACCATTGGCCAATTGATAAGGTAATTTTCTTTAGAGATTGAAATAAAACCCTTGAGGTCGCCAAACTCCTCTTTCGATTGTTTCACTGCATTTTGTAATGAGGCCTCAAGTGCAGTTAAGTATCCTTTTAATTGATCGCTATCACTTCTTAATACATTTTGAATACTCTTACCAGTTAAGCCTATTAGCCATTGCAAAAATATTTTTTGCTCAGGGTCTAATTTAGATAGTTGAAGTTCATTACTTACGAGTTCGTACAGACGAGGCTGAAAATCTTTAATATTCTTTGAAGCATTGAGATATGCTATCAGGAGAGATGCATTTGATAACGATATTCTTCTTTGGGTTAAACCCTCAGTCAAGGCTCTAACATTTCCACCACAAAGAATTGAAGCTACAACGTTCCTTATTATATCTTGTCCAACCCTGTCAATAAGTTGTTCACCACTGTACTTTGCTAAACTTAACCCTAGCTTCGGAATATATTTAGAGACCGATTCAGTCGATTGTTCTTTACTCATACTAAAAGTTCAAATAGAGATTTTGATTTAATGATGGCTCAGTGTTAATCCAATTAACTTCCTTCGCTTTATTCTGAAGCCAGCTGTGAACTTCCTCCTGAATTATTTTTATATACTCGGAGTCTTGTTCAAAAAGTACGAATCGTCTGTTCAGTTTAACGGCTGCTTTTCCAACTGTCCCTGTCCCAGCGAAAGGGTCAAGTACAACATCATTTTTGAATGAGTAATACCTAATAACTTTTTCAGCAAGTTCTAGGGGAAATATTGCAGGGTGTTTAGCGTGATAAGAAGGATGAATCTTCCAAAGATTTGTTGTTTCGTAACCATCTTCAATTTTTGATTCTTTGACTGCTTTTTGATCAGGATGTTTGCGTATAAGCCAGTCTATTAATTTTTCAGTTTTTTTTCTATAAACCAAAATATACTCCGTTACTGGTACTGGTTTATATTGAAGTGGATTTCTATCTGCTGCAAACCTTCTTCCTCTACCGGTTGCCCAACCTGCTCCTTCAGGTTTGACCCAATGAATATCGTCTATAAACTCAAATCCTTCTTCAATAAACAATCTATGAAAGTCAAATGGTACTGCTATTCTTTTTGAAGCTTCGCTTCTGCTTGACCGTCTTATCAAGATTGGAGAAATATTCATTACAAAAAAGCGCCCTTCATTAAGGACTCTATGCGATTGATGAAGAATCTTTTTAATCTTTAGCAAATACTCTTCATAAGTCAAATACTCCGCATATTCGGGTCTTGCATTATAATATGGAGGTGAGGTAAAAATTAAATCAATTGATTCATTAGGGGTGTCTGCTAAAAGTTGCTCACTGTCACCGAAGCCAACTGTATTTCTGAGGTTGGAAATTTTAGGTATTGAGCCGTTCTCAGTGTCTCCAGAATTTCGATTGACATGTCCGTTAGTATGTCCATTTTGGTTTTTTCGTCCTAAAAGTCGGGACTCTAAAACCTCTCGATTGGTACTTTTTTTCTCATTTATCAGGCTGGAAACGGCATCAATGACAATTTCTCCAATATTCTCCTTCTGCTTTGACAAGAGGGGTACGCGCCAAATATGGTATCTGTCATCAACTTCTGGAAGTCCAAAGTCAATTGCTTTTTCTAGTTCTATAGTTTTTAGATACTCCCTTGCTACTCCTTTTGCTTCTTTTACTTCGTTTATCCTGTATAATTTCTTTTTTCCCATTCTTTCCCTCATTTAGACTACCTACAAAGTTATTATTTGTCGTCATAGTTACGATGTATCAGCGTGGGTAATTTGGCTCTTTTGGCTGCTTTGGTTTGTGCGGAGGGAAGGCGGGGCAGCCAAATGTGCCAAATGCGCTCGGCAATTCGTAGGGGAATCTTTTTAAAATGCGCGGGTCGGCTGTTACTTTTTGATTTGTCCTACGCCTTAAAATTTTCTCAGTTGTCTTGGAAGTCGTTCACTTGTCCACGTGGGAAATCTATATTAGTAGAGCGTCACTCGTTAGATGACCAAATTGTCCGGGCCCTATTATCGCCAACGTCTCTATATAGGAAACTCCGTTTCCTATATATCCCTATTATCATTCTAGTTTAACCCCCAAATTCTTACCCAACAGTTTAAACTGTTCCGCCCACTCTACTTCCAACTCTTTAGGGGTTTCATTTTTTCGCTCCTGCGAAAGTTCGAAATAGAAATTCTGGCTTTTATGAAAATTAGGTTCGAGTTTAAACTTTTGAAGCAACGGAAACATTCTATTTAACCGCTGGATGCGCTTTAGATTTTCGCGCTCACTGCTAATACGCTTCAACTCTTTGAAAATACTTTCTCCGGCCAACTGCGAAACTTTGCTTGGGTCTTCAATCTTAAAATTCCATTTTGCCAACTCCCCTACTATGCGCTCCATTTCTTTGATATTAATCTTATCGGATTGAAAAATCTCAATCAAGTCGGCATTCAATACATATTCAAAGGTAGTTTTGTAGATAATGGGTATGGGAATATTGTTGTTCGCTAGTGCATTGATTAATGGATAATCGCGGTCATAACTTTTGCGGAAGGATTGCACTAACTCAGCCATACTTTCCTGGGAAATCATGTCTAAGATTTTTCGCTTCTCATCCTGAAACAGTTGCCAGATGGTATACTTCTCGGGTCCAAAGTAAACCTGCATCAACCCAATTACATCGCCCAACCGTCCTTCTTCAAACGACTTCACCATGCGAAATTGCATACTGGCAAAGCGATCGGGTTCCATGTCCAAAGAAATATTTCCAATAATATTATGCTTCCCTAAATAGATAACAGCAAATGCAAACTTCTTTTCCGATCGGGTAACTATCGATTTAACTTTGGTTATACCCAGCGCCAACTTCTGTTCACCTGCTTCTTTCTTCACAAAGAAATCGTTGCTAGTTGTGTAGTTGAAAATATTCATGGCCTCCGTTTCTTCTTCAAAGATGGAAGAAACTGCATAGTGCATACCCACGCGCTGCAAGTTGGTGCGTGAGGGCAGCACTACATTTTTATATACGTTGGATCCGTTTTGATAGGTGGCCACATTACTCGGTGCCGTTTCCAATCGTTTCATAAATTCTTCTTCCAAATCAACCATACCAATCTGGTTAGCCAACTGAATTACGCGACAGGCATATTGCATTACCTGAATGGTTTCAATACCTGAAATCTCATCGAAGAACCACCCACAACTGGTGTACATCAACATGGCATGGCGCTGCATTTCCATGATGCGCAAAATCCGGTTAGCGGATGCATCGGTCAGGGCATGATCTTTAAGAAATTGGTTTATATTCTCATCGCTCCGCTTCAGTACAATGCTGATATACTCATTGCGAGCTTTCCAAGGTTCTTTAACAACTTTAATTGCTTCCCGTTCAAAAATTACTTCTACGCTATCGCGCAACCAGTCCAACGCTTCCCTCAATGGCTTGCGCCAGAGTTGATGATAGCCTGGTTTGCCGGAATTACAGCCGCAGTTATTTCGCCAGCGCTCGACACCATGTACGCAACTCCATGAACTATCTTCAATTATTTGGGCTTCCTCTTCGGCTGGGCACAAAGCAATAAACTGTGCGTAGTTGGTGAGCGTTGCATTTTTATCTTCCTCAATAAAGTCGAGGCAAAATGCCAACGCCATTTCACCATGCTTGTGATGGTGACCATAGGTTTCGCCATCCGTGGCCACGTGCACGAGCTGTGGCCTTGCATCATCTTCATTAAAGGTATTAAGAAGTCGATCGGCAAAGCGTTTGCCGTCATTCAACAACCCATTGAATGCAATGCCTTGCGAAATGTCACCTTCGTAAAAGAAAACAATGATTGATTTGCCACTTGGCAGGTTGCACCGATATGCTTTGGTGGTGTTAACACTTCGGTCATTTACAGGCTTCCACTCTGTATCGCCAATTTTGCGCACGGCCTTAGCCTGGCGCGGTGCCAGAATTGTAAACTTAATATCATTTTCCGCTAAGACTTCAAGTGTTTCAGTATCAACGGCTGTTTCAGCTAACCACATACCTTCGGGTTTGCGCTTAAACCGGTATTCAAAATCACGAATACCCCAAATTATTTGAGTTTCCTTATCGCGCCTGTTTGCCAATGGCATGATGATGTGGTTATAAACCTGAGCCACCGCTGAACCATGACCGCCAAAATTCTTCTCACTCAATTTGTCAGCTTCTAATATTGCCTCGTAAGTATCGGGCGCATACACTTCCATCCAAGAAAGAAGCGTAGCTCCAAAGTTGAAACTGATGCGGGCATAGTTGTTAACAATGTTTTTAATAATGCGCTCTTCATCGAGGATACGCGAAGTAGCATTGGGTTCGTAACACTCAGCGGTTATGCGCTCGTTCCAATCATGATATGGATGCGCTGAATCCTGAACTTCAATTACTTCAAGCCAGGCATTTTCACGCGGGGGTTGATAAAAGTGGCCGTGAACACAAACGTATTTATTAGAACCAGAAGACATGGGGAATTACAAATTTGGAAGGACGAACTTAGATTTACGAATTAAGATTTTCAGTTTATAGATTAAAACCGTTTAGTTAGCCATTTTCTTTAAGACCTCACCCCTTCCTTCACATTCGTTCCGGTAGGCAAGCGCACCCCTCTCCAGAGGAGAGGGGTGACTGAACTTCTTAAATTCGAAGTTCTTTACAAAGCGCCCAAAACTGTTCTTAAGTAACCGACATTTATTTATGATGACGAATTTAAACATTGACTAATTTACTACTTACCGATTACTGAATACCTCTTACTGAATACCGATCACCACCTACTAAATACTCAAGACTAACAACTCGATACTACTCTAAATCAAATTCTGCTTTTTCCTCCTGAAGTTTTAAAATAGAAATCCCCAACGGAGGTAATGTTATAGATACTGAATAATCTTTGTTATGATATTTTACCGGAGTTGTATTCAACACGCCTTGATTCAACACACCACTTCCTCCATATGTCAACTCGTCTGAATTAAAAACTTCTTTCCATGTTCCTCGAAAGGGAACTCCGATCCGATAAAGATTTCGGGCTTCGGGTGTAAAGTTACAAACCACAATCAGTGAATCTTCTTTAATCTCGGATTTGCGCATATAAACAATCACACTGTTTTCACGATCGGAATAGTCAATCCATTCAAAACCACGATCATCAAATTGATATTGATAGAGCGCTGGCTCGGCTTTATAAAATGCATTCATATCTTTAACTAAGGTATGAACACCCCGATGGCCGGCATGATCTAACAAATACCAGTCAAGGCTACCATCATGATTCCACTCAGCAGTTTGTCCAAACTCGGCACCCATAAACAGAAGCTTTGAACCAGGATGCGTAAACATATACCCGTACATCAGGCGCAGGTTAGCAAACTTGCGCCACTCATCCCCAGGCATGCGCCCCATTAGCGAACCTTTTCCATGCACCACTTCATCGTGCGAAAGTGGCAACATAAAATTTTCTGTAAAGGCATACACTGCGCTAAAAGTGATTTCGTTTTGATGGTATTTTCGATGTACCGGATCGGACTGAAAGTAATGCAGTGTATCATGCATCCAACCCATCATCCACTTTTGTCCAAATCCAAGACCCCCTAGGTAAGTAGGTTTAGAAACACTTGGCCATGCAGTCGACTCTTCGGCTATCGTAACCACATCTGGGAAATTGCCATAAACAACTTCATTAAATTCTTTGAGGAATGCAATTGCCTCAATATTTTCATTGCCACCATATTCATTCGGAATCCATTCACCATCCTTACGAGAATAATCTAAGTAAAGCATGGATGCTACTGCATCCACGCGCAGTCCGTCAGCGTGAAATAGTTCTATCCAAAATAATGCATTGCTTATAAGAAAAGATCGAACCTCAGGACGACCATAGTTATAAATGTAGCTGCTCCAATCCGGATGAAATCCTTTTCGCGGATCGGCATGTTCGAACAAATGGGTGCCATCAAATTTATAAAGCCCATGGGCGTCACCCGGAAAATGTGAAGGAACCCAATCTAGTATTACACCGATCTCGGCTTCATGAAAAGCATCCACTAGTTCCATGAACTCCTGCGGAGAACCAAATCGGCTTGTTGGCGCAAAGTATCCTGTAAGTTGATAACCCCACGATCCAAAGAATGGATGTTCCATTACAGGAAGGAATTCTACGTGCGTGAATCCACTTTCTTTCACATAGCTAACCAACTCTGAAGCCAATTCCTTATAACTCAGTGAACGATTGCCATCCTCTAGTTTTCGCTTCCAGCTTCCGGCATGCACTTCATAGACAGAATATGGCTTTGGATTCTTCTCATTCTTTTTTCTTTCCTTAAGCCAGTGACTATCGCGCCATTTATAATCATGATCCCAAACAATGGAAGCGGTCTTAGGTGCTATCTCGGCATAAAACGCAAACGGATCTGCCTTTTCTAAAATCTCGCCTGTATTGGAGTGGATTGAATATTTATACACCTCGCCTTTACCAATGCCTGACAAAAATCCTTCCCAAATTCCAGACTCATCCCAACGTGGTGAAAGCTTATGACCGTTGCCATTCCAACTATTGAAGTTGCCAATAACAGAAACACTTCGTGCATTGGGTGCCCAAACTGCAAAATAAGTACCTGCTTGCTTCTTAAACGTGGCCGGATGGGCGCCTAATTTTTCATAGAGTTTAAAGTGCTTACCACTTTTAAACAGATGAATGTCGAAGTCAGTAAGCAGACTAAAACTGTCGTGCTCTGTTGTTTCGTCTTTTGAACTTTTTTTCTTTGCCATGGTAGTTAGCTTTTCTTTTTCCTTCCATCTTTTGCCTCAAAATATCGATTCATCTGATAGTAAATTCCGCGTAAAGGAATATTTACCCAATCGGGTCTACTGTTTAACTCATAGCCCAATTCGTAAATTGCTTTTTCGAGCAAATAGGTTCGGATTAAAATTTCATCCTGATCAGTTAGATTGCTGTCAAGACCTGAGCGCTCCAAGTAAGCACCCAGATAAAATCTACTAACGTAATGCTGCCACTGTTCAGCCCATTGCATCAGGAACTCAATATCTTTTTCTCGATAATTTTCATTCAATAAAATTTTGCCGAAAGCAGCATAGTGAAACGATCGCATCATGCCTGCCACATCTTTCATTGGGTTTTTCTTCAACCTTCTTTCGCTGAAACTAAACCCCGGCTCACCTTCAAAATCGATAATAATAAAATCTTTACCTGTGAATAATACTTGCCCCAAATGAAAGTCGCCATGAATGCGGGTTTTGATTGCATTCATTTTCACCTTATAAATTTCGCTAAAACATTCCATCACATCATCCTCCATGGCCAACACTTTCTTAGCAAGCGCCTGCGTTTCGTCATTAAGCTTACCCAATGATTGCTCTAATAATTTAAATCGGTCTCGGGTAAGTTTCCGTAAGGCCGAATAAAGAGATCGCTGATAATTAGCGTTAAAATAATCGGGTGCAAAAGCCGGATCGGTTTTATCAGAGGCTAAGGCAAGGTGCATTTCGGCAGTGCGCTGTCCCAGCCGAACCACACGTTCGTAAAATCCACGGCCAATAAACTCCTGAATCAATTCTGGCGCTTCTTCAAACTTTATTGCCGCTTTATTTACTAGTGCGGGTAGCTTCTCCTTCTTTGCCTTGGCCATAACCCGCTCGTAGAAGCGACCGACTGAATCAATGGTCATTACCCACGAGTCGCCCTGGTTCTCTACTTTTTCCTGCAATAACCCAAGCACGGTTGTGTTACCATTGTTATCCCTGTATTCAACACTTCCCGCATACTTGGGAGCATTTCTAAAGGATGTATTCTCCGACAGAAAGCGAATAATTTCAAGGTCAGGATTAATCTCTTGTTCAATCTTTCTATAGAACTTAAAGAAGTATTGATCATTATAGATAATAGCTGTGTTACTTTGATCGGCTTTCAATATTTTTGAATCAATCGTATGAGCATTCAACTTTGTGAATACACTACTATTGAATTCCAGCGTTCCTTCATCATCTTTAATCCGTACTTTTCTATCCATACTTGCAAACATGAAATCGCGGAAGCCTTTATGATAACTGCTATCTAGTACAAAACCAACCTTGCCCTGAATGTCGGCTCTACAAATTACACTTTGCGCAGTGTATTCTACCTTATCAAAAATGCTGTCGGATGGTATGAAGCACATAGGCAAAAAATACAACTCAGGCAGGCGCTGCACATAATGAACTTCTACAATGGTAAGGTAGTGTGTCTCCCCTTCCGCCTTAAGGGGAATGATTTTATTAATAGTCATCTTACTGATGGCACGCGCTTTGCCACCAAACCACCGGCATTTCTTCATGAAAGGTTGTAGCACTTTTCGCTCTAAAACCCGCATGTCGTTATAATTCGAAAAAGCACGTTCCCATGAAAGATCAGACTTAAACAGAAACAGTTCATTGGCATCGCCATCCTTTGCTTTCTTTTCAGTAGCGTCTGCCTGAAACCAGAAGTAACCATAGGGGCCGATGGTAATAGAGTAGTCACCCTCGCCCACATTCATAAACCTGTTCTGACTAAAAACTTCTGTAATATCACAGTCTTTAAATTGCTTTAGATCAAGCGTGGTTGCTTGCGAAAACTGCGAAAGGTTGGCCACCACAATAATGTGTTGCTTCTCATAGCTGCGAACAAAACACAATATCTTAGAGTTCGTGCTTTCAATAAACTTAATATCTCCACGACCGAATAGATTTAATCGCTTACGCATGGCCAGCACATTCTTTATCCACCACATTAATGAAGATGGATTTTCTTCCTGTGTAGCCACATTAATCGACTCGTGACGATAAACGGGATCACTCACAATAGGCAAATAAAGTTTCTGTGGGTTTGCCAATGAAAATCCGGCATTCAAATTCATATTCCATTGCATGGGTGTGCGCACCCCAAATCGATCGCCTAAATAAATATTATCACCCATTCCAATTTCATCGCCATAGTAAAGCACTGGCGTGCCGGGTAGTGAAAATAGTATTGTATATAATAATTCAATTTTTCTTCGATCGTTGCTTAACAAAGGTGCTAACCGCCTCCGTATTCCAAGATTATGTTTCGTGTGGGGATCTGTGGCATAGGCCTTGAAGAGATAGTCTTTCTCTTCTTCAGTAACCATTTCAAGCGCGATCTCGTCATGATTGCGCAAGAACAAGGCCCATTGACTATTTGGGGGAGTTGTTGGAGTTTGTTCAAGAATATCAATTATCGGATAGGAGTCTTCCGTTCTTAACCCAAGATACAAGCGCGGCATCAAGGGGTAGTGAAAATTCATGTGGCACTCCTTTCCATCGCCAAAATACTCGGCAGCATCCTCTGGCCACAAGTTAGCTTCGGCTATTAAAATCCGGTCTTCGTAATGTTTATCAATATGGCTGCGAAGTCGTTTTAAAAATGCATGTGTCTGCGGCAGGTTTTCACAACTTGTTCCTTCTTCTTCAAACAAGAAAGTAACAGACGAAAGTCTGAATCCATCAACACCCATTTTCATCCAAAAGTCAACAACCTTGATCATTTCAAGTTGCACCTGTGAATTCTCAAAATTCAACTCTGGTTGGTGACGATAGAAACGATGCCAAAAGTAGGCCTTTGCAACATTATCCCAGGCCCAGTTCGATGATTCATCATCACTGAACATAACACGCGCTTCTTTATATTTATCGGCTGTTTCACTCCATACATAATAATCCTTGTATCGCGAGCCTGGTCGTGCAGCACGCGATTTCTGAAACCAGTGGTGTTGATCAGAAGTATGATTTAGCACAAGCTCAGTAATTACTTTTATCCCCCTGTTGTGGGCTTCCTTTAAAAATAATCTGAAATCTGCTAGCGTTCCATAGTCCTCATGAATATCGCAATACTCGGTTATGTCATACCCATCATCCTTTAATGGAGACGGAAAAAAAGGTAGCAGCCAGATTGTATTGATACCCAGGTCTTCGAGGTAATCGAGTTTTTGAATCAACCCCTGAAAATCTCCAATACCATCACCGTTGCTATCATAAAAAGAACGTACGCTTAACTCGTAGATAATCGCATCTTTAAACCAAAGTGGATCGGTATGTTTTGCAGAAGCCATGGTTACATGTTTGATTCGTGAATATGCAACTTAAATATGTGGAAAGGCATTTTGTTTGGATTGAGGTTAACAAAGTTCCATTCTTGCGTCCAGGTGTAATGCTCGTCTGTAATCAGATCGTGGAGTTTAACATTAATCTTATCAGTCAATTTCAATCGTTCCTTCGGCAATTGGATGTATCCGTTTTGTCCATTGTTAGGATCAAGGTTTACCACAACCAAAATAATATTTGAAAGATCATCCGTTGCCTTTATGTAAGCAACTATCTGATTATTTTCAATTGCGCAGAACTGTGTGTTCCACGTAGACTGCAGAGCAGCATTTTCTTTTCTGATTTTGTTTAACAAACTCATGATATCTGTCATTCGGTTGGTTCGCTTCCAATCATAATGACGCACTTCATATTTCTCAGAATTGAAATATTCCTCTCTTCCTTGTATGGGAGTATTTTCATAGAACTCATACGATGGCCCGTATACACCATAATTCGATGAAAGCGTGGCAGCCAGGGCATAGCGAAGAATAAAACTGTTTTCGCCTTGATTTTGTAGGTGATAGGGCAATATATCGGGTGTATTCGGCCAGAAGTTTGGTCTGAAGAAATTTCTAGAAGGTCCGTAAACCAACTCGTTTACATACTCAATCAATTCTTGTTTTGAAACGCGCCATGTGAAATACGTATATGACTGCGTGAAACCAACCTTGCCTAACGAATCCATAATCTTGGGCCGCGTAAATGCTTCCGCTAAAAATATGGTGTCCGGGTATTCTTTTTGCACCTCTGCAATTACCCATTGCCAAAATGCAATTGGTTTTGTGTGTGGGTTATCAATTCTGAAAACGGAAACCCCGTGTTCAATCCAAAAGATGAAAACAGATTTCAATTCTTCCCATAACTCTTTCCAATTATCCGTTTCGAAATTGAATGGAAAAATATCCTGATACTTCTTTGGCGGATTCTCAGCATACTGAATAGAACCATCAGGCCGTTGCTTAAACCATTCGGGATGGGCCGTTACATAAGGATGATCAGGTGCACATTGAAAAGCAATATCCATAGCCAAGTCAATTCCTAACTTCTTGGCCTCAATAACTAGCTTTTTAAAATCCTCAAGTGTTCCTAATGCAGGAAGTATTGATTTATGACCACCTTCACCGCTACCAATTGCCCAAGGCGAACCGGGCTCACCTTTCTCAGAACGAACATTATTATTCTTTCCTTTGCGATTAATTTTTCCTATCGGATGAATGGGCGGAAAGTATAGCACATCAAAACCCATAGCTGCAATGCGTGGCAACAGTCTGATGCAATCTTGAAACGTACCATGCTTGCCAGAGTCCATCGAAGCTGAGCGTGGAAAAAATTCGTACCATGCCGAAAAGTTTGCTTTTGCATATTCAACCTGAATTCTAACTTCTGTTTCTAATTTTGTTTCGTTTGCTCGAAGGGGATTACTATGAACGATTCCTGCAAACGCAGGACTTAGCACAAAATCGATAGCAGATTGATAACGGGATGTATCCTCAAGCTTTTTAATGTGTGGCAGTAACGTTGAATTTGTTTTTGATAATTCTGTAAGCAGCAAAGCCCCCTCCATCAATTCAACTTTTACATCAACCTTTGCTGCCGACTTCTTCTTGAACCCATCATACCAGGTATCGAAGTGATCAACCCAGGCTTGAATAGTAAATTCATAAATACCGGTTTCAGAAACAGCGAAAGAGGCACTCCACCGATCGTTAAAGGTTGGGTTTAACTCTGCGGTCTCCCACTTTTTAGCACCTTGCTTCTTATATAAAACTTCTGCGCGAATGTGATCATGGCCATCGCCAAAAATGGTGGCCGAAACATCTACGCGCTCGCCCACAGTTCGCTTAGCCAGAAACAACCCATTATCTACCAACGGCTGTACATCTTCAATTATTACTCTCGACTTACCATTTTCCATCAACTTAGGCTGTTACTTTAATATTACTGAAGCATAGGCAGGTATTACAACCACATTGTTATTTACCTCCACTTCACCTTTAGAACTAAAATCAACTTTACTAAAAACACTTAATTCGTTTTCCAATCGCACCGTAATTTCTACATCCGATACATTATTAATTATCAATAGTTGTTCAGGTCCTTTCTTTCTTATAAAACTTACAAGCTCTCGCACGCTTAAGGGTGAGCTTTCAATACTGCCATAGGTTAACGCTTCACTTGAATTTCTATAATGAATGAAACGCTTGTAAAAGTTATACAAGGATTCCGGATCGCTCTTCTGTTTGGATAATGGAATTACAGATTGATCTGAACTGTAGGTTGGAGTCTCCCAACTTGTCTGCATAGCATCACTCTTCCCTTCGGCCCACACAAAAGGCTCGCGGATTAATTCATCAGGCTTGCGCCCCATCATTCCTATTTCTTCACCATAATAAATGTAGGGAGTGCCGGGTAAAGTGAGTAAAATTCCTGCCGCCACGCGCGCTTTTTTTACATCATCACCCAACTCGCTTAGAATTCGATTCTGGTCATGATTCTTTAAGAATGTAGCATCAAT
>Ga0163144_10019351_pt1 | contig 13698 bp, 13 predicted proteins | sample OliLak19BULKMAT1_FD_123175 | JGI IMG/M metagenome (GOLD analysis project Ga0163144, IMG submission 123175) | Freshwater microbial mat bacterial communities from Lake Vanda, McMurdo Dry Valleys, Antarctica - Oligotrophic Lake LV.19.BULKMAT1 | ecosystem: Environmental > Aquatic > Freshwater >... | reverse complement strand
GGGCGGCTTTGGGCAACCGCCACAACCGCCGCAGCCGCCTCAATATCCACCACAGGGCGGCTTTGGGCAACCGCCACAACCGCCTCAATATCCACCACAGGGCGGCTTTGGGCAACCGCCACAACCGCCGCAGCCGCCTCAATATCCACCACAGGGCGGCTTTGGGCAACCGCCACAACCGCCGCAATACCCACAAACAGGTGGGTATCCCGTACAACAACCACAACCGCCTCAATATCCACCACAGGGCGGCTTTGGGCAACCGCCACAACAAGGCAATCGCCCAAGTCTTAGCCCCGGCAAGCCCTATGTTCCCCCGCTACGGGGTGGTGGTGGCGCGTTAGGTGGCGGTTTTGGAGACGCTGATACGCCCCCCTCTACCAGTTTAAGAGGGCGGTCTATGCTTCGCCCACGTAATGATAGACGCGAGATTCTTGATGATGGTGAGGATGATGCAGGCGCACTGAGCTTTTTAGGGTTTTAAGCCATTTCAATACCCAGCGCGTTATCAACAGCTCTTACGAGGTCTTGTGGGGTAAAGGGCTTTACCAAGTAGCGGTAAACGTCTTGTAGCTTGCCCACAATACGGTTTGCGCTGTCGCTATACGCGCTGGTCACAATAACGCGCGTTTCACCTTCACCGTAAACCTTGTTGCAATAGCTTAAAACATCCCACCCCGACACATGAGGCAGATTGAGGTCTAGCAGAATCAAGTCAGGTTTAATTTTATTCAGGTATTCAATAGCGTTTTCGCCATCTTGTGCGTGATATACATTAAACCCCTGGCGCTTTAGCACCATCATATTAAGCTGTGCGTATTCCAGCGTGTCTTCTACCATTAGAACTGTAAATTGAGAACGTGTTGCACTCATCGCTATGATACCCCTATAATCTGGGCGTTGTGTACTTCATGATACTGTCAATATAGCACACTTTATGCCCTCAAACGCCCCAAAACGGCGTTTTTAAGCCCTACGTTAAGGTTTTCTAACAGCAAGGGGGCGGTCAAAGCGATAAAGGTCAAGGTTGATGTTATTTTCGCGTTCTAGGGGTAAAAAGAGTGCCTCTGTAAAGCCCACAAAGCCCAGTTTATCAAACGCCTCTGTGTTGGTATTCCAGCGCACTAGCCAAACCCGTTGCACGCTATCCATAAACCCTAAGGACGCGCCCTCATAGTTCTCAGGATACGTAAACGCTTGTTGCCGTAGGGCAAACACAGGCACATCGTCAGGGAGTGTTTGTGCTAGATAATAGGTCATCTGATAGTCACCCGCGCCAAAGTCTACCACTACGCCATCCCCCGTTTTTACGACATGCGCTATTTCTCGGGCATAGCCCAGCCAATCCTCTTTTTCGCGGTATACATCCACCACTAGCACCGCCCAAACCGTGATAATTAGTAGCAATACCACGCGCACGCGCCTACTAAACCACGCAATGCCCCATGCCACTAGCAAAGCAACGGCAGGCGTAATCTGTGAGAGGCGATAGTCAAAGAGTAAGCGCGAACTTTCTGCATTTAGAATAAACGTCAGCGCAACAGGCAACACCAACCACAGCAACAATAAGCCGTGTACACGGCGAGCTTTCCATGCAAAGCCTACCCCAATGAGGCTTATCGTCAATGCCCATTGAGGGCTAAAGAACGCCCGTACGTAGTTAAATAGCGTTTCTAGTGTGGAGGGGTCTGCGGTGGTATTGATGCCCACAATCTTAAGCTGGTAGGGCAACATAATTAGCACCACCCACACGCCCACGCTTGCGCCCATACCCAATAGCCATAACACGGCTTGAACGCGCACGCGCCCCCGCAGTGTCAGCAAGACATATAGCCCCTGCACTACGCCCACCCACGCGCCCCAATAGTGCGTATACACCAATAGCACTGTGGCTAATGCCCACACCAGCGCAGTACGGGTGTTGTGACGACGTATCCAGCGTAAAAATGCCCACATGCTCATAATGACAAATACGCTATGCAACGCGTACGCGCGCGCTTCTTGGGCGGTGTATATTTCCATATCAGAGAGTGCCAGCAAGCCCATTGCAATGAGGGGCAAATGACGCTTTAGCGTGGGGGTGCGTGTTTGCGCCATCAAGACAGCTTCACGGGCTAATGGCACCATGCACGCCACCGCCAATACACTATTTAGCACGCTAAAGAAGCGAAAGCTAAACTCGCTTGTACCCGTTAGCCCCGCCCACACGCTAATGAGGGCAAAATACAGGGGAGGATGTACGTCCGTTTTTAGCACACGCAAAAGGTCGGGTTGTTGCGTTAAAAACCAGGTAAACCCCTCATCAATCCAAAAGCCTTGTGCGGTTAGGTTAAACATGCGATAGGCAAACGCCCCTAAAAGTACCCCCATTGCCAGCGTTAGTAGCCGAACATCTTTTAGCGTTCTCAAGGCGTTGCTCCCTTGTTCTTTTGTGCCTTTGGATGTGCTTTATTGCAATGCACAAACCATTGGGGTATGTTTTAGAAGAATCGGTTGAAAAAGGCTATAATAAACTAAACTGACCCATGCTGAAAGAGAAACCCCATGCAGAGCCCACCGCCAAACCAACGTCAGCTTAAACTTGAGGTGGACAAAGACCTTAAGCCAACGTACTCCAATACCGTGATTATTAGCCACACACAGTACGAAGTGGTACTCGATTTTATTCAAATTTTGCCCAGCGACCCACGCGCCCGCGTTCTAGAGCGCGTAGTGATGACCCCCGCCCACGCCAAAATGTTCTTGCAAGCCCTTAACGAGAATATGACGCGCTATGAAGCCCGTTTTGGCGCAATTAATTTACCTAGTCGCCCGCCCTCACTGGCTGACCAATTGTTTAGTAGTGTGGCAACGCCCCCCGATGCACCAGAGGGCGATACGCCCCCCATGCCACCGCAAGAAGGCGGTGACGCATGACAGACGCGCTCCAGCCGATTGCAGACAGCATCCGCCAAGACCTAGAAGCGCGCAATGGCGCACGCGATAAAGCCCTTGGCCAGTCTCGTGAGCTTATTCGCTTGTGTAGTGAGTGTATTCGGGCAGTGCATCGCCAAGAATGGCAAAACGCCCAAGACAAGCTGGCACTCATTGACCGCGCTGCCGACACCATGCGCGAAACCGTTGCGCGCTTTCCAGAATTGGGCGTGGCGGGTTACGTACAGGATGCGCTTAAAGAGCAAGTAGAGGCGCACCTAACGCTGGCAATTATTCGCCAGTTGCCCCTGCCCACACCGCAAAGCCTGCGCGTAGAAAGTGCCGTCTATTTGAATGGCTTAAGCGAAGCAGCCACCGAACTAAGACGCTTTATCCTAGACATCATGCGCCGTGAAGAAGCGCATAGCCAAGACGCAGAACGCCTTTTAGAGTGGATGGATGCCATCTATAATCAGCTGGTCACGTTTGACTTTCCCGATGCGCTAACGGGGGGACTCCGCCGACAAGCAGACGTTTTACGCGGTGTACTAGAGCGCACAAGGGGCGACCTTACCACTAGCCTAAGGCAACAATTGCTACAGGATGCACTCAAACGTCTTGAAACCAGATTATAAGGGCGTGATATCTCTAAACATGCTATGATTTAGAAGGACACCAAAGAGAAAGTTTTGTTAAAAATATGACCACAGACCCACTTGACACCACGACAAAAATTGCCGTTTTTCTGCACGATGCTTCGTTTAGGCAACAGGTGCAAACGGTTCTTTTAGAGAACAATTTGCGCGTGCTAAACGCCACCACAGACCAAGACATCTTGGACTTTTGCAAGGGACACGGGGTGGAATTGGTCATTTTAGATGTGCGCGAACTAAGCCTTGTGCGAGCGATTCGGGCAACAACGGGGCATTATGAAACGCCCATCATCGTGTGTTTGCAGCAAAATGACATTGAGCGCATTGATGAGGCTTTTGAGGTGGGCGCAACCGACTGTATTTTGTTCCCATTGCCCCACCGCTTGCTCATACGGCGCATCGACCATTATTTAAGCCATGCCGAAACGGTGGGCAATTTTGTCTCTATCACAGGGCAAATTTCTAAAGTGTATGATAACGCCCCCGTGATGATTCACTCGGTGAATCGGGCGGGCATTGTGCGCTACGTTAATAAAATGTGGCTGGAAACGATGGGCTATACCGCCGAACAGGTCATCAATAAGCCCTATCTAAGCCTGCTAGACCCCAAAATTCATAAAGATGCCATGCGTTCTATTGATAACTTTTGGGAAGTAGGGACACTCAGAAACCGCGCCTCTCGGCTCATTCGGGGTGATAGCCAAATTGTAGATGTGCTGATAGATAGTGAAACCGTCAACGACCCCCTAGAAGGCAAGCTAAGTATTTCTGTGCTTCACGATGTTACCCTGAAAAAGCAACTTGAAGTAACGCTAATCAGTGCCGACCGTCAAAAACAAAGCCTCATTAACGCTATGCGTGACGTGGTGTATGTGGTTGACCACGAAGGCACATTTACAGATATTCCCTCTAAAGATAGCCCTTATGCCCCTTCGTATGTACGCTTGTTAGTAGGGAAAAATCTGAGCGAGCTAATGCCCGAAAACCGCGCAAATTATTTGATGGCACAACTGGGGCATGTGCTAAAGTCAGGTGAAACCGTCTCAATTGAATATGACCTTTTGGTGCGTACCAAGCAAACATGGTTTAACAGCGTTATTTCGCCCCTAACAGATAAAAGTGTGCTGGCTGTCACGCGTGACATTACGGAAACCAAACAACGCGAATCGAGCTTGCATGAAAGTGAACGTCTTTATCGCAACTTGTTTGAATTAGCAACCGATAGCATTATGCTGGTGGAATTAGAGAGTGGCAATATCTTAGAGGCAAACAACAGTGCTGCCAAGATGCTGGGCTACGCTCCCGAAGAACTCTCAACGATGAATGTCAAGAACATTGAGGCTTCGCGTATCGCCGTCACAGAAACTATTACACTAGACTTTGAAACCAATGAGCAAATGCTCTTTGAACAACTATATAAGCGCAAAGATGGCACGCTTGTGCCTATCGAAAGCCACTCACGGATTATTCGCTATCAAAACACGGCAGCAGTGTTGCATTTTGCCCGTGATATTACGCACCGTCGGCGGATTCTTCAAAGTGAGTATGAACTACGCCTATTAGCCGAATCGTTTAGAGATAGCGCAGACGCATTTAACCGTGCTGTAACGTTTGATGACGTGCTGGACGTACTTATTCAGTATGTGGCGCGGGTTGTGCCGTCTACAACAGCCAATGTCATTTGGTACGAAGCCGCCACAGACACGGCACGCATGATTCGCTGGCGGGGCTATGATGTGTTTGGCTTTAGCGACGATGACCTTGGCTCGGTTGCCTTTAAGGTAAGCGAAACGGGCAACCTACGACACATGAAAGCAACGCGCCAGCCCATCAACGTGGGCGATGTAAGCGAGCTAGAAGATTGGCATGACATTGTTACATCGTCTTGGGTAAAGTCTTATATGGGTGCGCCCATTTTTATTAAAGACGAACTGATGGGCTTTTTAAGCATTGATAGTATGGAAGTGAACGCCTTTGACGATGAGCAAGCTAATCACCTACAAACCTTCGCCAGCCAATCGGCAATTGCCTTTGAGAACGCCCGCCTAATACAACAAATGCGCCAACAAAACACCATCCTAGAGCAAAATGTGCATGAGCGCACCCAAGCCCTACAAGACCTAGTGATAGAACTAAGAGAAACCCAAACAACCCTGCAAAAAGAACGCCAAATGCTTCAGCTTATCATGGACAACATCACCGATATGATCTACGTGAAGGATACAGAAGGCAATTATATATTGGTGAATACCGCCACCATGTATGCATTGGGCGCAAAGCATGTTGAGGATGTACGTGGGCGCAAAGTCGCTAACTTCTTTGATATGAACTATGCTAATTTGCACCAACAAATAGACCGCCGTGTTTTAGAAACGGGGCAGGGCGTAGTAAACATGGACAATGTGATGACGTATGCCGATGGCACACAGCATCGCCAATTGCTTTCAAAATACCCGTTGCGTGATGGCGAAAATAAAATCATTGGCATTGTGGGCATTAACCGTGATGTAACGGATATGCGCCGTATGGAAATTGTGATTGACCAAGAGCGCGAACAGCTTAAGCAAGTGTTGATGAGTGCGCGGTGCTTATTGTGGACGGCAAAAGTAGAGCTAGTGGGCGAAAATTACGTTTGGCGTCCAACGGTGGTTAATGAAGATACCGCCCAAGCCCTGTTGCCATTAGACACGCGCAAAATGCCCTACGCGCAAGCATGGCAAGAGAGCATTGTGCCAGAGGACAAAGAACGCCGAAACTATGTGTTGCAAACGCACTTGCGGTTTAACCGCCCTAACTTTAGCCAAGAGCTACGCTGTCGTAAGGGCGATGGGTCATTGTTGTGGTTGGTAGAGGATATTCAAATTCGCCCCATCAACGACAAAGAGTGGCAATTGGTGGGCATTTGTACCGACATCACGGAGCGCAAACGCGCCGAAGCCAATTTGCAACAAGCCTATGGTGAGCTAGAACATCGTATTGCCAAGCGCACCGCCGAATTGGTTTCTTCTAACGTTGTGCTGACCCAAGAAATTGCCGAGCGTAAGCGTGCCGAAGATGCCGAGCGCAAACAACGCGTGTTGGCAGAAGCCCTTTCTCAAAGCGTGGCAGCCCTTAACAAAGCCTTTGACCGCGATTCGTTGCTAGAGTATTTGCTAGACACGCTTGGCACAATTGTGCCACACGATGCCGCCAGCATCATGCTATTGGACGACAATCCCGACTATGCCACTGTGGTAAAGCATCGTGGGTATCGTAATATCCCCCAAAATCCGCACCATTACATTAAAGACTATCCTGACAAGATGGCGATTTTAGAAACACATCAACCCTTTATCATTGCTAACACACTTGAATTTGAGGGGTGGTCGGAGTCACCCGAATATGCATGGGTGCGCTCACAACTTAGCGTGCCTATTCGCCTAGATGAAGGGGTGATTGGCTTCTTAAACCTAGAAAGCAACGTTGCACGCTACTTTACGCCCGAACATGCCGAGTGGATGATGGCATTTGCCGACCAAGCCGCCCTTGCCATTCGTAATTCACGGGTGCTAGACCAAATTAGAGAGTACAACGCCCTGCTAGAACAGAATGTAGAGTCACGTACTGCCCAGCTACGCGCTATCCTAGATGCGATGCGTGACGGCTTGATTTATCACAATTTGGCAGAGAAAACGCAATATTTTAACCATGCGTTGCTAGAGATTACGGGCTATAGTGCGGATGAATGGTGGAGCTATAGCCCCATAACCCACGATATTTTGGTCACACAATCCGAGCAAGAACGAGAACGCCTGTTTGCCAAGTGGAGCAAACGCCTAGAACTGTATGATTATTATGAGGATGAAGTGCTACTAAAGCGCAAAAATGGCGAAACCTTCCCCGCACACATTACGCGCACTATGGTCAGGGATGGCGAAGGCGAAAAGGTGGGGTCACTTACCCTGATGCGCGACATTAGCCAAGCCAAACAGCTAGAAGCGCAAAAAGCCCGCTTTATTGCCAATGCGTCTCATGAGCTAAGAACACCCATTGCCAATATGAAAACGCGCCTGTTTTTGCTTCGTCGCCAGCCCGAACGCTTTGACGAACACATTGCCATTGCCGAAGAAGTAGCGCGTTATATGCAACATCTCATTGATGATATGTTTGACCTTGCCCGCTTTGAACGTGGCACAATAGAGCTAAAACGCGAGAAGATGAGCATTAAAAGCCTCATTGAGTCCTTGATGCAGTTTCAACAGCCCGAAGCCGAGCGCAAGAATATTTCGTTAAAGGTGGTGTACCCCCCCGACCTAAACGACATTAACATCGACCCGTATCGCCTAATGCAGGTGATGACAAACCTCATTAGCAATGCCGTCAACTATACGCCAGAAGGGGGCGCAGTAAAGGTGTCGTTGGAGCGTGACGAAGCCAAAGACAAGCCCTCTCTAATGATTAGCGTGCAAGACACGGGGCTAGGCATTGCGCCAGAACACATCAAGCAATTGTTCACGCCGTTCTTTAGAGCCACTGATGATAGCCGTGGGGCGGGGCTAGGGCTTGCCATTAGCCAAGAGATTGTGCATTTACACGGTGGTACCATTGACGTAGAAAGTGAAGTGGGCAAGGGCAGTACCTTTATCGTGCGAATCCCAACGTAATGCGCTATAATGAGGTTCATTAGCAGACAGCAGGAGTAAGAGTCTATGACCCCTAATTTACCTTTATCCGTGTTCGAGATTAAAGAATACATGGTGATTTTTAGGCAAAAAGAAACCCGTGATTTTAACGGTGTAAACGCGCATGTTCGCGCCATTGTACGCTGTAACGGCGCAGATAACCAAGGCGTTGCTCATCGCCTAGACGTTTTCTTTTTAAGCCCAGATAGCCCTGTGCCTGCCCCTATTATCGACCTTGCCGAACACACCGGGCAAATCTTTTTCCCAATGTCGGATTTATTGGTTTTAGTAGACGTACTGCGTAATGAAAAACCCATCTTCGGGCATCTTCGCGCTGATAATCCTGAATGGACAAGCATCACTACCACCAACGAACCTGTGGGTGAGGGTGAAGGCGATAGCTAAGGCAAACGCCCATGGACAATAAGCGCATTCTCTATATAGAAGACAACCCGCAAAATATGCGCCTTGTTCGTAAGATTTTACAGCATGTGGGCTTTGAAGTGCTGGAAGCGGAAAATGGCGAAACGGGTGTTAAGGTTGCACTAGATGCCGAACCTGACTTGATTTTGATGGACATTAACTTGCCCGATATTGACGGGCTAGAAGCCACCAAACGCATTAAATCACGCTATCCACGAATGCCGATTGTGGCATTAACGGCAAACGCCATGTATGGCGATGAAGAACGGATTTTGGCGGCGGGCTGTGATGGCTACCTGTCTAAGCCTGTCAGTAAAGAACAGCTTTTGAGCAAATTGTCTGAATTTTTGGGCTAACGCCACCTTTAGCCAGTATGATTGTGGTTTGGTGAGGCGCATTCGTTATCACCCTACTACGTCTAAGATAACTCCCTATCCCCTAGTGTTGTTTTAGGGAAGGAAGTAAGGGCGTTTTGCGTTTTGTTTGGCTCATTTTATTGTGATAGATGTCATTTGGTTATCGGACTAATTGAAAGCATAGGCATACAATGGCACGAATTTTATACATAGAGGACAACCCGCAAAATATGGACTTAGTGTGCCGTATCCTACGGCATGTCGGCGGTCATGAGGTGTATAGCGCAATTGACGGCGTAACGGGTGTAGAAGTTGCCCTGCGTGAAAAACCCGACCTCATTTTAATGGACATCAACCTGCCCGACATCAGCGGGCTGGAAGCCACCAAACGTATTAAAGCATCGCCAGAGTTTAACGAAACGCCCATTGTGGCGTTTACCGCAGATACAGGCGATGGCGCACGCCAGCTTTACATCGAAGCCGGCTGTGATGGCTATATGTCTAAGCCTGCCAGCGCACAAACACTGTTGCAATTAGTACAGCAATACATTTAGAATGTGAAGCTTGTAGGGTGAGCTGATGTGTGGCATCTCACCCTACACCAACAACATCTTAAATGGGAGCTATGGCTATGGCATTTCAGTGGGCAAAACAGAGCATCATTGTTACAGGGGGAAATGGATTTTTAGGGCGTTTTTTGGTGGCACAGTTGCAGTCGCTTGGCGCAAAAGACATCATTGTTCCACGTAAAGCCCAATATGACCTGCGTGATGCGCAACAGGTTGCACGTCTTTATGATGACTACCCCAACACAAGCATTGTCATTCATTTAGCGGCAACGGTGGGTGGCATTGGCGCAAACCGTGAACATCCCGGCTCTTTCTTTTATGACAACCTGATTATGGGAACGCACCTGATGGAAATTGCCCGTCAGCGTGGCATTCAAAAGTTTGTCAACATTGGCACAATTTGCGAATATCCAAAGTTTACGCCCGTCCCCTTCAAAGAGGACGACCTTTGGAATGGCTATCCCGAAGAAACCAACGCGCCCTATGGCATTGCCAAAAAAGCCTTGTTGGTGATGGGGCAAGCCTATCGCTCCGAGTATAACTTTAACGTCATTCACATTTTGCCCACTAATTTATATGGCGCAAACGACAACTTTAACCCCAAGTCCTCGCATGTCATTCCGGCAATCATTCGTAAAATGGTATACGCCCAAGAAAACAATGAACCCCATGTAACGCTCTTTGGCGATGGCACACCCACCCGCGAATTTTTGTATGTGACCGATGCGGCGCGTGGTATTGCGCTGGCAACAGAACACTACAACGACAATGACCCCGTCAATTTGGGCAGTAGCTATGAAATAAGCATTAAAGACTTGGCGCACCTTATCGCGGAAGCGGTGGGGTATGAGGGCGATATTGTGTGGGACACCACCAAGCCCAACGGGCAACCACGCCGACAAGTAGACACCACTCGCGCCAAAGAACGCTTTGGTTTTGAGGCAACCGTGAGCTTTAGAGAGGGCTTGCGTGAGGTGGTGGCGTGGTATCGCGAGAACCGTGAAATTGCCGATGCAGAATAGCCCATCTTGACATTAAGGCTATTTTCTTTCATAATGGTGCGCTTGTACTAAAACCCACATATGGTAACTCTACCATAGACAGTTGGGGGGCTAACGCCCTTAATTATCCAGCCGAGGCAGAGACAATCGTCACCCCTTAAAAGCAAACTTAGGCTTTTTCGGCGACTCGGCATGTCTTCGGGTCGTTTTTTTCGTTTTTGTATTGAAAGGAGCCAACCGTGCCACTTCATAAAGAACGTAAGGCAGAACTGGTTGCAGCACTCGTCGAGTTACTGCAAGAAAGCGATGGCTTTGCGGTTGTGCGTACACAGGGTTTACCTGTTACTCGTATCGAAGCCCTTCGTGGCAAAATACGTGAAGCAGGCGGGCAATATTTTGTTGCTAAAAACTCCCTGCTGTCCAAGGCTCTCGAACAAGTAGGTTGGGTTGTGCCAAGCGAACAATTGGTGGGTCCTACCGCCATTGCTTTTGGCAAACGTGAATTCCCCGCCGTTGCCAAAGCCTTGCTAGAGTTTGTAAAAACCGAAGCATTAGACGCAGAGAAATTTGCGGCTGTAGGTGGCGTAATGAGCGGAAAAGACGTGCTAACATTGTCACGTTTGGAAGCCGTTTCTAACCTTCCCACTTTGGACGAGATTCGCGCACAATTGGCTGGTATTATCGTTACCCCCGCTACGGGCTTGGTAACGGTACTCGATGCCGCCAACGGTCAAATTGTCAACGTCATCCAAGCCCTATTGGACGACAAAAAAGCATCATAAACACACAACACCCATCTCATTAACTAAGGAGCTAAAACATCATGGCAGACTTACAAAAATTGGTAGAAGAACTTTCCAGCTTAACCATCCTTGAAGCCAGCGAACTCAAGACCCTTCTTGAAGACAAATGGGGCGTAAAAGCCTCTGCGGGTGGTGGGATGATGATGGCAGCTGCCGCAGGTGGTGGTGCAGCCGCCGCAGCCGAACCCGAAGAAGAACAAACCGAATTTGACCTCATTCTTAAAGAAGCCGGTGCAAAGAAGATTGAAGTCATCAAGGTTGTGCGCGCTCTTACCAATCTCGGCTTGAAAGAAGCCAAGGACTTGGTAGAAGGTGCACCCCAAAAGGTTCTTGAAGCCGTCAGCAAAGACCGCGCTGCCGAAGGCAAGAAACAACTTGAAGAAGTCGGCGCAGGCGTCGAAGTCAAGTAATTTTTTCTTGGGCGTTGCGGGCTTCTAGCCAACAACACAAGTAAACCAAAAGGGCAAGCTCATTATGATGGGCTTGCCCTTTTTTGTGCTTATTTGGTCTACGACAGGATAATCTACCCGTACAAGCACGCACCATCACACAAACCCCACTAAAAACGACCCACGTTTTGCGCCAAACCACGCCAGCGCAAGAGCCATTACACCATCATCGTGCAAGCCAGAGGGTGCGCCATAACGATATGTGCCGTTGGGCGTGCGCGTCATAGCGTATGCCGTAAGTTCGTTCAATAGCACATCATTAGCTTGTAGGCGCAGTTCACCCGTTTCTAGGGCATGAGACAAGCCCAAAATGGCTTCGGGCTTGCTTTTGGCGGTTGTTACAAAGGGGCGAACGGGCAAGCCTTCGCTTTGCAGGGCTTCGATGTTCACGCTCCCGATGCTGTTTTCTTCGGCGTAGATAACGGCAACGCCCCACGCTTGCGCCAAGCGCACCAGTCTTTCGCGCTGGTGTTGCCAGCCAATTTCGTTAAAGCGGTCAAACGCGACCATATCGTGCGTAGTCGCATCAATCACCACCAATGCCGTATAGTCGTTCTTGCGCCCCCAGTCTACGCCCATCACATAGCGATGTTCGGGATAAAAGGCGGGCGTAAGGGGTGCAGTGGCGTTCTCGCGCAATCGCCTAAAGACTTGCCCATCATCATCCAAAAATTCTGCTAGATATTCCTCGCGCCAAATACGCTCTGGCGTAGTGCGCTGTATGGCATCAAATTCACTGGATGCAATGAGAGGGTTTTGCAAGGACGTAAAGTGAAACGCGCCCCAATCGCTCTCTGTGGGGTCTTGCCCTAGCTGATACATACGCCAAAACCAATTGTTGCCGTTGGGCGAGCTAATGAACAACGCGCCCCCTTGTGTCGTTAACAACATGGGGCGCACCACTTCTGCCCAAACGCCTTCGGGCATAAAGGCGGCTTCATCTAGCACCACATAATCTAAGCCCGCACCGCGCAATAAATCGGGGTTGTGGGTGCTACGCATCTCTAGGCAACCGCCGTTACTTAGCTCTATGCGCCGTTCCGACTGGTTAATCGTCAATTTGGGGTCATAGGCACGAAGCGTCTGCTTTAGGTCACGCCATACATGCCCACTCATCTTGTAGGTTGGGGCAAGCCACCACGCCATTTTGCCACTCTGTACGGCTTGGGTAATGAGGGCTTTGCCTAGCTCGGTTTTGCCCCATCGCCTACCACACGCCACCACCTTAAAGCGAAAAGGGGCAAGCTGTACGTCGCTTTGCCCCCGATGCAATATGATGTTAGGTGGTGTGCGGTGTGTGCGTCCCATGTCGTCCTTTTGGGGTATGGGGCGGGCTTGGGGGTGGGTGTTTCGCTATCCAGCTAATGACGGAAGGCACGCTAACCGATGAGCGTCTCCGTAGCACACCACCCCTTTACCACGCGCAAGAACACCTTTAGGGTAGCACGCCCACCTCATTAAAAAACGAACATATGTTCGAACATTTGGTCGGAGTTTTATATCCCTCAAAATATAACGTTGATGATGAAACTACGTAAACTAGTGAATGCCACCCACCCCTAAAATACGTTATAATTGCCCTATACCGTGATGATGAAGGGACAGCCATGACCGAAATCACCCTGAGCAAACGCCAGCAAAAAACGCGCCTTGCATCCATGACGGAATTGCTGGAACACTGGGGCAAAAACCCCGACATTGGCGATTTAGAGACAATGCTGAATGAGTTTTTTCGTAACTACTCAGCCCCCCCAAATGTAGCGTAAAAGGCAGGATATAGGGTATAGTTTAAGCATGAGTGAAAAAATACGTGAACAACTTAGACAACTAGATAAAGAACAGCTCATCGACATCATCTCGGATTTGCGTG
>Ga0163144_10019349_pt1 | contig 13698 bp, 13 predicted proteins | sample OliLak19BULKMAT1_FD_123175 | JGI IMG/M metagenome (GOLD analysis project Ga0163144, IMG submission 123175) | Freshwater microbial mat bacterial communities from Lake Vanda, McMurdo Dry Valleys, Antarctica - Oligotrophic Lake LV.19.BULKMAT1 | ecosystem: Environmental > Aquatic > Freshwater >... | reverse complement strand
TTGTTTGACTTGACCTGATTTCAATAGCCAAAATGGAAAGGCGTCCCCGGGATTTAGCCCATAGTCAAGTTCGTATTAAACCTTAATATTGCCCCATGACCAGAGAAGAATTATTGAGCTTTTTAGGGACCATTACGGATCCATTGACCGGGCAAAATCTGGTATTGGCCAACCGGATTCAAAACATACAGATTGAAAACAACCGGATAGCCGTCATATTTGCATTCCCACCGAAACTGGAAAGCAGGATAAAATCAGAGCTGAATTTTAAAATCGTCGAAGAACTTGGCAAACTGGCACCGGGTTTTGAAATAGATTTACATTTTGGCAACCCGGATGCGACCCATAAAAAAAGCAGTAATCTGCCCCAGATTAAAAATATAATTGCCGTGGCCTCTGGCAAAGGGGGAGTCGGCAAGTCCACGATCAGTGTAAATCTCGCCCTCGGACTAAAATCACTGGGATTGAAGGTCGGACTGCTGGATGCAGATCTGTATGGGCCGAGCATTCCCATTATGCTTGGCCTCAAAGGGAAAAGACCTGAAATACAACAAGTCTACGGCGTATCTAAAATCGTACCCCTGAGCGCCTTTGGTATCCCCGTCATGTCTATTGGATTTGTGGTGGAACCCGAGCAGGCGGTTATTCTTCGGGGGCCTCGGCTGGCCGGGATCATGAAACAATTTTTGGAAGACTGCCTTTGGCCTGACCTGGACGTTTTGATTATTGATCTGCCACCCGGCACCGGGGATATCCAATTGACATTGGTCCAGACTGTACCCGTTACTGGTGCCATTATCGTGACTACACCCCAAACTGTGGCTGTGGCAGATGCAATCAAAGCTGCCAACATGTTTCAGATGACCGGGATCCAGGTCCCTATTCTTGGAATAGTAGAAAATATGTCCTGGTTTACCCCAAAAGAACTTCCCGGAAGCCAATACGCTATTTTTGGAAAAGGAGGGGGTCAACATCTTGCTAACTTATTCAATACGAGCCTTCTGGGCCAGATTCCCCTGATTATGTCCATAAGGGAATCAGGCGATGAAGGTAAGCCGTCCATTCAGGACCAGACTTCGGATTCCGGGATAGTATTCAAACAGTTGGCTCAAAATACCCTGGATAGATTGTTATACCGGAACCAAACTCTGGCGCCAACAGAAAAGGTCAAGATGCAGTCCTAGTTGCCTTTGCCTGGTATTGAATAGTTGATCTCAATGCGGATATTTAGCTTAATTTTGTAATACGAATGGCTCTAATCAAGAAAAGTAAACTAAAAAAAATACAGGAAATTGACCAGGCACTTAATGAATTGAGGCCACATTTGGCTGTCGATGGAGGCAATGTCGAAGTGCTGGATTACACGGATGACATGACTGTTAAAATTAAATGGTTGGGCAATTGTGAGTCCTGTTCCATGTCAGCTTTTACTTTACACGCCGGCATAGAGCAGGCCATAAAATCCAAATTCCCGGAAGTCCTTGCCGTAATCGCAGTAAACAGTTGATGCAATTATTTACCTGGGACAGAAAGTGCCTTAATCAGTCGATTAATTCCCTAAAATCCTGTTTGTGTGTTGGTTTGGATACCGATGAAGAGAAAATTCCGGTTTCTTTCCCCAGGGGCGCTCATTTAAGTTTTAGATTCAATAAAGCCATGGTGGATGCCACCAGTGATGTTGCCATTGCATATAAAATAAACTCCGCTTTTTATGAAGTTCGCGGGCCGGAAGGATGGGAATCCATGGCCGAAACCATTGCCTACATTAAAAGCAAAAACCGATTTATCATCCTGGATGCTAAACGGGGAGATATCGGCAATACCGGGGAGATGTATGCCAAAACCTGTTTTGAGGTGCTTAATGCAGATGCCGCGACCGTTTCCCCGTATATGGGAAAAGATTCGGTTGCCCCGTTTTTGGCCTATGCTGATCGATGGACTGTATTGCTTGCCCTGACCAGCAATCCGGGAGGACAGGATTTTCAACTTAAAAAACTGGAATCGGGAAATTATTTGTTTGAAGAAGTTATCCTTAAATCGAAACAGTGGGCTGATGCAGACCACCTGATGTATGTAGTAGGCGCTACAAAAATGGAATATATTCAAAAAATCAGGTCCCTGGTACCCAATCATTTTTTATTGATCCCCGGTGTCGGGGCTCAGGGTGGTGACCTGGAGCTTATCCTGGATCTGGCACTCACAGGTCAAGGCGATATCCTGGTCAATGTATCCCGGAGTATTCTTTATGCATCCTCCGGAGCCGATTTTTTGGAGGCTGCCAGAGCGGAGGCGATCCGTTTGAAGGACATCATGGCCCAACATATTGTAAAAAAAATGAATTAAATTAGAATTTTACAGGGCGAGACGGTGTTATATAATTTTTAAAATCCATTCCAATCAAAACGATACCAATTTAACTTCTTTATGAAAAACATAATATTCTCACTTTTAGGATTCTTTTTTCTGACAGTTACCGCTTGTTCTAAAAAGTCAACCGCAGCGATCACTGCTCCGCCGGCAGAGAAGCAAGCCACCATGTCATCTCCTTCTGCCTCAGATGCAAAAGCAGTAGAAGTTCTGAAAAATTATATTGACGCCATAGGAGGTAAGGACAAACTGAGCGGTGTCAAATCGATGATGATGAAAATGTCTGCTGCCACCGGGATGGGGGATATCCTGATCACCCAGTACATCAAAGACGGCAAAATGGCGATGAAAACCGAAATGAGCGGTAGTACAGTGATGGAACAAATATTTGATGGTACCAGCTTACAGGTATCCGGAATGGGTGGGACACAAAATATTACTGATCAGGGAGCAATCAAAGGGGCTAAAAAACAAGCGCGAATGTTTGATGAGTTGGATCAGTTGACCTCGGATAAATCGATAAAAAAGTATTTAGGCAGTGAACTCATCGAAGGCAAAAACGTCCACAAAATCAGTATTACAGATGAAGACAAAAATGAGACTACCCAATATTTTGATGCGACCAGTAATTATTTGGTGCGCACGATTTCGACCACCGATGCCATGGGCCAAAAATCAACCCAGACCATGGATTTTAATGATTATAAAGAAGTCAATGGGATTAAGTTTCCTCACCAGGTGAAACTTACCGGAGGGGCTGTGCCTTTTCCGCTTGATATGAAAATCATTGCACTGATGATCAACAGTGATTTACCTGATCAATTATTCAAAATCAATTAATGAAATAAATTTTTTAAGATGAAAAAATTACTCCTACTTCTATTAACCGGATGTATTTTTCAAATCAATGCCCAATCCGATGCAAAATCGTTGGAAATTATTCAGAAAAGTATAGAGAAATCCGGAGGCAAAGAAAAGTTGGCTGCCGTCAAAAGTATGATTCGTAAAATGGAAGTCAGTTTGCCATTTGGTACTTCGGAGTCTGAAACATTTTATAAAAATGGTAAGATGTATATGAAATCGACCATGCAGGGCAATATCGTCATGGAACAAAAATACGACGGCACACGGGCCTATATGGGGGGGATGCAGGGCAATCAGGTTATAGATGATGAACCCACAGTGAAAAGGTTTGCAGAACAGGCAAAGATCTTTCCTCAACTCTCTATTATAGAAGGACAATCTACCCTCAGCTATGGCGGGATGAGCAAAATTGAAGGAAAGGATACGCACCTGATTTTATCCAAAGACAAAGAAGGTAATGAGGCTAAACTCTATTTTAATGCAGAAAGCGGGTTGATGACCCGGATGATATCTACCGGAGAAATGCAGGGCACCAAAGTTGAAACCATCATTGACCTGAAAGATTATAAAGCGGTGGATGGTATCTTATTTGCACATGTTATGAGTTTAAATAACGGGCAATTTCAAATGGAGATGAAAATCACTGAAATAAAGCTCAATCCGGAGATTCCGGACAGTACATTTTTTATTAATTGAGCCAATCCTCCAGGAAATAGTCGGAATAATCATTTAGTAGCCGTCTGGATAACAGCTAAAACGTTGACCTATAGCCAATACAATCCATGCTATAAATTGTTTAAGTGGATAGGTTGAAAAGTTTTGCAGTTTGTTTATTTGTTACATGGTCCTGGCTGGGATTTGGTCAAGTAGGGTCACCAGCCGGACAAGAAAATTTAGGCTCCGCTACGTTGATTCATAAAGCTGCCAACGCCAGGTATGACCGTTGGGAAATCAGTTTTCATGACATCAGCCTCCAAAAGCAGGTGTTGTGGTTGCTGGCAAAATCCGAAAAAGACCAACCGTTAAACTCATCTTCCTACCGCATACGGAAAAAACCATTTGATAAGATGGGTTTGAAGGACCTGTTATGTGTAATCACTTACGGGGACAAGCAAGTACCTGTAAAAAAGGGTACAATCAATTTAGTGATTAATCACTCCCGGTTAATTCTGGAGGCCAACTTAAAGGTAAAGGGTATGGGTATTAAAAAATACTCCTATAAAGGCAATTACAAAATTATTGAAGCCCGTAGATAAATTTTGCCCTCCTGGCAGCATGAGGACATTTGGATTCGTTAGTATAAAAACAGCCCCTGAAATAGAAGAGAAAATTTACTCCGAGAATACTCAAATTGTAGTAAAACAACAGGGGCTGTGCTCTCTCACTCTTTATTAACGGTATAATTTACAGGAAAATTCTATTTTCCCCATTTATTTTAATAAAATTTATAATTTATTAAGGTATTGGCTTGTAATAAGATAAAATCCTTCTATTAAAGAGCTTTGACCTCCGTCACCAGGTTTTGTAATACTTTTTTTGCATCCCCAAAAAGCATCCTGGTCTTGTCTTGAAAAAACAAGGGATTTTCTATACCGGCATAACCTGATCCCATCGACCTTTTGACGACTACCGTCATTTTAGATTTCCACACTTCCAATACTGGCATGCCGTATATTGGGCTTGAGGGGTCATCTTTCGCAGCCGGATTCACGACATCATTGGCCCCTAATACCAGCACCACATCCGTATGAGTCAATAATTCATTAGCTTCTTCAAGATCAATTAACTTAGGATAAGGGACGTCTGCTTCCGCCAACAATACATTCATATGACCAGGCATCCGCCCCGCAACGGGATGGATGGCATATTTTACTTCGACCCCGTTTGCTTCCAATATATCTTCAAGTTCTTTAGTCACTTTTTGCGCCTGGGCAACCGCCAACCCATACCCGGGTACAATCACCACAGATTTGGAATAATTAAGGCTTATAGCCAGGTCATTGACAGAAATTTCTTTTACTGATTTTACGCTGCCGTCCTTTGCCCCGGCTGCAGCTCCGCCTCCGCCAAAATTACCAATAAGAACATTGAGTATGGACCTGTTCATAGCTTTACACATCAGGATCGTCAGTAAGGTACCAGCAGCCCCAACCAAAATACCACCCGTCAACATGGCTTTGTTATCGTACAAGAACCCTCCGGAAGCTGCGGCAACACCGGTAAATGAATTCAACAAAGAAATAACAACCGGCATATCCGCACCGCCAATAGGCATGACAAAAAACAACCCATAGAGAAGGGATAAAATCAAAACGAGGTAGAACAACACCTGGGTCATGTCTGGTCTCCATGCCAGGGTATATACCACTAAGCTTAAAATCAAAAACAGAATAATAAAATTGAACCAATGCTGCCCTTTAAAGGAAAAATCCTTCAGGCTGCCATTGAGTTTGCCCCAGGCAACCATGCTACCTGCAAAAGAGATGGATCCAATGATCAAACCGAGAAAGATTATGAACAGGAACCCTCCACTCAGCGCAGAAAAAAAGCCATCCTGGCCGCTGTATTGACTGGTCAGGTGATTAAATTCAATCAGCGAAATCAATGCGGCGCAAGCCCCACCCATACCATTAAACAAGCTAACCATCTCGGGCATAGCGGTCATTTTGACTTTGCGGGCAGCAACCCATCCGACTACCGTGCCGATAACCAGACCTCCGAATATCCAGACGTGATTTTTAAGATAGCGGCCTTCTTCATCCTGGTAAAAAACGATGGTACCAATAATGGCTAAGACCATACCGGCCGCAGCAACCAGATTGCCTTTTCTGGCTGAAGTCGGACTGGACAACATTTTAAGGCCGAGGATAAAAGTGACTGCGGCGATCAGATAAATGACGGTGAGTACACTCTGCTGGATCATTTGGATTTCTTTTGCTTAAACATTTCTAACATCCTGTCCGTGACTACAAAACCACCCGCCACGTTCAATGCCCCCAGGATCACGGCCAGAAAGCCCAGAATCAAGGCCATGTAATTATCTGATTCCGCCTTACCCATGACGATGATCGCTCCGAGTACGACTACACCATGTATCGCGTTGGCCCCACTCATTAATGGCGTATGCAATACACTGGGTACCCGTCCTATGATCTCGATGCCCAAAAAGACCATGAGGAGGACTATATAAATGATTTGCTGATGAGTATTTATCCATTCTAACATGAGAATCAATTAAAGTTATTTAGTGATACAGGCCGCTTGTATAATTTCATTCGAAGCATCGTGATTGATTTTACCCTCTTTAATTAACGTATGGAGGAAATTCAAATAATTATTGCTGAGTAAAAAACTGGCGTCGATGGAAACGGTATCTGCCAATTGGCTGCTGCCGACCACCGTGATACCATGATGGTTTATGGATTTTTGATCCTCTGTCACTTCACAATTGCCCCCGGTAGACGAAGCTAAATCGATAATTACCGATCCGACTCTCATTTTCTCCAGGGTGTTTGCAGTTATGAGTACTGGTGCTTTTTTGCCCCGGATCTGGGCGGTGCATATCACCACGTCTGCTTTGGACGCTTTTTCCTGGACCATTTGCCTTTGCCTTTGCAGAAAGTCTTCACTTTGTTCAACCGCATAACCACCGGCGGATTTTTCATCTCTGGCTCCTTCTACTTCGACAAATTTGGCCCCAAGGCTCTCCACTTCTTCTTTCACTGCCTTTCGGGTATCGAACACTTCAACTACAGCTCCAAGCCTCCTTGCCGTGGCAATAGCTTGCAAACCAGCTACTCCGGCACCCAATACCAATACTTTGGCTGGTTTTACGGTACCGCTTGCAGTCATCAGCATAGGAAAATATCTGGGCAACAAGGTTGCCGCCATCAAAACCGCTTTATAACCCGCAATGGATGCCATGGACGAGAGTACATCCATCGATTGTGCTAAACTGCTCCTGGGAATCATATCCAGAGAATAGGCATGGAGTTCCTTTGATTTATAAGGTGCCTCAATCCCCGGAGTCTGATAGGGAGCAAACATAGAAACGAGTACTGTACCGGGCCTGATGAATTCGAGGTCTTGTAAAGACGGGGGCAAGGCACTCAATAGGATGTCGGATTGATTAAGGACAGTATTTCTATCTTCAAATCTGACTTTTTCCCCAAAAATTTTATCCGGAAGCGATGCGGCATCGCCACTTCCTTTTTCTACCAATAACAGGCATGGTATTTTGAGGTATTTATCAACGGTTTCGGGTACTAAAGCTATTCTGGGGTCGCCTTTACTTGAAATTATCCCAACATTCAACATGCTCTGTATAGATTGTAAAAAAAACAGCGCAAAGATATAAAATTTATACGCTAAAGCGGTTTAGTTTGGCATTGAGGAGAAGGTTGTGCGTAAGATAAGTTCTATTCTTCTTCACTGAAATCCGGATGAAAGTACTGGTACACCTGCTCTGCTTTTTTTTTGCCGATCAGCGGACTCAATGCAGCCTGATCCGCTTCCTGTACCCTGGCCATAGATCCAAAATGTTTGAGCAGTACTTCTGCGGATTTTTTGGCGATTCCCGGTATATCGGTCAATCCCGTAGTGAGAAAGGAGCGTGATCGCTGGTCCCGGTGAAATCGAATGGCAAATCGATGGGCTTCATTCCGGATTTTCTGGATGACTTTCAGGGACTCTGATTTTTTATCAATATAGAGCGGTACCGGGTCATTGGGGAAATAAATCTCTTCCAGTCTTTTGGCAATACCCACGACTTTGATGGTTTTGTCCAGGCCAAGACGGGTAATGCTCTCCATGGCTGCACTTAACTGGCCCTTGCCGCCATCGATTACTACCAGGTCGGGTAAGGGTTTTAATTCATCGACCAGCCGTCGGTACCGGCGGTAAACAATTTCGGCCATGGAAGCAAAATCATCTGGCCCTTCTACGGATTTTACATTATAATGCCGGTAGTCGTTTTTTGAAGGTTTGGCATTTTTAAAAACTACACATGCTGCGACCGGATTAGATCCCTGAATATTTGAATTGTCAAAACATTCAATGTATGCCGGTTCTTTTTCCATTCGCAGGTCAATTTTAAGGGTATTGAGTATACGCTGGACTGCTATAGGTTTTTTGGTGTTCGATACAATTTCGCTTTTCTTTTGCAGGATATAATACCGCAGGTTTTTCTGAGATAGCTCCAGTAATTTTTTTTTGTCACCGCGTTGAGGAAAAACTACCCTGATCTCCTTATTGTTAATATGGATGGGAAACGGAACGATGATTTCATCGGCAATACTGGAAAACGTATCGCGGCATTCCAAAATAGCATAGGCCAGCAGGGTTTCCTGATCATCGTCCAGGTTTTTTTCCATCTCGAAAGTATGGGAATTAATCAATGCCCCTTTGATAATCCTCAGGTAGTTTACGGTAGCTTCCTTATCATCGATTTGGATGCTGAATACATCTACATCACCAATACTGGAATGGACCACCATGGACCTGGATTGATAGTCATTAAATGCGTCCAATCGTATTTTATAAGCATGGGCAGCTTCAAAGTCCAGGATTTCCGCCGTTCGATCCATTTGTGTCTGTAAATACAATTTGGCATCACCAAAATTCCCATTCAATATGTTCCGGATTTGTTTGATGCGCGCATCATAATCGGGTTGAGTTTCATACGCTTCGCAAGGCCCCAGGCAATTTTTAATATGATATTCGAGGCAAACTTTAAACTTTTTTTTGGCAATGTTTTCCTCGGTCAGGAGCAAGGTGCAATTGCGGATAGGGAATAACGATTTGATAAAATCCAGTACGATTTCGGCTTTGTATTTTGAGGTATAGGGACCGAAATAATCCGATCCGTCCCGGTAAATCCGGCGGGTAAAATAGATCCTTGGAAACCGTTCTTTTTTAATACAGATGAAAGCGTAGGTTTTACCATCTTTCAGGCTGACATTATATCGGGGCTGGTGGTTTTTTATCAGTGTACTTTCCAGTAACAGAGCATCATGTTCGGTTTCAACCACGAGGTATTCCAATCGTTCAGCATGGCGTACCATGGAGATCGTTTTGAAACTGTGACTTTTAGAATCCGTAAAATAGGAGGTGGTTCGCTTGAATAAATTTTTTGCTTTGCCAACATAAATAATTGATCCTTTTCCATCCATAAATTTATAGATCCCGGGTTGTTCAGGTATCAGGGGTTGTATCAATTTAAATGTATCCCGGTTCATACTCGTTTAGAATAATTGTATATCAGTTGATCTATAAGGTGCCCGCTGACGGGAGCCAGTGAAAGGCCCAGCATACCATGCCCGGTATTGAGGAAAACATTTTCTAAAGGCTCCAAACGCGAAATTAAGGGTAAACCAGTAGCCGATAATGGACGGAACCCAAACCAGGGGGTAATTGATTTCAATTTGGCCTGTTGGTAATCGGGCAGGTAAGTTTCTATAGTATTTAATATGCCTTCGATACGTCCGGATAAAATCCTGTTGTTGATACCGGCCAATTCCATCGTCCCCCCAAGCCTCAACGCCTTACCCATCGGTGTGACAGCAACCCGGCCTTCTACCAGGATCATAGGCGTAGTAAATTGAGGTTGTGCATCTTCGAGTGTGATGTTGTATCCCTTGCCGCCTTCGAGGTTCAATTGACCACCGGCAAGGCGCGCCAGTTCACCGCTCCATGCACCGGCCGCCAGAATAAATGCATCGGCACCAATTTCGCCTGCAGTTGTGGTGATATGGCGTATGGTCCTATTTTTTTTATTAAAGTGCAGGACCTTGCTATTTGGCCTCCATTCCACCTTGTCCTTCAGATACGATATTAACCCTTTCATCAGTTCCCCGGGATGGAGGTGCATGTCATCCAAATAATGCACACCCCCCAGGGCGTTGATCCGGACGCCTGGATTTATTTTTTCCAGTTCATTAAAATTTAATACTTGGACCTTCATTCCCAGTCTTTCACCTTTTTTGGACATTTCAATTTCCTCGGATAAACCATGAGCCGTATTGCATGCCATGATGATGCCTTTTGGATATAACTTAAAGTCAAGGGCATTGCCAGCCAGTCCGGAATATAATAACCTGGACCAAAACAATAAGGAAGATAAGGGGCCGATAGAGTTTTGAACATGGCTCTTTGTAGCGTGACTGAAAAACTGAACTCCCCACTTTAAAAAATCGGCATCCCACCTTGGTTTCAGGTAAAAAGGGCTGGTATCCTTAAACATCCATTTTATACTCTGGCGAACAACTCCGGGAGCAGCCAAAGGAATAAAATGGCTGGGACAAATCATTCCGGCATTTCCATATGAAGCTCCCTGATCGAACCCATGCTGATCAACCAGGACGACCTCATGCCCGGATTGAACCAGGTAATAGGCACTGAACAATCCGATTACACCACCACCAAGGATACCAATACGCATGAGGCAAAACTACAAAACCTGAAAGCCATGTGCATAAGGGTCGTCATCATCGATGAATAGGGTATTGAACCCCGTGATTTTAGCCCATCCTTCAATACTGGGTATAATCGCGGATTTACCATAATAATCCAGGGTGTCTTCGACCTTACCTCTAAAAACACTGTGGATGATACTCTCATGGATAAAATAATCTTCTTTTTTTAACTTACCCTGAGCAGCCCATTGTGCCATCCGCGCCGAAGTACCAGTGCCACAGGGTGACCGGTCGATCGCTTTATCACCATAGAATACCGCGTTCCGGGCATGGGATGATTTTTCTCTTGGTTTGCCTGCCCAGAGTATATGAGAGCAGGAATTAATAGTAGCATCCACCGGATGATGGAAGGTGCGCAAGGCATTGATATTGTTCCTGAGTATGGGGCTCCACTGAATGAGCTGGCCTGCTGAATAAGACTCAATTCCATTAAACCCGGCTTGATAGTCCACGATAGCATAGAAATTACCCCCGTAAGCCACGTCTACTTTTATCATTCCGAGCGTAGGACATTCGACAGCGAGGTTTGAAACTTCCAGGTAAGATGGCACATTGGTCAGCTTTACCGAACTGACCTTGTCGTTAACCATTACATAATCAATCAGGACCAGGCCGGCCGGTGCTTCCATTCGGACCTTACCCGGGATTTTTGGTTTGATTAGTCCGTGTTCGATCCCTATGGTAATGGTACCAATGGTGCCGTGACCGCACATGGGAAGGCATCCACTGGTTTCAATAAATAAAACCGCTACATCGTTTGCAGGATCATGCGGAGGGTACAATATACTTCCGCTCATCATGTCATGTCCCCGTGGCTCAAACATCAGTCCCTTGCGGATCCAGTCAAATTCTTTCAGGAAATGCTGGCGTTTCTCACTCATATTGTTCCCATACAAGGCGGGTCCGCCACCGGCAACCAGGCGCACCGGGTTACCACAGGTGTGGGCATCGATACAAAAAAAACTTTGTCGCATGAGGGTTATTGGGGAATCCGTTTAGAATACAAATAGATCAGCTTCATTTATCTTTCTTTTTAGCAAGGGGTTTTTAATGGGTCCACCGGTTTTTGACTTTTTTGACGCAGACCAATCAAAAGTAGCACCAGGTAAACCAGCATTAAACGGGTTGATTTCACGATGGATTTTCTTCAAATTTAGTCATTCGGCTTTTACTCCGTTTGGGAAAATCAAGAGGGATAAATCCAATTTGCAAAGGTGTGGAACAAATTTCAGCGAGATGAATATTATTTGCAATTTTGCAGCCTGGACCAATAAATATATAAAAAACTTAAATGTATTATTATTTGAAGGGAAAACTGACCGCCGTGCATCCTACCATGGCGGTGATCGATTGTGGCGGAATAGGTTTTCATGTGCACATTAGTCTTCATACCTACGGTCAGATCGATAAAAAGGAGGAGGTGTTGTTGTATACCCATCTGGCTATCAAGGAAGATGCCCATGTATTGTATGGATTTGCCCATCTGGATGAGAAAATATTGTTTCAACAACTCATATCCGTCAGCGGGGTAGGCACCGGCACTGCCCAGTTGATCTTATCCGCAATCACCCCCGATGCTATCAAAATGGCTATCCTGCGGGAGGATGACCTGACCTTTAAATCCATCAAGGGTATAGGTGAAAAAACAGCCAAGCGTATTATCCTGGACCTCAAAGATAAAATTGGCAAAGAAGGAGATCAGAAATCAATTGTGCCCGGCCCGGCATATCACAATACTTTGATGGGTGAAGCGTTATCTGCATTAGTTGCTTTGGGATTTCAACGACAGAAAAGCCAACAGGTACTGTCGGGTATACTTCAAAAGCAAACTATTCAGAGCGTGGAAGAGCTGATTAAACAGGCATTGAAACAGTTGTCATCATAAATTTTTTAAGGGGTCATATTAATATTGAAATTAATGCATAACTATTTTTAAATTAGAAAGTTATTATTATTTTCGCCACTGACAATTGTGAAACCAACTACCTCAATAACACATAAAATTCGATATGCCCCACAGGGGCTCTCGGTGAACCATTAAAATGAAGTCTGTACACTTTATTGTAATTTCTATTTTTTCTGTTTTAGGTATTGCAGACTCCCTGGGTAACCGTACTCTATTCAATGATTCAAACATTAAGGAATATTTAACGGCAAAACCCGATACTACTCCTGCCCAGAAAATCAGACTTCCTCAAGACAAACAAGACCCTATTTCCCTTAAGGATCCTTCTTCCATAGAAAAAGAAATTCAATACGATCCGGAAACCAACCGCTATATCATCACCGAGCGGATTGGGTCAGACTACATCAACAGTTCTTCTATGACTTTTGAAGAATATGTGAAATATAAAAACAAACAACTCGAACAACAATATTTTAATCAACTCGCCGGGACTACCTCCTCCAATCAGACCACCGGTAAAGACCCCGTGGACAAAATTGATGTCAAAAAAACACTCATTGACCGTTTGTTTGGAGGAAATACAGTGGAAATAAAACCACAGGGAAATGTCGACCTCACCTTTGGTGCCAATTATCAGAATGTAAGAAACCCCTCGCTCACAATTCGACAGCAACGCCAGACCAACTTTGATTTCGATATGAACATTCAAATGAATCTTCAGGGAAAAATCGGAGAAAAGCTGAATCTGAATACCAGCTACAACAGTCAGGCTACTTTTGATTTTGACAATGTGATGAAACTGAATTACAACAGTGACCAGTTCAGTGAAGATGAAATACTTAAAAAAATTGATGCAGGGGATGTCAGTCTCCCGCTTCGTACCAGTTTAATCCAGGGGGCTCAGAAATTGTTTGGAGTTAAAGCGGAGACTCAGTTTGGGCATTTGAGGCTGACCGGTATAGCTTCCCAATCGCGGACTCAACAACAACGCATCAACCTGCAGGGAGGCGCTTTAGTGCAGGATTTTGAAATTCAGGGCGATGAGTACGACAAAAATCAACATTATTTTCTTGGTCATTATTTCCGGAA
>Ga0163144_10019348_pt1 | contig 13700 bp, 13 predicted proteins | sample OliLak19BULKMAT1_FD_123175 | JGI IMG/M metagenome (GOLD analysis project Ga0163144, IMG submission 123175) | Freshwater microbial mat bacterial communities from Lake Vanda, McMurdo Dry Valleys, Antarctica - Oligotrophic Lake LV.19.BULKMAT1 | ecosystem: Environmental > Aquatic > Freshwater >... | reverse complement strand
TCATTACGGATGAATACATCAATCCAGTTCACCGTGGCGAAACTGACAAAATAAAGTTGGCTATTGTCCCTGAATTTGTATTTCCGGCTCATAGCAGTAATTTTAGGAAAAAAGGTAAAGATGATATGGTTTTATCAAATGAGCGGACGCTCAAGGATGAAAGGCACAAGCGGACGCTTTGCGCCAGTATGCTTTGCATCATGCTTGCGCCATGGCGGAGAAGAATAAATGCTCCTGCTATCAAAAAACAATTTTCGTACTATACTTTATACCCCACTCTCATAAAGGGTTCAACTCAATGTAACATCGCTTTAAATGAAGATGAAAGCGGGAAATTGGAATTTGTAACAATTACAGGTAAGAAGATTAATGAGTATCAACTTTCCGAAGGTAACAATACAATTTCTTTCGGCTCACAAGTTTCTTCAGGGGTATATCTCTATAAGATTTGGGTTCAGAATCAGCTAAAAGTTACAGGTAAAATCATTAAGATAGAGTAAGCGATGAGATTAAATATCCTGATAACATGGGTTCTTCTAACTCAAAATTCTTTAGCGCAGCAGGATTATAACTGGTGCTTTGGAGCTAACGCAGGAATCAATTTTTCAAATCCAGATAGTTTTCAAGTATTCAGAAGCAAAGCATATAATTCTGAGGTAAATGCTTCGATTTCCGATGAAAATGGGGAATTGCTGTTTTATGTAGGCTTTGAATCAAATAGATTTAAACTTTTTAATAAAAGTCATAAAGCATTACCTGAAGGAGATACTTTAAGAGTACACGGAAGTATGACTAATGGGTTGATTATTCTTCCGTTTGAAAATAATGTTTATTATCTTTTTCAGATTAGTGAACAATTTTCAGTAACCGATTGCCCTAATAACTATTGTATACAGCTATACTATACCATAATTAAAAAAGAATCAGATAGTTTGCTGGTATTAAACAAGAATACTTTGCTTTTGAATGGGCCATTAGAGGAAAAAATGGCAGCGGTAAGACACGCTAATGGTAAGGATTGGTGGATATTGGTTCATGAAAGACGTAAAGATTTGGCATCACCTTGCGTAAATAAATTTTTCAAGATTCTGATTTCAAATAATAGTATTGAAATTGATTCGCAAAATATAGGTGCGATGCACTGTATTAGTGGACTAAGTGCTGGTGCGGGCGAAATGATTTTCTCAAAAGATGGAACGCAATTGGCATCAGCTAATTGGATGGAAAAAAAAATTGAGTTGTTTAATTTTGATAGGTGCAAAGGGGAGTTGCTAGATTATCGTTTAGTTGAGGATGGTACAAATAATATCAATCCTTATGGATGCGAGTTTTCATCATCAGGGCATATTATGTATGTATCAGCAACTTCAGGTTCAGGGTTTGGAAATAACAGATACGCGCTGTATCAGTACAACTTAAATGCAAACAATATTCCATCATCTCAAGTAACAATCCGAATCGAAACGGATTTCTATGTTCAATATGGACAAGTACAAAGAACGCCCCAAGGTCAGATAATTCTTTCCAATTTGTACAATAATACGCATGTATTTAACTATTACAATCAAAATATTAGTGTGATTGAAAATCCTGATTCATTAGGATTGGCTTGTTCATTTCAACGGTATTCACTTTATCTGGGTGATAGTTCCCGTTCTTCATTTGGTCTCCCAAACATGCCCAACTACAACCTTGGCGCATTAAGCATCTACCAAGCCTTTGCCGGAGAAAATCAAACACTCTGCTCAGAAAATACCACTGTAAAAGGCGTATTCATCGGCTCGCCTGCCGTGCCGGGGGTGCAGTATCAATGGAGTCCTCCTGAGGGCATAGATACATTAACTAAGTCGCATCCCTTTGTAATACCCGATAGCAGCAGATGGTATTATGTAACTTTTACAGACACGAGCATAAAATACAGTTGCCAAAGCAAAACAGACAGTGTGTTTGTGGAGGTGAAAGATTGTACGGTAGGAGTAGGAAGTATCAAGAATCAAGAGGGCAGTATCAAGATATTTCCAAACCCAAGTGATGGAATTATTCATATCTCAATACTTGCTACTCAGTACTCACTACTCAAAACGGAGATTTTTGATGTGAGCGGGAAATTGCTGCAAACATTTTTCAATCAACCAACATTAGATATTTCAGCGTATGCAACGGGCTTGTATCTTCTGCGCATCTCTTTGAAAGATGGAACTACAACTTACAGGAAGGTTACCAAGAGCTAACAACCGGATTGAAAACAGCACATATGCGATGTGGCTGGTGAACAATCAAAATCCGACCTTCATCTCAAACAATACGGTTGACATGTCTCCGCTTGTGCCTATTATCCTGTAGCGTCCGCTTTTTTTTACTGGTCAAACTAACTCTGTAAGCCCTCCCTTTTTAGGAAAGGTCTGAATTTGACTTTTGGCAGGTGAATTCTAACTATTCTTGAGTTTGCTTTCAAAATAGACTAATATGCCTTTACGTTAAAAGTTTGGTATTGATTTTGATTTTCCACACAGAAACCATTCAAATGAAAACCTTTCTCCTCCTTTTCACCATTCTTGTTTTACATCTCAACTCTTTTTCACAGGAATTGAACCTTGCCGCGATTGAAATTCAGGGCGGGGACACCATTCCCTCAGTTACGCTTGATGAAGTGCGCGTATTTTCAAAACAGTTTGCCACAAAAGAAGAACGCCACGCTTTTGAGCGCCTGAAAAACAACACCTACAAGGTTTATCCTTACGTGCAGACTGCCGTGCAGATTTACAATGAAATGCAAACAGACCTTGCCGACATTGATAAGAAACGCCAGCAGAAAAAATACATCAAGGAAAAGGAAAAAGAAATGCGCGAAAAGTTTGAAAAGGAAATCCGCAACCTTACAAAAACACAGGGACACATTCTTATCAAACTCATAAACCGCGAAACGGGCAACAACTGCTACACGATTGTGAAAGACATGAAAGGTTCTGTGGTGGCTTTCTTTTGGAATATTGCAGGGAAGGTCTATGACCACAATTTGAAGGAAGAATACAAGCCTGAAGAGAACAAAGACCTCGAGTTCATCGTGCGGATGATAAAGAAGGAGCCGCTACCGGGCGAGTAACTCCACGATTTTATTTTCATCAATCAAATTCATGCACTTGAAATGTCCTTTGGGGCACTTTGCGAAACCAATCTTTGAGCAGGGACGGCACTTTAAGCCGTGTACTTCCAATATCTCCGCTTTGTTTCCTGCGTTTCCATAATATGGATACATCCCAAACTCAGGAATCGTGTTTCCCCAGAGCGAGATGATAGGTTTTTGAAACGCTGCCGCGATGTGCATCAGCCCCGTATCATTTGTGATGATGTGGGTAGCCTGCTTCACTATCGAAGCCGATTGGTTGATGCTGAACTTCCCGCAGGCATTATACACATGACTGCCCGAAGCGCTTGCGATTTCCTCTCCTTCTTGAATTTCCTTTCTTCCTCCGAGCAGGATAATGGGCTTTTCAATTTTCTTACATGCATGTATCACCTTTTCCGCGGGAAAGCGCTTCGTGTTGTGCGTTGCCGCCAGCACCCAGCCGATGTATCCGTTGCGATGCGTTTCGGGTAATTCATTTTTCTGCACTTCTTCACTTCCCGGAATGAAATAATCCAACCCATTCTGGTCATGTTTCACCCCAAGCGGCTTTGCAACGTCAAGATAGCGGTCAACAATATGCACGGGCAGGAGCTTATTTACTTTCATATTCACCATCAGCCACTTTTCGATGTTCTGCTTGTTAAGCGATTTGCTTTTTGCAAACAACAATTGCATCACAAGGAAGCTGCGCTGATTGTGATGCAGGTCGAGCACATAATCAAACTTCTCTTTTCGCAGTGTTGCGATGGTATCGAAGATATTTTCATCCAGCAAATGCAGTTTTTCGATGTAAGGATTTCCAACAAGCACGTCTTTAAACTGCGGCTTCGTGAGATAATGCACCGCTGCGCCCAACTGCTGCTGCACACAGCGGATAACAGGCGTTGTAAGCACAATGTCGCCTATCGAACTGAAGCGGATGAGGAGAATTTTCAAGCCTTATAAATACTTTGACGCCTTCATGATGTATTCCTGCACGCCCAGCAGAATCATATCCTTCACGCCTTCGGGCAGTTGTTTCACAATTTTGCCTGGTGAGCCGAGCACCATCGAATAATCGGGTATCACAGTGTTTTCCGTCACCAGCGCGTTCGCCCCGATGATGCAGTAGTTGCCAATCTTCACGTTGTTCATAATTGTTGAACCCATGCCGATGAGATTGTTATTCCCAATCGTGCATCCATGCAAAATCACGCGATGCCCCACCACGTTATCCTCGCCCACCGTAACGGGTGTGCCGGGGTCAACGTGGATAATCGTGCCGTCCTGAATGTTCGTGCGGTTGCCAATCTTTATCAAATCAGAATCACCGCGCAGCACTGCATTATACCACACCGACACTTCATCGCCCAGCACCACGTTACCAATCACAATAGCGCCCTGCGCGATAAACACGTTTTTTCCTTTGCGCACTTGCGCCATTAATTTTTCAAAATGTGTTGTTTCCATAATTTTCAAAGTATTTCCTTTCAATCCGTGTGTCATGCCGGACTTGTTCCGGCATCCGCTGATGTTTTCTATAGGGGGATGGCGGAATGAATCCGCCATGACATTTAAACCTCGCTCACAAATATACAAGGGCTATTCACTCCTGAAACATCCCCTTGTAAAAAACGTATCAAACCCACTGCTGCGCGTCTATTTTGTGTTATCCTAAAACCGGCTGATATGAGGGGATTGATAAGAGGAGTTTCGATGTTGGTTGCACTGTCCTTTTCACTTGCGCTTTTACATTCCTGCTCGCTCGACAACGGCATCCTGAAGCCCTCGTGCCTCATCTTTGAATTTGATTTAAACGAAAAATGGTGGTATCCGCAGGATAACTCCGCGCAGCCGATCTTTTTCCGCTCCAATGGTCGTTTGCTTGTGGAAGGACAAACCGATACCCTCACATTTCTTTTGCAGAATTGCAACAAGCTGATGATAACAAACGAGAATCAACTCACCGAAGAGCAATGGGTAATTAAATATATCACCGACACTGACTTGCAACTGCTCTATCCCGATAATAGATTGGTGCTTTATCTCCGCAAGAAGTAGAATATTAATTCATCAACGCAAACCGGAAGGACTTGCTTCCCTGCTTGCTATTCACCCGAAGAAAATAAATGCCGCTTGAATGAGAACGCAGGTCAGCAGTGATATTTTCCCCATTCGCAAGCATGCCATCATGCAAGGTCGAAATAAACTGACCGGAAGCGGAGTACAAGCCAATAGTCGTCTTATGATTCGGAAGGTTTTGAAACGAAAGCCGGAGCATTCCTGCCACCACTTCATTTCTTATTAATTGAATTTGAAGTTCGTCACGCAACCCTGTGTCTGTTGTATCGGGAGGAATAACGCTTGGCGACTTCAGCCAATTAATAATCGCGGGGTCAAACGGAGAAGTCGTGCTCGGATAATGCGCTACCCAACCTCCTGCTTCATCAATCAAAAATTTGTTGAAATTCCAACCGACCGTAGCATTGGCAACGCCATTCCTGCTTGCTTGCTGTAACCATTTATACACATCATCAGCATTTGCGCCAAGCACAGTCACTTTCGACATCATTTGAAAATCAATATTGTATGTTTCTTCGCAAAATTCAAGAATTGTAGAATCAGCTCCTGGTTCTTGTGAACCAAAATCGTTGCAGGGAAAACCGATAATCATAAAGTTGCTGTCTTGATACGCTGTATAAAGCGATTCAAGTTCTTCGTATTGATAAGTGAAAGAACAATAGGTGGCAGTGTTCACCGCCATCACCTTTTTTCCATAAAAGGTAGAAAAGGGAAGGTCAACGCCTAAGAGGGTCTTGCCTCTGAAATCATGAAAGGTTTCCGTTTGCGCAAAGCAGGCAACCGAGATAAAAAGTAAAAGGAACAGGGGGAGGCGTTTCATACTGGAAATGTTTTGATGAAGTTAGAGATTCTATTCTAAAGAGGAAGAAGTATTCTGCACAAAATAAAACAAACCTACGGGTAAATTGTTTTTAAAGCTCTTGCGCCCTATTGCCGGAGCCATGTTCCTTTGCAATTGGATGTAAGCCCCTCTTCGGATTTGTATGTTACGCGCAGTGTAGAAAGGTCAGTGGAAAGTGTTCCGAATAAATCGCGGATTTCAACTGCGCCTATCAGCACATCGGTGCGCTGGTCAAATGTTAGTTTACTGGCGCTTACAGAGATGACTTGCGAAGCTCCAAGACTCCTGATGTTGTAGATTTCAAGCGTTCTGTTATCCGAGCCTGCCCCCATATCAATTTCATATTGAAAAATGAGGCTTGCGCAAGTATCCGTTGCAGTCCAAGAACTGGAATCGCCTGCATCAAGAAATTTTGTGCGGGATAATATTTCACAGGAGTCGCCTTCATAGCCCGAGTTGCACACGCAAAGTCCGTTGTTGTTGCAATAGCCGCGTCCCGCATAACAAACAACCTCATTGGTAACGCATTTATCTTCCAACGTGCAGTCAGCGCCATCCCACCCGAGGTCGCAGAGGCAGATACAGTTCTTGCCATCTTCCAGCGGAAGACCATTTACGCAGCGATAATCCTTGCATGGCTCTAACTTGCAAGAAGCAAAAGCAAGAATGCTTGTGTAAAAAAATATGCGCGCTGCTTTTAAAATCATTTCAACTCAAAAATACTGTGCGGGATTTATTCCGTGAAAAAAATTACTTATTGAACTTCCGAGAACGTGTCGCTCTGCCTGATGTCGCCCGAAGTATAGCCTTTCTTAAACCAATACATGCGCTGCTCGGATGTGCCGTGCGTGAACGATTCAGGAACTACATAACCCCGCGCTTCTTTTTGCAAGCGGTCGTCACCGATGGCGTTGGCAGCGTTTAGCGCTTCTTCGATGTCGCCTTCTTCAAGCACGTCTTTCATCTTGTCGGCATGATGCGCCCATAAGCCCGCGAGAAAGTCAGCCTGCAATTCGAGTTTTACGCTGAGTTTATTATATTCTTCATCGCTGATTTTGCCGCGCTGTGCCTGCACCTTTGCGCTGATGCCGAGCAGGTTCTGGATGTGATGTCCGATTTCATGCGCCACCACATACGCCATTGCAAAATCACCGGATGCGCCAAAGCGGTTTTTCAGTTCATCATAGAAACTCAAATCAATGTAGGCGTATTGGTCAGCGGGGCAATAGAATGGTCCGCTCGCTGCGCTGGCAAAGCCGCAGGCTGATTGCACTTCGTTGGTAAACAACACTAACTGTGGCTTGGAGTAGTTTTCATTCAACTGCTCGCGAAAAATTTTATCCCACACATCTTCGGTGTCTTTAAGCACCACGGAAACAAACTGTGCTGCTTCATTTTCTTCGGTAGTGGGTGTGTGCGTTTGCTCTGTTTGTGTTGCTTGTTGTTGCACCACTTGCATAAGTTGCGTGGGGTCGCCACTGATGAAATAGGCTATCACCGCAATGATGATTCCAACACCGCCAAAGGCAATGCCTTTTTTGCCGCCACCGCGCCTGTCATCTACATTCTGGCTTGTTTCGCGTCCTCTCCATTTCATGGGTTGATGTTTTGAAGCATCTAAGATAAGGAGGATTAGTGTTTGTGGTTTGTGGTTTGTTGTTTTGAGTGGGAGGACTTGCTGTAAGATACCATTACCCTCCTGCCTTCTGCGCTACAAGACAATGCGATACGGAAACAAAGTCAGTACGCGCCCAAGAACAATCATCCCCTGCCAATCGCTCAATGCCTGCGCAGCCCCCTTCGCCTGCGCCACAGGCATTCGCGCAAAGGGGACTTTTCCGAATTGGCTCATCGGCATATTGGCAAATCAGCACATCAAAAAAAATTCCCCAAGTCATCTTCTTTCCCGAAAAAAACTTTTATATTAGAGTCTCGCTCGTTCTTTTCTTTTCACCCCAAAATCATAAACGCAATGAAAGTATATGACGCCAGCAACATCAAAAACATTGTCTTGCTTGGACACGCGGGTACGGGTAAAACCACCCTCGCTGAAACCATGATTTATGAAGCCGGTTTGCTCACCAGACGCGGCAGAGTGCAGGATAAAAACACCGTGTCCGATTATCACGAACTGGAGCATGAACGCGGCAACTCCGTGTTCAGCACGCTCACGTACACCGAATGGAAAGGAAACAAAATCAACATCATTGACACTCCGGGCTATGACGATTTCATTGGCGAGATTGTCGCTCCGCTGAAAGTTGCCGACACGGGCGTGTTGCTGCTGAATGCGCAATATGGCGTGGAAGTGGGCACGGAAATTATCTGGGACTATGCCGGGCAGTTTCACACACCGCTCATCCTTGCCGTGAATCAAGTTGACCGCGAAGAGGCTGACTTTGACAAGTGCGTGGAGCAGGCGAAGAAATCATTTGGCAGCAACGTGATTGTTGTGCAATATCCCCTCAATCAGGGCATCGGCTTCAATGCGATTATTGATGTATTGAAAATGACCATGTATCATTTTCCAGATGGTGGCGGCAAGCCGGAAAAGCGCCCCATTCCCGACAGCGAAAAAGAAACAGCAAAGCAATTACATAATGAATTGGTGGAAGCTGTGGCGCAGGAAGACGAAAGCCTCATGGAACTCTACTTTGAAAAAGGCGAGCTTGATGAAGACCACATGATGCAGGGGTTGCGCATGGCAATGGTGAAGCGCGACATCTTCCCGCTGTTTTGCCTTTCTGCCGAGCGCGACATGGGCAGCGGCAGGCTCATGGGATTCATTAATAATATAGCGCCCTGCGCGGGCGACATGCCTCCGGCAAAGCTCGAAGACGGCAAAACACTGAAGTGTGATGTGAATGGTCCCGCGTGTTTGTTCATTTACAAAACCATTTCTGAGCCGCACCTTGGCGACATGTCGTTCTTCAAAGTGATGTCGGGGGAATTGAAAACGGGAATGGACTTAGTGAACGAGCAAACAAGCGCCCACGAGCGTATCAACCAAATCTTTGTGATGGAAGGAAAGAAGCGCGAGCCGATTCAATTCTTGAAAGCGGGCGACCTGGGCGCGGTGGTGAAATTAAAACAAACACACACCAACGAAACATTGCATCCCAAAGGCATACCCCTTGCCATCGAGCCGATACATTTTCCCGAACCCGTTATCCAAACTGCCGTTGTCACCGTGAAGCAAGGCGAAGAAGATAAACTTTCACAAGCGCTTCATTCCCTCCACGCGGAAGACCCTACGTTATCAGTGGAACACAACAGCGAATTGCGCCAACTCATTATCAGCGGGCAGGGCGAACTGCACCTCAACATGGTGAAATGGAAACTCGAAAAACTGTTCAAGATTGAAGTCCAATTCATCGAGCCGCGTATCCCCTATCGCGAAACGATACAGAAACAAGTGAAGGCTGACTATCGCCACAAGAAGCAGAGCGGTGGAGCGGGGCAATTCGGTGAAGTACACATGCTCGTTGAACCCTATCACGAAGGCATGGGCAAGCCCAAAGATTTCACCGTGCGCGGTGAAGAAGTGGTTGACCTGCCGTGGGGCGGCAAGCTCGTGTTTCTCAACTGCATTGTGGGTGGCGCGATTGACGTGCGCTTCCTGCCCAGCATCCTCAAAGGCGTGATGGACAAAATGGAAATCGGTCCGCTCACGGGCTCGCGCGTGCGCGATGTGCGTGTGTCCGTGTATGACGGCAAGATGCACGCGGTTGACAGCAACGACATGGCATTCAAAATCGCGGGCATGATGGCGTTCAAGCAAGCCTTCACCGAGGCAGCGCCCCGCATCCTCGAACCTATCTATGAAGTCACCGTTACCACGCCTGCTGAGAGTATGGGCGAAGTGATTACAGACCTGCAAGGCAGGCGCGCCCTCATCATGGGCATGGAGCAGGATGGACACGCGCAAAAGGTGTTCGCCCGCGTGCCCCTTGCCGAGCTGTATAAATACAGTTCAACATTGCGCAGCATCTCGCAAGGCAGGGCGAAGCACACGCGCAATTTCTTAGAGTATCAACCCGTGCCGGTGGAGGTGCAGCAAAAGCTCGTGTCGCAGCATAAGGAGGAGTTGCAGGAAGCGTAGGAGTTAATTCGATGATGCAATGATTCGGTGATTCGATGATGAATCTCTCTGCATTATCGAATCATCGAATAAACAAATTACCGAATTAGATTTTGCGCGTACTTCTCTCATTTCTTTAACGCATTGTTTGGTAGCGCATGTTGCAGGAGTGTAGTGAGGTTTTTCTGCAAAGCGGCAATTGGGGTAGTAAATAAATCCCGTCATTCTGAGGGAGGCTTTGCGACCGAAGAATCTCTAAACTAACAATTGCCGAAAAAGATTACAACCGGTTAAGCAATTTTGATTTTGCCTTCCCGCACTTGTTGCATAAATGCTTTCTTTTCAGATAAAGTCATTCCTTCCATTTTGGCTGCTAATTTCTCTTTCACAGCGCGGAAGAAAGCAACAGTATCAAAAGTTTTTTCTGTTTTAGTTTTCATACTTTAAAAATTCCAATGGTGTGCGAATATCAATTAACGGATAACCAAGTTTCAGATTTATTGAATTGAACTGTTTTATTTTATCAAAGTTTACGATGTGCTTAAAGTTCCAACTCACTAAACAGTAAAGGCGGTTTACAGGAGCAAGAGCAATGTGGTAGGCATCATTCGTACTTGCCTTGCCCAACACTTTTTCTGAAACGTATGTCTGCGCTAACTGCTCCACCTCCTTGTCAATTTCCACATAGGGCAAACACTCCTGAGGAATTTTCAGTTTCACTTCTTTGACGTTTTGTGGGGCTAATACTAATTCGGTTTCATTTATTTCAGAGAAGTAGATGAGAAATTCTTTTGCTTCAATTCTTTCAAAGAACTGCCGTGTAGCATCCTTAAACTCATCGTCATGGTAACCACCGATTACGGAAGTGTCTATGTAAAGTCGTTGCTGCATTTATGAAACGAAGATATGAAATTGCCCAAAGCCCTCGCTCGGCCTCTGGCACGTGAGCATTTATCAGGCATCTTGCCGAAAATTGATGCAAGGAATTAATGATGCCGGATGCAGTAAGAATGTTCACTCGCGGGACGCGAGCGAAGGCGAGGCGTGCCCATGACCAATAGCTTTTGTTGCCTTCGCTCATCATCACCATAAATGAACTGATGAGTGTATGTGCTTTTATTTTACCCCCGTTGCGCTGTTCAAAACCACATTGTTTTGCAACCGATGTTATTTTCTTCTTTGAGAGTGTTCCTATACTTTTTTACTTTCGCTGTGGGAAGATTGTTTTGTTTTCATGGGCTCGAACTTTTGAAAAAATACAAAGCAACTCTTCCCGCCTTTTATTTAGCCCTGCTTTCTTCTCACTATCAAACACTTATATCCTTTTATTGTCCTCTTAGCTTGACGCACATGCGATAGCTATCGGGATATCGGGATGGGGCTTTCTGTTTTAATGCTTATATGCTTTTGTTGGTTCGTAGCGGATGCTATAACCAGATGGGGGCATGATTGGACTGTTATACGTTGCCCGTCTTTGCATATATAGTTTTCACAAAGTCTAAAATCATTGGGACATTGTTAAATTCCTTATAATCTTCTTTTCTTGAGGCCTTGTTGTCACCCGCCAGAAGTTGCTCTGAGAAGCCCATGTTTTTTGGAATATCATAAGTAGCAAATCTGTGAATGTCAGCAATGATTTCCAATTTGGTTTCTAAAAGCCCAAGTGATTTTAGAGCAGAGTCATAATAACCATCTTCATCGTTAAGATATATGTTTTCACTAAAGTTGTCTTCACGGTACTCGAAATAGAATCTTAAGTTATCCATTAAACTGTAATTTATTTCCGATGCAATTTCAAAAAGGCATGCCGAAGTAATATGATAAATGTATTCTATGCTTCTTTCAGTTTCGTTCTTTACCGATAATCTCAGAATCTGCCCTAGTTTATCGAAGCAGTTACGGAGTTTGGGGAGGTATCCAAATTCGTATGGACTAATTGATGCTGTTGCCCCTCTAAGCATTTGTAATGCCAAGTCAAACTGGTTCTTATCTGCGTAAAACTCGCCAAGTGAAAAATAAAGTTCATGCTTAGCTTCATTATCAGAAATTCTATCCTGAATAATTTTTTGAAAATATTTATCCGCTTCTTGAAATACAAGTTTATTATCATGCTTAATAAAGGATATAATTTTCTTAGAACATCTTGTTGCGTCTTTGTCCTTTAAGTCAAGGTCTGACATTAAGTTTTTTAAATAGTCAACCGCTGATAAATAGCCGCTTTCATTTTTTATTGAGGTCGATTTTTTTAGCAGTTCGGTCAAATTTTCCGTACTCATTTGTTGCAAGCGGGATTACTTTTTGGGCTATGCATAACTACTATATATACACGACAAACATCAGCCATTACTCCCCTCCAAATATATCCCATCCTCCCCAATAAAAAGCACTCTAAATTTTCAGTTTTTCAAAACAAGGTCAAGCCATTTATTCCATATTGTTTTCAACTCGTCAAGCTCATTTTTGAATGAAGAGATGTCTTCTAAATCAAGATGCCCACTTAAAAAAAACGAAAAAGTCTCTCCATCTATTTTAATATATTCTTTATGGTCTGAAATCAGGTCAATTATTCCATCATGAATTCCAACAATTTTTTCTATTTGATTCACCAATTGCGATAGGATAATTATTTTCTTAAAAGTTTTATTTCTTCTTATAAATATTATAGAGCTTAAGAAAGAATATGAATTTAATGGGCTTATCAAGTCTTTTAAGTATTGATAATAGAAATCCCAGCGGTCTTTTGGTTGTTCTGCATCATAAGCAATCAATAATGGATATTTACCTTCTTTTTCTTTTATACTATGTCCCCCATATGTACTAAAAAGCCTATCAATTATTACACTTAGGCGATGTTTATACTTGTCTCTTAAAAATGATTTCCGATTGTGTTTTTCTAATAAATCTTTGTCCGTTGATTCTTGCTGCCTAAATATTTCATCGTATAATTTAGTGGTAGCTTCTTCAATTTCAATAAGCAAACGATAGTTGTCAGATTTATTAAATTGAATCCAAAGAACTGAAATTGAAGCAATAAATCCTGTTAATAATCCTACAATTATATTAACCAAAATTCCCCAAAAAAATGAAGTTTCATTTTGATAATAAACCTCATCAAAATTGAAAGTAAAATCCACGTATTTTTTTTTTGGAAAGTTACTTTTTTTAAAGTCATTTATTTTACTCACCCCCCAAGCCGCTTCCTGATTTCTTCGGGTGTCATTTTGCTGGTGGCATCGAGCAGGTCGAAAGGGGGCTTTGCTTTGTATTGATGAATGGGATGATGGTCGTCAAAAAATAATTTGTTGTCGGGCACCCATTCAAACAGGTCGTGAATGTGGCAATGAAAAAAGTGCAGAAAAATTTCGATGTGGTCGCGGTCAATTTTTTTGCGAGAGCCGTTCAAATAATTTTGAGCCACCTTGTGAGAAATGCCGAGAGCAACGAGCGTTTTGATTTTTCCTCTTTTAAACCGTAAATAGACAGTAGAAATTAATTTTGTAAAGAAAGCGGGAAGTCAGTTTCCTCCACTTTAGCAAAAATTCCGTCCATCCATTTGCGTTTTTTTATGGGGACTGCCATTTTCAGCACCT
>Ga0163144_10019347_pt1 | contig 13700 bp, 9 predicted proteins | sample OliLak19BULKMAT1_FD_123175 | JGI IMG/M metagenome (GOLD analysis project Ga0163144, IMG submission 123175) | Freshwater microbial mat bacterial communities from Lake Vanda, McMurdo Dry Valleys, Antarctica - Oligotrophic Lake LV.19.BULKMAT1 | ecosystem: Environmental > Aquatic > Freshwater > Lake... | reverse complement strand
GATGTGGCCTTGCTCGTGTTGTTGCTCGACGAGCGGCCGGAGGAGGTGACTGATTTCCGTGAGACGGTCGCTGCGGCGGTCTATAGCTCGACCTTCGACGAGGCCTCGAAGCGTCACATTCAGGTGGCCGACATGGTGCTCAACCGAGCCAAGCGGCTCGTGGAGAGCGGGCGCGACGTGGTGATCCTGCTCGACAGCTTGACCCGACTGGCCCGCGCTCACAATTCCGCTAATCAGTCGGGTAGCGCGGAACCGTTCGTGGCCGGGCGCAAAGGCAAACGCAACGGCGGCGGGGGTGGGGGTGGGGGCGGCGGTCCGATCGGCAGTGGGGGGATCTCGCCCAAAGCCCTGGAGCGTTCCCGCAGATTTTTCGCAGCGGCGCGCAATGTCGAAGAGGGCGGCAGTTTGACAATCTTGGCGACCTGTCTGATCGAGACCGATAGCCGGATGGATGACGTGATCTTCGAGGAGTTCAAGGGCACCGGCAACATGGAGATCACCCTGGACCGCGAGATGGCGGAAGCCCGGATTTTCCCGGCTCTCCATTTGCTCAAGAGCGGAACCCGGAAAGACGAGCTGCTTTATCATCCCGATGAGTATGCCCGGGTCCACAGTTTGCGGAAGCAGATGGCCCAGCGCCCTCCCGGTGAGGCGATGCAGGTACTTTTGAAGTTGATCGCAGGAACCAGTTCAAACGCGGAGTTGCTGCTGCGCGGGATTCAGTAAGCCTGCGCGAGATTCGTCATGACCACCGCTTCGCTCGACCGATTTCACACGCTCCCGGAGAGCTATATCGACAGTGAGGATGACCTCGCTGCCTTTCTAAACAAGGAGCGCGACGCTTCTGTCTATGCCGCTTGTGCGATCGATACCGAGGCGGACAGCATGCACTCGTATGAGACCAAGTTGTGTCTCATCCAATTCGCCAGTGCGACGGAGCTCGCGGTGATCGACCCGCTCGCCTTCGGGCCGGAGGCTCTTGCTGCCTTCGCGAAATTCGTGGATCGCTTCGACATCACTTGGATGCATGGGGCGGACTACGACATCTCGATGTTCAAGAAAACGTTTCAATGGGTCCCCCGACGGATTTTTGATACCCAGATTGCGGCGCGCTTTCTCGGGGCCGACAAGTTCGGGCTGGCGAACTTGCTCAAGGCTGCCTACGGGGTTGTCGTGTCGAAACAGTCGCAAAAGGCTGACTGGAGCAAGCGCCCCCTGACTGAGACGATGATCGCTTATGCCTACAACGACGTGCGATACTTGCTCGATTTGGGCGCCACCCATCTGGAGCGACTCGCGGATGCTGGTCGTCTTGTTTGGTTCGAGGAAAGTTGCGCGGCGGCCCGTGAGACAGTCATGAATCGCGACGGGCGTTCCGAAGAGGAGTTGTGGCGGATCACGGGGTGGGGGAATCTCTCCCAAAAGGGGCTCCATTTTTTGAAGTCGCTCTGGTATTGGCGGGACGAGGAATGCGCCAAGCTGGATCGCCCGGCTTTCAAGTTCGTCGGCAACCCCGAGATCCTTCGCATGGCGATTCAGTTGGAAACCGAGGGCATGGCGACGCCTCCTCATTTCCTCCGCGAGCGCCACGTGCAGCGGCTTCACGAGGCCATTGCCGCTGCCAGGACGGTTTCCCCGCGCCAATACCCCTCACGCAAGTTGCCCCCGAGCGGTATGCGATTGGATATCGATGAAAATTACCTGGAAAGAATCCGGGAGCACCGCAACCATGCGGCGGCCCGACTGGGCATCGAGGGGACCCTGATCGCCACGCGGGGAGTCATGGAAATGTTGGCAGCCTCGAATGTCTCGGCGAGTGAGAAAGAGGCGACACTGCTGACTTGGCAGCGTGAATTGCTGCAGGATTGCTTACGAGGATAAAGATCCTAATGGGTGATAAACTATTCTAAATATCTTAAATTGAGAGATTATCAAAATTTGAGTCGCAAGGAAGCGAATTTTTAAAAATCATCTTTCGAGGATGGCTGAGCGGTGGTAATTTCTGACATGTTTACCATTGGTTCGATTCGAACATGCATTTCCTCGGGGTTGGCGCTGTTGGCGGGGCTTTCTCTCACGAGCTGTCTCACTTCCAAAAACAAAGAGGTCGCGCAGACAGATGCGGCCCCTCCTCCGGCGGCCTATCCTGAGAGCAATGGAACGCCATCCTACGGTGCCCCCGCGAGTGCTCCACCGGCAAGCGGCGCACCTGCATCGTATGGGGCCAGCACTTCTGCCGCACCGGCTTCCGCTCCCTTTGAGCTGCTCAATGGCGAGCAGCTCGTGGACCATACCATCCAGTCGGGAGAGAGCCTGTCGAGCATCTCAGGGAAGTATCAAAGTTCGATCAGCCGCATTCAAGCCGCCAACGGGATGGCGGATACCAGGATTTTTGCCGGGAAGACGATCAAGGTTCCGACGATGGGCGGCGCAGCGGCCACCGGATCTGGAGCGCATGGACCGGCCCCAAGCGGCGGCGGGTTTAGCTCTCCGACTCCGACGCAGGCTGGTTACGGAAGCCAGGTCAGCGCGGGAGCGGGATACTCCGCCCCTTCGGCTCCACCGGTAGTTCCCTCGGCGAATCCTTATGGAGCGCCGACTTTGCCGCCGAGCAACCCTGCGGCGACATCATATTCACGCGGCACCTCCAGCGGATTCCCCACCCCGAGTTACGGCGGTGGCGGAGGCGTGGAGTTTTCCAACTGATCGGATCGAGCGCTCTCGTCAGACGGGAGTAGGTTTCCCATCGACGAATTAGCCGGTGCGGCGACCTGTCCGTGGATCCTGTTCCATTTGATATTCATGTCCACGCGCGTCCAGGTTGGTATCATCACCGTGTCGGATCGAGCGGCTGTGGGGGAATATGTCGATCTTGGCGGCCCGGCGGTGCGGCAGGCCTGCGAAGCCTACGGGTGGGAGGTTTTGGCCGAAGCGGTCGTGCCGGACGATCTGGAGCGCATCGCGACGGTGGTGAGGGCGTTTGCGGGGCAGGGCTGCGGTCTGGTGCTGACCACGGGTGGGACCGGCATCACGGCTCGCGATGTCACGCCTGAGGCGATTCGCGGCATTGCCCGAGTTGAGATCCCCGGATTCGGCGAAACGATGAGAGCACGCTCCCTCGCGATCACTCCAAATGCCATTTTGTCCCGCTGTCTGGCGGTGATCGTGGATCGAGCCTTGGTGATTGCTTTGCCGGGTAAGCCAAGTGGTGCGGTGGAGTGTCTCGGATTTGTGCACGAAGCCATTCCGCACACTGTCAAGCTGGCGCTGGGGGTGCCGAGTTCTTGTTAAACTCCCGCAATTGGTTGATCTGGCACCCTCCGGCCCTCGGCAAAATGCCAGGAACCGAGCAACAGAGCGGCGCAGGCCAGCACCCAGATTTGCCACCAGGGATCGGGGCGGCTGCTGCGTTCCGCACCGGCGAGAGTGCTCGAAGCGAGCGGGGTCGCGCTTGCGGCCTCCGAGAAATCTGCTTCGCGGGTGTCGCCGAAAGTGGTAGCGGCATCGAGGAGGATTTGCTCACCTTGACTGATAGTGAAAAACCCGGGGCTCGCGGGAGCACGGAGTAGTCCGACTTGCTCTGCCGGGATAGTCTGGGGCCCGTCCGAGGTGTGCAAGATGAGCGGAGGGGCTGCGGCGGACGCATCGCTGGTCAACGTGATGCGCTGACGGAGGTCGAGATTTCGCTTTTCAACACCGATGGTGCGGGTCCGGATGCGATCCACGAAACGATTCACCAAAATGATAAACGCCGGAAGCCGGGAAGCATTCGAGTGAACCACGTCGAAGTTGCAGAGCAGTTGCTGCCTCCCTTGATGCTCACGCAGCAGCAGAAGCGGTCGGGAACCTTGCCAGAGTAATGGTTGGTCGGCGGGATCGATGGGCATGGAGGGGGTGGATCGCACCAGCAGGCCCTGCCAGTTTAGTTGTTCGTTTAGTTCGTGATTCTCCGCCACCAGCGGGCCGCTCAGGTAGGTCTGCGGAACAGACTCCTGATGCACCAGGATGAGTGCCGCATTTGGTGCGACATCAGGCTTCAAGGGGTTGTAGGTCGTGATGGTAAGGTCGGGCACCGTATCGGGATTGGCGGGGGTGATCGCCGGGAGCACCGCAATCAGGGAATCGATCAGAGGAGCGGCGCTGGCGGCGCCGGTCCGGCGAACCGTGATCGTTTTCGGCGCCGGGATTAGGATGGGGAGTTCATCGTCGAGCGCAAAGGAATCAGGTGCGAGAGCCAAAGTGATGCGATCGGTTTTCTCGGGAAAAGGTCCTCTGAGAACCCGTGTCGCGCCAGCACCCAGCTCGATCTGGCGTGGTTCGCTGCGGGCATTGCCCGAGGCGACGGTGTAGGTGCGGGTCTGGTCGCGGGCGCTGGTATTTCGGACTGTGACCATCCAGATCGGCTCAGGGCCGCTCTGGTCCACTTGCAGCCCGGCGAATCCTACATTGTCGATCGGCGAGCCAACGGCGAGCAGGGTGGCTCCGTAGGGCAGAGGTTCGATCAAATGATCGCTGAGCAGGACGATTTCTCCATCGGCTCCTGCGAGGCTGCGGGCGGTGCGGAGGGCATCATCGGGCGCGTGGGCGCTCTGGACCGGAGTCCAGGCGGCGAGTGATTCGGGGAAAGGGAGAGGGGCATCTCCCCGGTAGAGAGTTTGACCGCCTTGATGCGATTCAAGAATGGTGAAAAGGTGCCGCCCCGGAGCTTGCAGTCGGCTTTTGAGAAGAGCATCCAGACCAGACTTTCGCTCCGCCGAAAAAGCCGCCATCGAAGCCGAACTGTCGAGAACGATGACATGCTGGCTGACCTGCTCGCTGCGGATCCAGCGCGGTTGCACGAGCAACCAAGTCAGGACGAGCACTGCGAGCAACTGCAGCCAGAGCGGCACGGAAGACCGGAGGCGCTGCACCCGATGGCCCGAGCGGCTTTCGCGTTCGAGAGCTTCGAGCAGGAACAAGGTATTGATCGAAAGCGGGGTGGCTCGGCGCTGGAGCAGGTGGATCAGCAGGATGGCCGGGATGCCAAGCAGAGCCCAGAGACCGGCGAGGTTGGTGAGGATGAGGGGCATCGGGAGGTCGGAAGGGAAGTGGGACTAGCCCAGGACAAGGGCATGACCCGGGATGGCTTCGGCGTGGAGCGCGGTCTCGAAGCGACCTTCTGCGGCGATCCGGGCCAGTGGGAGCTTCGCGCGAAGGGCGGCGGATTTCCAGGTGTCGAAATGACGCTGATAGGCTTCCAGGTAGCGAGTCAAGAGCCGGCGGTCCACCCTGCGGTCGTGGCGGGTGTGGCTCTCGGACTCTATGAATTCGTAGGCACCCGCCCAATGAGGGTCAGATTCATCGCGGGTATAGGGGCAGAGCAGGATCGCCCGACCGCGCTCGCGAGCGAGGGATTGCAGCAGATTCTCCGGCGCGGCAAGATAGAGAAGGTCAGTGATCCAGACCCGCAGGGAACCGGGCCGCAGGGGGATGCGATTCAGGTCAGGGGTGGCCGAAGCGCTCGTCTCCGGCAGGGACTCCACCAGGTCGGTCCAACGATGGGCGAAAAGCGTGTCTCGCGGGACGGCGCACCCGTGGGGGCCGCGTATCAAATGCACGCTCAAGCTGGCCCCGCTTTTTTCCGCAGAAGCCGCCGCAAAGGCAAAAAGTTCGAGGACCCGCTCCGCCTTTGCGTCGGGAGTGAACATCGAGGCTGACACATCGAGGATGAGATCCACCATGGGGCGAGCTTCCTCGCGATAGAGCTTGAGCGTGTATTGCCCCGTCCTGGCGAAGGCTTGCCAGTTGATGTGGCGCGGGTCATCCCCTGGAAAATAATGGCGATGATCGTGGAAATCGAGCGAACTCCCGGCCCCGACGCCGGCGAAATTACCGACACTGCCGCGCCAGTGATGCTCGCGGAGCGGCAGGGAAAACAGCTCCGCGCGACGCCGCGCGAGGGCGAGGTGCTGGGCGAGATCCGCGGGGTCGAAGGGGAAAGGCATCGAGTCTCAGATCTCCGGATTCAGCTTTTGCAAGAGCCCCGGAATGCTCTTCCGCGGAGCGCGGCGGATCCGCGCGAAACATCCCAATAGACACACGGCGAGCGTGATCAGTGAGACGACAAGCAGAGTGCCATGGTCGATGTCGGTGCTTTCCGGAGCGTAAATGATGAGCGAAGGCAGCGGCACGGCGAGGAAAAATACGTCCTCCAGCGAACTGATCGCGGCGGCGCTACCAATCAGTGAAGTGATGACCGCGAGGCCCGCTTGCAGGAACAAATAGAGGGCGAAGAGCGACTGATACGAGCTCAGTTGCGGCGCGAAAATCCGGGTCACTGTCACGGGCAGGAGCAGGATATTCACTGCAGCGACGACGCTGACGGCTTGCTGCATGACTCCACCCCAGTATTCCCCGGAGACGTATTCGGCGACGAAAAAGCATGCCATCCAGAGAGCCGCCGCGACGAGCAGGAAACCAATCCCGCTGATCCAGCCTGGAGCAAGGAACCAGGCGAAGGGGCGAAAGATGGCGCGGCGACGGAATTGCTGCTTGACGTGGGCGAGGTGGGGGAGCGGCTCCGTCAGCGCATCGACCGCAGCGAAGCTGAGGATGATGCCCGCGAACGCCGGGGCGAAGCGAGCCTCGGGGAGCACTGGCAGAAAGAGGCAGGTCGCGGCTGCGGCGGTCAGAGCCGCGAGGCGTTTGCGGGTGCTGTGGTTTTCCGCGAGGGGAGAGATCCGACTGGCTCCGAAGGCGAGAAAAAAGTAGATCCCATATCCGGCCACCAACAACGCCGCGCCGAGGGTCCAGAAGCGATCTGACGAGAGGCCGCCGAAGACGAGTAACCGGCTCGTGAAGGAAAAGAGAATGATGAAGGCGATCCCGCACCCAAGGGTCAGCAGACCGCGGATGATGAGACTGGGGAACACTGAAATTCCGACCGTCACCGCTGTGGTGAAGGCCGATCCCGCCGCGAGAAGCCCGATCGCCAGGAAGTCCTGGACCAGATCAACGTTGCCGACGAAATAACGCATCGCCAGGTAGGGCATCACGGATGCGACGAAAAGCAGGCTCTGGGCGTTCAGAGCCGTCCATTTTCCCCAAGCGATCCGCCAGCCGTCAAGTTTTGTTAATTGTATAAGATCCAGCGTGTTGAGAGAGAATTCGGAACTAATCGCGTGAAAACCTCGAAGGGGCTGGATGACCAGCAACATGGCGACGATAAAAATCCAAAAGAAGAACTGGGTATCCTGCGCCCCGGGACTGGCGAGGGCTGCCGAGACGCAAAAGAGCATGAATACCTGCAGCAGGATGAAGGCCGTGGTGAAGAGATTGGTGCGGAGACCCTGGCGAAGCTCCTTGACCAGCATGGGGCTGAAAAAATGGGGGAAATCCCGCAGGCTAGCCTGGAGCGGGAGATCAGCGGGCGGGAGAGGAGGCGGCGTGCTCACGGAGTCAATAGGGTATGGTCAGTGAGCTAATAGGGTATGGTCGCTGACTGGATAGGGATCTCCTTCGTCACGGCTACGCAGGACAGGATGGATCCCGCCGCAGAGCGTAGGAGGAAATCCCGGCTCTGCCAATCTCCATTTTTCGCAAGTGGCCGGGAGGTGGGAGATTGTCTTTCCCGAAGTCGCTTCTCAGGGCCTCTGCCAGAGAAAGAGCCACTTCTCGGAGACGGGCTGACCGGTTTCGTCCTTGAGCACGCAGGTCAGGTCGAGATGACTCGTTCCCGGCGCGGGCTCGATCACAAAAAATGCTCTCAAAACCTGCGGCATGTGGAGGCTTTCTCCACGTCCAAGTCCAGCGGGCATATCGTCCACCCAGTCCATGCTCAGGTCGCTCAGGCCAACATGGATTAGTTTGGCAGAGGGGTCGAGACAGGTGACCGTCGGCTTCAGATTTTCAATAGAATCCCAAGAACGCTCTCCGGCCTTTGGTTCAGGGGTGAGAGGTTTGGCGTATTCGACGGTGAAAAGCAGCTGATCGGGCTTTTGCACGGGGTTGCCATACCCGGATGATCGCACCTGGAAAAGCCCGGACGGCGGGAGTGCCTGAATCCATTTCAAGCGATAGGCATAGTTGAAAGGTACTCCCGGCTTCGGCAGTTCGGTCGGTTCCCACGCCAGCACGACGTTGTCGCCGGCCTCGTCGATGGTAGGCATCTCGATGAGGTGGAGACGGCCTTGGTCGAGGCCGCTGATGGGTTCTACGGTCACGCCGGGGCGCTCGTGGTAGCGGGCTTCCGCATCCTGATAGGAGTGGAAAAACCGGTCGCGCTGAAGCAAGGACCAACTGGTGGGATGGTCGAGCGTGTAGACGCAGTGACGCCATTGTCCGACGGTGTGGTCGAGCGGGCGGAAGTGGCGCTCGCCATTGGCCAGGGTGATGGCGAGCCCGTCGCTGTCATGCACTTCGGGACGGAAGTCGTAGGGCTTGGGTCGGGTCAGTTCGCCGAACCAGAACATCGACGAAAAGGGCACCAAGCCGAGCTGCTGGACCTCGTTGCGCATGGTCAGCTCGACTTCGACGTCGATGAGGGACTCGGTTCCGGGAGTGACGACGAATTTCCAGGCTCCCGCGACGCTCGGGCCATCGAGGAGAGCGTAGTAGGTCAGAGTTTTGGCATCGGGAGAGGGGCGTTCCAGCCAGAAATGTTGGAAGTCGGGGAACTCTTCCGGCACTCCTTGGAGACCGCTATTGATGGAGAGACCGCGGGCGGAAAGACCATAGGGCGAATTCGCCGGGATACAGCGGAAGTAGCTCGCTCCCAGGTGAACGAGGAACTCGTCCATGTAGTCGGCGCTGTTGAGATGATAACGAGCCCGCCAACCGGCATAACCTTCGGGGAGAGCGACTCCCGCAGGAACGGTGGTTTTTCCGTAGTCGAACCAGTCGAGGGAAAAGGGGACCGGCTTGTCCTCGCCAGCGACGATCTCGGAAATGGCGATGGTTTTATTCGCGGTCCAGCCGGGATGGAAAAAGTCGAGGGAAAAGGGCAGCTTCTCGGGGGCCCAGAGTCCTTGATCCTGCTTGAAGCGGATTTGGCGATGCTGGTCGTAATCGAGACCGCGCCAGAAAGGATCGATCTCTTCGGTCGGGGCGACATAGGGTTGCGCGGCGCGCTCGCGGGCGATGGCTTTGACGGTGTCGAAGCTGAAGGGCTCGGCTACGGCGCGGGGAGGGCACCCCACGATTTGACAAAGCAAAAGGCACACCAGGAATCGGCCGCGCATAAGAGGGGGGGATTTGTGAAGTTCCGATGCCCCGGAGTGAGGCGCTTTCGGATGAAAGCGTGATTTCGTCGATGGCGCGGATTTGTCAAGGTTGGCTTGGCTTCGCGCTGCAGAGGATGGATCGCCTGATCGATCCAGCGGAGGCCGGGCTGTTCGATTCACCGGTTCCAATTCACCCATTCGCCTTCCAAGTCAGCGAATACAAATCCGTCCGGCGCTGCTGCAAGTTTCGGACGCTCCCGCGGGTGTGGAGCGCCCGCAGATCGGTTAAGTCAACGTCAGTGATCAGGGCGATCTCCGTGGCGGAACCGGCTTCGGTGACGATGGCCCGGTCGGGGAAGCTGAAGTCACTCGGCGAAAAAACCGCCGAGCGGGCATACTGCATGTTCATATTCGTCACGCCGGGCAGGTTGCCGACGCTCCCGGTGATGGCGACGTAACATTCGTTCTCGATTGCCCGGGCTTGCGCGCAATACCGCACCCGATGGTAGGCGGGCGGGGTGTCGGTGCAAAACGGGACGAAGATGATTTGCACGCCTTGTTCCGCAAGAATCCTTCCCAACTCGGGGAACTCGGCATCATAGCAAATCAGGATGGCGATCTTTCCGGCGTCGGTTTCGAATACTCGCAGCTCATCCCCGCCGACCATACCCCAGTCATGCTCCTCGCTGGGGGTGATGTGGATTTTATACTGCCGCTCGCAGGTGCCGTCCCGGCGGCAGAGGTAGGCGACATTGTAGAGGTGATTGTCCTCATACCACGGCATGGAACCGGTGATGATGTTGACGTTATACTCGATCGCCTTGTTCACGAAAAAGGCGCGAATCTCCTCGGTGTGTTCCGCCAGTTTCCGAATCGCGCTCGGGGGTGCAAGCGAGTTGTAGGGGGCCATGAGCGGCGCATTGACATACTCGGGGAAGCAGACGAAATCGGCTTGGTAATCGCTGACGGAGTCGATGAAAAATTCGATCTGACGATAAAAATCTTCAATGCTGGGTAAGGGCCGCATCTGCAACTGAACCACGCCGAGTCGAACGAAACTCTTTTGCCCGAGGCGGGGCTTTTCGCTCTGAAACTCAAGATTCGGCCATTCCAAAAGAGTCGCATAGGCCTTCGACTCCGTGTCGTAGGTGAGATAGTTCGTCAGCACTTTTTTGACCTGGAAGTCGTTGCTGAGTTGGAAGGTCAGGACGGGATCGTAGATTTCCTTGCGCTTGACCTGCTCGATGTAGTCCTTGGGAGACAGGTGGCGGTGCTTGTTGTAGTTCGGCATCCGCCCACCGGCGACGATGGCTCGGAGATTGAGTTCTTCACAGATCTCCTTGCGGGCGTCATAAAGTCGGCGTCCCAGTCGCATCCCGCGATAGTTCGGATCAACGCAGACTTCGATGCCGTAGAGGACGTCACCTTTGGGGTCGTGGGTCGAGAAGGTGAAATTCCCCGTCACCTGGTCATATGTATGATCGTCCCCGAAACGGGCGTAGTCGATCACGAGCGAAAGAGCGAAGGCGACGATCACGCCCTGATCTTCCACACCAATTTGCCCTTCTGGGAACATCTCCAGCAGGTTCCGAATCGAAGCGATTGGCCAACTGGAATTGATCGCGGCGTAGACCTCGCGCGAGATCCGGCAGACAGCTTCGGCATCATCGGGCGTGAGGCGACGAATTGAGAGCTGATAATCAGGGTCGGCGAGGGCGGCGGGAGGGACGGACATGGAAGCGGGATCGGCGGCGACTAGGCGCAGTGAGACTTGATCATTCGTTCGACCGGATCGATCCGGGATTCAAGATGTTTCGCTGCGGCATGATGGCTTTGGCTTCATGGGTAAGGTGCGTGAAAAACATTCTGGAACTCCCGCCGCGATATGTCATCCTCCCGCTTCATGAGTGATTTCGCCGGAGGTCTTCAAACACGGTTTCGGCTCCTGGTCTGGTTAGCGCTGGCTGAAGCCGCATTGGTGGTCCTGTATCTTGCCGCTGGCGGGGCGTCCGGCGGGCTTATCAGCTCGCTCGCCCTCGTCGGGGTGACTGCCATCGCTTTCCTCGGGATCCCGGTGCTGGGTTGGCACTTTCGAATCCCCTATGCGGCCCGGGTGCTTTTCCCCATTTTTTCTTTCCTCAATGTCAATCCTGACGGAAAGGACCCGCGCAGCATCCTCTGGGCTCTAGCGGCACTCCCGGTGATCATGTTTTTTTCCGGCTGGGTGATCGATTGGACCCTGGCTCGTCGCGACGAGAAGCCCGGCATACGGAGGCGGGTGGGGTTCACGTTCCTTTGGGGCCTGCTGCTTCTGGGTGTGTTCGGTCTTTCAGAGCATGAGTGGAATGATCTTCTCGGGGCTCTCGTGTTCGTTCTGGGGGGCGCGGCGGTCTGGTGGCGACTGCCGGAGCGCTGGGAGGGTTCCCTCGATTAAGTGGCTCAAGGGGAGCGACTCGCGCTTGGTTTCCGCAAAGGTGGTGCGTGGCTGGCCTCCCGGGTAGCGATCGTGGCGCTCATTCTCTGTCCTGCGGTGGTGTTCCTAGACTTGCTCGATCTACCGGATCATTTGCGCAAACAACTGGGCGATCCGCCCGATTCCTTGATGCTCTATTCGTTGCGTGATGGCCAGGCTTTCGATCTCCTTGAATTGGAGAAACTTGAGGTTTATGCCGGGGCAAAAGACAGCACGCGGGCGGTGCTCGACGCGCTTCAGAAACTGCGGGCGGCTCCCCGTGATCCCGCTGTTTTGGAGGCTCTCCGCAAGCTAGGGGAAAAGCGGATCACGAGCGATATTGAATTTGTTAACGCTTTCGGGTCCTCACCAATTTTTTATGTGGAGGAAAATCTCGCGGGAACGGATCGTGGGACCGGAGGCATCCTGTTCACGAGTGATCTGCGCGATGTGAAGCGGTCCGAATTGCGGTCTGTGACAACCGAAGATATAGAACATCACGAGATCGAAATCCGACGGGCCACGATTGTCCTGATGGCGAACGCCGTTCTAGTCCTCCTGCTCCTCGGCGGCAACAGCGGACGCTCCGCAGCGGCCTGGTGGCTGGCTCTCTACCTGGTGGGGACGAATGTGGGCTGGACTTCCGGAGCACTCGACCTGGTGGTGGAGCGGGTGCGGTTCGTCATGTGGCGGAACTATGGCGACGAAGCCTACGGAGTACTCCTTTTGGGGGCGCATGGTCTTCTGCTCTATGTGTTGCGCCTTTTGGAATGGCTGGTATCGCACCAGATTGTGCAGGCAGGTCTTTGGGTGGCGCTCTGTTGGCCGAGCCGTTCGGGTCGTCTCATTCACACTGCTTGGGATCGCTTCTGGTATCAGTTGCCCAAGATCGTTTTGGTGGCCGGGTTGCTTCTCCTGCTCCGATCCGGGGGCACGGTGATGGATCCCGAGGGCGGTCGGGGAATGCTGGCATGGCTGACCGTGCTGCCCCTGGTCCTGATCGGCGCAGGATTCTGGATGAGGCGGCGGTCGGGGAGAAACCGGATTTTACCCCGGGTCGGGCGATTGGCGGTGGTGGCTCTCCTCTTGCGCGGCTGGGTCCCGGTGTTGACTTGGTATGAATTCAATTGGGGCACGCAAGGCTCCTGGATAGGGATACTCGCTGTCGTAATGGTCGTAACGGCGTCGGTGCTTCTCGTCCTCTCCCTCGAGCGCGGCACCTTCCTGGTGCCTCCCCATGTCGAGGGCCAGATCTGGCTGATCGGAGTGGCGACCCTGCCGTTTTTAGAAAGCATCGTCGGCGAGCCGATGTCCGCGTGGATCGAGGGAACGGGCTTGTTCACCGGGTCGGCGGTCTCGTGGGTGGCCTTTGGCGCGGCGGTTTGGTTGATCTCTCCCGTGGCAGGATTCGTGGGGGATCGCCTGGCGCGCTTGTGGGCGCGGGGCCTGGACACGATCGAGACCGCCCAGGCAGAGCTGATTGCTTCGGTTCCGCGGCCCGCGAACGAAGCAGGCGCGCGTGGTCCACTCGTAGTGGCGCGCCAGTTGATCGATCATATGGGGGTGTGCGATGCGGTCGCCTGGAGAGTCGGTCAAGACGGAAGGTTCTACGTCTGGCACGCAAGAGTGGAGCCAGGGGAAACGTTTGCTTTGAGTGACCGCCTCGCCGGGAAGCTGGCGACGGGAGGGCGGGCTCTCCGATTGGAAGAAATGCGAGATTCCTGGGAGTGGGCGGGCGAAGCCGAGGAGTTGGAGTTGCTCTTCGAAAACCTCGGCGACATCTTCCTGATTCCGCTTCCTTTCGAGGGCACCTTGCTAGGGGTGCTCACCGCTCCCGATTGCGGGACAAACCGCTTCCTGCTTCGACCCGTGGTGTCCGAAGGCTTGGGCCGGGTCTTGGCGACGGCTTTGGTGATGTCGCGTCCGGAGTTGATTCAGGAAAGCAGGGTGACTCAAGACTGCATCGCGGTTTCATAGTGCGCGAGGGCTTCCTGTTCCGCCGGATGGAGAGGCATCCGCGAAGCGATGCGGCGGAGCAGCGCCAACCT
>Ga0163144_10019346_pt1 | contig 13700 bp, 11 predicted proteins | sample OliLak19BULKMAT1_FD_123175 | JGI IMG/M metagenome (GOLD analysis project Ga0163144, IMG submission 123175) | Freshwater microbial mat bacterial communities from Lake Vanda, McMurdo Dry Valleys, Antarctica - Oligotrophic Lake LV.19.BULKMAT1 | ecosystem: Environmental > Aquatic > Freshwater >... | reverse complement strand
CGACACAGCCAGCGACTCAACAACGAACCCGCGCCGGATGTCCACGCCGGCGACGGTGGCCGCATCGGCAAGCACCTGCTCCAAGACGCCTCTGCGCACCCCGAGGGCGCCGTGGCCATCGAGTCCCAGCCGCGCCTGCACCACTCTCTCCCCGGCGTGGAACCGGAGCCCATCGATCTCGGCGGATTCCATCCGGAGCCGATCGAGGACGCCGAAGCGCTCCAATTCGGCCACCCCCAGCGGGAAGAGCCCCTCGCCGCACGCCTTCCTTCGAGCCTCGCTCGCGCGTTCGATGAGTCCAACGCTCAGCCCGGTTCGCGCGAGATGAATCGCCGTGCAGCAGCCCGCCGGGCCGCCGCCAACCACAAGGACATCGTACATGTCGCAATCGTACGGTAGCGCAGCCCGGTGGCCGAGCAGTCTCACCCACGCTATGGCCGGATCGTGCGGCACGCTGCGACAAGTGCGGCAGTGGCTTTGTTGGTTACGCGAGACTCCAGGACCAAGAGGGAGGCGTCCCAATCGCCCGTTGCTCGAACTCGCCGGGAGCGACCTCGACGGAGACGATCCGGGGCGTGTCCCCGAAGAGATCGTCGGCGATGCCAAATGTGGCTTGGGGGTTGTTGAACAGCACCATCTCGTGGACGCACGGACTTGCTAGGACCGCCGGCCGCTTTCAAAGCTTCCCAATAGGAGCAGACTGCGGCAGGCGCCTTCGCACTGCTCCGAACAAGAGGTGGGTCACCATGGGACACATTCGCCTTGGCCGACTCCCGAAGTCGAGAGTCTGGGACGAAGTGATCGAACTCGTCGGCCATTCCCCGGACGATATTCCGGGTATCGCCGCAGCCGTCCTTGATGCAAGCGCGACCGCATTGGAACGAACCAACACCATCGCTGCTGCCAGTCGTGCGTTCCTGATTCTGCTTCAACTAGCACAAGCCGCTGAAGGTGGTGACATCGCCTGCACGCCGCGGTGGACCACTGTCCACTCATCCACGGTACGTCGCGGTGCGGCGCGACAGCCTTCGAATGCACCCTGACGACAGCGTTCTCGCGATGCTTGCGCGCATTCCCGCGCTTGGAACGGTGCGGTCTCAGACGGGCCAACCTCTTGGCCCAAGGGGAACACGTTTCATAACGCTGGGAAGTTGAGTCTGCCAGGAGTGCGTTAGCACGCGCTGAGGCACCGATCCGGGGAGCCAAATACTTCTTCAGTACAACGGAAGTCGCTGATGAGCGTGCCGGTCACGGCGACCTCGTCATCCGGGGTTATTGTCACGTCCTTCACGGTGAGGTTGACGAACTCCCAGCGTTCATCGTCGGTCATCAGCGCGGATGTTTCGGGCCAGCGTTTGGCCAATGCCAGCACTTCTTCGGCTGAGTGAACCTGGCGCCGCCGGGACTCTTCCGCTTGTCGAAGCCACGCAAGTTCTTGCTGCACCATGTCGATCTCTGCCTCGAAGTGGGTGCGGTCACGGGCGAACGCCGAAGTCCCCGGGCTACACGGTCACCCTCACCCAGGTCGCTAGCTGAACTCGCGGCGGGGGATTTTCAGAGTGGAGCAGCAGCAGAGCAGCAGAGGAGGAGTCCGTGGGACCGTGGGTGAGGGCTCTTACCCCCTGTTTCGAGGTATGAGGAAAGCCGCGAGCACCTATACTCTCCCCAATTCCTGATTCCCGGAGCCGGTAATGATTAGCACAACCACGGGTCCCCTCGATGGCATCAAGGTCCTGGACCTCACGATCTGGATCCAGGGGCCGACGGCGGCGATGTGTCTCGCTGCCCTCGGCGCGGATGTCATCAAGGTTGAACGGGCCGGTGGCGGCGACTTCAGCCGCAACTTCGGCGGCATGAACGGCGTCATGTTCCGGCGCGAAGGCATGGCCAATCTCATGTGGGTCATGTTCAACCGCTCGAAGCGCGCCCTCACGCTCGACCTCCACGAGCCGTCCGCGGCGCCGGTCTTCCGCAAGCTGGTCGAAGAAGCCGATATCTTCGTGACGAACCTCCACCCGAGTGCTCTCCGCCAATTCCAGGCGACGAGCGAGGACCTTCGCGCCATCAACCCACGCCTGATTTACGCGCGCGCCGCAGGCCTCGGCGAAGAGGGACCGCGTGCGGAGGACCCCTGCCAGGACACGGTCGGTATGGCCTACAGCGGCTTCATGTGGACCGCCGCCAGCTCGACCGATCGCCCGCATTATCTGCCCGGATCGATGGCTGATGTCCTGAGCGGCACCATGCTCTCGTTCGGGATCATGGCCGCCCTTCGCGAACGGGACCGCACGGGCCTCGGCCAGGAGGTCAGCTCCAGCCAGCTTCAGTCGCTCCTCTGGATGCAGAGCATGATGGCTGGCGCCGCCGCCAATTTCGGCGAAGAGATGGTCCCTTCGGACCCGATGCGCCCCCAGATGCCGCTCGTGAACATGTACGAATGCGGCGACGGCAGGTGGATCGCCCTCGGCCTCATCCTCGAATCCCACTGGCCACCCTTTACTGAGGCACTCGGTATCGAAGAACTCCGGGACGATGTGCGCTTCGCAGAGGTTGGCGATCGCATCCGCAACTCCGAGGCCCTGACCGCGGTGATCCAGAAGCGGCTCCTCCACCGTTCGGCGGCGGATTGGCTTGAACCGCTCCGCGCCCGCGACCTTTGGGTCTCGCCGGTGAACCGCATGCGCGACCTCCCGGACGATCCCCAGGTTGTCGCTAACGAATACCTGGTGCGCATGGACGACGGCTGGTCCGTCCCCGCGCTGCCCTTCTCGCTCCATGGCCACCGCGTGTCCACACGTCCGGCACCAGCTTACGGCGCCGACACGGACGCGATCCTGGGCGAACTCGGCCTCAGCGAGGAGGAGGTCACGCAGCTTCGTGTCGATGGCGCGGTCTGGTAGTGGCGGTCACTTTCGCCCGGAGCAAACGTTTCCTCCGCTCCGAAGATCTTGCGACCGGCCCGACTCGACGCTAGGATCGTGCCAACCAATTCACGCCCCGCACAGGAGCAACCATGGCCGACACTACCACTCCCGAACTGAACTTCGATCCCGACGCTCTTCGCGAGCGGTACCGCCTGGAGCGCGATCGCCGCCTCCGGAGCGAAGGGAACCAGCAGTACATCAACATCGCCGAATTCGAGCACTACCTCGAAGACCCCTACGCGGCGCCGATCGAACGCGCCCCCCTATCGGACCAGGTGGAAGTCGCGCTCATCGGTGGTGGCTTTGCTGGCCTGCTGACCGGGGCCCGGCTGCGCGAATACGGCTTCACCGATATCCGTATCGTCGAAAAAGCCAACGACTTTGGCGGCACCTGGTACTGGAACCGCTACCCCGGCGCGGCCTGCGATACCGAAGCCTACATATACATGCCGCTGCTCGAAGAGACCGGCTACATCCCCACTGAAAAGTACGCCAAAGGCCCGGAAATCTACGAGCACAGCCAGCGCATCGCCCGCCACTTCGACCTCTATAAGGATGTCCTGTTTCAGACACAGGTGACGGAACTCCGCTGGAACGAAGACAGCTCGACCTGGACGATTTCGACCGATCGCGGCGACAACTTCCGAGCGAAATATGTCGTCATGGCGAACGGCCCACTGAATCGACCGAAGCTCCCTGGCATTCCTGGAATCGAGAGCTACAAAGGGCACAGTTTCCATACCAGCCGCTGGGATTACGCCTACACCGGTGGCAGCAGCTACGGCGGTCTGACTGGCCTCGCCGATAAGCGCGTCGGCATCATCGGTACCGGGGCGACAGCGATCCAATGCATCCCGCACCTCGGCGCCAGCGCGCAACAACTCCTGGTCTTCCAGCGCACACCCTCGTCTGTCGATGTGCGCGCCAATCGCCCGACTGATCCGGATTGGCCGAAGACCCTGAAGCCCGGCTGGCAGAAGGAGCGGATGGAGAATTTCTCGACGCTCACGACTGGCGGCAAGGCGGAAGTCGATCTCGTCGCCGATGGCTGGACCGAGATCATCGGCAAGCTCGCTCGCCGGCGCCTCGACGATGGCTCGGACTTCGCCCGGCAACTCGAGCTGGCCGACTTCGAGAAGATGGAGCAGATTCGCCGCCGGGCAGAGGAGATCGTCGCCGATGCCACCACGGCGGAGTCGCTCAAGCCGTACTACCGCCAGTTCTGCAAGCGGCCCTGCTTCCACGACGAATACCTCCAAACGTACAACCGGATGAACGTCACGCTCGTCGATACCCAGGGACAGGGTGTCGAACGTATCACCGAGAAGGGCATCGTCGCGAACGGTGTCGAGTACGAAGTGGATTGCATCATCTACGCGAGCGGCTTCGAAGTTGGCACGCCGCTCGAACGCCGCGCCGGTTACCAGGTCCATGGCCGGGATGGCATCGCACTCAGCGAGAAGTGGCGCGATGGCATTTCGACGCTGTTCGGCATGCAGTCGCGCGGCTTCCCGAACTGCTTCATCATCAGCGGCTCGCAGGTCGGCCAGAGTGCGAACATCCCGCACCTCCTCGCCGTCCAGAGTTCGCACATCTCGCACATCATGAACGCGGCCCGCGATCATGAAGCGCGGGAAGTCGATGTCACCGAAGAGGCGGAAAATGCCTGGGTTCAGACCGTGATGGACGCCGCGCTCGGCAACATCGGCTTCCTCGAATCCTGCACCCCGGGCTACTACAACAACGAAGGCCAGCCAAACGGAGAACTCATGCGCCGGAATGGCTCCTACGCGCCGGGCATCATGCGCTTTTCCCGTAAGCTCAACGAATGGCGCGAAGAGGGCAACCTGCAGGGGATCGAATTCATTCCCTGACGGCGATGCTTGCTCTGATTGGCAGCTGGAAAGCGACAAATTGTGCGTTGCGTGGCGTTCCGCCCCGCGACGGCAGACGGCTCTGGTTGTCCTGAACGAAGCTCGCCCTAGTCTTCCGGCCGGTCCCTCATGAACATCTCGATCAGGTCGATGGGGATCGGGAAGACGATCGTGCTGTTGTTCTCTGCCGCAACAACTCGGGCTGCTTTGGACTGACGTTGACCTTGAGCGTGGCGTCATGGCTGTGCGTCGAACTTTGCAGTGGCCGAAAGGAAGAAGGGCCGGGCGGGGACGATGACCCATGATTACAAGCGCAACGGCACGACCACGCTATTCGCCGCCCTCAACGTAGCAACGGGCGTGGTCATTGATGAATGCATGCCCCGCCACCGTCACGACGAGTTCATGGTCTTTCTCAAGAAGGTCGAAAGGCAAACGGACAAAACGCTCGACATTCACATCATCGTTGACAACTACGCGACGCATAAGCACCCCACCGTCAAGGCCTGGCTCGAAGTGCACTCCCGCATCCATATGCACTTCACACCGACCTCCGCATCTTGGGTCAACCTTGTCGAGCGCTTATTCGATGAGATCACGGACAAAGCCATCCGCCGAGGTGTCTTCAAGAGCGTCCGTGAACTGGAGACCGCGATCACGACCTTCATCGAAGCCCGTAACCGCAATCCCAAGCCGTATACCTGGACCGCTAGCGTCGCTGCATCCTCCAAAAGGCGAACCGGGCGCGCGCCACTATCGACCGACTCAAAGGTGACGCTAATTCGGATTCCCTACACTGGCGGTGTACATCCGGATCGTGGTTGACCTGCTTCGCGCTCTCGAACTCGCTCCCTCAGCCCGCGAGCGGGGTTCAAGTTGACGCCTTGAAAGTGTTCGCGTGCCACCGAGAGGCATGCCGACTCGCCGGTGTGCCTGCTGACGACCCCATGAGGCAGGTTCTTTCGGAGCCAGACCCGTTGAAGCGCGCGTTGCGCGCGTCCCGCATCGCGGCTCTCACGGCAGTCAGCTTCTCGTCGGTCGTTGCGGATGCGTTGACGAGTCTTCCGCCGGGTGGTCGCCAGGCGCTGGCCGCGCACCTTTTCGAGTTCGGAAGTGCCGGCAACCTGGTTGCCGCCATCGCCGAGCAGTGTGCTGAACTCTACCTAGCGGTTTGCACCGCGCAGGATGTGCATGAGTCCGTCCCGGCGAGGAGCGCACGTTACGAGGTCTGGAAGCGCATCGAGGCGTTGATCGGGCCCTATCGGAGATGGCGGAACGATCCCGTCGTTCTGCCCCGGTTCGTTATCCCGCGACCGACTAAACGGCTAGACTCGGTTGATGGTTGGCAGATCCCTCGGCTTTGGGCCGCACGAAGGGTCCGGCGAGGAATCGGTGGCTGAAGCCGCCAACGAGTTCGAGCAGGCCGCGCGACCGGGCCTCCAGTACTACCTGCTCTCGGCGCTCTCTTGCGTCCTTGCGACATTGGGGCTTATCACCAATTCAGTTGCCGTCATCATCGGAGCGATGCTCGTAGCTCCGTTGATGGGCCCAATCATGGGCTTGGCACTCTCCTCGATTCGCTCTCGGCCCGGCCTGTACCGGCGCTCGCTGTTCGGACTCGCTTCGGGAGCGGCACTTGCTATTACCCTCTCGGCACTCATCGCTGCCGTTGCCAGACACCTGCCCTTCGACGCGCTGGCGACCGTCCCGCCGGAAGTGCGCAGCCGGGCGAACCCATCGTTGTTTGATCTCGGAATTGCATTGGCCGGTGGATCAGCCGGGGCGTACGCTACCGCCCGCATGAAGGGAGTTGCGGCGGTGATCGGCGTTGCGATTGCGACGGCACTAATGCCGCCTTTGTGTGCCGTGGGTATCGGGATCGCCCTGACGGACGTGGATATCGCTCGAGGCGCTTTCTTGCTGTTTCTCACCAACCTCGTGGCGATCGCCTTCTCCGCGGTGGTCGTGTTCGCGGCACTGGGATTCTCGTCGCGCGACGCTGCGTGGGGGCCGATCCACGCGATCCTCGAGGCTGGGGCTATCCTCGCTCTCGGTATCTTGCTGTCTGGACTAACGCTGCGCACGGTCGACGCTGCCCGAGAGGAGGCGCGGATCAACTCGTCGGTCGGGAACGCTGTACAGGATGTGCTGCTCGGAGCCGAACTGCTATCGCTTTCCAGGGACACTGTCGGTGACGTGCTGCGCCTCAGGATTCGTGTTCAAGTGCCCGGTACTGCAACTCGGGAAGACGTGTTGAGGATCCAGGAGGCGGTGGCAGACGACTTGGGCCGGACGGTCGAACTGACGTTCATTGGCGTGCCCACGCTGGTACTGGAGGCGGTTCGCCCCGTTGCGTCGCGAACGGTGCAAGCGACGCCGTCGGCCGCCGCGGTTCGGATTTCGACGAGCACCCCAACTCCGTCGCCGACACCAACGCCCATTCCCACCCCGACTCCGACTGCTGCGCCAACCCCGGTTCTCATTCCGCCCCTCGTTGGGAACGCCGGCTTGGCAGACTAAGGGACTGTCTGATAATAACCGCTTCCGGGTCCGAACCTGTGTTAGATTCAGTAAATGCCTCGATAATTTTCTGACACATCCTAAGCCCCCGGCACTCGCATCGGTCGCGCGAATCTGCCAAGCCAAGGCGCTTTAGCAGGGGCGCGAAAGTGAGCCCTTGGAGAATTAGAGAGAGAAACACAATGCCGAACACCAGAGCGACGGCATCGACGTCTCCAAGCGTCCGTTCCGATTCCAACAGCCCGAGGACAAGTGCGATCGGGATTGTCCCGCGGAGCCCGCCCCAACCGACGGCGGCAACGGCCAACGCGGACGTGTATGGCAAGTGAAAATGACGTGCAAGGATCGCCACGATAGCGCACAAAACGAGCAACTCGGATATCTGGGTTTCCAGCTCGCTCAAGTTTGTCAGGGCGAACCCCCATCTTTTCTCCCGTCATGGACGAACCGGTAGTGCGACTGCCGCGAGCTTCTGCCGTGCATCTCCACCGCCCGGTCTTCCTCGAGCTGGCCGAGCTTCACGGATCCGCGGCCAGGATAGCCGCGAACGCCGATAGGCATCGCGGCGGGCAGCGTCGGGTTCCGTTGGGCGAAGCCGGGCGGCCCGAATCGAGGCGCCGACGGGAAGCGCTCGGCTTTGGCGCGATTCGAACCCGCTGTGGCCTCATCGCGAATGAAATGGCGTCTTCCGTGGGCGGCGAGTGTCGAACGGAGCGTAAGGGAGGGTGGCGTTGCGCGCAGAGAACGCCCGTGATGGGCAGCACTGCGTTAGCCTCCCGCGTCTTACAATCTGTGGATGCTTGCCCACCGCCACGCTACCCAACAATGATGATCAATCCCTTTCGAGCGGGAGGCGAGTTCGTGGCCGAGCGAGTCTTTCGGCCCGCCCAGGCGTTCGTCAAGACGGAGGCCTCTGGGGCCTTCCTGCTGTTCGCGGCGGCGTTCATCGCCATCCTATGGGCGAACTCGCCGTGGGACGCCAGCTATTTCGACCTGTGGAATCGCCAGCTGTCGATTGACACCTCGCTCTTCAAGGTCGAGAAGACCCTCGGCAAGCTTGTCAACGACGGGCTGATGACGGTGTTCTTTTTCGTGGTTGGGCTGGAGATCAAACGCGAATTCGTGCACGGCGAGCTCTCATCGCGGCGCCGGGCCACGCTACCGCTCGCCGCAGCAGCGGGGGGGATGGTCGTGCCCGCGCTCATCTTTGCTGTCATCAACGCGGGCGGATCGGGATCTCACGGCTGGGGCATCCCCATGGCAACCGACATCGCATTTGCGCTCGGGGTGCTCATGCTCCTTGGCAACCGCATCCCGTTCGGGGTGAAAGTGTTCCTGCTTGCCTTCGCTATCGTTGACGACCTTGGCGCGATCCTCGTCATCGCCCTGTTCTACACGGAGAGCATTTCCCTCGAGGCGTTGGCCTGGGCGGGAGCCATGCTGGTCGTCTTGCTGGCGGCGAAACGGGCTAACGTGCGCTCGACGGACGTGTATCTCGTGTTGGGCATCCTGTTCTGGCTCGCCGTCCTCAAATCGGGCATCCACGCGACCATCGCGGGCGTCATCCTCGCCATGCTGACGCCGTCAAGCGCGCGATTCGATGCGCAGGACTTCGACGAGAGCGCGGCAGAACTGATGGCCCGAATTCGAACCGCCCAGACAGAGGGCGACACAGACACGCAGCGCGCGCTGGTCGGCCAACTGGAAGGACTGAGCCGGGGGAGCACGTCGCCACTCGACCGCATCGAGCATTTTCTCCACCCGTGGGTGAGTTACCTGGTTGTGCCGGTCTTTGCGCTCGCCAACGCGGGGCTGGCGATCGATTCGGACCTGGCGCGAGACGCCTCGACAAGCCCAGTCTCGATCGGCATTGCGGCGGGGCTCATACTGGGCAAGTTCAGCGGGGTCTTTTTCGCCTCATGGGTGGCCGTTCGTACTGGCCTGGCCACGCTTCCGCAGAGCGCAACATGGAAGCACATCGCAGGCGCGGGAATGCTTGGGGGCATTGGTTTCACGGTGTCGCTGTTCATCACGGGATTGGCGTACGTCGATGGTTCGCTACGGGACGAGGCGAAGGCCGGAGTGCTGGTGGCCTCGATCATCAGCGCATTGATGGGGTATGCGTGGCTGCGCCTCTGTTGCTCCCCGGCATCTTCACCAGAGGTCGCCGAATCGAGCACCGCCACCTAGCGGGCTACATGAAGTGCCCACAACCCCCAACGCTGCGAATATGACACGACTCACCAGGACGATTGAGGTTGACATGGAGAAATCCCTAATGGCAGACAGCGCAATTCGTGCCCACCTCGGCTTCTTGGTCGAACTCGCTCGCCCCGCCAGCGACGACGACACCGACCTCCTCGGAGGGCGATACGTTGATTCGTACGCGAAGCCTCTCGGAGATGTCATTCTCGAAGCCCGGAGTCCCACCCGCCGGTTTCTCCTCATCGTCTCGGATAGTGTCGTCCCGATGCATGTCGAAGCTGCGCTCGAACACGACGATCGAACGGAATCGAGAGCGCGTCGCGCCGTGCTCCGCTACCCTAAAGGAGCGACGGTGCCGCCCGGTGTCGTGAGAAACGGAGACGCTTGGGAGGGCGACGACTCCGTCGCCTATGCGTTCGTCTCGGAAGACCAGGCGACCTTAGCCCAGCAGGGGAGTTGACCCATGGGCGTCGTTGACTCACCGGGCCCTCTCTCACCGAATGACCCATCCCCGGACGCGAAGCCATCGCGCTCTTCCGAGTTAATCGTTAGGGCCGTTTATTTCTTCGGATCTGACACAAAATAGTCCTTTCGCCTGTCGAACTTTGATCTAGGTTCAAGATTCAAAAAGGTAATTTCGTTCATTGACACTCATCACTCCGTCAGTTTCGATCCGGACAATGGCGGATCGGTCCGGCGATCCGCCTGGTGGCGCGCCCGTCCCAAGGTGGTCTCGAGCATTCTGACCAGCTTACCGGCCGCGCCCCGGACGGCTTGCTCCCAGGTGGCCGCCTCGTCGGTGACTGCCATTGGCTGCCGACCCTCCAGGTGGGCTTCCATAACGCAGCGGATGTCGTCGATCCCGTCCTTCTTATCACTGTTGTTATCGCTGAGGTGGACGGTGACCTGGGTCACGTGATCGCTGATTCTGCTTAGAGCACTGTCTATTACGCCTCTCACTTGCGCCATCAACGATTCACTACCTTCGATATTTCGGTCGGTGTTGATCTGAATCTGCATGGTATTCTCCGTTCGAGTTTCAGTTGAGCCGGGCTAATACCGGTACGTGGCAGCGAGTCCGGTGCGACCGGGCATCAAGTCAGTAGGCAGAACCATGACCCGGCCGCCCAACCTCTCAACCAACTCGCCGAGATCGTCAAGCAGATCGTCAACGTGCGGATCTGTCAGGTCTGCAGCTTCAATCGTACCCGTCAGGCTGTCGAGTTTGAGGGCGATCTTGCGGCCGGACTCGATCAGCAGTGTGGCCACTCGTCCGCCGACAGCCGCCTGAGCCACGTTTGCGGGGTCGGCGCTGCCAAGCCCCCGGGATTCTGCGAGGGCGAAGTCATCGACCAGCGCGGCAAGCCGTGCCGCGTACTGTGGTTCGACAACCTCCCACGCGAGGCGTCGCAGCTCGGTGATGGGCAAGACGGCTGGATTAATATTGAGCCCTTCTGCAATCAGGAACGGGTTGTGGCTGACCTGGCGAAAAAGGTGATGGTGTTCTGGAAGTGCCGCGAGCAGCAGCGGCAGTCCAGATTGGTGGGAATGATGCTCTATCACGGCCCGATCGATCACACGAAAGAACCGCTCAGCGTCGAACTCCGCCAGGTCCTTTCTTCCACCATGGCCGTGGTGCATGCTCACCGTCCCTTGGCCGAGCCCGCCATATGAGGCGACGGTCGAATGCGGTTCGGTTAGCTCGTCGCCTAGTGCCTCGGTGATCGTCCGCGGGACTCCAGGGGCCAGCTCGATCTCGTCGAATGCGTCCCGGTTCCCCTCAAAGAGCTGAACCTGGCTGAGACTCAATCCCAATACCTGAAAGCGATCGAGCGATTGCAGCTGACGTCGCAGTGGCTTGGTGTGGAAGCTATCCGCCACTATCGCCATTTCGGGGACTGGTCGCTGAAGCCGGAACACGCGAAACAGGTTCGGTCCGCCGAGCACTGCTAATCCATCCAGGGTATGTCTCCAGAAGGCCTCGTCGCGGGCCAGCGAGTCGAACGGATCGAGAGAGCGGCGGGTTTCGTCGGCAGAGTATGTTTGCAGTAGTGATGCTTCCAGCTCCCTCATCAGATTGCGAAAACGGATGGGGTCCTGCTGATTTTCGGGGTGGCGCCGATGGGTCGCCTGGTAGATGGAGAGACATGGCGACCGCTGATTCGAGATTAACTCGGCCACCGATTCTTCCGTGAGCAACTTCGGATAGTCTGTCATTCTATGTCTCCTGCCAACTTTGCATCGTACTTGATGTGAGGGGTGGACCTTCTTTCGCAGAAGTACCGCAGGCCGTCGCCAGCGCGTTCCCATTCGCGGCGCTTACTGGCGCTGAAGAGAGATCCGCTCTTCGTGGGCGCTCTCACTCCTTCTCTGTTTGAAGACCGAGGCCATTGAGAGGTGGCCATTGAGACGCCAACAAGCCAGGCTACCGTCCGGATGGCCGATTTCCCGCGACAGGAAGGGAACGCGCGTTCTTGCCCAGCCGTCGGACCCGCTGGTCGAGTCGCACGCCTCGGTGCGAGGTTTCTGTCCAGACCACAATGGCACGAGCGCCCCAGATCTGTCTGTTCGAAACTAGCAGACGGGGCACCGTGCGGACTCAATGCGGGTCTGAGTGCAACGGCGTTTCCGACCCCACGATGTTTCCCTTGAACAACCACGGCGTCGGGTCGTCCGAGTGCGGAGACCGGTTCGTTCACTTGACCGCCGTTCCGGGGGGAGGTTCCCCCCATGGAGTCCCTTGCGCAGGAATTCGCCGATATCGCCAGCTTCTTCACGATCTGGGTCCGGGAAGCGCATGCCGGGGGTAACTACCCTCAACCGGAAACAGTTGACGGCCGGTGTTCCTACGCAAGGGACTTCCTTGCCGCAGACCATGTGGCGATCCCCGTGGTGATGGACGATTTCGGTGGCGCGATTCAGCATGTGATGGGCGGATTTCCGAACTCGGTGTACATCATCGACACGTGCGGAAGGGTGGCATATCGCGCCAACTAGGCGGATTCCCGCGAAGTCCACCGCGTGCTTAACGCCCAACGAGGACCTCGGGATCCCGCGTTGGAGCGAAGAAGTGAGTCCCACTCCGCACGAGGACCCGGCCAACGAGGCCGTGACGGCGATCCGGGTGGTGGGAGGAAGCCGCCAACTACGATGAGCCGGAGCGCTTCATGGGCCCAGAGCGGGCAGCCTCATTCCGGGCGGCATACGAGCGCGCGACCGGCCGCCAGAGCATCAGGCCGGAACCGAGCACGTGATTACCCTGCGCCTGGCCGGGCTGCGTGGTCATTCCGCAGGCGCGTCACCGTGTTTGCCCGGCGCCCAGCCATGGTCAGTCAAGTGACTGGAGGCGAACAGCAACGGCTCTTCCGGCGCGGATTCCGCTCTACGTCACCGCGATCCTGGCCTCGACCGCAGTTCCCGGCCTCTTTCCGCCGATCCGGGTGGGCGACAACGTCTTCGTTGAGCGCCGGTCTCGACGTCACCGCCGCCATTGATCTCGGAGCCACGACCGTCATTGCCCGCGAAACATCGTCGAGCTGCTCACCCGGTCCCGGGAGGTCATCTCCGAAGAGCGTGCTTCGTGCTCCACCGAGCATGTTGCACATAGGGCCCACGTGGTCCACGTCCGGCCCGGGCTTTCGTCAGCCGACCGCACCGGGTTTGGCGACGTCGACCGGCTCCTTGCCGATTCCTACGCCATGGCCTTCAGCGTCTTGGACCAGTGCTGGGAGGGGACGAGCCTGGAGCCGGGCCACTATCACCTCGCCGTCCCGGCCGCGCCGGGCCGCCCGCGCGGCTGAGCGGACACGGCCGGTGACGAGGATCACTGACGGCAGTCAAGACGGCCTCGTTCAATGGAAGTGCCGAGCGCGGGGACAACGCTCGGTGCCGATCAACCCGGGAAGGTGCGATGGCGACACTACTCGACAGCGACGGCCACATGCTCGCACAGGCTGGGCGACGCCTCGACGACGACGACGGTCGAACTCTCCTGCTTTCGCAGATGCGGGGCAAGGGATGGTGGCTGCGCTACTATTGCGGGCGCGGATGCGGGAAGTCCGGCTCAATCTCGGCGATCGGAAGGAGTCAACGACTTGAAGGAATCTAAGGGACTGTCTGGCAATAACCGCTTCTGTGTCCGAACCTGTGTTAGATTCAGGAAGTGCATCGGTAATTT
>Ga0163144_10019344_pt1 | contig 13700 bp, 16 predicted proteins | sample OliLak19BULKMAT1_FD_123175 | JGI IMG/M metagenome (GOLD analysis project Ga0163144, IMG submission 123175) | Freshwater microbial mat bacterial communities from Lake Vanda, McMurdo Dry Valleys, Antarctica - Oligotrophic Lake LV.19.BULKMAT1 | ecosystem: Environmental > Aquatic > Freshwater >... | reverse complement strand
TGGCCAAGGAGCTTTATCGGCGTGCTCAAGCCCGTGAATTCGACGCGCTGGTGTTGATTGCCGACCCGCAGACGCTGGGCCAGATACGCCCATCGCTGCACAAGGAAGTGACCAGCCGGATCACGCTCGAACTGGCCAAAACGCTGACGAAGGCATCGATCAAAGACCTCGAAAAAGCGCTGAGCTGATCGAGAGTGCCTGTGGCCTGCGAGGCTAAAACCAACCATTGACCGCGTCGCCGCCGGATTTACAATCGAGCGACCACGGCAATGCGCGGGACCCGATCTGGCTCCCGGGCCAATGCCACCACACTCATTTTTCAACAGTCCCATGCCACGTTTGTTTGCCGGGCTCGAAATTCCCGAGGACATCTCGTCTGAGCTGTCCGCGCTCGAAGAGCCGATCCCCGGCGTCAACTGGGTCGACGAGGACGACCTCCACGTCACGCTCAGGTTCTTCGGCGACATCTCGGATGCGCAAGAGCGCGACCTGCTCGATCTGCTCGACACGATGGACTGCGAGGCGTTCGAAGTGGCGATCGATGGTCTCGGTACGTTTGGCAACGACCCGCATTCGATCCACGCCATTGTGAAAGAGACGCCAGCACTCAGCTCGCTTGCCCGTCAGCTCGACCGCATCGCAACCGCGATCGGGTGTCCGCGCACCAAGCATCCATTCCGGCCGCACATCACGGTCGCTCGGATGTCGTTTGCCGACCCGGTACGCTTGACGCGATTTCTGTCACGTAACGCCGTGCTGCGCTTCGAGCCGTTCTTCATGCACCGCTTTGCGCTGTACTCCTCGCGCCCGCGGACCGGTGGCGGGCCTTACGCTATCGAAGGGCTGTACGCCCTTCGCGGCGGGCTAGGGGCAGGCGTAGACGAGGACGGAAACCCGTGGTGATGAACATGCAGCGTTATAACCGGCATGCCGCCCCCCTGGCAGCCGTCGGCCGTATGCTACGCCGCCATGTCGAACAGCAGGATCTCGGCGTCTTGGCCACCGGCAAAGCGTAGCGCACCGGGCTCAGAAACGGCTAAGCCATCGCCGGCAGCAACCTCCGTGCCGTTGACCAAAAGGGCGCCGCGCGCGATTTGCAGCCATGCGATCCGTCCCGGCTTCAAGTCGTGCGTTGCGACTTCGGTGCCGTCGAACAGACCGGCGTAGAAATTGACATCGCGTTGGATCGTGACAGACCCATCACGCCCGCCGTGTGAACCGATCAGACGCAAGTTACCGCGCTTTTCGGCCGCCGAAAACGGCTTTTGTTCATAGCTCGGATCAATGTCTCGCGCTTCGGGAATGATCCAAATCTGCAAGAAGTGGACGGGATCGGTCTTCGACGCGTTTTGCTCGCTGTGGCGTACGCCCGTACCGGCCGACATGCGCTGTACGTCGCCGGGGCGGATCACGGAACCCGTCCCAAGGCTGTCTTTGTGCTCGAGAGCACCGTCGAGCACGTAGGAAATGATCTCCATGTCGGCGTGCGGATGGGTCGGGAACCCGCCGCCACCGGCGACGCGGTCCTCGTTGATGACGCGCAATGGGCCAAAGCTCATGTGGCGCGGGTCCCGATAGTCTCCAAACGAGAAGCTGTGCCTGCTGTCGAGCCAGCCGAAATTGGCGTGGCCGCGTTCGCTCGCCCGGCGCAAGATAAATGCTGGCGACCTGGATGCGTGGTCAGCCATCGCCGGTTCCGCAAGGCTTTGGTTTGCCTTCGTCATAATTCGTCCTCCAGATTTTGGGGCCAGGTCGCGATACGTGATGGTCGAAATGGGATTGGGGACCATGCGATGCCAGCCTTCGAGCTCTGCCGAGACTGCGACACCAGCTCTGTCGTTGGTGCACAACAAACAGCGCGCAAAGCGCGCCGATGATTGGCGCTATTACAGCGCCTCGCCGCGGATCAAACGCGGGAGCGTGCCTGTCGTGCCAGCAGCCTCGGCCACCAGTGCGCGCTTCAAGAACGGCAGATTGTCGACCATGCCGAGGCCCATCGACCGCACAGTGCGGAGCAACCCGGTATCGTTCGAAAACAGCCGGTTGAGGGCGTCGAAACCGGCGGCGGCTGTGGCCGTGTCGAACCGGCGCCAGCGTTCGTAGCGTGCCAGTGCGCTGGGCGCGCCGACGTCTAGACCGACGCGGGCTTGGTCAACGACTACTTCAGCCAGGGCGGCGACGTCTTTCAGTCCGAGGTTCAAGCCCTGACCGGCGATCGGGTGGACGCCGTGGGCGGCATCGCCAGCCAGCGCGACGCGGGTGCCGACGAAAGATCGCGCCATGAACATTTCAAGCGGCCACGATTGCCGACGTCCGTCGAGGCGGATCGTGCCAAGCCGGCCACCGACCCGGCGCTCGGCCTCGGCTAAAAATGCGTCGTCGTCGAGGGCCATGATGCGAGCGGCTTCGGCTTCGTTCTCGCTCCAGGTGATGCAGGTTCGATTGCCCGGTAGTGGCAATAGTGCGAACGGCCCGCCGGGGAGGAAATGCTGCACGGCCTTTCCGCGATGGGGCTCGTCGTGAGCAATGGTCACGGTGATGCCGCTCTGGGCGTAGCGCCATCCGACGGTCGAGATCCCGGCAAGTTCCCGCATCTTGGAGCGGCGGCCGTCGGTGCCGATGATCAGGCGTGCCCGCAGCGAGCGTCCATCGGACAATGTGAGTGTTGCGAACTCGGGGCCAGTCGTCAGGCGGGTGACGTCGACGCCGCCGATTGCGGTGATCGCCGGGCGCGAGGCGGCAGCTTCGGCGCAGGCGGCTTCCAGTATTGCGTTGGGCAAAATGAACGCCGAGCGCTCGCCTGTGTCGAGGGCGGTTTCGTATGACATCAACACGGGGCGGGTGCCGGCCTTGAGCGCTGAATCCGTCAGTTCGATGCTGGAGACCGGTTGGGCTAAGGCCGAGATCTGCGGCCAGATGCGGAGCGTCGTCAACAACCGTACCGAAGCAGCCGATAGTGCCACCGCGCGGGCGTCGGTCGAGCTGTCGCGCGCGCCAACGGGTGTCGTGCGGCGATCGACCAGCGCGACGCGATGGCCGGTGGGTAGACCTTCTGCCAGCGCAATGGCCAGTGTCAGGCCGGCAAAGCCAGCGCCGACTACGATCGTATCGTATTCGGTTGTCGGATGCACGGATGGCTTTGACGTACCGGGTCCCGAAGTCGAGAGCGGGACTGCTGATGTCATGTTGCTCATGGTAGCGACGTTAGCATATCTCACGGCAGATCGACCGGACTGCGATGTTCGGACTGGTGGATCGAACGCCGCATGCGACGGTGTGTATGCCAGCCGCTCATGTCGTGCCGAATGCCTTTCGCCAAAATGCTGTCACCCGCTTTTTGCTTCAACTGGTGATCCCCATCCGATGCCGCGCACGCCCAACGACCGTCACATGCCGACGCCTGAGACACACCCGGACACGTTGGCCAGCCTCCTGCGGATGCTCGACCTGACGCCAGCGGCCGACGCAGATACATTCGAGGGCCAGAACGTCGACAGCGGTCGCAAGCGGATCTATGGCGGCCAAGTGCTGGCCCAGGCCGTCATCGCCGCCTGCCGGACCGTGCCGCCCGAGCGGCCGATCCATTCGCTCCATGGCTATTTCCTCGTCGGTGGCAACCCGCGACTGCCGGTGACCTACGCGGTTGAGCGGTTGCGCGACGGCGGCAGTTTCACGACGCGTCGGGTTGTCGCCAAACAGGCAGGTGTTTCGGCGCTTTTTGCGATGATCGGATCGTTTCACGGCGATGAGCCGGGGCTGTCGCACGGCTCGGACATGCCAGTGACGCCGGCCCCTGAAGATGTCGACCCGATCGAGACGCTGCTGCAACGCGGCGATATCGCGATCCCCGATGCCATGCGCGCCTATTACAGCCGTGAGTTGCCAATCGATGTTCGGTTCGTCGATCTCGGCAAGTTTCAGCCGGGCTTTTCTGGCGGATCGGGCCAGCCGGCTCGGCAACGGATCTGGTTCAAGGCAAAGGCCGCGTTGCCCGACGATCCAACCCTGCATCGCGCGCTGCTCGCCTATGCGTCAGACTTCGCCTTGGTCGAAACGGCGCTTCTGCCCCACGGGAAGATGGTCTTTGGCGGCGACATGCAACTCGCAAGCCTCGACCACGCGCTGTGGTTCCATCGGCCGGTGCGGCTGGACGATTGGTTGCTGTACGCGCTCGACAGCCCGACGGCGGGCGGCGGGCGTGGGTTCTCGCGAGGGTCCTTCTACAATCGCAGCGGGGACCTCGTCGCGTCGGTTGCGCAAGAGCTGCTGATGAGGTCTCCTGCCACGCGATAGTCGTTCTGCCGTTTTTTTGTGCATCCGTTTACGCGGTTGCAACAACTGGCTGTATTTTAGGCAGGATAATCGCCACTTGCTTGGGCGAAAAAGAATTTATTGCATTTATTTCAGGTGCTTAACATTGCGGCCAGATGTTGGCACGGCGCTTGTACTTAGATGCCTGACCGACATCAATCCGGGAGGGTGCAATGAAACTTATCACTGCCATTATCAAACCTTTCAAGCTCGAGGAGGTCAGGACGGCACTTACCGATCTCGGCCTGCAAGGCATGACCGTGACCGAGGTCAAAGGGTATGGCCGTCAGAAGGGCCACACCGAAATCTACCGCGGCGCGGAATATGCGGTCAGCTTCCTGCCCAAAATCAAAATCGAGGTGGTTGTTGAAAGTTCGATGACCGCAAAGGCCATCGACGCAATCCAACGCGCCGCCCGCACTGGCCAGATCGGCGATGGAAAAATCTTCGTCGCGCCAATCGAACATACCGTCCGCATCCGAACCGGGGAGGTCGATGCTGCCGCCGTGTGATGGCGCCGCGTGATGTCGATGCCGTCTGTTTTATCATTGTTCCGTAAATCGAGGGAGACGACAGTATGAATTTGAATTTACCTGCGCGATGCGCAGCTGTTGTGGGGGCACTCGCGCCTGCCGGATTAGCATTGCTATTGGCCGGGGCCGCGATGGCCCAGGATGCCAAGCCGCCGGTGCCAAATAACGGTGACACCGCCTGGCTGCTCGTCTGCTCGGTCCTCGTGCTGATGATGTCGGTACCGGGTCTCGCGCTGTTCTACGGCGGACTCGTCCGCACCAAGAACATGCTATCGGTGCTGACGCAGGTGATGATGATCATCTCGCTGTGCGGTATCACCTGGGTGCTCTACGGCTATTCGCTCGCGCTCGGCGCCAGCGGCGGGGCGCTCAACCCCTACATCGGCGGTCTCGACAAGGCGATGCTGGCTGGCGTCACCTCGTCGTCCAACGCAGCAACATTTTCGACGGGCGTTGTCGTTCCTGAATTCGCGTTCATCGTATTCCAGATGACGTTCTTTATGATCACGCCGGCCCTCATCATCGGCGCGTTTGCCGAGCGCATGAAGTTCTCGGCAGTGCTGCTGTTCACGCTGCTGTGGTCGACCTTCATCTACATCCCCATCGCTCACTGGGTATGGGCCATCGCTGCTCCTGACGACGTAGCAGCTGCTGCCAAAGCCATCGTCGAAGCGGGCACGGATGCTGCCAAAAAGGCTGCGGCTGAAGCCAAGCTTGCCGAAATTTTCGGTTCGGCGGGATGGTTGGCACAGGCCGGCGCCATTGACTTTGCCGGCGGTACGGTTGTTCACATCAACGCTGGCATTGCAGGTCTGGTCGCTGCGATCGTGATCGGCAAGCGTACGGGTTATGGCAAGGAAGCCATGCCGCCACACTCGCTGACGATGACGCTGATCGGCGCTTCTCTGCTGTGGGTAGGCTGGTTCGGCTTCAATGCTGGCTCGAACCTCGAAGCCAACGGCACCGCTGCTCTTGCCGTCATCAACACCATGATTGCTACATGCGCCGCCGCCTTCTCGTGGATGCTGTGCGAATGGGCAACCAAGGGCAAACCGTCGCTGCTCGGCATGGTGTCGGGCGTCATTGCGGGTCTGGTCGCCATCACACCGGCCTGTGGTTTTGCCAGCCCGATGGGCGCACTCGTTCTCGGCCTTGCCGTGAGCCCCGTGTGCTTGTTGTTCTGCACGTCGATCAAACACGCGCTCGGTTATGACGATGCACTCGATGTGTTCGGCATCCACTGCATCGCTGGTATCCTTGGCGCTCTCGGCACTGGCATCCTGGTCAACCCAGCGCTCGGTGGAACCGGCGTGTTCGACTACACGATCGGCGCTCCTGGTGCGTACGACATGGTGTTCCAGATGACGGCTCAGGTTAAGGCCGTACTCGCGACCATCGTATGGTCCGGCATCGGTACCTTCGTGATCTTGATGGTCTGCAAACTCGTCGTCGGGCTCCGGCCGGCCGAGGAGAAGGAACGCGAGGGTCTCGACATCACCGAGCACGGCGAACGCGCTTACAACTATTGAGGCTTGCCTCTTACAAAATCCGGTCCCGAGCTGATCCGCTTCGGGGCCGGTTTCTACCCGGTGCACACCGGTTCTTCACGATCTCCTCCCGAGACCAACTCCACCCGGCCCGCTCACGCGGCGCCGGGTTTTTTGTAACTTGGCTGCTGAGTTTTGTTTCGGTGAGCCGACCGCACGTGCCGCGTGAATGCGGACAGTCACTTGCCTACGGGTGACACTTCCCTGTCGGGTGACACTTCCCTGTCGGGTGACACTTCCCTGTCGGGTGACACTTCCCTGACGGGGTGACACTTGCCTGACGGGGTGACCTGCTGCATGAGACACTGCCTCGCGGGTTCCAAACCGCGAAATCCGACGTTGATCCCCTCCATCAGGACCGCACCACACATGGCGCCCCTCGCACTGAGCCCCCGCGTTTTTTCTGGCATGCAGCCAACCGGGAGCTTGCACCTTGGCAACTATCTCGGCGCCATGGTGCAATGGATCGCGATGCAGGAAACGCACGACTGCATTTATTGCGTCGTCGACCTCCATGCGATTACCGTTGCGCAGGACCCGACCGAGTTGCGCAACTCGATCCGCGGCGTCACGGCGGCCTACATCGCCAGCGGTCTCGATCCGAAGCGGTCGATCCTGTTCAACCACAGCCAGGTGTCGGGCCATGCCGAACTCGGCTGGATTTTCAACTGCGTTGCGCGTCTTGGCTGGTTGAACCGCATGACGCAGTTCAAGGAAAAGGCTGGCAAGGATCGTGAGAACGCGTCCGTCGGTCTCTACGCCTACCCCAACCTGATGGCCGCCGACATCCTGCTCTATCGGTCCACGCACGTTCCCGTCGGCGATGACCAGAAGCAGCATCTCGAACTCGCTCGAGACATCGCGGCGAAGTTCAATAACGACTGGAAGACGGGCATCGAGGCCAAGGGGTATGACGGCGGCCTGTTTTTCCCGCAGCCCGAGCCGGTCATCACCGGCCCGGCCACGCGCGTCATGAGCCTGCGCGATGGGACGAAGAAAATGTCGAAGTCGGACCCGTCGGAGTTGTCGCGTCTCAATTTGACGGACAGCGCCGATGAGATCGCGCGGAAACTGCAAAAGGCCAAGACCGATCCTGAGCCGTTGCCGTCGGACGCCGACGGGCTGAAAGGCCGCGCGGAGGCTGTAAACCTCGTCAATATCTTCGCCGCACTCGATGGGATCGGGCCGGATGCCGTGCTCGGCCAGTTCGGTGGCAAGTCGTTCTCGGAGTTCAAGAAATCGCTCACCGAATTGGCTGTGGCGAAGTTGTCGCCTATCACGTCTGAGGCCGCGCGGCTTTCTGCCGATCCCGCAGAAATCGACCGAGTGTTGGCGGATGGCGCCGCGCGGGCGCGTAACATCGCCGAACCGGTGCTGCGCGACGTGAAGGACATCATCGGGCTGGTCCAGAGCTAGGGCGTGTCGACCAGAGGTTGAGCGAAGCCATAGCGTCGGGCGGGCGACTTAATGTACTATGGTGCGGTAGCAGCATCCGACCGCTGGTCCCGACCGCTGGTCCCGACCGCTGGTCTTTGTGCCAACCGCAACAACGAGCCGCGATCCATGACCATGACAAGGCGGCGCTCGTTCGAGGCCGGTCACCAGCGCAAATTTCTGATCGTGGCGGATCACAGCCCCGAGGTTGAAAGCGCGCTGTTCTATGCCGCAAGCCGCGTTCAGCGCTCGTCCGGCACGCTAGTTCTGCTGCACGTGATCGAGCCGGAGCGTCAAGCGCATTGGCTCGGCGTGCTGGAAAAGCAGATCGAGGAGGATCGGTCGAAGGCGGCTGCGCTGTTTCGATTGTTCCGGCGCAAGCTCGCCAACGAGGGTTTCGGCGACGTCGCGGTCGAGGAGCAAATCCGTGAGGGTGTGAAAGCCGAGCAGATCGTCCAGGCTATATCGGAAGATGAAGATATCGCGATCCTCGTTCTCGGCGCATCCATGGACGCCAAGGGGCCAGGCCCGCTCGTCTCGACGTTAGCGGCTGGCAAGGCAGCTGGCTCGTTCCCGATTCCGATCACTGTCGTCCCGGGCTATCTGACGCTCGAAGAGATCAAGGCTTTGGCATGACGTCGTCACAGAATGCGCCCGACATCGCGTCCGATGCTGTAGACCACCGGCCAGCACAGCCTGCCGAGGGGCTGGCAAAGCCGAAAGCTGCCGTCAAGGTGCCGCTGACCGTCCGCCTGTTCCGCCCGCTCGCCCACCTCTGGCTATGGGCTGGTGGCTGGAAGATCGAGGGCGACTTGCCCGACATTGCGAAATACGTCGTCGTGGCAGCGCCGCATACCACCAACTGGGATCTTCCCAATGCCCTGTCTGCAGGTCTCCATTGGGGCCAACGTGTCCATTGGATGGGTAAGCACACGCTGTTCAAGTGGCCGTTCGGCGGGTTGATGCGATGGCTCGGCGGCGTCTCGATCGACCGGACAAAAAATAACAACGTGGTCGCGCAAATGGTCGATTGGTTCGGCACCGAGGAGCGCCTCGTGCTGGTCATTCCGCCGTCGGGGACCCGCAGTGCGACGGTAAAATGGAAAACCGGTTTTTATCACATTGCCGTTGGCGCTGGCGTGCCTTTGGCGCTTTGCTTCATCGACTACCGACGCCGCGTGATCGGCATGGCCCAGGTGTTCCATCCGACCGGAAACTTCGAGGCCGACCTCGCGGCAATAGAAGCGATATATGCGCCGATTTCGGAGTGGACCAAGACGTAATGCGATGGCCACCCTTCGCCGAAGTGCCGTATTAACTCTTCGTCAGTAGTCTTGAGCGCCGCGAAACTGCTACGCTCTGCCCGTGGGCATTACATAACCAATAGAACCAATCGAACAGGAACGGCCTTTGCAACGCACCGCGACGATCACCCGTCAAACCAAGGAAACGGCGATCACGGCGACGGTGTCGCTCGATGGGACCGGCGCGTGTGACGTCAAAACCGGCGTCGGGTTTCTCGACCACATGCTTGAGCAATTGGCGCGGCATTCGCTGATCGACATCAAGCTCGAGGCCAAGGGCGACCTGCATATCGATTTGCATCACACGACCGAGGACACCGGCATCGCGCTTGGTCAGGCTGTCGCCAAAGCGCTCGGTGACCGCGCAGGCATCACGCGTTACGCGGATGTGCATCTGCCGATGGACGAGGCGATGACGCGCGTCGCCGTCGATGTCTCTGGCCGCCCGTTCCTGGTGTGGGACGTTGCGTTTACCCGCGATAAACTCGGCGAGATGGACACCGAATTGTTTCGCGAGTGGTTCCAGGCGTTCGCGCAGAACGCCGGGATCACGCTGCACGTTGCCAACCTCTACGGCGCCAACAACCATCATATCGCTGAGACGTGCTTCAAAGGCCTTGCCCGCGCGTTGCGGATCGCCATCGCGATCGATGCGCGGCAGGCTGGCCGTGTGCCATCGACGAAAGGGAGCCTTGCTGGATGACGACGTACACCGTGCACGAGCCACCACAGCCGCCAGCCGATCGCGTCGATAGGGCCGAACTGTTGGCTTTCGTCAAGGATGGGTTCGATTGGGGCGTGTTCGTTTTCGGCCCGCTCGCTCTGTTTTCCAAGGGGCTGTTCCTGGCGACGGCCGCGTATGTCGCGGCCCTTGTCGGCGTGGTCCTCGTGCTTGCCGCCATAAACGCGGACGATGCTTGGGTTTCGCTGGCAATCGTCTCGCTCAATGCGATTGCCGCCTATGAAGCCAGCCAGTTCCAGCGCCGTAAGCTCGACGCTAAAGGGTGGATGACGCTTGGCGCCGTCACAGGGCGTAATCGTGACGACTGCGAGCGTCGATTTCTCGACAGCTGGCTTCCGCGGCAGCCGATGATCCGGCCGGGGCGGACGCCTGAGACCGGCGGTGGCTATGAGCCAGCTAAATCAGCCGTCCAACCGATTGCACCAGCGGCGCCTCGGTCAAGCCTTCTGGGCAGTCTCGTCGACCGCCTCAAGGGCGCGCGGCTTAAAGGTACGACGCTCAAGGGCCAGCGGCTCAAAGGTACCGAGCCGACGGGACCTGCCGGCGCTGCGGGCGCTTGATGCAGACGGTTGCAATCATCGACTACGGGTCGGGAAATCTCCACTCGGCCGCCAAGGCGTTCGAGCGGGCTGCGGCCGATCGCGGTCTGGAGCGCCGAATATTGGTGACGGCGCAAGCTAGTGACGTTGCTGCGGCCGATCGGGTCGTGCTGCCGGGGGTTGGCGCGTTTGCCGATTGCAAGGCGGGTCTCGCCGCGCTTCCTGGCATGATCGACACCCTCGAGCGGATCGTTCGTCAATGCGGGCGGCCGTTCCTTGGCATTTGCGTTGGCATGCAACTTCTGGCGACGCGCGGGCTCGAGTTTGACGTCACCGACGGGCTCGATTGGATTCCCGGCGAGGTCTGCCGCATCAATCCGGCAATCCCGCTAGCGGAGGGCATTACGGCGGGTGGCGTCACTGCGGACGGGGTGGCGCCGGGCGGCGCGACGGCAGGTCCGCTACCTCAGCTCAAAGTGCCGCATATGGGCTGGAACACGCTTCGGCTGACAGATTTACCGTCGCCTGACGGTCGAACCTCCGCGCGAGCGGCAACATCGTGGCAGCCGCTTCTGGCCGGGATCGAAACCGGGCCGAATGGGCAGCACGCATACTTCGTGCATTCTTACCATCTGGCCGCTGCGAACAGCAGCGATGTGGTGGCCGAGACGGACTACGGCGGGCCCATCACGGCCATGGTCGCACGCGACTCGATCGCTGGAGTTCAGTTTCACCCCGAAAAGAGCCAGGCGCTTGGCCTGGCCCTGATCGGGAATTTTCTGTCGTGGTCGCCTTAAGTCGTTCGGCTCACCTGCAGGAGGCCAAACGATTGGTTCAATTGCGAGCGGGCAAACGCGGCGCTCAGAGCAGGATCGGTTTAGATGGTATCGGATCGGGCTCGCCGATCCGCTCCAACGAAAACCGTGAATCCTGCTCTAAGCACATGATTCTAGGGCCTGTTTACCGATTGAGATGCGAAGCGGCGCGACGGCGCGCCCGCTTCCATTTCAATCGGACAGGCTCTAGGCAGCCGCGCTACTTGTTTCGGTCGTGCCGCTGCTGTGGGGGAACGGGAACTCGGCCTGTGCCGGTACGGGCCCGATCAGCGGGAATGCGATGATGTTGGTCGTTTCGGCCGAACCGACGTCGGCTCGACGCTGACGGAACCAGCGCATTTGTGTGTTCGACAGCACGGCCTCTTCCGATACGGCCTGGATCAACAAGCCGTCGTCGCTATCGAGCAAGCCCGACAGCCGCGCCTCGACTTCGATCTCATCGCGGTCGGTGGTGACGTACCAAGTGCATTCGAGCGGGCGGGCCCAGCGTCCGCCCAAGCCCATGATCTCCTGAGCCAGCACGTGCTTGTTGCGGTGCGGGCGGGCGAGGTCATAGGAAATCAACAGCGTGCGCATGGGATACCTCACGGCGGGTGGGGGGCTGATTTTCATCATCGGGCAACGCACAACATAAGCAACCGGAGTCTTTTTTGAGTCGGTGAACGCCGCAGAGGATTTATGCGCCTCGTGCAGGGCAGCGAACATGAGAAGAACATGGCGCGACTCGCAGCGAGAGTCCAGTGTATAAACATGATTTGTTCTTAATTTGATCCGTCTGGCTTCAACTGTTCTGGTTGCAACCTTCGCGTGTCAATGGCCGAATAATGACAACTGGGACGGGTGGGTTCCGCGCGGGATGCGGCGATGGCGGCTGACATCGACCTGTTCGGGCAAGTTCGGGTGAAGAGCGCGTAGCCGTTCCAAGGCTTTGGCGCGACTTCCTGGGAACCTGGAGCCTTCCCAAACCTCGTAAATACGCCGGGCATCGCACGTATAGCGGGCCATGATGACTTTACGCGGGGTCTTGAGCCAGCGGGCCAGCCACAGTTCAACCGCGTCTTCTTCGGTCAGCGATCGCACCGCTGGCGGAGGGGCAGCGGTGGTCTCGGCCACCGTCGGGGCCGCTGACAGTGTCGCGATTTCCATGTCAAGCTGCGGCATCATCGTCGAACTCTAGCAACCTCGTTCATGCATACCTTGACGGCGGCGTGTTCTCGTGGTGTTCGCACGAAACTGTTGCAAAGTCGTGGCAAAGCGGCGACCGTGACACAGTCAATCCAGCGTGCCTTGCATTAAAAATCTGCTTGGTACTCGTCTTCAAGCATCCTCATCGGTCTGCCAAAATGATCTTATTTCCCGCGATCGATCTTAAGGACGGACAGTGCGTTCGTCTCAAGCTCGGCGATATGGCGGCGGCGACGGTGTTCAACGACGACCCGGCGGCGCAGGCGCGCGCTTTCGCGGATCAGGGGTTTTGCTATCTCCACATCGTCGATCTGAACGGCGCTTTCGAAGGGCGGCCGGTCAACGGGGAGGCGGTCGATCGGATCCTCGCGGCGGTTGAGATGCCGTGTCAGCTCGGCGGGGGCATTCGAGATCTCGCGACGATCGAGCACTGGCTTTCGCGGGGGATCTGGCGGGTCATTCTCGGCACGGTCGCCGTGCGCGATCCAGGTCTCGTCCGCGAGGCGTGCTCGAAGTTTCCGGGTCGCGTTGCGGTCGGGATCGATGCGAAAGGCGGCCGCGTGGCGGTCGAGGGGTGGGCTGAGACCAGCGAACTCACGGCGATCGACCTGGCGCAACGGTTCGAGGACGCAGGAGTCGCTGCCATCATTTATACGGATATCGACCGCGACGGCGTGCTGGCCGGTCTCAATCTCGAATCTACGCTCGAACTCGCGCGCGCAACGCGTATTCCGGTGATCGCATCGGGAGGGTTGGCGTCCTTGGCCGATATCGAGGCGTTGGCGGCGCCCGAATGCGCAATCCTCGAAGGCGCGATTACGGGCCGCGCGCTGTATGACGGGCGGATTGATCCCGCTGTTGCGCTACGGATGCTGGCGCGCGGCAACGTTGCCGTTGCGGCACCAGACAACAGCTGAGTTCGGTAAGCTTGCCTCGGTCAAACCCGGCGGCTCCGCGGCGGGGCTGGTAGCGGGCCACAGTATTGCAGCTCAAGCGATACGCTTTCGCCGAACAAGTCCACGGTGCCGGAGGCCTTGCCCGAGCCAGCAACGTCGGCGACCAGCTCGATCGTGCGCGTCGTGGTGGGTGGGGCCGCGCCGGTGACCAGAACGCCGTCGGGCGGTCCGTCGAACATCACTTCAAAGTGATGGCGGCCGGTTGGCTCGTCAAAGCGGCACCGGCCCGAAATCAAGCCGCCCCAACGGTCGGCGCCGAGCAATTGACCTTGACGCATCACAAGAAGTAGGCTGTCCGAACCGCTGCCGAGGG
>Ga0163144_10019343_pt1 | contig 13700 bp, 9 predicted proteins | sample OliLak19BULKMAT1_FD_123175 | JGI IMG/M metagenome (GOLD analysis project Ga0163144, IMG submission 123175) | Freshwater microbial mat bacterial communities from Lake Vanda, McMurdo Dry Valleys, Antarctica - Oligotrophic Lake LV.19.BULKMAT1 | ecosystem: Environmental > Aquatic > Freshwater > Lake... | reverse complement strand
CTTATATCTTACTAAAAATCTTTAAACTTGGGTCTATTAATTTAAGTGGAATATCTACATTGGAGGGTAACATATCATAAAATCCTAACATTAAATACCCACCTGTTTCTAGGCTATCGCAAAGGAGATTTAGTACTTGTTTTTTGAGTACATCATCAAAATAAATCAAGACATTGCGGCAGAGAATGATATTAAAAACTTGTGTCTGTGGTAGCTGTGTGAGATTATGAAACTTAACTTGCAGATTTTTTTTTAGAAAGTCTTTAAATATAAAATTCTCTCCCTTTTGATCAGCATATTGTGATAAGTCTTTTTGAGATGATTTTATAAATGACTGGTAGTTTTCATTAAATTTCTTCCATAAATCTATGTTATATTTACCTTGTTTTACTTGTTCCATAAACTCGGTATTGATATCAGTAGCAAGTACTTGGGTAGATTCTAAAAGCCTTTTTTCGTGTAGCAAGATTAACATAGAATAGACCTCTTCCCCTGTAGAACATCCTGCATGCCATATCTTGATGGAGGGGTTTCCTTGTTCTTTTACTAATATATTTTCTTGAAGAAATTGCCAAAGATTAGCATTTCGGAAAAGCTCTGTAAAGCCGATGGTGATTTCATTGATAAATACTTGTACAAAGTCTTTTTCATAGAGTACTTTTTGCCAAAGATGATAGGATGATTCTAGCTGATAGCGGTGCATTAGCCTAGCGACTCGCCTCTGCATAGAAACGGTTTCATACGCACGGAAGTCTATGCCATAGCGTTGATAGATGGCTTCATTGAGTCCTTTGAGTTCTTCTTTGGTAATCAATAGATATTGGTTTAGAGAATGACAAATAAAATCCAGAAACCAGTTAAATCAGGTATAAAGGCTGTATTAGCATACAATCCATTTCCTTTTTCATTATTAATGATTTTGATTCCTGAGAGTTTTTGGTTGTTATTATTATGAAGCCATTCTTGGTAGTTTTGTTGTTCATCTTGATTTTTAAAGCTGAAGATATGACTCAGTTCTTTGCCTATGAGTGCTTCTTTGGAATGACCTAGTAAGTCATAAACCAATGGATTGGCAACAGTAATTATTCCATCTTGATTGGCTCTCATGCTAGGTAAAAGCTCGTGATTAATCATCTCTCTTAGCGTATCTGTATCAGCTTCTAGTGCACTTTTGACAAGTCCATTTTCATCAATAGTAGAGTCTTTATTGATGTTTTTATAGTCTAAAATGGCGTTTTTCATCTTAAGTTCTACGATTTCTCCCCTAAGATAGACTGCCTGTATTACATCATCTGTTACATCTATGATGATTCCGAGATAGCGTGTTTGTTTTTTTTCAAAATCACGATAGACTGCAATGCTGGTATTTCCCCAAAATGACTTACCACTAGGAGATCGGTATTTGAGTGTGAAACGATGAAAATCATTTAATTTTAGATGTTCTTTGCATTCTTCCCAATACCTCATAGGGAAATGTGGGTCTATTAACTCCTCAAAGCGAGAAAGATTATCTTTGGGTTTGAGCAAAAGCTTATTTTGGAGGTTTTGATTGATGCTGACCAACTGAAAATCATTATCAAGTTCAAAAGCCTTACAAGCTTGATGAAACATATTTACGACGGTATCAAATTCTTTATTTTGTTGATGAAGCTTTGTAGTAGTATCATTTAACTCTGTGATGGTTTTGGATATTTTTTTTTCATTGTTAATTAATCGTAACCGCATGCTTTCTATCTCAGTTACGTCTATGAGCGTTACCAATAATTTATCCGTTGAGCCATCTAACTTCATGATAGGGTTGAAATAGACAATAGTTTGATGTTCGTTATTCTCTTTACTTAAAATAGTGAATAAGCGAGTTTGCATCTCGCCTTGCCAAGCATCTGCAAAGATTTTTGCAATAAACTCTTTTTGATTATTTATGATAAAATTTTCAAATGGTTGTTTTCTTATGTCTTTTCGCTCATAGCCTAATATGCTTGTAAAGTTAGCATTGATGCGAGTAATATACCCCTCTTCATTGAGTTCTATGATAGGCAAAGCCTGCCCTAAGGCATTTAGTTTACTAGTTTGCTCAAGGTTACGCTCTTTATCTTCGGTCGTAAATTGAGCCAGTTGTATCACTTTAAAGGGAACTCCTTCGGTATCAAATATTGGATTGTAAGTACTGTCTAACCAGACTTCTTTACCCCCTTGTGTAATACGGCGATACTCTCCTGACAAATAAGAGCCTTGCCTTAGACTATCCCATATCATATCATAGCGTCCAGTTGCGATGTCATCTTGAGGCACTAAGATGGTTTCATTTTGCCCAATAAGCTCCTCATGTTGATAACCCACTACACTTAGATACATATCGTTTACTTCTAAGATATTTCCCGCCATATCAAACTCGATGGTGGCATTGGTCTTGTCTATAGCTTCTAATATGTTATTTAATAGGTTGGTTTCTTGTTCAATCACTTTTATACGTTCGCTCAGCATCTCTTGCATTTGCTCCAGTTGTTCTGAGTTTTTATTCATTTGTACTTCCCGCTGTTTAAGCTGGGTATTCGCATATTGTGCATCCTCTAGAAGCCACTCTGTGTTTAAGTGCATCCTTTGAGACTCCAGAGTGATGGCATAGATTTCACAGACTGCTTGTAATAACTCTTGCTGATAATTAGCCAAAGGCTGATAAGAGATAAGCTCTAATACACCAAGTACCTGTCCTTCTTTTTGGATAGGATAAATTACCAATGACTTGGCCGTAAACTGATTGAAACTCGTGGTAAGGTGAGGGTAATCTGGTGGAAGTTTATCTAATATAATTGCCTTATTTTTGGAGAAACAAGTACCGATTAAGCCTTCTTTGATTCCAAATGATTTTTGCTGAATTTTCTCTATAGGGCAAGCATAAGCAGCAGCTAATTGCAGTTCTTGGTTTTCTTCTTTTTCTTCTATCCAGTAGATAGCTCCTTGCTGTGCGTCAAAGTAATTAGCTATTTCTTCTAATAGTTTTTGTGCCAGTTCTTGTGGGCTTCTTTTAGTAGATTGACGGAGTACATCATTGATTTGAGCATACCCTTGTCTGTACCACTGTGTCTGGTCAGTAGATTTATGTTGAGTCTCGATGCTTTGATATAGCTGGACTATCTGCTGATGAAGTGGCATCGTAGAATCTATCATTTCGGATAGAGGTGATTCGCCTTTCATCATTTTTTGGAGTGATAAATTAGATTTCGATATATCTTCTTCTAGCTTCTCAAACTGTTTTTGTATTATCTGATAACCTTTAGGTAAATCAAATTTTTTCTTTTTAGAAATCCTACCACTTGTCAATTCTTTGAGCCTGATAGTTAGCCAAGCTCTTGGGGTTACTACTTGTTTTAAGCTAAAAAAATTAAAGATAAGTCCATTGATTATTCCAAATGCTACTATAATTATAGCTTTTTGATAGGTATTGGTTACTTCATCGAATACAAATATCACTGCCACAAAAGCAATCATCCATACTAATAACACAAAATATATTGAAGAAAAAATTTTTCTCATATCTGCTTCTGCTAATTTTTATGCTAATTCTCACTTGTATGAATTAGCCAAGTAAACTCAAGATTAATTTCTAAAGGTAAACAAATAAACTCTAAGTAAAATAACTGGTAAGAAAGTTTTGATTCTTTCGCCAAAGATTCTTCTAATACTTTGGGTAGTAGGTCTTTATATAAATCAGGAACATCACCATAAACTTTCAATTGATTCTGATTAGCCCAAAACTTAATAAAATGAGCACTCAAAATATTATCTAACTCTAGCAAAAAAGATTCTAATAATTCTTCATTAAGTATTTCTTGTTCTTCTTCTGTATTTTCACTGTTTTCTATTGTGTTTTTTAATACTTTTTCACCTAACTGTCTTGCTTCTTCTTTACCTATCCATAAAAAACTATGCCCTTCTAACTCACCTTGCAGATTAGTTTGAAGCCAAAAACCTTCTCGTGGTTGTGAGTAGATTTCCTTCCATCTAGTGGGCCAGTGATGAATCTTGCCAAGAGCATACGTGCCTAGACTTACTTCTTGTTGTAATATTTGACTAAGTGCATCTAGTGCTGCTTGTGTAGCTTCTGCAAATAATTCTTCTTGAAATATAATGGGAGTATGGTTTTCTTCTTTAGACATATCTGAGAAATTAAAGAATGATGATTATTTTATATCAATGGTTAGTTAGGTAGTTTAAAAATATGTTTAGACAGCTTAGTATTGAGTTTTATTTTTATTGTTTCTCAAAATATTTAGGACATCTAAAATTAGACAAACATCTCCTGTGCCCAAAATAGTTGCACCACTAAACACCGAAATAGATTGAACCATGGGAGGAAGTTGTTTTTCTATGATTTCTTTTTGATTTAATAGACGGTTCACTTTTAAGCATATCTTGCGGCTGGTATCTGCTATGATTAGTCCTACTTCTTTGCCCTCAAAGTCAAGTTCTGAGTCATTCATTGTTTCTTTTGCTAAATAAAAATATTTTCTCAAATCTATCAAGGGTATATTTTGATTTTGATAGTAAATCATCTCACCTACTCCTACACTAAACACCTCTTGCTTCGCCAAGGCACAAACGCCCTCTACATACATCAGTGGAATGCCATAAATCTGCTCATCTAAAGTAAAAAAAAGTACTGATTTGAGCATCATAGAGACAGGTAGGTGCATTTGGAAGGTAGTTCCTTTTCCTTCTTCAGTCAGAATCAATATTTTACCTCCTGCCGAATCTACGGCACTTTTGACCACATCTAGCCCCACTCCTCGCCCCGAAATCTCTGTGATGGTATCAGCACTAGAAAAACCTGACTCAAACAATTGTTGAAATATCTGCTGGCGTAGCATATTCTTTACTTCAGCTTCACCAAGCCATCCTTTTTCTACCAGTTTTCTACGAATACTTTCTTCTTCTATGCCTCTTCCATCATCTTTTACCTCTATAATTACTTTGTCTTTTTCATTGTAAGCACGGAGTGTGATAGTTCCCTCTAATGGTTTTCCGTGTTTGAGGCGTTCAGTGCTTTCTTCTAAGCCATGCCCTATAGCATTGCGAACTAGGTGCACCATAGAGTCACTAATGACTTGTAAGATATTACGGTCTATTTCTATATCTGTGCCTTCTAACACAAGTTTTACCTTTTTGCCCTCAGCCATGGCTACATCACGCACCACTCTATGAAATTTCTGAAAAAGGACTTCTACTTTTACTAACCTAGCTTGGATTACAGAGTACTGTAGCTCACTTGTAAGACGGTGTAGTTGATGAAAATCTTTTTTGTCTAATTGCTTTTTTTGAGGTGCTATGGTCAACAAGCGATCTCTCTCTATGCCTATTTCTCCTGCTAAGTTGAGCAAAGCATCCAATTTTTGCACAGTTATCTGTACTGTATCATGAAACTGGATATTTTTTGGCGAAGCTTTATTTATATCAGCTTCTTTTACAATATTTTCTATTTTCTTTTCTTCTGTAGGTTCATCTATTTTTTCTGGCTCTGCTAAGTCCTCTGTCTGTTGGTCAGGTATCTCCTCCTCTTTTGTAGAAGGTGATAAAATCGAGTTTTGCTCTCGGGCTTGGTCAAGCTTTACTTTGAGCATCGTCAGAAGCCCTTTGTAAGTTACTTTTTCTTGGCTACGCACTGCATTTAGAAGCTCTCCTAGCTTATCATTGGCACGAAATAGCTCAGTAATCCAAGAAGAATCTGACTCTAATGAAATATTATTTTTACGGATTTCATTAAATATATCTTCTATTAAATGAGTAAGTTCTCCGATTGGTTTTAAATCAAGTGCAAAAGCATTGGCTTTAATCGTGTGCATATACCTAAAAATAGCTTCTAAGGGAGCATATTGCTTAGGGTTCTTCTCTAGCTCTGTCAGCAACATTTCTATTTCACCTTGTTGAGCTTGGGCTTCTTGCAAAAATAGGTCTAAAAGTGCTTCTTGTTCCATGACAAAATTTAAGTATTAAAGTTATAAGTAATGAGTTATAAATGATGAGTGATGAGTTATTCTATTAAAATACTGATAATTAGTTTTTTATGCAAATATCAAAATACAAACTAATGCTGACCATCTACTTATAATAAAGTTATCTGTAAAAATACAGACAATATGTCAAGCTAGACAACTGACCGCAAACATTGGAATCTCACGAAGAGATAGCATATACTTGACTGCACCTTGCTCTTGGGCAGCTCTTGGCATTCCAAAGACTACCGAGCTTTCTTTGTCTTGTGCTATAGTCATTCCATTTAATTGCTCTATTTTTTTCATTCCTTCTGTCCCATCCCTGCCCATTCCACTAAGAATAATCCCTAAGGTTTTCTCTTCAAAAATCGCAGCTGCTGAGATAAATAGTGCATCTATGGAGGGTAAGTTATAAGCTATAAACTGTTTTTCAGTTTTTTGAAAAACGACTTCCCCATTTTTCATCTTTTCGAGTTCCCAGTTGCTTTCAGCATCTAACAAATAAACACATCCTGCTTTTAAAGCAAGGCTAGACCGAACCATCTCTATAGACAAAGGACATTCTTTCTGAAGTCTTTGCACAAAAGACGTTATAAAGTGAGTCGGCATGTGCTGACCTATCACTACAGGCACAGGCAAATTAGCAGGCAAATTATGCAAGATATATTCTATGCCAGCAGTAGCTCCAGTAGAGCCTCCTATCAGTATTATCTGATAGGGAAGTTTCTGCTCAAAGGTATGTGGAGAGTGATTCTTCTTTTGTAAGATGCTACTTTGTGGTATGATGCTAGAAATATCCACACTTTTAGCACTATAAATCTTCTCCGTTAATTCATCTTGTACCGTCCGAATTTTAGAGCTAAAAACGCCCAAAGGCTTGCTTACAAAATCAAATGCTCCTAATTGCAATGCCTCAAATACTTGACTCGACTGTGCTACATCCAGTGATGTAAGCAAAATAATAGGTGTAGGGCAGTATTTCATGATATTTTTGACTGCATAAAGCCCATCATACTCTGCCATCAGCATATCTAGTACTACTACATCAGGGCGAAGGCTTTGTGTCTTCTCAAAAGCTTCTTTGCCATTCGTGGCTGAGTCTATGACTTTAAAATGTACATTTTCTTGTAACATCTGTTTCACCATCAGCCTCATAAAGCCCGAATCATCTGCAATCAATATATTAATAATTTCTTGCTTCAAAACATGAATGCACGTTGGACAGCATCAATAAGCTGCTCAGATGTAAAAGGCTTTACGATATAATCTTCTGCCCCTAATTTTAACCCTTCTTGGATGACTGACTGTTGCCCTACTGCACTAATGATGAGTATCTTAGAGCTTAAAGATTCTGCACGCAAAGTTTTAAGAATATCTAGCCCCAGCATATCAGGTAATATATTATCTAGGGTAATCAAATCAGGCTCTAGGTCTAAAGCAAGGTCAATGGCTGTTTCACCATTAGATGCTTGCCCTACCACTTCATAACCATTGGCAGTAAGTGTGTCTTTGATGATGGTTCGCATATACAGCGAATCATCCACTATTAAAATTCTTTTTTTACTCATTGTGTTTTTTTTAGATATTCATTAGTTAGTGTTTTTGATGGGTAGTGGCGCTAAATCTTGCTGAAAAAGAAGTTCTTCATTGAGCAAAATCAGTAGTGTATCAGGTAGTTTTACTATAGCATTGATATACTGATTTACTTCTGATTCTGCAAAACTAAGGTTTGCCTGTCGGTCTATTTGTGTTTCTTGAATGCTCAAAGTACTCGGTAGAGTATTAATCTGTAAACCTATCTTTACTTGTTTTTGATTAAGCACTACAGTAAAGTATTTACCTTCTGTCTGTTGTTTTGTCTCTTGGAGTTTAAACTTTTTTACTAAATCAATAATAACATACACTTCCCCTCTGATATTAGCAAGCCCCAAAACATGAGAAGGGGCAAGGGGTATAGGGGTGAGTATAGGAGTGGGAATCACCTCTTTGATAGATTCTATGGGTAGGGCATAAGTCTGAGAGCCTAGAAAAAAGGTAATGACACGTATCTCTGAGTTGTTTTTTCCTTCTATATTCATGGATGCATATTTTTTTGAAGACTAATTTAATACTAAAAAAATAAAAGATGAAGTAAGCACTAAACAACTTGCGAGTGTTAGTGCCATATCATCAAGAGATAAGTTATTAATTATTAATTATTAAATTATTAAGTTGTTGATAATGAGTGTTTTGGATAAAATAAATGTCCATTTTATTTTTAAACTATTGCTTAAAGACTCAGTCTATTTCTTTTAAGTAAATGGTCAAAATCAGTTTACATTTTAATTTTGTTATAAAAGACTGATTATCAAAAACTTACTAAGATAACTCATCACTCATCATTTATAACTCATCTCTTAACCCCTATTTAGTTTAAACTTACCTACTTGATTTTTCAGTCCTTCGGAGATTTGGGTAAGTTCTTCGCTTGTATTGGTTACTTCAGACATTGCTTTGTCCATTTCTAAGGAGGAGTTAGCTACTTCTTGAGTACCACTGGCAGTTTGTTCGGAAACAACCACGATTTTCTCTATATTTTTAACTACTGCATCTATAGACTCTTTTTGTGTCTGAGAGGCAATTAAGATAGCTTCGGAGAGTGTCAAAGTTTCTTGGCTTGAAGTATCGATTTCAGAAAAAACCAACGATACCTTTTCAGTCGCTTGATGCCCTTCAATTACTCCTTTTTTCATTTGCTCTATGGCTTGATTAGTCTTTTGGATATCTTTCTGAACATCTTTGATAACTCTATCTATATCAGTAGCAGAGGTACGCGAGCTTTCAGCTAGTTTTCCGATTTCGTCTGCCACTACTTGAAATCCACGCCCAGATTCTCCTGCTCTGGCAGCTTCTATTGCAGCATTTACAGAGAGTAGCTTCGTCTGAAAAGCAATATCAGTAATTACATTCAGTGTGCGTGATATTTCATCAGAGCGATCAGTGAGTATCTCGATTGCTTGTGCAGTTATTTGTGCAGACTCTGAGAGTTTACTCATATTTTGGACAAGCGAGCTAACCGTAGTTAATCCACTTTGGCAATTGATTTGTCCTTTTTTAGCAGCTTGATTGATGATTTCAGCTTTCTGGCTTACTTCCCCTGCTGATTTGAGGGTATCTTCTACTAGCCTTGATGCCTCATCAGTTCGGTTAGCTTGCTCTTGGGCTCCGTCAGCCATTTCTTGAATAGCAATAGATGCTTCTTGAGTAGTCTGACGCATAGCGAGAGATTTATTCTTCATCTGACTGCTTGCTCCTGCTACTGAGAAAGCACTATCTTCTATGGTGAGAAGAAGTGTATTTAGGTTTTTAAAGGCAATATTGAGTGCATTTGCCATATCTCCTATATCTCCTTGAGCCTTAAGTTCAAACTTTTCTGTGATATTACCCATAGATAAATTAGTGATAAGGCGATTGATTTCTATCAGGGGAGTGTAGATATTATTGAGTAAGTGATTAAGTGATTCTGTCAGATTACGCCAAGCACCCATTTGATGTTCAGTTTTAAGTCTTTCTGCCAAAACGCCCTCTTGTCCTGCTATATTTACTACTCTATTTACATCTTTTAATATATCTTTGAGTGTGTCTCTCAGTGCTAGGTTGTTTTTAATCATACCAGCAAGGTCCTCAGAGGCTAACCTTCGTCCCAAATCTAGTTCTACTTCAAAATTTCCTTTGCGGAGTTCTTCCAAAAATGCTCCAGAAGCCTTAAGTCCTATTGTAAAATCAGTTACGTCTTTGGCAAGTTTGATTATCTTCACTGTTTTATTATTTTCATCTAGCACGGGTGCATAGACTGCATCTAGCCAGACTTCCTCTCTGTTTTTATCAAAGCGCTGATATACCGCAGGCAGGTTTATTCCATTTCTTAAATCTTGCCAAAACTGTCTATATTCAGAAGTCTGTGCATAGGCTGAATCTACAAATATTTGGTGGTGCTTACCTCTAATTTCATCTATGCTCTGATAGCCCATGGTTTTTAGAAACATATCATTGGCATCTAAGAGAATACCTTCTGGGCTAAATGTTATAAATGAATAGGCTGTATTAATAGCATTAATTTGTGACTTTATCTCTGCTTCTGACTCTTTTAAATCTTGGGTGAGTTTTTCTTGTTTTTCTTGGGTAGTCTGTAGCTCCTCCATATTTTGACGGAGTTCTTCTTCACTTGCCTGTACTTCTTCTAGCTGTTTGCGTACTTGCTCTTCTAGTTTTTTCTTTTCGGTATTGTCTTTAATAAAAGCCGTAAAAAAAGTTTCTCCATCTAATTTTGATTCACTAATGGTAAGTATGATAGGGAAGAGAGATTGATCTTTACGCAAAGCATCTAATTCACGCCCTATTCCGATTACTTTGGCTTGTCTCGTGGTGAGATAGTTATTCATGTAAGTATCATGCTGTACTGCATGCATCTGAGGCATGAGTAACCTTACATTTTTGCCTATCATCTCACTTCTATGATACTGAAACTGCCGTTCTGCCATTTGATTGAAGAACAGAATCTTGCCTTGCTTATCACTCACTACAACGGCATCTGCACAGCCCTCTAAAATTTGAACAAAGTGCTCTTGGGCTAATGTAAAGTCTTTTTGATCATTCCCAGGAGTTGTAATGGTAGAGGTTTGGCTTTTTTCAGGAATTGATAGATTTTCTTTTGTCATTTGATTAGAAGTTAGGCGATTTTAATAAATTGAATGACTTAGTACATTGGATTACTTAAAGTTAAAAAAATAATATTGCAATATATCATATATTCAATATTTAGAACTTATATTTTAGTAATAATTTGAGTAGATAAAAAGAATTATAGTTTTTTAAGTAACTGATTGTCAATAATTTATATGATATTATTGAAAAATACAAAATAAAATTTCGCTTTTCTATACCACCTGTGGCTCGTAAAGACACGGGCCATGGAGGTAAGGATTACTTAAAGTTAAAAAAATAATATTGTAATATATCATATATTCAATATTTAGAATGTTAGGATTTGTATCTAACATATATAGCTTCTATGCAAAAGCCGTACAAAAAAAACATGTGATGATTATTTGCCTTCTTTATTAACAAATAAGTCATCTCTATTAATTATTACGTAAACTACATAAAAAGTTAGATAAACTGCAATAAAACAAAGATTAGTGTTTTTTATTTTTGAGAAATTATGTAAGAAAAATTAATTTTGGTAAGATGTCTTATCGGGGAGAGAAATCAGACAAATTATAAATATTTTGGCTCACTAGCTAGGGTTCACGACCCTAGCTAGTGAGATAGTCTAGATGAGTTCATCACTATTTATTCCACACCATCCAAAGAGTTTTTTTTAGATAATTTAGTTGAGCCATTTATCAAATTTGACCATAGGTTTAGGGTAGTCAGCACCTAATTTTACACCATACTGCTCTTGTTCTTGTCTATTAAGCATAGGATGATGAATTAAATTAGAGGGTAGTGTTTCTAGTTCGGGTAGCCAGTATTTAGTGTATTCACCTTTGCCATCATAGCGTTTTGCTTGACTGATAATATTAAAATAACGATTTTCACGGGGGTCATTGCCCACTCCTGCTATATAATTCCAGTTACCCCAGTTGCTGCAGACATCATAATCTATCAAAATAGACTCAAAGTACATCGCTCCCCAAGTCCAGTTAATTTGTAAATCTTTGACCAAAAAACTAGCTACATTCTGTCTGCCACGGTTAGACATAAACCCTGTTTCGTTCAACTCTATCATGTTGGCATCTATGAAGGGAATTCCTGTTTCACCGTTTTTCCACTTCTCAAAAAGTTTGTGGTTGTCATAGAGTTTAAAAGCCAGCTCGCCTTTAATTCCTTTTTTGAAAAACAGAGCAGTCCCAAATTTTTTAGCTACAAACCTAAAATAATCTCTCCAAATCAGCTCAAAGACAAGCCAATAAGTAGATTCATTGCTAATACGCTCTTTTTCGTAGCGTTTTATCTCTTCATAAATTACTCTGGGAGAGATGCAACCTAGGGCGAGCCAAGCCGAAAATTTAGAAGAGTAATCTGCTCCTAGTAGTCCGTTGCGTGTTTCCTTATATACTTTTAGCAAGTCTTGGTCCCAGAGATAGGTTCTTAATCTTTGACATGCTGCTGACTCACCTCCCTTAAAATCTAAGACACTACGAGCATCTATTTTTTTATCTTCTAAGCCTAGTTGTTTTAGACAAGGTATATGTCCTCTTTCTAAATCTTCGGGGAGTGCAGAAAGGGCATTAGGTCTAGGAAATGAATCTCTTACTTTGATACGGCGTTCTATGCTTTTTCTAAACTGTGTAAAAATATCAGGTAAACTCTGAATAGGATAGGGCAAATCTTCAAGATGAAAAAGAGTGCTTCCCCAGAAAGTTTCAAAAACTACTTTCTGTGTAAAGAGTTGTTCTTGTAATTTTTCTTCTAGTTGTAGTTCTTCATAAGTTACTTCCTGATGCGTATAGACTGCTTTGATGCCTTGCTCTTGCACTATTTTAATAATCTCTTCTTCGGGTTTGCCCATTCTGATAATCAAATCACTGCCCAAGTTTTGGAGATTTTGACGTAAATCTTCTACGGCTTCGGTGATGAACTTTGCCCTAAAAGCATCTGTTTTAGGAAATCCTAACGGCGTATTTTCATACTGACGTTCATCAAAGCAGTAAAAAGGAATCACAAGTGCATTCTTTTTGATAGCTCGGCATAAAGCCTCATGGTCTTGAAGCCGTAAATCATTCCTAAACCAAATTAATATTTTTCCTGCCTTCATTTTTCTGTTTTTTATTTTGCTAACTTAGTGTATTAATCAAAGGTTTGCACAAAAACTATGATTAGGCATGATTTTAGTTTGTAGAGTAAAGACATACTCAACAAACCCAAATGTATTCCGAGATAAGACTTCAAGATTTGGATTAAGTCTTATATTTTAGAATAAAGGTGTAGTATTTATTTCAAATATATTCCTCAATTATCATTTGGAATACCTATTTTTACTAATTGATACTTTTGAAAATACATGCAAGAAGATAAACAACAAAATCTGTGGATTAATATTTACTCGCTCAAAAGCAGGATAAGTCTGAATGTATTGATGATTATTTTCATCTTATTTTTGTTTTTGACCTATACTGTCAATCGGCTTCATTTTTATGTAGAATCAGCCAAAGAGACAGGGAATAATATAGAGGAATCTGAGTATGAGAGTATGGCTTTATTTAATCAAATGGAGCAGACCAATCAGATTTTACAAAATCAACTTATTAATCAAATCAATGATAATAATGCTACTCGCCGTAAGATTTGGTCAGAAAAAATCATACCTTCTCTCAATTTACTCAATGAACTTCAATCTAAGTGGCTTTCTTCTGAGCTTAAGTTAAAACTAGCTACCATAGAGATGAACCTCAAAAAACTGAGAAAAGATCAAGATGCTATAGAGGAGTTATTTGATAGAGAAATAGAAAATCAATATTTTCAAGAATCTAATACCCAAAACGCAAGTACGAGACTCTCTGCTAAATCGGTCTATAATCGTAATCTAGCTCCACTTATCAATCAACTTCACCGCTTGTTTGAAGATTTTTCCGAACTCCGAAAAGATGAATATAAACAACAACGCATGGAGTTGGAGAGCCGAATCAGCTTTTTCTGGATTTATGTGAGTTTACTAAGTATATTGGT
>Ga0163144_10019341_pt1 | contig 13702 bp, 8 predicted proteins | sample OliLak19BULKMAT1_FD_123175 | JGI IMG/M metagenome (GOLD analysis project Ga0163144, IMG submission 123175) | Freshwater microbial mat bacterial communities from Lake Vanda, McMurdo Dry Valleys, Antarctica - Oligotrophic Lake LV.19.BULKMAT1 | ecosystem: Environmental > Aquatic > Freshwater > Lake... | reverse complement strand
GCTCGTCGACGACTACGCGCAGTCGTGGATCGCCGAGCGCTTCGACGCATGCGAGGCCGCGACCGTCACGCACCTGCAATCGACGCGCGTGATGGAGCTGCGGATGGCGTGCCTCGAGCGCAGACAACACGACTTCGCCGCGCTTCTCGATGCGCTCGAGGATCCGCTCGCGCCCGACCTCGAGCAGGCCATCGTCGCGGTGGCGAGCCTCGATCCGATCTCCGAATGCAGCGCCGAAGCAGTCGCGCTCGGCAACGCCGCGCCACCGGCCGCCGATGATATCGCTGAGATCGGCGACATCCGCCTCGTGCTCGCGTCGGTCAAGGCGCTGTACTCCCTCGGTCGGCTCGATGCGACGACTGCAGCGATGGTGGGCCTGCAGTCACGCGCCGACGCCGTCGGCTACGCGCCATTGCTCATCGAGATCGCCGAGCTGCGCGGACAGATCGCTGGCGATATCGGCGACTACCCTGGCGCTGCCCAGGCCCACGAGGACGCGTACTTTCGGGCACGCGCTGCCGGCGATGCGGTGGCCGCGTGCACCAGCGCGATGCACCTCGCTACGGTGCTCGGCCCCGCGCTCGGCAATCTCGACGAAGGCGCGCGGTGGCTGCGGATCGCCGAGGCCGAGCGTCCGCCGATCCGGTTGCCCGAGCTCGAGGTCGTGCTCCACGACACGCGCGGAGGCTTGCTCATCGCACAAGGTAGGTTCGACGATGCGATCGCATCGTTCGATCTCGCGATCGCGGTCATCGAGACCCAGGCTTCGCCGAGCCTGGAGCTCGAACGGTCGCCGATCGAGTCGAATCGCGCGATCGCGTTCACGCAGCTCGGGCGAATCGACGACGCGATCGCGGCGGCGCGTCGGGCTCTCGCCGACGACGAAAAATTGTACGGCCCCGAGCATCCGGCCCTGTCGATCGACCTCGGGGTTCTCGCCCACGCGATCGAAGCCAGTGGCGACTACGCGGCCGCAGCCGTCGTGGCGCAGCGAGCCGTGACCGTACGCGAGCGTGCGTTCGGTCCCGATTCGCCGTCGCTCGCCACGCCCCTCGCACAGCTCGCGAGCGTGCTCGAGGCGAGCGATCCGGCGCGTGCGCGCGACATGTGTCGCCGCGCGATGGTGCTGTTCGCGCGCATGAGCGACGCGCACCTGGGCCTGTTGACCTGTCAGAATCTGATCGGGCTGACGCTACTCTCCGAAGGTCGGCTCGATGAAGCCCAGGTCGAGCTGATGAACGCACGCGTGATGGCCCAGGCGCAGCTCGGCAAGAACCACCCGAGCTACGCAGCCATTCTCAGCAACCTCGCGAGCGTCGAGCGACGTCTCGGCAACCTCGCGGTTGCGGAGCCCCTGCTGATCGAGTCGGTCGCGATCCACCGCGCCGTTGCGGGCGACGATGCTGCGGCGCTTGGCCCTCCGCTGCTGCACCTCGGCAAGGTGCAGCTCGAGCGCGGCAGTGCCAAGCAGGCCGTGGTGACCCTCGAAGAGGCGATGCGCTGCGTGGACTCGGACGCCACCGCGCCCGAAGCCCGCGGGCATGTCGGGTTCGCGCTCGCGAGTGCACTGGTTGCGAGCGGCGGTGATCGATCGCGTGCAATCGCGCTGGCCGAGCGCGCGCGTGCCGACCTCTCGCGAGCGCAGACCTCGGAGCAAGCGGCGATCGGTCGCATCGACGCGTGGCTCGCGGAGCAACGCTAGTCGTCACTCGAGATCGAAGCGACGCCGAGCAGGCAACCGGGATCCCTCAGTGCGCGTGCTCGTCGCCCGTGTACGACGGGTTGATCGCTGCGCGCAGGATCTCCTGCTCCTGTGCCGCCGCCGTGTGACCGAGCACGGCGTGGGCCTTCGACGCGACATCGTGCAAGCCCGCCGTACGGTACGGCGTCGCGAGGGCTCGCTGCGCGACCGCGAGTGCCTCGCTCGCCTTGCCCATCTTCATGTACGCGCGGGCGAGCGCGACGTCGGCATCGCCTCCTGGTCGGAGCGCGTGATTCGCGAGCGCGAGCTCGAGCGCGCGCTGCGGCGTTCCGAACTGCAGGTGGTGCTGCAGACCGTGGCCCATCGCCGACTCGGGAAAGCGCACGAGCTGCTGATCCCACAGCTCGCCTGCGCGCGCGATGAGTGCCTCCGCCTCGTCGGTCCTGTCCGCATGTTGGTAGGCGAGCGCGAGCGCGTCCATGTGCTGCGGCAGCTCCGCGGATGCGACGAGCGCTTCGTACATCGCGATCGACTCCGCGTGGTTGCCGAGGCGATCGTGCGCCTCGGCGATGTGCTCCTGCACGAGCCACCAGCCGTCGATCACGGCGTCGGCACCGAGCAGGTGCTCCATCGCGACCAGCGGTGCGCCGCGATCGAGTGCGATGATGCCGAGCTGCAACATGATCCACGCGCGGCGGCGCGGATCCTTCGCACTCGTCTTGTCGAGCGCCTGCTCGAGCAGCGCCTCGGCCTGTGCAGGCTCGCCGGTCTTCGCGTGATAAAGCGCGAGCTCGACGGCGGCGACGGCGGGCTCGACCTCGGCGACCTCGTTCAACGCCGCGAGCGCGGCGTCGTACTGCCCGCGCTGCAGCGCGATCTGTCCGCGCAGCATTCTCGCGAGCACGACGTCATCGCGGCGCGGCACGGCGCGACGATCGATCTTGTCGAGGTAATGCTCCGCGGCTTCGAGCCGGTGGATCGAGATGTTGAACTGCGCGGCGACCATCAGCGGGCCGCTCCCGTCGCGCGCGATCGCGAAGGCCTCGTCGAGCACGTGCTCGATGGCCGCGTAATCCTCCATGCTGTGACTCGAGCTCGCGCGCTCGAGTAGCGCGGCGGCGAGGTGCATGCGTGTGAGCCAGTCGTCGCCACGCGCATCCGCACGGGAGCGAAGGGCGTCGATGCGTCGATCGGTGGCGTCGAGCAGCGACGAGTAGCTCGTGCCCACTGCGATCTTGGTCGAAGTTGATGTGGCGGCCGAGGTCGGAGGTGTGCCTCCGCCCGGCAGGAACTGCGAGGCGACGGCAGAGACCACGAACGCGATGGCTGCAGCCACGAGGATCGGTTTGAATCCCATGGGAGTGGTTTCCGAAGCGGTCGAAGAGAAAGAACGGGGAGCTCCCCCGGCGATCCGAGATCGCCGAGGGAACGCGATGAACACGCGCGATTACGGCACGTTCGGTGGGGCCAGGTACGGGAAGTCCGCCTCGAAATCCACGTCGTTCGCAGCCGGGTTGAGCGGGAGGCTCGCGAACGTGTCGAGCGGGTGAGCGCCGAGGTCGAGGAGCACCGCGGCGAGCGTGATGTCGACGACTTGATCCTCGAGCGTGCGGCCGTTCGGATACGCCGTCGGCATCGACGGGTCGTACTTGATCGTGTCCGGGATGATCACCGGACCCGCCTGGGCAACGGTTTCCTCGATCGTCGCCGGCTCCAGGCCCAGGGCGATGATGTCGTCGTCGAGTGCGTCGTGGAAGAACGTCACGCTCGCAGCGATCTCATCGAACCACACCAGGGCGGCATCTTCTACCGGGTTACTGGCGTTGTATGCGTCGCGGACGCTCAGGTCTTCGCCGCCGAACCCGAGGCCCGCCGATGCAAGGATGCCCGCCGTGCCGGCCTCGACCGCGCCGTGCCGGTCGATCTGGGTGTACGCGTCGTAGGGATCCTTCGGGAAGGCGTATCCGTCGTCGCCCGTCGGGTCCGTATCCGTCGTGTCCGGATCCGTGTCCGTCGTGTCCGGATCGGTGTCCGTCGTGGTCGTCGTCGTCGCTGTGGTCGTCGTCGCCGTCGTCGTCGTCGCCGTGGTGGTCGTCGCGGTCATGCTCGCCGACGAATCCGTGTCGTCCGTGTCGCCGGTGTCCGCGGTCGCGTCGCCGTCTCCGCTGGAGTCGTCGCCGCAAGCCGTGAGACCTAGCGCAAGTGTCAGCCCGAGAAGGGCGTGGATGGAGATTTGCTTCTTCATGGTCGCTTACTCCCTCCTCGCGGCGGTGACCCAGAACTGCATGGGCATGGCGCCCTCCTGGATCAGGTCCGTGTCGATCTCGATCGCCGCGGCGGTGACGTTCAGGCCCGCGAGAAAGTCGCGGGAATTCATGAACGACACGGCCCCGGTGTCGAGCGTCTCGAGGTAGCCGGCCGCGTCGAAGAAGAACGGATCCTCTGCATGACCCGTCCACACGCGCGCACCGGCACCCGCATCGAACACCTCTTCGACGGCGCCCGACACGAGCGGCTCGGCGCCGGGGATGCCTTCCCACTGGATGCCCCACTCCTCGAGCGCGTTCTGGCCGTAGCGCCAGTAGATCGCGTGGTCAGCCTCGTTGTCCATGTTGGTGTCGATCCAGATCGTGTACAGCGCGTCGTTGTCGAAGAACGGCGCCGCGTCCGGCTGCGGTCGGCTGTCGTTGAAGCCGGCCCAGCACACGATGATGGTCGTGGTGTCGCCGTCGCTCGCGAAGACGTACAGGTCCGTGATGTCCTGCGCGGCGTCCAGTTTCACGAGTGGTGCCTCGTCGTGGTCGGATGCGAAGACGGTGGTTGCCCACCAACCTCCTCCGCAGATGGCGGCCACGGCGACTGCCGCCAGGCCGGTTTTTGATCTCATGCTCTTGTGCATCTTCTCGTCTCCTCGTCAGGTGTTAGGGTCGCGAAGGCTGCGACCATGGTCTTGCCGACGAAGCTTACGCCCGCGGGGATCGGACGGATCGGCCGTGAGCGCATCGCGCGGCGGGAAGGCCCGCAAAAACCACGCTGGGCGACGTTCCGTGCGCGCGATTTCGTGTTTCTCGAGTCGGGGCCGATCCGCCGCGTGGGTTGCCGCGTACAGCCTCTTCGTCACCGCGGGCCGGAAGCGGGCCGTCGTCTTCGCCGGGGCCGTCGTCGCTCCCGGGGTTGGTACCGCCGACCGGATCGGTTGCGTCGCCGCCGGCGGCGACGCAGAAGCCTGCGTCGCAGACCTCGCCACCGTTGCGGTCCGCGCTGATGGAACAGCGTCCGTCGCGTCGCCGAGCTCGTCCTCGTCGTCGCCGTTCTCGGCACACGCGGTGAACGTCGCGATGATCGCGGCAATGATGGGGGTCGCGAGGCAAAGCCTCGATGTGTCGATTGAATCCTAGATGCTCATCTTTCACCTCGCGACGTTCAGGTCGCGCGGATCAACACCCACAAGCCGGCGAGTCATTCGCCTCGCTCACGCACTGCCCATCCCACGCCGTGTTGCAGCAGTACGGATCCAACTCACAAACCGCCTGCACACACGGCGAGCACCCCGGATTGAGCACCCCACCCTCCTCACACGGATCGTGCTCACACGTCACCTCGAACAACGCCCCCTGAGCGATCCACTGCAAGATGATCTGGAGATCCGGATCCGTCAGATTCGCGAACGCCTTCAGCGGATGCGGATCCTGCATCCCGACCTCGTCGACCAGCGGATACGTCACCAGCAGCGACGACCCCGGCGCGTTCGTGCACACGCGCAGCGGATTACCGAGATCGCCGCAAACCGTCCCCGGCCCGACGAGGTTCTGCCAGACCTGCATCGCCGAGAGATCCCAGTCGGCGTTGAAGCCCGCCGTCACCGCCTCTGGTGGACCGCCGCCGGTATGGCAACCGACGCAGCCGTACAGTGAGAACAGCGGGTAGACATCCTCGGTGAAATTATACGCGGTCGGCGGCTGGGCGCCCTGCTCGATCCACTCGATGATGACGCGCATCGCCGGATCGTCGAGCGACGGGAAGATGTCGACCGGGTGTATGTCCTCCATGCCGATCATGTCGAACAGCGGATTGGTGACCAGCAGCGACAGCTCGGGATCGTCAGTGCACACGCGCAACGGATTGAGCGCGTCGGGACAGGTCGTGCCCGGACCGACGAGGTTCTGCCAGACCAGCAGCGGCGACAGATCCCAGTCGGCATTGAAGCCCGCCGTCACGGCGCTCGGCGGACCACCGCCGGTGTGACACCCGACGCACGCGTACGTCGTGAAGATCGGATACACGTCGATCGCGAAGTCGCGAACGATCGCCTCGTCGTTGCGCACGAGCTCGACGACACCGATGTTGCCGGTGGAGCGCAGGTTCACCTGCGCGTCGTCGAATCCGCTCGCGCGCACCGTCGCGCCGCCCTGCCCGGTGCCGTTGGGATCGCGCACGCGGAACATGACGAAGCGCCCGCTGTCGTTCGACGCCGCGTCCGTCGTGCCGACAAAGTGACCGGAATCGTCCTCGTCGAGGAAGCAGACCTGCGCCGGGTTCGGGTTGTTGTCGAGCAGGTTGTCGTGGATGTTGACGTAGCCGCCGACCTCGACCTGCAGCGCCGCGCGCGACACCGTCGGCACGCCGTCGCCCATGTCGTCGACGAGTCGACCGAACACGGTCGACCGCTGCGCGAAGTAGACGTTGACCGCACCGTTGCCGATCGCCGCCTCGAGCGTCGGGAACAACCCGCACTCGAATGCGACCTGCGCGAGGTGGGCATATGTCACGATCGGCGGGTCGTAGAGTACGGGCGTGTCGTTCTCGACCCGCAGCTGCGAGCGCGTGTGCATCGACGCGGGCACGAACACCGGCTCGTCCTGGTCGAGCCCCATCTCGAGATCGAGCAGCGTGCCCGGCGGGATGCCGGCGAGCTCGTACGCGCCGTCCTTGCCGGTGGGCCCGGCCATCACGGAGGGATCCACGTTGGTGACCGTGATCGTGACGTCTGGCGCCGGCGTCGGCGCGATCTGATCGTAGAACACCGTCGTGCCCTGGACGTGCACCTCGGTCAGCAGGCACTCGCCGATCTCGTCCTGGCACACCTTGCTGGCGCACTGCGCATCCGCGGTACAGGGGCTGCACGTGGCATCGATGCAGACCTGCTGCGGCGCGCACGCCTCGAGGTCGGTGTCGGTGCACGCGGCGCACAGGCCAGAGTCCGGATCGCACGCCGGTGCGCCGGGATCGAGCTCGGCACACACGCCGTTGTCGAGCGCATCGCAGCCGACACACTCGCCGTCGCGACAGTACGGCGTCACGCCGCTGCACGCGTCGTCGAGCGCTTGATCGGCGGTGCAGCCGGTGCCGCTCGTCGTGTCGGGGTCGGTCGTGCCGGTGTCGGGATCGACCGTCGTGACGGTCGTCGACGTCGGCTCGGTGGGATCGAGCGTCGTGCTCGTCATCGATGTCGTCGCGTCGTCACCGTCCGTAGCCTCGGTGTCGACGGCGACGGCGTCCTCCGGATCGAAGCACGCGGTGGTGGTGATCGCAGTCGCGAGCGACAAAATAACGAGCCGCATTGGGGCGCACTTATATCACGGCGGTTTGCAGCGCGAGCGTCGACGCATGCGATCGGCGTCGTACCCTCGGCTCACAAGTGCTACCGAGCCTTCAGCGCGACGGTGACGTGCGCCGGGCCAAACCGCGCGTCCTTGGCCTCGACCACGAACGGCCACCGCCGATGTAGCCGACCTGGCCGAGGCAACGTGACCGCTCCTGACGCGCTTGTCCCCCCACAGACCCGCGCGCTACCGTCTCGCGCTCCGAGACCGCGCGATGACTCCGTTCGACAAAGTTCGCTGGCAATTCCCCGACGTGGTCTGGGAGCGCGGCCTGCTGATTTTCTACAACCGCGCCGTCACAGCACTGGCGTACGACGACGACGACGACGTGTGGAACGCCCGGGTCCTGGGCTCGTCGCCGCAACCCTACGCGGTGTGGCTCGGCTTCGAGGACGACGACGACACGCCCGACAACGAGCTCATCACGCTCGATGGAGATTGCGACTGCCCGTCGCCCAAGCCGTGCAAGCACCTCGCGGCCGTCGCCTGCGCGGTGATGAAGGACATGAACGCGCCCGGCCCTGCCGCGACGCCGCAGCAGCCGCGACTCACGGCATCGCCCGCCGCGTTCGAGCAGTGGGCGATGTCGACCGAGCGTGCGCTCCAGCACCGAGCACCGCCCAGCACGTCGCCCTCGACCACGTCGCTGCGATTCGTCGTCACGATCGACACCGCGATCCACCGCGAGGCGCGTCCGCGCGTGGTGATCTCGGCCTGGTCGGCCGCGCTGCGCCGCGGCGGCGGGCGACCGATCGTGCAGCCCTACGACCTCGACGCATGCGTGCGCCGCCGCCTCTCGGGCCGCCCGGCGTGGATCGACGACGGCGACTGCACGACGTGGTTTCGTCTGCATGCGGCGACGCGTCACGAGATCGCGGCGTCGATGTACGCCGGATCCGCGACGATGGTGGCGTTCGATGCGACCGGCGCCGAGCTGTTCGCAGAGATCGTCGCGACCGGCCGCTGCCACCTGTACACGCCCGAGGGATTGCGGCTCGGCGGAGCTCCACCGCGCCCCGGCCGCGTCGGGTGGCAGCTCGATGACGAGGGGCGACAGACGTTGCACATCGAGCCTGCCGATCGCGACGACGATGCAGGCTGGCGCTTGCTGCCGCTCGCACCGCTGCACTACATCGAGCCCGAGACCGGTCTTTGTGGACCGATCACGCTCGACGTCGCCACCGCGGCGCAGCCGTGGCTCACCACCGTTCCCGCGGTGGAGCCCGAGTGGTCGGCGGCGCTGCCGAGCGCGATCCAACGCGCGCTGCAGACGGCCGGTGTGCCCGCGCCGCTCGAGCTCGAGGCGACTGCACCACACCGCGGCACACCCGTGCCGGTGCTGCGCCTGCATGCGCGTGGGCACGGCCGCGACAAGCAGCCCACCGCGACGCTCGGCTTCGACTACGACGGCATCGCGATCACACCGACCGATCGGCGCAGCCGGCTGGTGCGCATCGACGGCACGAAGGTCGAGCGCATCGATCGCGATCTCGAGGCCGAGACGCGCGCGCGGCAAGAGCTCGCGCGACACGGTCTGTTCGGCGAGGCGAGCGCGCTCACGATGCCCGACGACGGCGGCTGGTACGACCTCGCGCGCACCACCGTGCCCGCGCTGGAGACCGCGGGCTGGCGCGTCGAGATCGACGACGACTTCGAGTGGACGGCGCTCGGCGTCGACGACTGGTATGCGAACGCGCGCGACGACGACACCGATCGCGAGGCGTGGTTTCTCGAGCTCGGCGTCGTCGTCGCCGGCGAGCGCATCAACATCCTGCCCGCGATCGTCGCGGCGATCCGCACCGGCACGATCACGCGCGAGCGACTTCGGGTCGCCGAGCGGCCGCTGATCGTGTCGCTGGCGGACGGGCGGCGCATCGAGCTCGACCGCGCGCGGCTGCAGATGATGCTCGACGTGCTCGTCGAGCTGCACGGCGACGGCGCGCTGCACGACGGCGAGCTGCGGCTCGTGAAGCTCGACGCGCCGCGCATCGACGCGCTGGTCGGCTTCACGTGGGAGATCGGGCCGCGACTGCGCGCGTTCGCGGATCGACTACGCAGTGGGCCGGTCACGAGCGCACACCCACCGCCCGGGCTCGCCGCGACGCTGCGCGACTATCAACTGCATGGACTGTCATGGCTGCAGTGGCTACGCGACGGCGAGCTCGGCGGGATCCTGGCCGACGACATGGGGCTGGGCAAGACGATCCAGGCCCTCGCGCACGTGCTGCTCGAGAAGCAGGCGGGTCGGCTCGCGCATCCGGTGCTCGTCGTGGCGCCGCGCAGCGTGCTGCACAACTGGCAGCGCGAGGCCGAGCGCTTCACGCCCGATCTGCGTGTGGCAATCCACCACGGACCGTTTCGCCACGCGATCACGGCGGCACTCGAGACGTGGGACATCGTCATCACCACGTATGCACTCTTGCAACGCGACGAGTTGCTCGCGCAGACCCACTGGCACCTCGTCGTGCTCGACGAAGCCCAGGCGATCAAGAACCCCACCGCGAAGGTGTCGATCGCAGCGCGTGCGCTGCATGCCGATCAACGGATCTGCATGACCGGCACGCCGATGGAGAACAACCTCGGCGATCTGTGGTCGCTGATGTCGTTCGTGAATCCCGGGTTGCTCGGCTCGTCGCGACAGTTCACGAGCTGGTACCGCACGCCGATCGAGAAGCACGGCGACGTCGGCCGCTTCGACGCGATGTGTCGGCGCATCGCGCCGTTCCTGCTCCGGCGCACCAAGGCGCAGGTGCTCACCGAGCTGCCGCCCAAGACCGAGGTCGTGCTGAACGCGGAGCTCGACGGGCCCCAGCGCGATCTGTACGAGTCGGTGCGCCTGATGATGGAAAAGCGGGTGCGCGACGAGCTCGGCCGTCGCGGGCTCGCGCGCAGCCGCATCATCGTGCTCGATGCACTGCTCAAGCTGCGCCAGGTCTGCTGCGATCCGCAGCTGGTCAAGCTCGCTCGAGCAGCCGCGGTGCGTAGCAGTGCGAAGCTCGACCTGCTGCTCGAGCTCGTCGAGGAGCTCGTCGGCGAGGGCCGCCGTGCGCTGGTGTTCAGCCAGTTCACGACGATGCTCGCGATCATCGAGCGCGAGCTCGATGCCCGACACATTCCGTGGCTGTCGATCACCGGCAAGACCGTGCATCGCCAGGCGATCGTCGATCGCTTCCAGACCGGCGAGGTGCCGATCCTGCTCGTGTCGCTCAAGGCCGGCGGCACCGGCTTGAACCTCACCGCCGCCGATACGGTGATCCACTACGATCCGTGGTGGAATCCGGCGGTCGAGGCCCAAGCCACCGATCGCGCCCACCGGATCGGCCAGGACCAACCGATCACGGTGTATCGGTTGATCTGCGAGGGCACGGTCGAAGAGCGCATGCTCGCGCTGCAGGCGAAGAAGTCGGCGCTGATCCGCGGCGTGCACGACAGTGCCGAGCGTCGTGCGGGGGCCGGGCTCGCGCTCGACGAGCACGACATCGCCGCACTGCTCGCGCCGATCGGCGAGGACGGTCGAGGTCATTCGCCGCGTTCATGACGCGATGGACTGCGCGCAGCACCTCGGCTGAGCCACGCTCTCCACCGGTGTTATTCTCTGGTCGCCCCCGCATGGCCGACGGCGAGCGTTTCACCGAGGAAGAGGTCGGGCTGATCCTCAGCCGCGCCGCCGCAGCGCAGGCTGGGCGCAGCTGGTGTGGGCCGCACGTCGACGCAACGGCACCGGCCGCGAGCTGCAGGTCGTGGTCACGCCACGTCGGACGCATATACGCCGCGGTGTACGTGCTCGCGAAGGGCCGGCCCGTGCGGTGGTTTCACCACGTCACCGTCGCCACCGCTGTGCACTGCGTCGACGCGCTGACCGGTCCCGATGGTCACGAGCAGGCGAGCTACATCGACAGCTACTTCGAGCACGGGCACACGAGCACGTCGTGCGTCGCGTCGAGCCTGACGAGTGGGAGGTTTTATGAGCAACGAGAACAACGTCGTCGGCTCGCCGGCCGACTCGTCGGCGCCGAACCGCGCGACTCGAGAATTCATCGGCCTGCTCGACCGCAAGCTCGAGGAGATTCTCGGCTGTCCGACGGGTTGGGGCGGCATCGAGGCGCTCGAGCCGCTCGTCCTCACGCTGCTGATGCTTCGAGCAACCATCGCTGATCCCGGCGCGGACGAGCGCGCGATCCTCCGGGGGTACCGTCGCTTCCTCGCGGACCGCGTCGGCCCCGGAGCCGCGGACCTGCGCACGCGGCTGGGCGCGGCAGCGACCGAGGCAACGATGACCGAGATCATGAGGGACTACGCGAACACCCAGCGCACGCCGGCGCCGGACCTGCAGGCCGCGCAGCTACCCGAGCCTCCGATACAACGAGGCATCGGCGGCGACGCGGTCGACATCACGCGTCCGCACTACGTGCCTCGGCGAGCGTCCTGATGTTCCTCGTTGCGCAGCGGGTGATCACGACGCACGGGGAGGGCATCAACGCCTTTTACCACGCACACGGTCCGCGTCCCGAGTGGGTGTGGGAGCCGCCCGACGGAATCCCCGACCGCGACCCGGGAGAGATGGCGCAGCAGCAGGCGATCAACGTCACCGGCCACGGGCGCGTCCGCAGCTTCTTGGACATCGCCGCCCCCGATGGCACGCCCGCGCAGCAACTCCAGTGGGTGCACCAAGCCATCGTCGCGCTTGCCGGAGTCGGCGCGCAGTTTCCAATCGTCGTGATATCGGGCCCGGTGTTCGTCCGTTACGACGTCGAGTTTCAGCTGCGCGAGAGCTGGCATCCCGAGCTCCACCAGCTTCTCGACGCCGGGCTCGCGCTTCTCCCGTAGCGAGCTCGTGCTCGACGACATCGTGCGCGTCGACGATCGCTTCGTGCCCGGACAGCTCGCGATGCCGAGCGACGGCACGCAGGTGACGTCGGTGCGCGGCGTGTTCGTGCGCGCGTCGGGCAGCTATGAGCTCGCGCCGCCCGAGCGCGATGCACTGCAGTGACGCCGCGTCGTCACCGCGATCCAGTGTCACTCCGCCAGCGATCGATTTCGGCCCCGAGCGCGTCGGCTTGCGCCTCGGTCGCATCTGCGCGCGCCTGCTCGGCCAGCGCCCGCGCCCGCGCCCGCGCGCCGTCCTCCGGCTGCCACGCGCGCGCGGCCGCAAAGCGCACGCGCGCGTAGTCGCGGGCGGTCCGAGCCGCGCATCGTCGTCGCCCAGCCGCGCGCGCACGTGCTCGGTACCCGCCTGCAGCAGCGCGGCGGCCTCGGCATGCTCGCCGCGTCGCCGGAGCACCGAGGCGAGGTTGTAGCGCGCGTCGTCGACCTGCGGATGATCGCCGCCGAGCGCAGCCTCGCGCAGCTGCAGCGACCGCCGGAGATCCTGCGCGGCGGCATCGAGCGCACCGCGGCGCATCCGCGCGAGCCCGAGCGAACCCAGCAGCGATGCCGTGCGCGGATGCTGCTCGCCCCAGACGATCACTGCGGCCGCCAGCGCGCGCTGCAACGCGGCCTCGGCCTCGGCCGGTCGGCTGGCGTAGCTGAGCGCCGTGCCGATGTTGCCGAGCGCGACGACCGTCGCAGGGTGCTCAGCGCCGAGCGTCTCGATCAGCAACGTGGCGGCCTGCTCGTGCAGCGCGACCGCACCGTCATGGTCGCCGTCCTCGGCGTGAGCGAGCGCGGATGCGCGGTGGGCGAGCAGCCGCGCGTACAACAGCGGCGGACGGCCGAGCGCCTCGATCATGCCGTCGGCCTCGTGCGCGAGATCCTCGGCCTCGCGGAAGCGGGTGCGCTCGCGCGACACCGCATAGACGAGATCGGCGGTGAGCGCCGCCGCGGTCGCTGCGTCGGCGCTGCGGCGCGCCATCGCGAGCCCCAGCCGCAGCAGCACCTCCGCGCGCGCGTGGTCGCCCTCGCCCAGGTGCAGGCGTCCGGCCAGCGCCAGCGCGCGGGCGAGCAGCGGCTCGTGACCGATCGTCTCCGCCGCCGCGATCGCAGCCTCGGCCTCGCTGCGGCCCTCGCCGATCGCGTCGCGATAAGCGGTGGCCTCACCGCGCACCGTCAGCGCGCCGAGCTGGAGCTCCGACGCAGCGAGGTGGCCGACCACGGCGTGCGTGTCGGGCGGGGGATCGCCCCAGGCGACCAGCGCGGGCGCATCGATGCACGCCGCAGGATCGGGCAGCAGCTCTACGCGCGCGACCGCAGCGACCAGCAAGGCCGGCTCGCCGCGCACAGCCTCGGCGATTGCATCCGCGAAGCGTGCGTGCGCGTGCTCGAGACACACACGCGGCGCGGCGCTGCTCGGACGCTGGGCGACGCACACGGCCGCGGCTGCGCGGGCCCACGACGCGGCGACGTCGTCGAAGCGCGCGACCAGGCGTCGGCCGCTCTGCTCGCCCCAGCTCGGGTCGGT
>Ga0163144_10019339_pt1 | contig 13703 bp, 16 predicted proteins | sample OliLak19BULKMAT1_FD_123175 | JGI IMG/M metagenome (GOLD analysis project Ga0163144, IMG submission 123175) | Freshwater microbial mat bacterial communities from Lake Vanda, McMurdo Dry Valleys, Antarctica - Oligotrophic Lake LV.19.BULKMAT1 | ecosystem: Environmental > Aquatic > Freshwater >... | reverse complement strand
GTTCGCCCGGTCCGATTTCCCGTTCGGCGTCGCTGAACGCCAGAACCGCGTCGTGCTCCACGGCTGTACGTCCCGCCTCGTCGGCGCTCGTGGTCTTGAGCAGAACCGCGTTCATTGCAGGGTAGGGGCCATCCCCGCAGACGAACTCGTATTCGCCGGCCGCAAGTGAAAAAACGCCGCCCCACTCGAAGGGGTACTCGGGTTCGAGGAACTGCGGATCGGTCACCATCGCCCGGTCCAAGTCGAACCCGCCGACGTTCAGAATGCGATCCATGTCGATGATGCTGTTTTGCGTGCGGTACACTTTCGCGGCCGCGTTCATCCCCGTGATCTTTCTTTCGAGTTGGTCGAGTTCCGCCGGCGTGACCAAGTCCGTCTTGTTGAGAAGGATGACATCGGCGAAGGCGATCTGTTCCTTGACCTCGTTGGTGTCCCAGTGCTGATGGACGTGCCTAGCGTCCACCAGCGTGACCAGCCCGTCGAGTTGGGTCTTCTCCTTGATCTCGTCGTCCACGAAGAACGTCTGCGCGACCGGTCCGGGGTCGGCCATGCCGGTCGTCTCGATCAGGATGTAGTCGAACTTGTCCCGCCGCTTCATGAGGTTGCCGAGGATGCGAATCAGGTCGCCGCGCACGGTGCAGCAGATGCAGCCGTTGTTCATCTCGAAGATTTCCTCTTCGGCGTTGATGACGAGATCCTGATCGACCCCCACCTCGCCGAACTCGTTTTCGATCACGGCGATCCGCTTGCCGTGATTGGCCGTCAGGATGTGGTTCAGGAGCGTCGTCTTGCCCGCTCCCAGAAAGCCGGTCAAGACGGTGACGGGTACGCGCTTGAGGGCGGTTGCGGTTGAACGCGACATTGTATGTACTCCATGAAGGACTTGGAAAAGAACCGAAAGCTGTTGACAACGTCGCGCTCGTCAGCTATTTCATTAAGTGTTGAAACAGCGTAACAGGCGGCAGCGATGCAACGGCGGACTCTGAATTGTGATCCGACGGACCACGCGGCAGCGGCACCGGCACTCCCGCCGGCTTCGCTGGAGCGGGCGGCCCAATTGTTCCGGGCGATGGCGGACGCCCCTCGGCTCCGCCTCCTCGACCTGCTCAAAGGTCGGGAGATGTGCGTAACCGAGATCGCGGCCACGCTGAACGACAAGCTTTCGACCGTGTCCCAACGGCTGCGGATTCTCCGACAGGAGGGGTTGGTCGCACGCCGTCGCGACGGCAACCATCTGTATTACGCTCTCGCGGATCGGCACGTTGCCGACCTGATTCTGAACGCACTGGCCCACGCCGCCGAATTGGACGCGGTTCCGGCGCAAACTTCCCGGCAAGGAGACGATTGACATGGCTCACACTCACGAAGGTCACGACCACAACCACGGCCCGGCCTGCGGCCACACGGCGATCACGCACGATGGCCACACCGACTACCTGCACGACGGCCACCTGCACCATCAGGCCGATGGCACGGTCGAGGAACACACCCTCGCCGTCACCGCTGAGAACCCCGTCGCCTGCACGCCCGCTCACGACTGCGGTGCCCACGACAAGGCTCACCGCCACGGCCCCGGCTGCGGGCACGAAGCCGTGCCGCACGGCGACCACACCGACTACCTGGTGGACGGACATCTGCACCACCCGCACGGCGACCACTGCGACAACCACGGCAAGCTGCAAATGGCCTGATGACCGATCCGTCAGCCGTGGGTGCCGCGAGCCGCAAGGCTGAGAATGTCGTCGAAGGTCACGTCCGCGAGCGGCTTGACCACTTTGTGTTTGCGGGCCTTGCCCGGTTCGCCGAGAACGGCGATGACCGTTTCGACGTCCGGGCAATCGTCTTCACGGCATCGCAACTCGATGACCGTGATGGTGGTGTCCTCGGGGAAACCCATCACGTCCCGCACCCATCCCTTTACGCGGGCCGCCGCCTCGGCGTTGGTCGCAGACTTCGGGGCGAACAGGTCGATCATCGTCGTACCTCCGGGTCAGTTCGTCAGGGTAAAAGCCGTTAGAACGCAGACACCGTTCGGACCGGGGCGAACGACCGCCTTCAACGGTGTCGTGGCCGGATGGGCATACTTGTCGCCGACCAGACTGCGACCGTCTTCGCCGTTCTCGCCGGAGCCGGATCGCCACACGACCGTCACGGCATAGTCACCTTCCGGAATGCCGTCGCTGCCATCCGCGGACAGGACGGTGAAAGCGCCGTCGAGGCCGACCTTGGCCCGCGGCGGTAATTGTCCTGCGACGGTCGCCGTCGCGTGGAAGATCAGAATCGCGCCTGCGGCCGGTTTGTTTCCGCTCGCGATCCGCCCTTGAGTCTTGATCAGGCCGGGAACGGTCGCATTCGGGCTTCCGCACCCGAGGATCGCGATCAGTGCGAAGGCTGAGAGTTTCGCCCGCATCAGTTGTCCCCCGCCTGCACTTCGCCGCCCGCGCGGGTGATCATCGCCGCGAGCACGGGATAATTGAGCGACTCCTTCAAGAACCGCACCGATCCATCCCCGAACAGACAATTGGCACCGCCGGTGTGCATGCTGTACACCTCCCATTGGTTGGTGCAGTTGACGGCGCACGTTCCGCCGCTCGATGCGTTTCCGTCGGCGGCCGCGCCGTCGATCCGCATGTTCTTGTTCCAGTCGGCCCAAATGCCGCCGTTCACGCAGCCCGGCCCGCCGGCTCCGCACGGGTTGTTCTCGGCGATCGTGTTGACGATCTGCGCCCGCCGCTTCCATAACTGCTGGCGGTTGGCGCACTCGGACACCATCGCCACGTTCGATAACCCGTCCGTCATGTCCGCCCAGCGGTTGCCACCGCCGTCGAAGACCCCCCGGCCGTCGAACGTGGAAGGAAGCCCGAGGAACGCGACGTTGACCGAACTGAACGGCCCGTAGTCCCAACGCCCGCCTTCGATCCGCGTCATCGTTCCCCCCACGGTCGGGACGGTGACCTCGGTGAATGCCGGAATCGGCCCCACGGCGGACGGGCAGATGTAAGTCTTGACCGGCGTCTTGATCGCGTCGCGGTTCGACGGGTCGAACCAGGCTACGTCGAGCCGAATCTGACGGAACAGGTTGTCCTGTTCGATGAACGGCAGCAGCCGAATCGTCCACGGGTGACGCGGGCCGGGGTTGCGGACGGTCCCAAGGTTCACCGGAAATTCGCCGTTGGAACTTTCAAAGTTGTGCAGCCCCAAACCGAGCTGCTTCAGGTTGTTGCTGCACTGCATGCGTGCCGCGGCCTCGCGCACCTTTTGCACGGCCGGCAACAACAGCCCGATCAGGATCGCGATGATGGCGATCACGACCAGGAGTTCGATCAGGGTGAATGCGGAACGACGGAAACTCATGAAGACTCCGAATGCGGATGAGAGTGCGTGGCGTCGGAAGAATTCGGATTCGGCCAAACGGGGAGCGGATCGTGGATCGTCGCCCAGACTTCCGGGCCGGCGGTCATCTCGGCATCGGTCATGAGACAGGCGTTCAGCGCAGAGCGGATCGCGGGTTCGTCCAAGTGGCGACCGATGAAGACGAGTTCCTGGCGGCGGTCGCCGAATGGTCCGTCGAACGCGGCCAGTACGTTCTCGCGTTCGACCGGATCGGTCGGCCATTCGGCATTCGGAACGTCCGCCCACCAGACGGCGCGGGGCGACAGTTCCATCACCCGGCCGGCCTGCGACCACAGCGCCGTCCACTTCGGCCGTGTCGCAATCCAGCAAAAGCCCTTGGACCGCAGCAGCCCGGCCAGCAACGCCTTGTTGAACATGAAGCGGTAGATGCGATCGGGGTGAAACGGCATGCGGGCGCGGTAAGCGAAACTCGCGATGCCGTACTCCTCGGTTTCCGAATGCGTTTCGCCGCGCATTGTCGCCAGCCAACCCGGCGCCGCCGAAGCGCGCTCGAAGTCGAACCGCTTCGTGTCGAGAATTTCCTTCAGCGGCACGCGACCGCGTTCCGCCCGCACGATCCTTGCGGTCGAGTTGAGCGAACGAAGGATGGCTTCCAGACGATCGGCTTGAATCGCCGTCAAGAGGTCAGTCTTGTTCACCACGATCACGTCGGCGAATTCGACCTGATCGACCAGCAGATTGACGATGTCCCGTTCGTCGTCCGCACCGAGGGAGAGCTTGCGATCCGCCAGCGATTCGGACGACTGATAGTCGTCCAGGAAGTTGCCGCCGTCCACGACGGTGACCATCGTGTCGAGCCGCGCGAGATCGCTTAGCGACGAGCCGTCTTCGTGCTCGAAGGTGAACGTCTCGGCCACCGGCAGCGGCTCGCTGATCCCGGTGGACTCGATGAGCAGGTAATCGAAGCGATTCTCCTCCGCCAAGTTCGCCACTTCCTTCAGCAGGTCCTCGCGGAGGGTGCAGCAGATGCAGCCGTTCTGCATTTCCACGAGTTTTTCGTCGGTCCGCGAGAGAGCGGCGGTGCCGGTCTTCACCAGCGCTCCGTCGATGTTCACCTCCGACATATCGTTCACGATGACCGCGACCCGCAACCCTTCGCGGTTGTGCAGGATGTGGTTCAGCAGCGTCGTCTTGCCGGCACCCAAAAAGCCCGAAAGGACGGTGACCGGCAGTTTCTTCGTTTTGGTCATGACTTCACCCGAGTGGAAGGACGCGGAATCGCGTTGCAAACGGGCAATGCGGCACTGCGAAGTTGATGCAGGAATCGCTTCCAAGGGTCGGCGGTTGCGTCACCCGACTCTCGGTAGCGCTTGCAGTTCTTGGCGACGCGCTCCCAGTTCCGAGCCATGTCGCGGGCCGGTGCCACGTTCGCCTTACTCCGACTCGCCAAAGATTCCTCCCGATACGTCGTGCCGTGGGTCTCGGCGATCCAGTGCTCGTATTCGGCAAACCAACCGGCGAGGCGGGGAAGCAGGGTTCGCATTCGCCGTTGGTCTTGGACTGTCGATGGGCCGGTCAGTCGGCCGAGTTGCGACGGCTCGAATACGCCGACGGCGGACTCGCGGTCGGTCAAGCGCGGGGCGAAACCGTAGCGACGGACGAACACCCCACCGAGATTCGGCTCGGCGTACATCGCACCGAATCCCCACAGGAACAGGCTGCCGCCCGGCTCCACCGCGGCCGTGTAAAGCGTGCTGCCCGTATTCGGGTTTGGAGATCGGTACCGGCACATGCCCAAGTCGAGGAGGATGTTCCACTTCGACCGAACGATGTCGCGGCCGAAGCACCACATCTGCTGATCGAGTAAAGCTGCCGCCCGGTGGCGGAAGCTTGGCTGCGGTTGTTTCGAGTTCATGCTTCGACCTCAGTTGGCCATCTCTCGAAGCGGTGGGATTCCAATAATTCCGGCAAAGGCAATTGCTCGCCGACTTCGTGGCAGTCCTTCGCCCACTGGATGAAGGCGTCGTACACCGCCTCGCCTTCCAGTCCACCGAGCCAGATTTGCTCGTCGGGCGTGAGTACGGCGGTCACGTTGGTGAGATCACACGGGCCGAGGCAACCCGAAATCGTCAGTTGCACGGTGCGGTTCAGCTTGCCTGCGGACCACGCCGCCTTGAGTTTCTCGACCGGCAGTTCCGGCCTGTCGCGATCCGTTCGACCGCAGCAGCACCCTTGGCAGAACACGAGTTGGGCGAGTGCCTGCCGCTTGGTGACCAGCAAGTTCATCGGTCGCTGCCTTTCTGAGCTTTAGCCTCGACCTTCACCCCGGCGTCGGCGAGTTTCACGCGGTCGAGTTCGGCCACTTTGCCCCCGCCCGGTACGGCACCGCCGACGAGGAGAACGTCCTTGTCGAGCGGGATCAGCCGGTGGACGATCCGTACGGTTGCATTCGCGCTGACCTTTTCCCAAGCGTCGCCGCTCTCGGAAAGTCGGCACGCGACCGCTTCGGAGGTGTTGACGGCCGTGCGGCCGTCCACCGCAGTCGCGGCCGGTCTGAACTCGATCCGCCCGCTCGGTACGTCCGGACCGGCGGCGAGAAGGAACAATCGACGGGAGGTCATGGTTTTTTCCGAGAAGAGAAACGGAAAACCTCCCGACAATGACGGGAGGCGGAACAGGCTCAGCCGAAGAGCGGAAGCGTTTTGTAATCGCCGCCGAGGACTTGCTTCGCGTCCGCGTTGAACCACTTCTTGAGAATGGTCGCGTAAACGGAGCGGAAATCGGTCTGATACTTGAGGTCGCCTTCGTCGAGGTCGGTCAGGTTCGGGCGTGCACCGTGGATCCCGGCGTTCACTTTGCCTCCGGCCAGGAACATCGGCCCGGCCGTGCCGTGGTCGGTGCCCTGCTGTTCGTTCTCGGCCACACGCCGGCCGAACTCGCTGAAGGTCATCACGAGCGTGCGGTCGAGGTGGCCCATCGCCTTCAAGTCGGCGATGAAGCTGCCCAGACCTTGACTCAGTTCCTGCAACAACGCGGCGTGCCGACCCGCCTGCGTGGCGTGCGTGTCGAACCCGCCGAGGCTGACGTAGTAGACCCGAGTCGGCACATCCGCGGCGATCATCTGGGCCACCAACCTGAGCGACTGCGAGAAATTGAACGGCGCGTACTCCGTCGCCGTCTTCGTTTCCTTCAGAGCTTCCTGAATCTTCCGCGACATTGTCAGCATGTCGTTGCCGCTCCGCTGGAGGAAGTCGAGTTGTCCATTCTCAGTCGGCCGAACCGAGTTCAGTTGGTCCATCGACTTGCCGACGGGTCCGGTGTCCCACCGGAACAGACTCGGGTTGGTCAGCGTGACGGCTCGGTTCTTGACGTGGGAGAACGTCATCGCCGGCTTCTCGCCGAGTTGCAGCCCGAGCATGGGCGATGCGTTGTCGCGGCATTCGGCGTCGAAGTACCGCCCGACCCAGCCGGTCCGCGCGTCCTTCTCCGGCGTCGCCGTCTCCCAAATTTCCATGGAGCGGAAGTGCGAGCGGTTCGGGTTCGGATAGCCGACGTTCGGAACGATGCCGAGTTGCCCGGCGTCGAACAGCTTGCGGAGGTCGCCGGCCTCGGGATGCAACGCGAACTCATCGGCGATCTTGAGCGACTTCGCTTTATCGATCGCAATCTTAGGTCGAGCCTTGTAGTAGGCGTCGTCGCGGAACGGGACGAGCGTGTTCAGACCGTCGTTGCCGCCGGCCAGTTGGACCACGACGAGGACTCGTTCCTCGTGGGCGTGGGATTTCGGGCCGTCGGCGAACAGCCGTCCGGTTTGGGACAGGAAGCCCGGTACGGTGGCTGTCAGCGCCCCGACGCTCAGGAAACTCCGCCGGTCGATCTTCGGCAACATATGCGGCTCCTTAAGCCAGTTGGTATTCGGGGGTGGTAAGGATGAGCCGGCAGGCCCATGCGACCCGTTCGGCAGCCGGGGCCGCAGCGACGGCTTGGATCAGGGTGGCGCGGGTATCCCGCCGTAAGGCGACCGCGACCGTCCGGGCCAAGAGCGCGTCGACGAGAGCTTCGGGCTTTTCGGGAATCGGTCCATCGAAAGCCTTACTCGGATCGAAGGTCACTTTGAAGCCGTCCTGCTTCCGTTCGGCTTTGCGTTGGCGGTCGAAGTCCCGGATACGGGCGATCAGTTCCCGGCGGGCCTTGTCGTCCGCGGGCAGGGCGAAATTGCGGTCCGTTGCGATCGGTTCGAACCCGTCGGGTTCCCGGCCGTCGAACAGCGCTTCGGGCAAATGGTAGCGGACGGCGAGCGTGCCGGCACAGATCCAATCTCGGCCGCCCGGCCACCCCTTCACGTCCGGCGGATTGAACAGTTCCTGACCCATGGCCGCCGTAAGTTGGGCCAAGCTGGGAGTCGCCGTCACATCGAGTTGAAGCTGCCGGCAGGTGCCGACGAGAAGCTGAACCGGCGACTTGATCAGCGTGCCACGGCTCTCATCCGAGTAGAACTCGGACGACGTGAGCAGCACGGTCATCGCGCGGGCGATGTCGCCGTCGGATGCGATGAACGCCTCAGCCATGCGGTCGCGGAGTTTGTTTTTCGGATCGATGACGCCGAAGAATGCGATCAGTTTGCCGCACACGAGCGCGGCCGTGGCCGGATGGGCGGCCACGATTTCCAGAACGTCCCTCAGACCGTATCTGCCGGTGCGGCCGAAGATCGTTTTCTCGCCGGAGTCGTGCTTGGCCTTCACGAACGTCGGCACCAACCCATCCCGACAGAAGCTGCGTCCGGCGTCGGCCACCGTCGGCCGCTTCGCCGTGCCCGCCGGCGCGTCGAGCGTCCAGCCGCTCAGTGCTCGGGCGACCTCCCTGATGTCTTTTTCGCCGTAGTTTCCAATGCCGACGGTAAAGAGTTCCAGCAGTTCGCGGGCGAAGTTCTCGTTCGGCTTCTTGGCGTTCGAGTCTTCCAGGTTCAGGTACATCATCATCGCCGCGTCGAGCGTGACGGCTTCGAGCAGTTCCCGGAAGTTGCCCAAGGCATGCGTCCGCAGAGCGACGTTCTGCGTGTAGAGGGGCTGAGCGACGAACATCCGCTTGGCTTCGGTGGTGAAGTGGCCGTGCCAGAAGAGCGTCATCACTTCACGCAGCGGAGCAGGCGTGCGGATCATCTCATCGAGCCACCAGCAGCGCAGTTCGTTACGTTCGCGCGTCTGGCGTTCGCCGGCCTTGCGGTGATTCTCCATCCGCTCGGCCGGGGTCGTTTCGGGGTAGACCCGTTCGGTGTTCACCCACGGATCGCGAACCCACGCCGGCTTCGCCGGAGCCGGGGCGGCCCTCGCTTCCTCGATCAGCATCGAGACGATGTTTTCCGGCGTGCGGACAGCGAACTGGGCCGCTTGCTTCGCGGTGCCGCCGAAGGCGACTCGGCTCAATAAGTGGGACGCGGCGGACGCATCCCACACGACGACGGCGTTCACGATTTCATCTCCGGTGAAAGATCGGGCGAACGGGTGCGACGACTATTTCAAGTCGGCGACCAAGGTGGCGTAGTGTCGGACTTCCTCGTACTTCTTGCCGTCGTGCTCGCCGGTCTTGTCTTCGATGAGCTTGAAATAAGCGGCGTAGCGGCCGGTCTTCCCGAAAGCCTGCGTGAACCCGTTCTTGTCGGTCGTCACCTTTTCCTTGACGCCGTCCGGAAGCGTCACGGTCCCTTCGGCGTCGGCCACCGGCTTGCCTTTCGCCAGCAGTTGGAAGCGGGTCTTGCCGGCTTCCGCGACCGGTACGATTTCGAGGGCCGCGTCCGCGCCGATGGTCGCGGTCTTGACGTCGCCGAACGTGGTGATCGCTTTGGGGTGGTAGATCAACAGCGTCGGCTTCTCCGACTTCGGAAGCAGGCCGTACACCGCCGAGCCGTAGACGATCGTGGGCGATTCGGCCAGCTTCGCGGTAAACGAATGATCGCCTTGGACGAATTCGACCGGAGCATCCTTGCCGGCAATGCGGGCGAACATCTTCAGCCCGGCGAGCTTGTCCATCTTCACCTTTTCGTCCGCTTCGAGCGAATCGCTGAAGACGACGACAACGGCTTTGCCGTCCTTCGCGGGAACGAAGTAAACCATGTGGGCTTGGGCCGCGACGGCGAACAGAGACACGGCGGCAACGGAAAGAAGCAGACGGTTCATGGGACGACCTTTCGGTGGATTCGGACGAGAAGAAGTGCCGTTCGAAACGGATCGAGACGGCCGGACTGATCGCAAGCGAGACAACGACAGCCGCGAGGCCGAACAGCTCTCCGCGGATTTCTTGGTCAGTAGTCCCCGAGGACTTCGCCGCCGGCTCGGGTGGCGAGCGCTCGCCACGTGTCGATCGCGACGGAGTCGCGGACGAACCGGACGCTGCCGTCGCCCAGCGCGACGTTCACACCGCCGGTGAAGTTGCTGCGGGCGGACAACCAGCCCTGGCCGTGGCCGGTCGCGTCCGGCAGGGCCGAGTTCGGCGTGCGGAAGGCGACGAAGCCGTTCACGGACGGGGCACCCCACATCCACGAGCCGCCGCGGTTGTTCACCCATGAGGTCGCGGCCAACGCTTCGGCGTCGGTCGGGTGCGGCACCAGGCCACCGGCCGGGTTGACGCCGCGGCCGGGTAGGCCGGCGTAAGATCGCCTCCGCTGATCGGCACTGAGGGCGGTCAAGGCGGTGCCGGTGGTCGTGGCCGTTCCGATGCCGCGGAGCGTCTGCGACCACAGCAGCGTGTTCGACGTACCGTCGGAGATGCTCGTGAGCCTGATCTTCGACCCGTACCAGAACATCCCGTCGGTCGGGAAGCGGGGGTCGTAGGTGTTGCCGAAAGCCGGGCCGACCTGGCCGGAGCCGACGTTGACGACGTAGTTGGTGCCGGCGTGGACGCCGCCGCCGGTGATGTTGGTGTAGCGGTTCTCTTGGCCGTCCGCCGGGCAGACGAACGTCTTGACCGGCGTCGCTGCGGCGCCGGCAACGGCCGGGTTGAGCTGGCCGAAGAAGCCGCCGCCGGGGACGAGGAACGGCTGGCTGTTCGGATCGAACGTCCGGCCGAGGTTCTCCTGCTCGATGTAAGGCAGGATCAGCGCGTGAACCGAGTAGCCGAACGAGTTGGCGTTCGCCCCGCTCACCGCCGGCGCGAGGCCGGGCAGATGGCCGTTCGCGGAATCGTAGTTGTGGCAGGCAAGGGCCAGTTGCTTCAGATTGTTCTGGCTGCTCATGCGGGCGGCGGCCTCGCGCACCTTTTGCACGGCCGGCAGCAGCAGGCCGATGAGAATGGCGATGATCGCAATCACCACCAACAACTCGATCAGCGTGAAGGCACTTCGACGACGATTCATGACGAAACCTCTTGAGGAACTGGCACGGGTGGAAAAGTGCAAAACACGAGAAATAAACGCTGTATCACCAAGTTATACTGACTGATACGCAAGGCCAGGCTGATCGGTTCGAATTCGGCTGAGAAAGTTTGGACGGTTCAGTCGACGCTCGACCGACGGATGCGTTGGTCCACGACGTTGAACAGTCCGGCGAGCAGGAACGTGGCCGTACACGCGAGCACGATGGACGCACCGGACGACGCTTCGAGCAGGTACGACAGCACCAAGCCCGTCGCCGCACACGCGGTGGACAGCAGTGCGGCGATCAGCATCCGACGAGGGAACTTGTTGGTGAGCAGTCCCGCCGCAGCCGCCGGGGTGACGAGTAGAGCGTTCGTAAGAATCACTCCGACGGCCTGGATGCCGGTCACCACGGCCAGCGCGAGCAACCCGAGCAGGATCAGCCGCATCAGCCCGGCCCGCAAACCCATCCCCTCGGCGTGGGTCGGGTCGAACGAGGTCAGTTCCAACTCCTTGTGGAACAGCCAAAGCGTGAGCAGCACGACGGCGGCGACCCCGGCAATCAGGTACAAGTCCTGCGTCGTGACTCCGAGGACGTTCCCGAACAGCATGTGCGACAGGTCGCGGTACGAGCGGGTCCGGCTCATGAGCAGGACGCCGACGGCGAACATGCCGGTGAACACGACCCCGATGGCCGTGTCCTCCTTCACCTGTTGCCGGCGGGACACCCAGGCGATGGCCACTGCGGTGACGACCGCCGCCGCCAGCCCGCCGACGGCCAGATTCCAACCCCACAGGTGGGCGATCACCAGACCGGGAAGCGTGGTGTGGGCCATCGCGTCGCCCACGAAGGCCATCCGCCGCTGGACGACGTACACCCCGAGCACCGCGCAGGTCACCCCGATCAGCACGGCCGCCAAGAGGGCGTGCTGCATGAACGTGTAGCGGAACGGGTCGATCAAGAAGTCCACGACGCCTCCCGGTTCGCCGGGGCACAGCACGGTGCTCCGCAGAAAGCCCCCTCCGGCGGCGGGACAATCTCGCCGGCCTGGAGGTAGACGGCCGAGTCGAATACGTCCGCCAGCCGACCGAGGTCGTGGGTAGCGACGAGCAGCGTTTTGCCCTCGGTTCTGAGTTCGCACATGACCGCGTCGATGATGTCTCGGGTTTCAGAGTCCACCGCATTCAGCGGCTCATCCAGCAAAAGCAAATCCGCCTCTTGAGCAAGGGCTCGGGCCAAAAGTGCCCGCTGCTGTTGGCCGCCGGACAGTCGCCCGATTTGTCGGTCGGCCAGTGGACCCAGGCCGAGGCGTTCGATCACCGCCGCAGCAATCTCCCGGTCGAGCTTGCCTGGCCTTCGAAACCACCCGAGGTGGACATATCGGCCGGTCAGGACGAATCGCGAGACCGGGATCGGGAACGTCCAGTCAATATCACCTCGCTGCGGCAGATAGGCGACCCGGTGGTGGCATGCACCGACCGGGTTGCCGTAAATGCGCACATCCCCGGACGCGACCGGAATCAACCCGGCGACTGTCTTGAGCAGTGTGCTTTTCCCGGCCCCGTTCGAGCCGACGAGAGCGATCCGCGACCCCTTGGGTGCCGAGAGCGATACATTTCGGAGGGCGAGCCGGGACGAGCCTGGGTAACGCGCCGACAGCCGGTCGGTAACGAGCGCCGAGGCAACCGGGTCCGGTGCGGTGTGCCGACCGTGGGAGTAAGGGAACAGCGGATCACTCATGGCTTCAGGGCGTTCACGATGGTAGTGACGTTGTGCCGCATCATCTCCTCGTAGGTGCCGCCGCCGCTGCCGGGCTTACCGAGCGCGTCGGTGAACAGCGGCGGTGCCGGTTTCACAACGGCCTCGGTGGCGAGCCGCTGCATGAGCTTCGGGTTGTACGTGTTCTCGGCGAAGATGGCCGGCACCTTGGCCGCCTTTACCGATTCGACGAGTTTCGCGAACTCCGCCGCCGAGGGGTCGCTTGCCTCCGTCGAAAAGGATGCCAGGGCCGTGCCGGCGATCTTGAAGCCGTAGCGTGCGGCAAAGTACCCGAACGTATCGTGGTTCGTGACCAGCTTGCGGCAATCCGGCGGCAGCGTGCCGACCGTCTTCTCGACCCAGGCGTGAAGGCTCTCGAGCTTGGCCAAGTACACGGTCGCATTCGACCGGTACTTGTCGGCGTGTTTCGGGTCGATTTCGCACAATCGGTCGCGGATGACGCCAACCATGTGGATCGCGTTCTTCACGTCGTGCCAGACATGCGGATCGTCTTCATGCTTGTGGTCGGGGTCTTCTTTCTCCCCCGGCTTGTGGTCACACTCGCCCTCGCGGAGTTCCAGTCCCATGGTGACGATGATCCGCGTTGCCTTTGAGCCGGACGACGAGTGCAGCTTGTCCAGCCACGTCTCGAACCCGACGCCGTTCTCGAAGACGACGGCCGCGTCGGCAACCGCCATCCCGTCCTGGGGCGACGGGTCGAACGTGTGGGCGTCTCCGTCCGGCCCGACCAGCGTCACCACCTCGGCCTCATCGCCGGTGACGTTCGTCACCAAGTCGCCGAGAACGCTGTAGGTCGCCACTACCCGGAGCTTGCCGGAGTTGGTGAAGCGTCCGCCGCCGTCGCTTCCGCCCGGCTTGCCGTTGCAGCCGCAGACTATGGCCACGAGGCTGAGCAGCATCAGGGCTAAAGCGTGTCGTCGCGTTGCGTTCACGGGTTATCTCCGTTGAGGATGGGAGTGGTCAGTCGTCGTGGTCATCACCGACACGGAAAATAATCGCAGTCGGGTTTAACGTCGGCCCGCACGGCGGCTTGTAAGGCCGATCCCGTCGCCTGTACTTTGAAAACAAGTGTCGCGTGCAGGTGCGGTTCATCGGGAAGCTCTGACGGCGGCATCGTGTCGATGTCGACTGAAGAATAACCAAGTTATACTTTTTCATACGATCGACAAGTCTGTTCTGCTCCTTTCTTCAAACCGGCGAGAAACTCGAGCGTCGTGTTGG
>Ga0163144_10019338_pt1 | contig 13703 bp, 8 predicted proteins | sample OliLak19BULKMAT1_FD_123175 | JGI IMG/M metagenome (GOLD analysis project Ga0163144, IMG submission 123175) | Freshwater microbial mat bacterial communities from Lake Vanda, McMurdo Dry Valleys, Antarctica - Oligotrophic Lake LV.19.BULKMAT1 | ecosystem: Environmental > Aquatic > Freshwater > Lake... | reverse complement strand
GAGGCTGCTCAAAACGGCAGCCCAACAAGGCGGCAGGGAGCGGGACCACCGGAGCATACGCGGTGAGGGTATGTGAGGAGGGCGCGCGACTGACAACGCAGTTGGATGTCGTTTTCAGCAGCCGCTACGGTTCGACGGTCACGTCCACAAACGCCGGCACACTATCCGCCCCCTTCTTATCCGTCACCCTCAGCTTAAACCGATAAGTCCGTTTTTCCGACAGGGTCGGTGCGAGGAAGGAAGCTTCGGCGTTTGCCACGTCCAGCAGGGGGATCTTGCTGCCACGTACCTGGCTCCAGGAGTAGTAGAGCGCTTCGCCTTCGGCATCGCGGCTCTTCAATCCGTTCAGCTTCACTTTCGACCCAGCCTTCACGGTCTGGTTTGTTCCTGCGTCGGCTACCGGCGGTTCATTCTGTTCCTCATTCACATTCACTTCGACGTCGAGGGCAGCCCGTTTGCCGCGGTTGGCCACCGTGAGTGTCATCTTGCCGTTGCCCATGATTTGGAGTAGGCCATCTTTGAGGACCTTGATGACCTTGTCATCGGAAGACTCATAACTCGTTCCCGTGGAGGGGGCGCTGATCCGGCGAGTCTCGCCATCGGCAAAGTCACCTACGACAGGCAGCTCGAAAATCTTGCCCAGGGAATCGACGTGACCATATGCGGAGGATTGCCCGGCGCGTCCGAGTTGTAAGGGTTTGTCGGTTTCGAACCCGATTGTGGTGAGCGCAGCACCGGGCTCTACCTGCACAATAATTTCGTCGAAGGTGGATCTGGTGCCTAGCCGTCCGCGTGAAATTTCTGCCACAGCCAGCAATCGCATGGGCCCGACGCTGTCTTTGGGGACCAACAAGGAGCCGCCGAAAGGTGGATCATGGTCGGATGAACCGATCAGCGCCACCGGCGCCACGATCGATCCCGTGGCGGTGGCGTCTTCCTGTTCGACTAACGCCTCGTCCTGTTCGCCATACCAATAGTAACGGACTTGGGCGATGTTGGAATCTTTGCCCAGGTCCACACGAGCGGTGACGGTTGTGCCCGATGTCAGCTTCGCCCCTTCCGCCGGTTCGATGATCGTGAATGCGAGCGCGTGCTGCGCTGCGAGGCCTAGGCACAAGGCTATTGTGAATATGCCCACGTTCCACCGCCCCGTTTCATGTCTCACGTTTCCCGCCTCATCGTTTTAGGTGGAAGGGCACGTCGATCAGGATGACGCGCTCTTTGAATAGCAGTGCGGTTTTGAGGAGCAGCGCTCGTTGGTTGTGCAGGATGCCCTGCCACCAATGGGCGGGAAGAATCTCCGGGATGACGACGGTCACCCAGATGTCGGGCTCCTTTTCCAGAATTTTCTCGATGTAGTCGAGCAAGGATTTTAGGACGGAGCGGTAGGGAGAGGGGAGGGCGATCAAATTGATACCACAGCCCCACTGCGCCCACTGGATTTGTATGCGCGCCGTGGCCTGTGGGTCCACATCGACCATCACCGCATGAATCTCTCCGGGACGGCTGCGTGCGTAATCGACGGCTCGAATGACTGCTTGATTGACGCCGTTGATGGGAATGACGACGACATTGCGTCTCGGAAGCGGAGGCCGATGGTCGCGCGTGAGCGCGATCTGTTCAGTGACGGCTTTGTAGTGCGAGCGGATCGAACGGAACATCGAGACCAATATGAGAATGAGGAGAAAGACGATCCAGGCGCCGTGCGTAAATTTGGTGGTGGTAATAATGATGAGGGTAATGCCGGTCGTGACAGCGCCTACGCCGTTCACAATCAGTTTCGTGTGCCAATGAGGCCCTTTTTTGGTCAGCCACTGGCGTACCATGCCGGATTGAGACAACGTGAAGGAGATGAACACGCCGATGGCGTAGAGCGGGATCAAGGCGTGCGTGTCGCCGTGAAAGAGGATCAGAAGAAAACAGGCGATGAGCCCTAAAACGATGATTCCGTTCGAGAATACCAAGCGGTCGCCGAACGTCGCCATCTGGCGGGGCATATAGCGGTCGCGCGCCAGGATCGAAGCGAGCTGGGGGAAGGCCGCAAAGGCGCTATTGGCGGCAAGGACTAACAGGAGCATCGTCCCGATCTGGATCGCGTAGTACAGACTCCCGGTCCCAAAGGTGAGCCGTGCTAATTGAGAAATGACCGTCTCATCCGTTTTGGGCTGGATTCCAGTGTGGTAGGCCAGAAAGGTGATACCCATAAATAACGCCGCCAGAATCAGCGACATCCAAATCATGGTGGCCGAGGCATTCCGGGACTCTGGCCGGCGAAAGGCTTTCACGCTATTCGAAACCACCTCCATTCCGGTCACGGCCATACAGCCTGCGGCAAAGGTTCGAAGGATCAGGAACAGTGTCAGGTCTTCGACCGCCGTCTGGTGGTCCGGTGACACCGAGGCGCTTTGTCCGAAGAAGGCCTGGATGCTTCCGATCACCAACATCACTCCGATGATGCCGATGCCAAAGTAGGTGGGAAAAGCGAAGAATGTCCCCGACTCCCGCACACCGCGCAGGTTTATGACGACAATGAAGATGATGGCGGCGAGCCCGAGGGCGACGCGATGCTCGAACAAACTCGGTACGGCTGAGGTCAGGGCCGCGATGCCTGCCGCCACGCTGACGGCCACTGTGAGGACATAGTCGATCATCAGCGCCGCTGCGCCGATCAGCGCCGGCTGTTCCCCAAAGTTATTGCGCGCGACAACATAGGCCCCACCGCCCTCCGGGTATTCGTAGATGATTTGGCGGTAGGAAATGGTCAGGATGACGATGAGAAACAGAATCGCAAAGCTGACGGGAATGGACCAAGCGATGGCGGCGGTTCCCGCAAGGATGAGCACGAGCAAGATTTCTTCCGTGGCATAGGCCACGGAAGAAATCGCGTTCGAAGAAAAGATCGCGAGAGCGATGGTTTTGGACAGCCGTTGGTGTGCTGCCTGAGTGCTTTTGAGCGGATCACCGACTAGCCAGCGTTTCAGAACCATGGCGATCATTATCGCATATGGTGAAGATGGGTGCATCGAACAAGAAACTCTCAGACCTCAGAGGTTGGATGCTGCATGCGTCTAAGCGGTGTGGGACTTAGCGCGAGCGGACAGGCGAGCTGTATCAGCAAGAGCAAGGGGCTATGCGAGGGGTTGACAGCATTATGTGAAGTTCAGTATCTTCCGCCTACTTATTGAAGCTGCCCCCCGCTCAAATCATCGGGGAGGTTCGGTATAATCGCAAATCAATTCTAAGCCTGATATTTTCGTATTGATTTAGATAGGCTATTGGTTTTTCCCCTACCATTTAAGGAGGCCGGTCCATGTCCATACATAAGCTACGGGGTCGCGTGCTTACCCGCATGCTCGGCGCGATAGCGGCGATAGCCCTCATCGGGGTACCGCTCGTATCGGCTGAGAATCCCTTACCGGAGGAGCAGACGTCGTCGCAGCATGTCGCGATGAACCATCAGCTGCCTGGTTGGGCGGAGAAACTCAAAGGTCAGACGATCGTCGAGGACGCGATGGAGGGCAAACCCGAGCGTTCTGCGATGGTTGAACAGCAGCATCAGCGGATCATGGAGCATATGGCCCAGGATCCGCAGCTGCAGGGTGTCAACACCGGGATGTACAACACCTCCTCCATGATGCACCAGTATGGAGCAGGCGGTCAGGACCTGCTCCTTGTGTCCGATCCGCGAGTGGAACCGGTGGCGATGACCGGCGGCGGGAAATGTCCGGCCACGGCTCCGGTGAAGCAGTACAATATCTCCACGATCAACGTCGAGATCACCCTCAACCAGTGGCTCGATTTCTATCCCGGATACATGTACGTGCTGGATGAGGATGTGGATAAGGTGCGCGCCGAAGAAGCCAAGAACATGGAAGCGCGTGATAAGGAAGGGTTCGATCCAGGCGCTGTGATTCCAGGCGTGCAGGCCCAATGGATTCAGCCCCTCGTCTTCCGGGGAAACCAGGGCGACTGTATCAAGATCAAGCTCTCAAACAAGCTGGAAGAAGGCGGCGGACCGGTCAGCCTGCATATTCACGGGTCGAGCATGGTGGTGAGTGCCACCGGCGCTGCAGCGACGACGACCAACCCCGACTCTGTCGTTGAAGAGAAGAAAACCGGCGAGTTCGAGTGGTATCTCCACCCGACCATTCAGGAAGGTGTCCGTCAATTCCATACCTATGCTCAAGATCGTGAGTTGACGGTGATGGGGTTGTTTGGCGCGTTTGTCGTCGAGCCGCGTGGATCGAGCTATCTCGAGCCGCTTGGCGCAGGCGATCCCACGCCGGCCTCCAGCGGTTGGCAGACAATCATTAAAAACGGGACCGGTCCGGACTTCCGCGAGTTTGTACTGATCTATCATGAGGTCGGCGATGAGGCCTTCCGCCCGCTCAATAAGAAGGGCGACTTCCTGCCGCAGCGCGATCCGTTAACCGATACCTATCGTCCAGGCGGCCGCGCAATCAACTATCGCAGCGAGCCGTTCGGCATCAACAACATGCACTTGCAGCATGAATACTTTGGGTTCGAAGACGAGTCGATGGGCTACAGTTCCTATACGTTCGGCGATCCTTCCCCGACGATTCCCCGTTCCTACATGGGTGACCCTGCCAAGTTCCGTTTGGTGCATGGTGGGTCGGAAGTCTTCCACTCGCACCATCCGCATGGTGGAACGATTCGGTGGCCACGCAGCCCCCGGGCGATCGATGACATGAACCTCTGGGCCACCGCAGTAAACGGGCCGGTGAAGTACCCCGTGATTCGAACCAAGACGGACCGGGTCGACGTCGAAGTCATCGGTCCTTCTGAAGCGCTTGATCTTGAGACTGAGTGCGGTTCCGGTCTCTGCCAGCAGTTGGCGGGTGACTTCCTCTTCCATTGCCACGTTGCGCACCATTATGTGTCTGGCATGTGGGGCTATTGGCGCGTGTATAACACCATCCAGCAGGGAGATTTGCGGAACGACGTGATGCCGGATCTGCGCGAACTGCCGGACCGTAAGGGCCGGATCAGGGTTCCGATCTCGTCGGACAAGATGGTCGGTCAGACAGTCGATTGGTTCGGTAAAGCATTTACTATCACCGACAAGGGCAAGAGCAACTGGACGACGAACCCGGCTATCATCACGGTGAAGGATTGGGTCACGATGCAGCTGCCGACAATGGGCAAACCTGGCCACAAAGATGATGAGAAGGGTCAGCTTGTGTCCTACGATGCCACCGTGTTGGATTGGGCCTGGGAAGGTAATCGTGCGATGAGCGAGAAGGAAAGCACGACGGACAATCCCAAATACAAGTCTTCTCATCCCGGTAAGCGCCATCCGATCATGTTTGAGCCGTTGACAGGCAAGGTGGCCTGGCCTCACCTGACGCCGCACTTCGGCAAGCGGGTGATGTTCTCCCCGAACCACGTGGGCGCGCCCTGGCTGGAGATGATCCGCCGGGATGCGAATGGGGATGAGAGCAATGACAATTCCAAGCCGGGAGAGAATGGCATCTGGAGTCTCTGTCCGGAGAACGCCGGACGGAAGGAATTCAATGTCCACTTCATCAAGGTGCCGATCAAGATCGCCAAGGCTCAGGGTAAAGAGCCGCCGGTGATCGATCCGAACGGGTTGATCTATGTGCTCCATGAAGAAGAGGCAGCCATCCGTGCGAACGACGATCTGAAATATCCCTTGGTCGTCCGCGGTAACATCTATGATTGTGTGGACTGGACGCTGACCAGCGAATGGGACGACGACGACTATACGAACTTCCAGTCGTCGAAGATCAATACCCACTGGCATTTCCTCCAGTTCGATAACCAAGCGTCGGACGGCGTGATCACCGGTTTCTCCTACGAACAGTCGGTCCGCCCGTTCACGATGCTGGAAAAGAAGAACAAAAATGGATTGCCTCTTCCGATGAATACGGTGTTGACCTCGCAGGTGAAAAAGGGGGCAGCCTCGATTACCGTCAAGAATGCGGGCCAGTACCATGTCGGCACGTTGATACTCGTCGGCGCCGATAACGTGAAGGGCAACGAAATTTCCCGCATCAAGGGGATCAACGGAAAGACGATCACCTTGACCAAGGGATTGAAGCACGATCACCCGGTGAACGATATCGTGACGGTGGAGTTCGTTCGGCAGCGGTTCTGGGTCGATGCGGATGTGGGCACCGTGTTCTGGCACGACCACGCATTCGGTGCGACCACTTGGCCGCACGGTGGCTTCGGGACCTTTATTGCTGAACCGGTAGGATCGACGTATCACGATCCAAAAACCGGGAAGGCGATCCGGAGCGGTCCGGTCGCGGACATCCGCACGGTTGAGCCGGTCGGCTATGGGGTGAACAATAGCTTCCGTGAATTGATGGTACAGGTGCACGATACAGTGCCGCACACCGTCAACATTGTGACGGCGGGTAATCCGCCGGGGCAGCCGATTGAAGTGGCGCTTGAGGCAGGGAAGACTGTGTCGTTCATGATGCCAGAGAAGCTCTATATGACGCCGATGCCCTTCCTGAATGGGGGGACCCATACCACCGGGAGTGGGTTGAATTTCAGGGCTGGTCCGATCGCCCAGCGATTGGCCACGAATCCCGATGTATCCCAGGCGTTCAACAGCCAGATCCATGGTGATCCCTATACTCCGTTGCTGCGGGCCTATACGGGAGACACGATGGTGTTCCGTCTCCTGCACACGTTGATGAACGAGACGATGACCTGGACCCTCTCCGGCCACACCTTCCTGAGTGAACGGTACGCCGGTGATGCAAACCGGAAGAACTCGATGCACGTCGGGATTGCGGAGCGCTACGACCTCGTTGTGCCACAAGCCGGAGGACCGCGGTTGCAATCAGGCGATTACATCCACTTCAACGGCCGGTCCTCGAAGTTCTCCGAAGGGGCGTGGGGCCTCATTCGTGTCTATGATAAGGAGCAGGCCGATTTGAAGAAGTTGCCGGCCGGCTTCTCGATCAAGGGCGATATCCCCAAAGCGCTGCCGGTCTGTCCGGCTGACGCCCCGGTGAAGAACTTCAACGTCGTGGCTTTGGATTATCCAGCCATGACGTTCAACGCCAAGGCACCGGAGTCCATCGAGGTGGACTTTGAGCGGACGATCCAAATCAGCAACCCCGAGGCCAAGATCTATGCCTTGGAGGAAGATACGGCGAAGGTGGCGAGCGGGGCACACCCCATGCCGCTCACGCTTCGTGTGAATGTCGGCGATTGCGTCAAGGTCAATCTGAAGAACAAGATGAAGGAGAGTAAGGCTTCCTTCTCCGCGATCGGATTGGCCTTCGATCCGAAGGATTCGATGGGAGCCAACGTCGGTAACAACCCAGGCGATCAGACGATCGCGCCTGGCGCTGAGCGGACCTATACGTACTATGCGGATCCGTTCAATGGTGAAACCACGTCGCTGGTGTGGGATTGGGGCAATGTGATGACGAATCCACGCAATGGCTTGTTTGGAGCCGTCGTGGTCGGTCCGAAGGGATCCAAGTATCGGGACCCGAAGACCGGCGCCGATCTTACCCACAAAAACGCGTGGGCTGCCGATGTGATCATTGATCGCTCGGTGCCCGGCAACGAGATGCGAGCCAATTATCGCGACGTGGCGTTGTTCTTCCAAGACGAGGACAACATCATCGGCACGAGCTTTATGCCCTATGTGCAAAACGTGGCGGGTCTGACCGGCGTCAACTATCGGTCGGAGCCGTATAGGTATCGTGAAGAACAGGGGTGTTCGCTGGGCAAAATGTTTCAGCCTTGCAACGCGGGCAAACCAGAGGACCCAGCCACACCGCTCATCGAGGCGCACACAGGTGATCCGGTGCGTATCCATGTGATCGGGGCGAGCAATGAGCAGAACGGAATGTTCAGCGTCGAAAAGCACGAGTGGCCGATCGAGCCCTTCATGCGCGGCGCGGATCTGATCAGCGTAGTCGAGTTCGCTGGGTCGGAGACCCTCGATGCGTTCCTGCCTTCGGCTGGCGGACCATACCGTCTTCCTGGCGACTATGTGTATAGCAACCAGCGGTTGCCATACTCCCAGTCCGGGCAGTGGGGCTATGTGCGTGTGTTGCCGGCAGGTGATACACGCTTGCTGCCTCTCACCGGCGCCGGTGTGGGCATGAAGAGCGCATCGGTTGAGCAACCGGTGCAGGTCATCCCGGTCGCAGCGAAATAAGATTGATCGTCCTGCCGAGCACAGGACGCGGCGAATCAGGAGAAGGGGGAGGCCGATGGTCTTCCCCTTTTTCTTTAGTGCATCATTTTGGTACGATGCCGCCTGTGATGATTCTGACAATGTCATGCTGAATTTCGGAGGGCTCATGAGAATACTGCCTGTCATCTGTTGTGCGGGGTTGCTGATGGGGGCCACGGTTGTCTGGGCCTATGATGAAATTCTAGTGACCGAGGGAGGGACAGTCGCCGGGAAGGTGACGTTGGTTGGAGCAAAGCCCACGCCTAAGGCGTTCAACCTCGTCACGTTTCCAGACCCCGTCTATTGTGGAAGAATTTCAACGGGTACGGGCTGGCGCATATTGGATGAGTTTTCCCGTGCCAAGGATGGAGGATTGCAAGGTGCCGTGGTCTTGCTAACGGATGTGACGAAAGGAAAGCCGTTTAAGTTCGAACCACCGACCATTGAAGCGAGGGACTGCCGGTTTCTTCCGTTTGTCAATGTGGTCAAGGATCGCTCGGAGGTGAATGTCGTGAACCTGGATCCCGTGCTTCACGACATCCAGGCCTACGAAACCTCACATCTCGGTCCCCGAGTACTGTTCAATACACCGTTGCCCATGAACCCGCACCACAAGCGAAATGTCGGGTCCGATAGTCACGAACACCTGGCGGGCCAGCCGATGAAGGAGATCATTCGTATGACGAAAGACCGCCGGATTTTTGTCATGCAATGCGGCTTCCATGCCTATATGGAAAGCTGGGGGATGGCCGTCGATAACCCATATTTTGCCATCACGCAGGCCGACGGAACCTTTTCACTTCATGACGTGCCTCCCGGGGACTACACCTTGGTGGCGTGGCATCCTGGGGTGGGTACGATGACGGAAAAGAAAGTGACGGTTCCAGCTCAGCAGATGGTCGAAGCCGATTTTGTGTTCGAGTTTCCCAAGGGGCGTCGTAGCGCTCAAGTGATCGAGGAAAACCCTCACTTTGGGCTGGGATCGCTGGGAAAACCCCTCGATATCAGACCGACTCTGGAACTGCAGAAGCCGTGAGGCGTCAAACGTGAAAGATAAAACCATAAAAACATGGATCAGCGGCTTCATGGTGGCCGCAGGCATGCTGGGAGCCATAACGGTCGGTGCGGAGTCGTCGTTCGCGTACGACGTCATTGAGGTGGAGCGCGGAGGGACAGTTGAGGGGACGATTAGGTTGGATGGCAAAGTGCCGGAACCCAAAGGATTCAACCTCATCACGTTTCCCGATCCAGCCTATTGTGGACGTATTTCCAATGGGCGAGGTTGGCGACTCCTTCGTGATTTCGTGGTGAATCAGCATGGTGGGTTGAAGGATGCTCTTGTCCTGCTGGAAGGCGTTGATGCGGGCAAACCATTCGAACTATCTGTTCCCCTCATTGAAGCGAGGGATTGCCAGTTCGCCCCCTTTATGACCGTCGTTCGGAACGGTCATGCGGTGGAAGTCATCAACATGGATCCGGTCATGCACGATATCCAAGGTTACGAGACCTCGATCGAAGCCGGCGCGCGTGTGTTATTCAATACGCCCTTGGTGATGAACCATCAGCACCACCGCGGCGACCTCCATGCGATACACAATCATGCACCGGGTAAGTCATTGGTAGGGCCACTCTACTTGAACAAAGGACGGCGAACGTTCTATATGCAATGCGGCTTTCACGCCTACATGGAAAGTTGGGCGATGGCCGTCAACAACCCGTACTACGCGCTCACCAATGAGGACGGCGCATTCTCTATCGAAAACGTTCCGCCCGGCACCTATCAGTTGGTGGTCTGGCACCCCCAGACCGGCCCTGGCCTCGCCAAGATGATCACGATTCAGCCGGAAGGTACGCTGCTCGAACATCTCTCTCTCCCTGCTCCAAAAGGGAACCGTTCTGCCTTCAAGGTGATGGATAATCCCCGCTTTGGTCCAGACACGCTGGGATATTCAGTCGATATCCAGCCATTCGTCGAGCATCAGCACTGAACGGCCATGTCATTTTTTGCCGGTGAGACGGTCTCCAGATGGGGGCTCTGCCTCGGGCTCTTTTTGTGGGAGGGGGAGGAAGGTCTGCCGTGCTATGCGGCGGCTGATGAGGGAGCCATTCCGACAGTTGAGTTCTCCGGTTCGCTCGTGAAGACCGTCAAGGGGCGACAATACCATGCGCAGGTGTTTGCAAAGGGAGATCGTTTGCGGCTGGAGTACAAGTATGCCGTTCGGACCGAACGCGGGTATGCGGCAATCAAAATCATCCGGCTGGATAAATCCGAGACCTGGTATCTGCTGGCGCAACAGAAAGAACTCTTGGTAACAGGGCTGGATCCCGATGATCTGCTCCCGATTCGCCCCCCTTTACCGGGAGAGCGAGAGCGAAATCTGATCGGAGACGCGACGACGGCTGGCCGTACCACCCAACTCTTCGAAGTTCAGACGGACCACCATGGTCGAGTCGAGCGATTTTACGAATGGGTAGATCTGGACACAGGAGTGGTCTTGAAACTCGTCAGCCGGGACCGCGAATGGGCGTTTGAGTATGAACGGTTCAGATTGTCGCCTCAGCCGGCCTATTATTTTGAAGAACCACCAGGATACAAAAAACGCTTGTCGGTGCCTGTGCCGCAAGGACGAGGGTAAAAAAAACAATGAGGGAAATGGTCATGTGCAGGCGATCGTACCGTTGGAATCTGCTGGCCGCAGTCGCGGTGATCTGGTTCTCTGTGTGGAGTGCCGCGGATCAGTTGCTGCTGGCTGCAGGGACCGGATCTGTCCCGAAAGAAACGCAAACCGCGTTCGACAAACAACAGTACGAACAGGTGCTTGAGCAATTGGCCAAGCTGGAGAAGGAACAGGGTGCCGCTCCAGATGTTCGCCGTCTGAAGATCCGGTCTTTCCTCAAGCTTGGTCATCCCAAGGATGCACTCGACGAGTATGACAAATTGGAACTCGCGCTCAAGCAAGATGAGGTGCCCCTCCTTCGAGAAGTCGCCTTGGGGTTTATCGTGGTCATGCTGAAGGACATGCGTGAGCAAATGCGCGGGGTCGCCTACACGGCGCTCAAAGAGGTGGACTCGGACGACATTGTTCCCTACTTTGAGGATGGCCTGAGCGATGGGTCTGGACCAGTCCGGGTCCTTGCTGTCGAAGGGCTCGGCCGATCCGAGGCGGGGCGGAAATCAGCGAAATTACGCGCGGCGATCGAAGATCAAGCAGGATTGGTGAAGGCGCGCGTGGTGAAAGCGCTTGGCCGAACGGGAGATCCAGGAGTCATGTCGTTAGTCGAATCAGCCGCCAAGGACGAGCTTACCACGGTTCGTATTGCGGCCTATGGCGCACTGATCAGGCTTGGCAAGAAAGAGGCGTGGGCCGAATTGCAGCGGGCTGCAACGTCACCGAACCCGGAAGATCGGGCCGATGCGATTCGTACGATAGTGGAATTGAAAGACCCGCGCGGTGTCTCTGTCATGATGGAATCCTTGACATACAAGCAGCCCTCCGTTCGTGGGACTGCGGCCAGGGGCCTCGGGCATCTCGGGCACAAAGAAGCGCGAGGACAGATTGAGCAGTTACTGAAAGATCCTGTGCCTGCCGTCCGTGAATCTGCAGCTACGGGTCTGGCACAACTGGGAGGGGCGGAATCGGTGCCGGCGCTCACTCGGGCGCTCAGCGACGGTAGCGTGAATGTGCGCGCCTCAGCGATCGCTGCGTTGCTCCAGCTCGGCCAGCCCTATGCGACGGTGGCCGCTACTGCACAATCGCTGGTTCAACAGAACGATATGGCCATGCGTGCTTCCGTGGCCTATGCCCTTGGGAAGGCAACCAAAGCCAACGCTCCCGGTGCAATCTCCCTGTTGACCGTCTTGACGGCTGATCCGCTTCCCGGTCCGAAGATTGTGGCGCTTCGATCCCTCGGGCATGTGGGGGACCGTGAGCTGGTTCCTCTCATGAAGGAAGCCCTTCACGACACGAATGAGGCCGTGCGGGCTACCGCGGCGGGGGCGCTGCTTCACCTGCTTCAACAGAAGAAATAGACCTGTCTTTGTAGGGGCATTCGACAATTGAAGAGAGGCGTACAGGACTCCCGCACTCTCGACTGACGAATCGAACATGGCGGAACTTCTATCTCTGGATGTGGTTCGCCATCACTAGCAGGCTGCGGAAAAACTCAGTTTACGCTCAAATCCCGCTGTGTTATTACGCGTGGCGTTGACACATGAACAATTCGCAGGACGCTCAAAAGGGCCGTCCAGCAAGGCCGCAGCGAGCGAAGAGGCGAGCCGTACGCTTCGGTACGTTGAGCCTCTGAGCGATGCGAGAACGCCGCTGGCGGACTTTTTCAGCATCCTGCTAGAAGAAAGCAGAGATGGGGCTATGATAGGATTTTCGGCCATGCGCCAGATTGGTCTCGTGTTCTTGATTGGGTGCGCTCTACTGCTCGTTGGATTGCAGGCCTGGGCGTTGGAGTTTACTGCTGACCAAGTGACGAAGATCGATGGCCGAACGCACAAAGCCAACATTTATTATCGTGATCAGATGTGGCGCATCGAGCACCATTCGACTGGTCCGGTCAACGTGAGTATCGTGCGCAAGGACAAGCAGGTTGTCTGGTTACTGCTCTCGCGGATGAAACACTTCAAAACGATGCCCTATGGTCCGGAGCAGGATCTCAGGGTGAGTGAAAAGCTGGATGGAGAAGTGTCGCGGCAGGAGATCGGTGCTGAAGCCCGTGAAGGCCATCCGACGATCCTCTACGAAGTCACGACGAAGCAAGGGGAGCAGGTCGAGGTGTATTATCAGTGGGTCGCCACGGATATTCACTTTCCAATGAAGTTGGCGAGGAAGGATGGGAGCTGGATCGTGGAGTACCAGCATGTGAAGCTGCGGTCAGTCTCAGACTCCCTCTTCAACCTGCCGGTTAACTTTCAGCCGTTGGAAGATTTCAAGAAACAAGAAGTGCCGGAGTCTTTCGGGCCCGGCATGTAACTTAACAAGGAGGCCGAGTCGTGAGAGTCCTCGGAATCATCGCGGGCGTTTTCGTAACAGGCGTGATGGCGATGGGCGGAGTGGTTTATGCATTGGACGTCGCCGATGTCATTCGAGAATGGACCCCTGAAGGAAAGAAACTTGCCGCCGAGCGGGCAAAGCTGCCGGCTCACGACGAGATGGTCCTGATTCCGGCCGGCCCGTTCATTATGGGGAGCGACAGAAAGATCGACCGCAACGCCTACCCGGCGGAGTTCCCCCAACGGAAGGTCTATCTGGACGCCTACGAGATCGACAAGTTCGAGGTGACCACCGTGCAGTTCCTGAAGTTCGTCCTCGCCAAGGATCTTCCGCCGCTCATCGATTGGCAGTATGACGGTGGTAACTTCCAGGAGACGATGGCTAATCATCCTGTGATGCATTTGTCCTGGGCCGATGCCGAGGCCTATTCCAGGTGGGCGGGTAAACGGCTTCCGACCGAAGCCGAGTGGGAGAAGGCGGCACGTGGAGAGGATGGGCGGATTTAT
>Ga0163144_10019337_pt1 | contig 13704 bp, 11 predicted proteins | sample OliLak19BULKMAT1_FD_123175 | JGI IMG/M metagenome (GOLD analysis project Ga0163144, IMG submission 123175) | Freshwater microbial mat bacterial communities from Lake Vanda, McMurdo Dry Valleys, Antarctica - Oligotrophic Lake LV.19.BULKMAT1 | ecosystem: Environmental > Aquatic > Freshwater >... | reverse complement strand
TTTTAGCTCGTTGATGATCTTGATCCAACGTAGTTATAAAATTCGACCAGTAAAAATTCGACAAATAGTCATAGAACTCAAAAAAGTTAGATTTACGATAAAAAAAGTATCTAAAGGACTTAACCGTTCGTTTCAAAAACGCTGTTTTCCTACGAAGCCACCCAAGTAAAAATACTCTGTGACCTGTGTGCAAAGCTCTAAAAAATAATCGCGTGTAGAATAATTTCGCAAAAAAAGAATCATCATTACCAGGCGCTGCATAAAAAGCATGACCGATAGGGTTAGTGTCACTATCAAAAATACCCAGAGATGGTAAGTTTAATATATCGGCCTCGCGAAGTATATGATGATCATAGCTAGTAAAGGCCAGAGCAAAGGAAGGGATTTGACAGCTGTGGCGAAAATCAGCAAAATTTCTCCGCGTAAAAATAAAATTTGTAAGAATTCCAGGCAGCTTACGCTTCGCTATGCTGTAACGTAAGCTAAATTGCTTAACGTAGTCGGGCAACGTCGACACAACAAATTTGTCCAAATTGCTGAATACAACCTTGCCACGTTTGGAAACAACCGAAGTAATAACATTCGCAGCCGATTTAAAAGAAAAAATGGTCTTCAATAGATTTATAACATAGAACCCATTGCGCTCCCCAAGCAACCCCTCCATTCCACGGGAATCAACGCTGTTAACGCGGTGTCCCAAATGAGTGTGAGCACCAATTAGTTGACGAAATGTAAAAGCAAGGGCACTAAGATCGTCTCGAAACAGCCTACTAGCAAGCGGAGACTCCTGATAAGCAATCATATGGGGTTGCTGAACAGGTGGAACGGCCCGAAAAACTTCCTCCTTAATTCTACGCGCCGAAGCAGTTATTAACGAAGCGGCTAAAATCGGCGCTGTATGGGAAAAAGATCTGCTGCTCGAGTATACGCCGAATGGTATTATTACAGTAACTTTTCTAGCAAAATGCGACATAAACAAAACTTCGCCTTTAGAACATAAACCATAAATTTTTTCTATTTTAAACTGGCATAAAAATTTGGACATTTTCCTCATCATTTATATACACAAAATTAATTTAAACAGAAAAATATTGCCCAAATCTGCAACAATCCGTCCTAACGGAGAGAGTGGGATTCGAACCCACGGCGAATTTCTTCGCTTTGGATTAGCAAACCAACGCCTTAAACCACTCAGCCATCTCTCCGCTAATATTTTATTTAAAATATTATTTTTTGAAAATAATAATGGCACTCTGCTAATTTTTTTTAGAATGAAAACGACGGGCGAAAGCCACCACGCGAGATAAAAAAAGGTGGGAGCGAAGAAAAAATCGCATTCTGAAGGAGGGGCCGAAGGCAGACAGGGAATAAACGGGCTTGGTAATATTTTTTAGGCCCACAGCGCGCACTGAGTATATGTGAAAATTGGGAGATCTTCTATAGATCAATGGCAAAAACCCATCTTCCTTCCCCATTGAAGAAGCCCCAAAGTCCGCAATTTTATTGTTTTTTTCCGCATCATTGGAGAGTATATTATATTGGACCTCGGTTTTGCGCGTAAACTTAAGGTAGGCATCCTTGGCCGCCCTTTTCAGGACGCGTAGAAAAGTGAGCGAGGTACGCCCTTCCCGCAGTTTTTTAACATTTAGGCTACTGACTTTAACCCCAAATTTATCCGATTTTTCAAAAAAATTATTATATTTAAATATAAAAAGTATAGAGCCGCTTTTTATTTTATAGTAACGAAAAAGAGACGCTACCTTAAAAAAGTTAATTCTATTAGCCAATGAACTAAGCGAAGAAGTAAGAAACATTTTGCTACTGTTCTAGCCTTTTTTAAAAATTAGTCTTTTCGCGCTGTTTTTTTTAATGCGGCGAACAAGCCCTTTAACCAATTGTGTTCTAAGCTTATGGCCAACAAAAGGAAATTGCTCAGTATCGTAGGAAGCGGCAGTAACCATTATAATTTTTTGAAACTGCTGAAACCACTGTTTCTCCTGCAATTTAGCCCTTAAATTAGTATCCATGGAATGAAAATAATTTATACCTTTAGTAAAATGTAATTTCGCTAGCTTACTAAATTTCAATAATACCAAAGTATAAGACTTACCACACGGGCTAACACAATTTTCCACCACTTTACCGAAGTAACCAGTATAACGATGGCCGTGCCTAAGATAAACGTAGTATTTGTGACCTACGTTAACAATTTTAAAATAAGGTTGTTTCGATTTTAATCCGAGTTCCAACGAGCGCATTCTATCCCTACCTACTTATGCAAGCTTACTTATAATATAAAGTAAGAAAACTTAAGCGAAATCAACACCAAGTAATCAAAGTGCGCGAAAAAAAATAGGTTCAACATGGTTAGCAAAACTATTCCATGAATCAAGGCTAAATCAACCGGTCGCGCTAACAAAGCCTTTGAGCTTGAAGGCAATAAAAATTCATAAAATAATCCTCTAACAGATGGAATAAAAAAAATAATGGCCACTAAGCGAACATAGTAAAAAGTACTAAGAATGGTTAAAAAAGCAACAAGCAGAGTTAATAAGTAATACTGCCCGTCAACAAGCGACAAATAGACATATAGTTTACTATAGAATCCAATTAGTGGTGGAATACCGGCCAAGGAAAAAAGGTTTAATGACAAGCAAAGTCCCAATATAGGAGAATTTATCTCGGAGAGGTTGGATATAGAGAAAACCGCTTCCTCAGTTCTACACTTAATAGCAATTACCAGCAGAAAAAAATTTATGGTTAAAAGAACATAAATCAAAAGGTAAACGCAGGCGGCTTGCAAAGCGTAAGCAGTCGATAAACCAAGTGCCAAAACTATAAAACCCGAATTGGCTATAGAGCTATAGGCAAAAAGTCTTTTTATGTTTTGCTGGCCTAGTCCCAGAAACGAGCCAAGGGCCACTGAACAAAAACCTAATGAAATGAATAAAAATCCGAAAGGTTTCGTAAGGTAATTAAAAATAAAAAAGTCGAAGTGATTGAATACATTAACTCTTTCAATAAAGTAACCACCCAGGCCGTTTACATAAAGGCGAATAATGATAAAAATAAACGAAATTTTCGGAACTAAGCTGAAAAAAGCGGTAACTGGCAACGGGGCGCCCTGGTAGGCGTCAGGTAGCCAAAAATGAAATGGTGCCAATCCAAGTTTAAGGGCTAGGGCGATAAAAATGAGGAAAAGCCCAAGTACAAGGGAGGTGTCAGTGTAGTTAGCCTCGACTGCACTTGTAAGAAAAATTCCCAACTGATAAAAGTTAGTAAGACCCGCCGCTCCGTATACGAAGCTAATGCCTAGCAAAAGAACAATTGAAGCGAAAGCACCCACGATAAAATATTTAATGGAAGCCTCAGTAGATAGCTCAGAGTCTGTCTTAAAGGCCGCCAGAACGTAGAATGCTAAGGCTTGAAGTTCAATAGCCACATACAAAGACAGAAAGTCGTAGGCAGAAGCTACTAGGAGAGAACCAGAACAAGCCAATAGTAAAATAATTAAAAATTCATAGCCAAAAGATTGGTGCGACCCCGCTAACATATAAGTACGAGACATGGCCAAAATATAAAAAAGTGCAATAAGAATTAACAACTTCAAAACAAAAACAGGCCAATCGAAAATAAACTGGTCTACAAAAAAATAACGAGTAGAGCTAGCCAGGCAGCAAAAATTCCAAAACAGCCCATAAATCAAAAATATTGAAACGGTAACCCAACGAGCCCAAGTAATTAGCCTAGCTAGAAGTAGAGCGCGGTCCGTGAAGGAAGTTTTACTACCATTCCAAACGAAAACTGCGTAGAAAACTATGAAAAGAGAAAAATTAAGTAAGACCAGCTCCGGCAGAAATGCAAATAGGGTTAGCACGAAAGTTTTTAAACTATCAAGTTGGGTCGTATTAATAGTAAATACCATATCGGATTCCGCCTACTTTAAAAATAATAAAATATCTGTGATGGAACCATGTAGATATTGGGTAATAAAAGCTGGGCATAGGCCAATAGCTCCAACAAAAAACATCAAAAAGAGAGAGGCCAGAAGTTCAACGGTGTTGAGATCGGAAACAGCGTTTAAGTGTACGTTAACGGGGCCAGAACAAACACGGTTATACAACCAAAAAAAATTTATAGTTAAAATTATGCTACTAGAAAACAAAGCCAATATCAACACCTTGTTCGTAGCGGTCGTAAGCCCAAATAGAACCAGTATCTCCGACATAAAGCCACTAAGGGGGGGTATACCTACGTTGGCAACCACAAAAAAAAAGAAAATCGAAGAAAAAAGTGGCATAACGGAGCTAAGACCTCCGTAGTATGCTACCAGTCTGCTTTTGTATCGTTCGTACAAAACACCAACGGCAAAAAAGAGCCCAGCCGAGATCAAACCATGACTAAACATTGAATAAATAGCACCCTCGATGCCAAGGAGATCATTGCAGAATAAGCCAGCCAATCCAAAATTCATATGCGTAATTGAGGAGTACGCAATAATTTTTTTTAAATCCAGTTGGGTTAGGCCTATAACAGCAGAATACAAAACCGATATCACACAGACTAAGAAAACAAAATTCTTAAGGTCTAATGATGCTTGTGGAAACACGGGAATCAAGAAACGTAGCATACCGTAACCACCTAATTTTAGAAGGATACCGGCCAGTAGAATCGAACCTATGGTGGGCGCTTCTACGTGTGCCTCGGGTAACCAAAGATGAAACGGGAGACTCGGAACCTTGACAGCAAAACCAATAAAAATAAAAATAAACAAAACAATTTGCGCATAATAGGGTATCTGGCTCTGGAGTCTGAGTAAATCAAAATAGTCTAAGCTTCCAAAATTAACATAAATGTAAGCTATGGCGAGCAACATAAGAATAGACCCAAAAAGAGTGTAGAAGAAAAACAAATATGCAGCGAAAGATTTTCTACCTCGTGTACCCCACACACCAATCATAAGAAACATAGGTATTAAAAGCGCCTCGAAAACTATGTAAAAGTATAAAAAATTCAAAGCTGTAAAAAATTGTAATAGTAAAAAAACAATAACAAAGAGTAACGCATTAAAAAAGCCTAAATGCACCCGAACAAAATTGGATGAGATGTAAATGGAAAAATAAAACAGCAGGGTCGTCAGTAAAACAAAAACGCAAGAAATACCGTCCAGACCATAGGATACCGTAACAAAATTAAGCAAAAAATGGATTTCAGTCAAACCGTAAAAGCGCGCTCTATGAGAATCAATAAGAGCTGACCTAGGCAACTCCGCGGTTAGCACCGTATGCTCACCATTTACAAAATTAGAATGGTTTTCAATAAAAAAAGCGTAATCGCGTAGCAGCAATAAACTATACATAAAGAGTATAAAGGCAAAATAGTTGGAGTACAGATAAATACGCAGCGGGGTAACACCTCCCAGGGTTAGAAAAAGAAGGCCGAATGCCGCCAATAGTGGTAACGCAAGAAATCCCATTAAGAAATTTGTATAAGACCCAATAGCTAAATCCACTGATGTTGTAGCAAACAACATAATGTAAAACAATTTATTAAACACAACCTCCTCCTTTATTCCGGTAAAAAAGTGAAAAATTTTTTTCGAATTTTTTTGGTCTCTATTAGTATTCATCATATATATTATATATAGCAGGTGATTCTACGTTTTTTAAATTTCTAAAAAAAAGATTATCATAAGAGAAATAGCAAGTAGAAATAATAGCAGATACGTATAAATTAAACCACGGTGCATTCTTTTACCAAGTCCAACAATGAACAAAACCACGTCTACACCAAAAGGCCAAATTAAAAAATTTAACACGCCCCTGTCTATAGATTTAAAAATAAAAGTATAACAAAATAAATAAAAGTTTTTAACAAGATAGGAAGAGTATATAATGTCAAAGTACCATTTCTTATTTAAAAAATAGTAAGCTTCCTTAAGAAGAGACTGTGTATTAATAAAAGATTCGCGGCGAAAATATGAGGGTAAATATTGATCACGCAGAAGAAAAGAAGCGCCCTTGGAAGAAAAAAAAGCGTAGAAAAAAGCAGCAATGCAAAAGCTACTAAAAACCGCCAACGTTGGTATATTTTTTATAGCCGGAGCTAATAAATGCAAATCCGTGCGCATTAGATAATTATGGCAATCCACGTAAATAGACGCGTTCCAAAAATTAAAATTAAACTCACCCTTCGACGAAATAAAAATCGGCTTAAGTAACCAACCACCAACTACGCTTAGAATTGACAAAATAAGGAGGGGTAACGCCATTAAAAGAGGAGCATCGTGAGCTTTTTCAATGACCCCCCTAAAAGCATTAGTTTTAGTTAAAAAGGTCAACATTATAAGACGAACCGAGTAGAGCGTCGTAAAAACAGCCCCTAATGTTCCGACGACGAAAATGTAGAGACCTAAATAAGTATGAGTGGAAGCAGCCAATTCAAGAATAAGATCCTTCGAGTAGAATCCCGCTAAAAATGGAAAACCGCCCAGAGAAAGGGAACCTATAAGCATAGCTACATAGGTAAATGGCAAAATTTTAGCCAAACCACCCATCTTACGCATGTCCTGTTCGTCCGCCATGGCGTGTATAACAGAACCGGCGCAGAGAAAGAGTAAGGCTTTGAAAAAAGCATGTGTAGTCAAATGGAACATGGCAGCAGAATAGGCGGACAGGCCGCATGCACAAACCATGTAGCCAAGTTGACTACAAGTAGAATAAGCGATAACCTTTTTCAAATCATTCTGGCACAGAGCAGTTGAAGCGCCAAAAAGAGCCGTTGTTACACCGATAACAGCGGTTAGAGCTAGAACAACTGGGCTATGCTCCAAAAGCGGCGAGCAGCGCACCAATAAATAAACGCCGGCTGTAACCATGGTAGCAGCGTGGATCAAGGCCGAAACTGGGGTTGGGCCCTCCATGGCATCTGGCAACCAAGTATGAAGCCCTAGCTGGGCCGACTTTCCAACAGCGGCCACAAGTAAAAAGAAACAGATCAACGTCACGGCCCTGGTCGAGTAGCCAAAGAGATCAACAGTGAAATCCAAGTTAAACTGAGCAAAATAAAAAACCTCGTCATAATCCAGCGTACCAAATAAGTAAAAAATAAAGACCATAGCCATAACAAGGGCATAATCGCCAAATTTATTCACCCCAACGGCTTTTAAAGCTGACCTAGCCGCCTCCACCCTTGTAAACCAAAAATTAATAAGCAAATAGGATACCAAGCCAACGCCCTCCCAGCCAATAAAAAGTTGGGCAAAATTATCTGATGTCACGAGGACAAGCATAAAAAAAACAAAAAGACCGAGATAACCAACAAAACGAGTTCGACTAAGATCGTGGCTCATGTACTCTATGGCGTAGACCTGGACTAGAAGCGAAACAAAAGTTATTACTAGTAACATTGTTATAGACAAGGCGTCGAAAGACACACCCCAACGAAGAAGAAAAGGTCCAGAAAACATATCAACTTGCCCACTCCATAAAAATGAAGCCCACGGAGAATACTTTAGGTTAAACCAGTAATCCATAGGAGCTGTAGTAGCAAACGATTTTAGATAAAAAAGTTTAAGAGACAAGGTAGTTGAAATAGAAGTCAAACCAACCACCAAAAGTGCCGATAACTTTGAATTTATTCGAACACTAAAAACGATCTCTAGTAAAATTATAAAAGCAGTAGACAAGAAAGCCAGCAATGGGGTAAATATAATTAGTATGTAGTTTAGTTCCATGATTACTTTTATTTTGTCGTCCTAGGTATAATAGTTTTTAACCCTTCAAATTGCACAGGTTTACTGTCGATATCACTCCAACCAACCTATGATAAACAACTAACAAAGCGAGCCCTATTGAAGATTCGGCTCCGGCTATTGTAAGAACAAAAATAGCAAACAGCTGCCCAATCGCGTCATCCAAGTATAAGGAAAACGCTACAAAATTAATATTGACTGAGAGCAGGAGCACTTCCAAGGATATCAGAATTGAGATTAGACTACGTCGTAAAACGGCTAAACCAATTAATCCTAGTGCAAACAGTGTAAAGGATAAATGAACTAGTTGCTCAATTAATGTAGCCAGATTGTAAAAAACCATATGCTACGTTATTCTTGCCGACTGTACGAAAATAGAGACTGGCACAGACCTGGGAAATTTATTTTGTAACCACTTGGCGACTGCCGCTAAAATTAGCCGACACCCAGTCCAAGTAAGTATTTATTGAGCAAACCTTAACAACAATCGGCATAAAACCGTGATTAACACCACAAAGTTCGCTACATTGACCATAAAAAACACCCTCACGCTTAATGAAGACCGGAATCTGGTTCAAACGACCGGGCACAGCGTCAGTTTTGACGCCAAAAGACGGCACTGCCCAGCTATGTAAAACATCTGCCGCGGTCAAAACAATACGGAGATGAGTATTAACAGGCAACACTGCCTCATTGTCAACCTCCAATAGACGTAGATCCCCCAATTTAAGGTCGTTTTCATCTACCATATAACTATCGAAGGAAACACTTTTTCTGGCAGCAGAATTATAGTCAGAATACTGATAAGCCCAGTACCACTGGTATCCAGTAACCTTGAGAGTTAAGGAAGGACTAATCACCTCGTCCATGGAATAAAGAAGAGCAAAAGATGGAATAGCGATAAAAACAAGGATAACGCTAGGAACAAGTGTCCAAACAATCTCTAGAACGGTACCGTGAACAATCCCATTATTGGCAAACACGACTGACCTAAAAAGCAGTTGCTTAGCCGATTTAGGTTTAGTAACATGCCAATAGTAAGTTGCCACTAGATTATACATCATAAAAAGCACAAAAATCAAAATTGTAGTAAGGTAAAAAAAAATATAATTATGAAGATTTACGATACCCTCCATAATAGGGGTAGCCGAGTCTTGAAAAAAATAAGGGGATTTAGAACTGATTGTTAGTAATAATACATTAATTAGATCCATTTTTTTTATTTTTTCCAGTCAGAGAGAAACACGGCTTGCGAAACAGTTTGTTTTATCTGTAGATACTTATTTTGGGTCTTTGCCGGCACGCCTGCCAAACGTGGGGAAAGGGTCAAGGCAATAGACGACACCATGGCTAAAAAAAGAATAAAGCCCACTAAAACAAGAAGATGAAAATGCTGGGTATACAGTAAATGGCCCAGTAAGTTAATATTATCCAAAGTCGTAACTAGGTCGACCCAAACTAAATGATGAAATTCGTAAATTGGCATCAAGGCTACATCCGCAATCGTATGAAAAAATCCAAAATTGCCATAGATATAATTCGAAAATGCTCTAGCAAGTAGCAAAACCACCACTAAACCAGAAAGAGAATGAACCGGTAATTTTCCAGATTCACTCTCAGTTCTATCGATATTCAGCATCATAACAACAAAAAGAAAAAGCACGGCAATTGCGCCTACATAAACTATAATCAGCAAAATTCCTAGAAATTCTGCACCCAATGAAATCAGTAATACAGCTGTAGTGACAAAGACTAAAACTAAGTAAAGAACCGAATGGACCGGATTTAGCGAGAGAACACACATGAGGGTAGCGAAAATTGTTAAATACTTAATCGCAAAAAAATAAGAAAAGTAAACGTGACTATCAAAAATCACACTTTCCTCCAAACCAATAATAATTTGCCAGATGGTTTTTAAATATTGTGTAAATTCCATTCTCTAACTTTAGAAACTATATAGGTATAGGTACGTGGGTACGAGAGTCGAAGCTATTACGCCGCTTACTACCAATTTAATAGCTAAAAAACGAAAAACGGCGTCGCAGGAGCACTCCTTCAAGTTTTTCGCGTAAAGGCTTTAGTTAATAAAATTCGAATGATAAACCCTTACTTGTTTACGCGAGACAAGTAATTGGTAAACAAGAACCATAAAAACTAGTATACCGACAACGGAAAGGAGTGAACCAAAAGAAGCAACCTGATTCCAAAAAGTATAAATATCTGGATAATCAGGGATACGGCGTGGCATACCAGCTAATCCTAGAAAATGCATGGGAAAAAAAGTGATATTAACGCCAAAAAAAGTTAACCAAAAATGAATACGACCAAGTTCCTCATTATATTTGGCCCCAGTCATAGTTTCTGCCCAGTAATAAAAACCGGAAAATAGGGCAAAGACAGCTCCCATTGAAAGAACATAGTGAAAATGCGCAACAACGTAGTAGGTATCATGAAGTGCGATATCTATACCTGCATTGGCGAGCACTATCCCAGTTAAGCCACCAATCGTAAAAAGAATCAAAAACCCTACCGCAAATAGAAAAGAAGTATTAAAAATAACCACGCCCCCCCACAAAGTGGCCAGCCAACTAAAAACTTTGATACCAGTTGGTACCGCGATTATCATAGTTGCGGCTGTAAAATAGGCACGAGTATCCACGTCCATTCCAACAGTGTACATGTGATGGGCCCAGACAATAAATCCTAGGACACCAATTGAAACCATGGCGTAAACCATTCCAAGATAACCGAAAATTGGACGGTTAACAGATGAAGCTATAACGTGGCTTATTATACCAAAGCCGGGTAATATAAGAATGTAAACTTCTGGGTGACCGAAAAACCAAAAAAGATGTTGATAAAGAATAGGATCACCTCCGCCGGCTGGTTCAAAAAACGTCGTATTAAAATTTCTATCCGTTAATAACATAGTAATGGCGCCAGCCAAAACAGGCAATGAAAGCAATAAAAGTATAGCAGTTATAAAAACAGACCAGATAAAAAGGGGTAGCCTGTGCATTATAAGACCAGGTGCGCGCATATTTATAATAGTGGTAATAAAATTTATCGCGCCTAGCAATGATGAGACCCCAGCCAAATGCAAACTAAAAATAGCAAAATCGACGGACGCACCCGAATGCCCTTTTACACTACTCAAAGGCGGGTAAACGGTCCAGCCAGTACCTGCGCCTTGCTCAACAAGAGCTGAACTAAGCAAAAGCACAAGGGACGCAACTACCAGCCAGAAACTAATATTATTCAAACGCGGAAACGCCATATCTGGAGCTCCAAGCATCATTGGGACGAACCAATTTCCGAATCCACCGATTAAAGCCGGCATAACCATGAAAAAAATCATAAGTAAAGCATGGGCTGTAATTATAACGTTGTAGAGCTGGTAATTATGTGATAACAATTGACCGCCAGGCGCAGACAACTCTAAGCGAATCAAAATAGAAAACAATGTACCGAGTATTCCGCTCAAACCCGCGAAAATAAGATAAAGAGTACCTATGTCTTTATGGTTGGTGGAAAAGAACCAACGCTCAAGGAACAACGCAATACGCGTTCCCAGACTCGGCCGTGCTTGTTCCGAGAAAAAACCGGTGTCATACGTATATAAGTTGTTATTATCAAGTGTTGGCATATTTATTTAGTAAAAAATTTGAGTTTAATTATTAGCCTATTTCTAGTTATTTTTTTTTGATACCAATGGGGCCGCCAGTTCTAAAAAAATTTATTAAGTAATAATACCGGTTGATTCTCTATGAATTATACCGTCAATTTTTCTAGCAATCCCCCACTAGAAAAATTGACGGTATAATTCAAATCCATAATTCTGCGCAAATTATAAATAAAAAGACCAACAAAAAAGATAAAATTTTAGGGAAAATCTATTTACAAAATCTATTGCTAGATCATAGTAATAAAACTTCCAACGCCTTTGTTTAAAGCCTAAACAAATGAATAATTTTGGAAACTTCTTCTTGCTTATATGATTTCAGCAATTATAAGTGGGCGTGTAGCTAATCGACGTTGCTTTAGAAAAACAATCGATAGACCAGTGACGCCGTTAGTGCGATCCTCTCGTACAAGCGCTAACTATCCTCAATTCAAATAAAATAACGGTAGATAGGGACCGAACTGTCTCACGACGTTCTAAACCCAGCTCACGTACCACTTTCATCGGCGAACAGCCGAACCCTTGGGGCCGCTTTCAGTCCCAGGATGTGATGAGCCGACATCGCTTATTTGTTAATTGAACAACGTAAAAAGTACTTGGATTCGGTATCTATCTGCAGAAACCCGGGCCCAAGATGGGGCCGGATCAAATCATGAAAAAACAAAACCGAGGACGCGGGAATATACACACATTTTTCCATTAGTCTACACTGTAACCCAAGCCGTTTATCCAAAACGTCAACGAGTAAAGCTAGGTCTGACTGTGAAAATGCATGCATGTGAAATTTATAACCGCAGCGCCACCAGCTAACCGTGGCATCCATAAACCAATAGGCTAGCACGCGGGGTGTTAGCCATTGGTCAATAAGAGGCGGCACGCGTTTTTTACCCGACGCGTAAAATTGATTTCTGTAAAACATAAAAGCTGGGTGACGAAAGGTTTGAAACCAAACGTATTGTAGGCCACGTCTAAGCGCCTTCAACTTTAGCGGTGAAGCTATTACCCAGGGTTCAAACACTTCACGGAGATGCAACACGTAGTACATTTGACATGCGTACTGCTCAAATTTAATATTACACATCACGTCTCCTTTTTGCGCTGGCATCTTGGCAAGACCTAACATCGTGCCAATCAATACTTCGCGCTGCTCCTCTGTTAAAATTAACGTTTTTTTGTATTCTTTAAGTTCCTTACCAGTTAGCTCTACCATGTGACATTTATGTTTACCAAAGTACTTCTCTTAATGACTAAACCATTTCTACGTTCAATCCGATTTCGTTTTAAATCGGCTAACCATCGCTGGCTAGAGCAGACTATATCTTTATCCCGTTTAAAAAAACGGGATATCTGGCGTACAGTCGTTGAGGATCCTACTTCGCCTAGGTTAATTTACTTAGCGTTTGGTTTCCTGCGGATTGTCTGCACCAATGCACTTTTTCCCCGTTTCCCGGACGATCCTTTTAAAATCTAGGCGGCATTGGATACTTCACCCCTTCAAGGACAGATATCCCCGCATATAGCCAAATTCTGAAATGTCGCATTACTACGACCCCACCCCAATGTCGAGGTGCCAAACAATTCCGTCGATAAGGGCTCTCAGGAATTATAAGCCTGTTATCCCCGGCGTACCTTTTATCCGTTGAGCGATGGCCCTTCCACACAGTGCCACCGGATCACTATGGCCGACTTTCGTCTCTGAATGATTGGTTAATCTCCCAGTTAAGCGGGCTTTATTGCCATTACACTCTACGGCTGATGATTAGTCAACCTGAGCCCACCTTATGCACGCCTCCGTTACATTTTAGTAGGCAACCGCCCCAGTCAAACTAGCGGTCATACAGTGTAAAATTTTTAACGATTAAATTTTTAAAAACCGGTATTTCACTTTGGCCTCCTGATACAGCCAAAACCGTACTATCCTAGGCAGCCGGCTATTCTACGTAGTAAAAATTTAAGCATATTGTATGATTATAGTAAAGGTGCACGGGGTCTTTCCGTCTGGCCGTTATTACGCCGCATCTTCACGGCAAGTTCAATTTCACTGGATCGATGCTGGAGACAGCGGAGCAGTCGTTATACCATTCATGCAGGTCGGAATTTACCCGACAAGGAATTTCGCTACCTTAGAACCGTCAGAGTTACAGCTGCCGTTTACCGAAGATTATATTCTGGGCGGTTAAACCCATCCTTTTAACTGTACGGTGCCGGGCAGGTATCAGACCCTTTACTTCATTTTAAAATTTTGCAGAGTCCTGTGTTTTTAATAAAC
>Ga0163144_10019334_pt1 | contig 13705 bp, 12 predicted proteins | sample OliLak19BULKMAT1_FD_123175 | JGI IMG/M metagenome (GOLD analysis project Ga0163144, IMG submission 123175) | Freshwater microbial mat bacterial communities from Lake Vanda, McMurdo Dry Valleys, Antarctica - Oligotrophic Lake LV.19.BULKMAT1 | ecosystem: Environmental > Aquatic > Freshwater >... | reverse complement strand
GGCGTTTGGATCGGGAGCATTTTTGACGAGGCAAACCATTGGACGTGGCGTGAAAGCTCTTCAGGAAAGTGATTCAGTAAAAAAACTTGCAGCGTCAAAAGGTTTTGGTGGTTTGGTTGGTCGTCGCTTGGAAAAGGGGCTCAAGACCGCCTCTGAAGGAAGTATGGATATGCGAGGAATAGGTGGTTTTGGAAAACTTGCTGGGGGTTTGGGTGAGGTTGGCGGGAAAGGTGGCTATGCCAAATCATTCAAGGATTCACAGAAGGGGTGGGAGGATCAGAAAAAACGAATTGAAACATTGTCTCCAGCAGAAGAAGAAAAAATGGTTGCACAAGAAGAAGAGAAGAAGCACTCAGAGGCTCTGCGTGCTGCAAAGCTTCTTGAAGAGCATGACGAAGCATCTGAAGGTGAAATGCTCCTAACCAGCCAAAAAATAATTCTTGAAGAAGAAATAGCAAACTCAGAAGCTCAGATTGAGCGATTACAAAAAAGAAAGGAAAATCTTGAAGATCAAGCAACTGACCCAAAGAGAACGGCCGCAGAGCAGAATGCTGCTATAGATCAAATAGAGAAGGATGAAAAGATAATTGAAGAAGAAAAGAAGAAACTTGCAACATTTAATGGTGAGGTTGAGCAGGTAGAAGAAGGTATTGGTGAGTTTGTAGGAGAAATTAAAAAAGCAAACGATAGGCTAAAAGAAATTGATGATGAGTATAAGGATGGTGCGAGTGACGATGAAGTGAGAAGAAAAGTTGGTGAAAAAGGACTAAAAGCAACAGGTTGGGCGAAGGAAATGGGTATAGACATTGCAAACACAAATTCAGCAATATTTGCAGGATATACAGGAGCAATTCAAAAATCTATTAAAGGTGTTAATGATTCTGCTAAAGCTCGCGGAGGAAACTTTGCAACAGCAGGGGCGCTTGATAGGGTATTCTCGCCCGCAAAGATCGGAATGATTCGCGGTATCAGAGATGATGGGCGAAAGAATAAAGATAAAAAACTCATGGAGCAAATTAAGAAGCTTGCGAAAGAGGCAGAAGAGGGAGGTGACGAAAAGAAAGAAGAGAAAAAGAAAGAGGTAAAATAATATAATAAAATCATGCAAGAAGACGCATTTATACAACAAAGAATCAAAGAACTACCGAAAGAACTTCGAGACTATATCTTATCTGAAGAATTGTCGCGTAAGTTTAGTCTGGTTGCTCGAAAATATAGACTTGATGAGGAACAAGTTCGGTTGATAGAGAATGAAGTCTCGCTGGTTTTACTTGTTGTAGATTCTGTGGACAATCTCCATGTTCTTTTTGAAGAGATTGGTCTTTCTCCTGAGGTGGCAGCTAACCTATCCCTTGATGTCACAGACTATCTACTTAAGCCTGTTATAGAGTACCTTGCTGTAACTAATGATGAATTAGTTGTTGAGCAGGAGGAGGTTATTGCAGTGCCGACCCCCATCATACAGCCTGCCCACACCTTTGTTTCTATCCCTAATGTTATTGGCGCCGACAAGCTTCGACCAATTGTTTCTCCTCGTCATCCACACATCGAGAATCCGCCACGAAGAATTACTGATACCTCACACCTCATTGACGATACTATAGAAGAACGACCAAAGCTTCAAGATCACTACAACGACTAAAATGATATACTAATTGCAATGCAATTTAGTTACAAAGCAAAAAAAGTGAGTGGAGAAACGTATCAAGGTGAGCGCGAAGCAAATGACAAATTTGCTTTGTTTCGTGACTTACGCAAAGAAGGCGAAACTGTTCTTTCTTGTAATGAAATGAAAAAAGGCGTGCTTTCTGGAGTACTTCACGTGCCTGCCTTTTTTGGTGGGGTGAACATGCATGAGAAAATAATCTTTGCTCGTAATCTTGGAGGGATGATTAGTGCCGGTCTTGCGCTCTCCCGTGCACTTCAAGTAATGGAGAGACAAACGAAGAAAAAGAAGCTCAAGCACATCTTCTCAGAGCTCAACCGATTTATTAGCGAGGGTAAATCTTTTCATGAGGCTCTTGCTAAGTTTCCAGATGTATTCGGTTCTCTTTTTGTTTCTATGAGCAAGGCAGGTGAAGAGTCAGGTAACCTTGCTTCATCTCTCAAACAAATAGCGGATCAATTGGAGAAAACATATCTCATACAAAAGAAAGTGAAAGGGGCTATGGTGTACCCAGGAGTGATTATTTCCCTTATGATAGTTATTGGAATCCTCATGCTTACTTTCGTGGTGCCTCGCCTCGTCGAGACGTTTGCCGAGCTTGGAAGTGAGCTTCCCACCAGTACCAAGTTCGTTATCTGGTTGTCTGGAATATTTCAACATCATTACATCTTGGCTTTTCTAGCTATCGTGGGTTCTGTTACCGCTTTCTACTATGCCCTCCGCACACCCTTTGGTAAGAAAGCTTTTGACTACTGCGTTCTCCGTTTGCCTGTTGTCGGCCTTATTATCAAAGAAACTAATTCAGCCCGTACTGCTCGCACTCTCTCATCACTCCTTTCTTCGGGAGTAGATTTGGTTCTTGCTATTGGTATTACAGGTGAGGTACTTCAAAACTCTTATTATAAGAAAGTACTTGAACAAGCGGCTCTTCGTGTAGAAAAAGGACTTCCTTTGTCAGGTGTATTTCTTGAGAATGAGAGATTGTATCCGATATTTGTAGGTGAGATGGCAAGTGTGGGTGAAGAGACAGGGGAGCTCGGACACATGCTCTCTGGGGTTGCGGATTTTTATGAGCAGGAAGTGGAGCAGAAGACCAAAGATATGTCGACTATCATTGAGCCGGTACTCATGATTGTTATTGGTATCGGAGTAGGGTTCTTCGCTATATCAATGATCTCTCCGATGTATTCAGTGATGAACGATCTGTAATAAATGGGGTCAGGAGCTATTTATTTGATATACTATTTGTATGAAGATTTCATATTCACGAGGGTTTACTCTCATGGAGTTGCTTATTGTGTTGGCAATCATAGTCTTTCTTGCCGGTATTACATTTGAAGCATTTTCAAGCAAGCTTCGAACTGTCTCAGTCGAGAAGGAAGCCGAGATTTCTCTTTCATACATTGCTAAAGCGCGTGCTCAGACAGTCGCTTCGCAAGACAATGCAACTTTTGGTGTTCGTGTTACCACAAGCTCTCTTAGTTTATTTCAAGGAAACTCTTTTGCTTCAGGAAGCAATGTTATTACTTATGATTTTCACGACTCAGTGGTGAGTACTTCTCTGACAGGTGGAGCAAGTGAGCTTTATTTTAGCCGTATTACAGGTACGCCGTCTGCGACAGGAAGTATTATTTTTACAAGTAAAAAGGGAGCATCGACAACTAAGACCATCCTCATACAAGCGACAGGGCTTGCTGAAATCCAATGAGAAAAAAATACAATAAAGGAGTAGCATTAGTCGAGATATTAGTTGCGGCAGCAATTATTGCTTCTTCATTTGTTGCGGTACTTGGTGTGTATGCAAACCTTTCTTCTCTTTCTTTACAATCTCTTCCCAAATTGCAGGCTGCTTTCCTTGCAGAAGAGGGCATTGAAGCACTTCACTCTATGCGAGATGGAGGATATTCTACTAATATTGGAAATCTCTCATCAATACCAAAATATTATTTGGTGTATGCACAAAATACCGAAGCATACGGAGCAACCACAACAACTACTATTATTGACTCTCGTTTCTACCGTACTGTGCAGATAGAAGATGTGTATCGTGATGGTGCATACAACATTACTTCTTCGGGGACACTTGATGCAGACACTAAGAAGGCAACCGTGGTGGTGTCTTGGCAAAACAACAATGCAACTTCTACTCACACTTTGCAAACATACGTATTTAATATATTTGATAATTAATTATGAAAAATCTACACAAAAAAGGATTTACTCTTGTTGAGACAGTTGTTTATGCATCTCTCTTCGTAATACTTCTGGGCGCAATTATTAATTCAGTTTTTATTCTTTCTTCGTCATATCGCTATATTAAGGATGTAAAAAACGCACAAATGTCGGCGCTTGCTGCGATGGACCGCATGTCTCGAGAGATACGCCAAGCAAACACTATCAATGGATCAGGAACTTCATACAATACTCCATCAGGCTCACTCCTTCTTGATACCGGAGCAGAGTTCTTCCTTTTGGATGGTAAGATTATGATGGAACAGAACAATGTAAGTCAGGGAGCGCTCACCACAAGTAATATTCAAGTTGGCATACTTACATTCCGTCGCATTGCTACGGGTAATTCTGAGGGTGTGAAGATTGAGATGACTATTGAGAATAAGAATTTTTATAACACGGTAATGCTTCGAGGGTCCTATTAAATGTCAAAGGTGCCCTTTGACATTTCGACACAATGAAAAATGAAAAATAAAAATAAAATCACAACAAATAAATGTAGAAGATGCCCATCTACACAAGGCGGGCAAGTAGTCATTGGAGCAGTTATCTTTTTCCTTCTCATTACACTTTCAATGATGATGGCCATTGCGAGTCCTATAGCAGAACAGGTACGCGCGAGCGGAAACTACGTTAAATCTACACAAGGTTATATAACAGCCGAAGCGCTTAACAATGATGCTCACTACCGACTTAATCAGGGAAGAGCGCTTCCTTCTACACTTACGCTCGCTCTCAACAATGCAACTTCAAGCGCAACGGTAATTGATATCGGTAATACCAAACGAATCATTTCCGAAGCTACTGCATACAATCGCTTCACTCGCACCGTCTCTTCTACATTTTCTCAAGATGTCGGCGCTTCATTTAGTTATGGTCTTCAGACAGGGAATGGAGGATTATCTCTTTCAGGGGGGGCAAGTATTCAAGGAAATGTATATTCAAATGGAGATATTATAGGAACAGGAGGAACTTCGATAACTGGCACCGCAATGTCCGCCAATCGTTCAAGTGCTGTGACTGATCAAGTAAATGCAGGTTCAAGCACGCCTACTTACGATATTACTATGGCAACTAGCTCTGCCACCGAAGACTTCGCTCAGTCGTTTACAGTATCAACTACAAGTCCACTGACTGAAGTGTGGCTCTATATGAGACAAAACAGCTCACTTCCTAATATCACTGTGCGCATTACTACCAACAATTCAGGGGCGCCATCTGGTACCACACTTGCTTCTGGTTCTATAAGTACTGCACAAATCACCAGCTCGTACGGGTGGGTAGCAACTAATCCCGTAAACAGCTCTGGTTCTAGTGTTTCTCTAACTCCAGGTACAACTTACTGGCTTGTCGTAGATACATCACCATACGGGAATGATCCAAACACTTATTATCAATGGGGAGGAAATGCGAATGGATACGCAGGAGGAAGTATGATGAAAGGAAAGTCTGGTGGAAGCTGGACTACCACATCACCTGCTAGTTTGGATGGGTATTTCTATATATATCTTGGAGGAGATAACGGACTCATTAGTGGTACTGCTCCGAACAACGGTCCAACCATAGGGGGAAGCGCACATGCGCACTCCGTTACCAATGCGACGATAAACGGTAGCTTGTTCTGCCAATCGGGTACTGGTAACAACAAAGTATGCAACACTTCGCAATCAGATCCTGCACCTAATGCATATCCAATTTCGGATTCACAGATTGAAGGATGGAAAAATGAAGCGTCTGCCGGTAATGTGCGAAATAGTAGTTGGACACTCGGAAGCAATACTTCCACTTCAACATCGGGAAATATGCGTATCAATGGTGATTTGACGGTGGGTTCGGGTGCAATACTTACCATTAATGGTACATTGTACGTAACTGGGGACATTGATATGAATGGATCAGGTAGAATCCAACTTGGGAGTTCGTATGGCACTACTGCGGGGGTAATCGTGGTGGATGGTACTACTGACCTTGGAGGGGGAGCATATGTTACGGGTAACGGACAAACAGGAAGCTATGCATTCTTAGTATCTACTAACACACTCTGTTCAACAGGGATAAGTTGTGGCAACAATTACGCTATAGATGTTTCAGGAGGAGCAGGTTCAATGGTTCTGGTGGCGCAAGACGGAGGTATTCGCTTTAATGGAGGAGCAAGTGCCAAAGCTGCGGTAGCAAACTACATGACGTTGTCTGGTGGCACAACACTAATTTACGAAACAGGACTTATTAATGTTAATTTCAGTAGTGGTCCAGGAGGGACTTGGGTAGTTGATGAATGGCAAGAAATTTAATTGGGGTCAGGAGCTATTTTATAAAATAGCTCCTGACCCCAATTTATTGTTATACTGATGGCATGAAGAAACGAAAGATTGTGATTGGAAACTGGAAGATGAATCCTGACACACTCAAGAACGCTAAGGTGTTGCATGACAATATCAAGAAGCGACTAGTAAAAGTAAAAAAGACTATTCCTATAGTTTGTCCTTCTTCTTTATACATATCAACACTTCGAGGAAAGACTGCTTCTCGTAAAATGGCATACGGTGCGCAAGACGTATCAAGTGAGAAGTCGGGTGCCCACACAGGCGAGCTCTCTGCCTCGATGTTAAAAAGTATTGGTGTTTCTTATTGTATTGTGGGTCATTCAGAACGTCGAGCAATGGGAGAGACGGATGATTTAGTTTCAAAAAAAGCATTATTACTTATCAACGAAGGGATTATTCCTGTGGTGTGTATTGGGGAACTGAGTGTTGATGCTCGCGGGGATTATCTCCTTTATATCAAAAATCAGCTTATTAAAAGTTTGGCGGGAATTTCCTCTTCGAATATTAATAAAGTTATAATTGCTTATGAACCAGTCTTTGCGGTGGGTGCTTCAGAACCTGTGACTTCACATACTATTCACCAGCGAAATATTTTTATTCGTAAAGTGCTCGCGGATCTGTACGGTAAAAACAAAGCGTTCGAAGTACCAATTTTGTACGGAGGTTCAGTGACCTCTGTGAACGCCAATGAATTAGTAAAAGGGGGAGATGTAGACGGCCTACTTGTTGGACGGTCGAGCCTAATGTCTGATGAGTTTATAGGAATTTTACGAGCACTTGATACGTTGTAAGAGATAGTGTCAAAGGGCAGCTTTGACACTTAAAAATAAACTGAATTAAAAAATGATACATTCAATAAATGAATTAGAGGAATCAGATCTTAAAGGAAAGAAGGTTCTTATGCGAGTAGATTTTAATGTTCCTCTTAAAGAGGGGAAAGTTGTTGATGATTATCGGATTCTTCGTGCGCTTCCAACCATTACCTATTTAAAAGAGAGGGGGGCAAAGGTGTTGCTTATAAGCCATATTGAAACAAAAGAGGTAGAAGTACCAACTCTCGTGCCCGTGTTTGCGTATTTCAAAGAGAATGCTGTGGTAGGACTTCAAGACATTCACTTTGTTGAGGATATATTTAGTGATGATTCTTCAGCTGTGTTGGCAAATTTACAAGATGGCGAGGTGGTGCTATTTGAAAATATTCGCCAATATGAAGAAGAGAAGAAGAATGATACAGGATTCGGCGAGCGCCTTGCGGCGCTCGCCGACATCTACGTGAATGATGCTTTTGCAGTGTCTCACCGCGAGCATGCGTCAGTAGTGGGAGTTGCTGAACACCTTCCAAGTTACGCAGGGTTGCTTCTTACAGATGAAATTGCACATCTCAAGATTGATGAGAATACTCCTCATCCATTTTTATTTATTATTGGGGGAGCAAAGTTTGAAACCAAGCTTCCTCTCATTGAGAAGTTTTTAGATAAAGCTGATAATGTTTTTGTTGGAGGCGCACTTGCAAATGATATTTTTAAAGCAAAAGGGATGGACGTGAAGAGTTCGCTTGTTTCTGATAGTGTGGATGTTTCTTCCGTTGTAAATAATCCAAAGCTCCGCATCCCTATTGATGTTATTTGGAAAGACCAAATGATTATGGATGCCGGCAAGGCAGGAGTTGAAGAATTACGTCCACTAATTCAACAAGCTGAGTATATTTTGTGGAATGGTCCGCTTGGAAATTATGAAAAGGGTTATAAGGAAGGGACTTCAGCACTCGCGAAATTAATTGGTGAAAGTTCTGCGGTGTCGGTGGTTGGAGGAGGTGATACACTTGCTTCAATAAAAGAGCTCGGATTACTTGATAAGTTTAGTTTTATCTCCACCGGGGGTGGGGCGATGCTTGAACTTCTTCTTAAAGGAACACTTCCAGGAATTGCCGTGCTTGATAAATAAATGGGGTCAGGAGCTATTTCTGAATCAAATAATGTCAAAGGTGCCCTTTGACATTATTACCTTATCCTGACCCCATTTAAATAAAAAAGCGGGGCGACCTTTGGTCGCCCCGCACTGTTTTTTTATTTGAGACACTCCCAGCAGAAGTATTCTCCTCGGGCAATATTCGCCCAACTCTCTAGGTACACCTCATCTTTGTCTCCAACATGTTCGGAGCAGAATATTTTTCCAATGCGTCCGTGGGACACAAGGAGTATTCTTTTGCCACTAAATCGCCGACGAATGCGTTCAATGAGTGAACGAATATTCTGACGGGTCTGTGCATCAGAGGTTTTTGGGTCATTGATAAGTTCGGAAGTCAGAATGATATTCTCCCGACTCAACAAAGGCTGTTTTTCGACCACAATTTCTGCGGTCATTTTGGCATAGGGAAGTGGCGAGCACAGGACCATTTCGAAACAATGCTCTCTGAGCTCTTCCGAAGCTTTTTGAGCCTGTTGGATTCCTTCTTGATTGAGGTGTAGACTAAAGCCCGCATTAGGGACACAAGTCCCCGTACGTAGGAAACAAACGGTGGTATTCATATTTTCTGCAATAAACTTACGTCTTAGTCAACTAATTGTCAATGATATACTAATACGCACATGAAAAACTACTCTGTTCGAGAATTCAAAGGTGATACTCTTCTTGACCATTTATTATTCCACAGAGACATCATCGAAGCTTCGAAGCGTGAGGCATATCTTAACCCTTCATACGAAACAGGTCTTCATGACCCATTTCTTCTTTCTGATATGCAGAAAACTGTTGAGCGAATTGGAAAGGCTGTCGATGAAAATGAGAAAATAGTGATATTCAGCGACTACGATGCGGACGGTATTCCTGGAGCGGTGGTGTTTTCAGACTTTTTCAAAATGATCGGCTATGCAAATGTGAGTGTTTACATTCCTCATCGTCACGAAGAAGGGTTTGGACTTAACCTTGAGGCAATAGAAAAAATAGCAGAGAACGGTACGAAGCTACTCATCACTATCGACTGTGGAATAACCGACGTTGCCGAGGTAGCCCGCGCCAACGAGCTTGGTCTCGATGTTATCGTCACCGACCATCACCTTCCAGATGAGGTTCTTCCTCCTGCGTTTGCAATTGTTGATCCCAAAATTAGTCCTGAATATCCAGATCAAATGATCTGCGGTTCAGGGGTGATTTTCAAAGTGGTGCAGGGATTACTTGCGGAGGATAGAGCGCGCGCCGAAGGCGCGCGCTGGTCCACTTCAGTCCCTCTTGGTAAAGAAAAGTGGCTACTCGACATGGTTGGCATCGCAACACTTTCAGACATGGTGCCTCTTGTCGGAGAGAACAGGGTCTTTGCAACATACGGACTGAAAGTTCTTCGCAAGTCTCCACGTATTGGTCTCATCACACTACTCAAGTCACTTAAAATAAAACAAAAAGATTTAGTAGAAGACGACATTGGATTCATGATCACACCACGTATCAATGTTGCATCTCGAATGGGAAGCCCTATTGATGCTTTTCGACTTCTATCGACCGACAACGAGGAAGAGGCGAAGGATCTCGTGGAGAAACTAAATAGTCTCAACATTGAACGTAAGTCTGCGGTGGCAGGGATAGTGAAGGAGGTACAAGCCAAAATAACCAAGCGAGGACTCGAAGACAGGAAGGTTATCGTACTTGGAAACCCATCGTGGCGACCCGCAGTGCTTGGACTTGTTGCCAACTTACTCATGAAGGAGCATAGAAAACCCGTATTTCTTTGGGGACGATCAGACGACGATACTCTCAAGGGTTCATGTCGTTCCGAAGGAAAGACTGATGTGGTGGCGCTTATGCACGGCGTGACTAATGATGTTTTTATCGACCGCGGTGGACACAAGATGTCAGGAGGTTTCTCTGTATCAAGTGAGAAGATTCACCTGCTTGACGAAGCCCTACAACAGTCATATGAAAAAATAATGGGGTCAGGAGCTATTTCTTTCGAAAACGAACTCATTGCAGACCACTCTCTTTTTTCTGTTGATGAAATCAATTTTGGGCTGTGGGACACTGTCGACAAGCTTGCACCGTTTGGAACAGGGAATACTAAGCCAGTATTTATGCTAAAAGGTGTTGTACCATCGGACGTTAAGCTTTTTGGCAAAACAAAAGAGCATCTCGAAATCACCTTTATGAAATCAAACGGAAAGAAAGTTTCCGCTATCGCTTTCTTTGCCAACGAAGATCCACGTTTCAGTGCGCTCGAGACTGGCACTCCCTTCACACTCGTCGCTCACCTTGAACGTTCTATGTTTCGTGGGTTTCCTGAGCTCCGTCTCCGTATTGTTGATGTTGTGTAGAATTTATCTCAGTATTCCTTTTCCTTTCTTCCACATGAATTCAAATATGATCTTAAATGTAGAGCAAATATTTTTGTCTTGAATAACGGTTGTTATCATCTCACCTTTGAATGTTGTGATGGCAACCTTTTCTCCATATATGATTATTTGAGCGGGAAGCATAAATTCTTCTTTAGGTATTAGTCTTCTAACTACTAAATTTTCGTCATCTCTCAGTAGAGTATCTTTATTTATATAGGGCATTATTGGGGTAATGGCTCTTGTTTTTATATTTCTTTCAACCTGCTTTTTTAACTGACGAACTATTATTTCCTTGAAATCCGCTTTTACATTATCAAATGGAGATCTTATAAGCATAATATCTTTTTTTTCAAAGTTTATTTCATCATACACATGTTTTATGCCGGCTACCCCTTCAAAAAACTGGAAGCTCGGTTTTCCAGATACCAGGTTCCAATCGGATGTCATTCTTCCAAGCATTGAGGAAAGAGATAGAGAGAGATCTTCAACCTCTTTCCTTTTCTGATCAGCAATATCTCTTATTTTTTCAGGGTGTATCGGAGAAAAAAGGAACACTTTCTTGTTTATCTTCTCTACCAATCCTTTTTCTAATAATTGCTCAATAACTTTGTAACAAAGCCCTCTTTTCAACCCCCCAGCCAAAGATATTTTGCGGACAGGTGAGGGACCACTCTTCAAAAGGTATTCATAAATCGTGCTCTGGTCATTAGACAAACCCAATTTTTCTAGAAATTCTTTATACTTCATATAAAGCATCCTAGCAAATTATTTTTAAATGTCAACAAAGTGTGACAAATATAGTGATATTTATCAATAAAACCTTATTTTAAAAGGCTTAAAATAGCATATAATTATAATAATCTAATCACAGTTTGTTGACACTTTATAAATTCATGATAGATTCACCTCAGATATGCACATTACCTCAAAACTCAATTCACATCCTTCCTGCAGCTGCAAAGGCTGTCGCCATTCTTCAAGCCATGCCAAGAAATGGGTTCAAAAGACCGCAAATCGCAAAATCCGCTCGATTTTTCGTTCGGTCTCGCGTTTCCATTTTGACATTATTGGAGAGATTGACTCTGTGGTTCCTGGGGGATACAGGATGTAGATTATTAGGGAGAAAAAACTTCCTGAAACTGAATCAAATTGGCGGATTGTGTTCAATTCGCTTCTGTCTCGGAATGTCATTCCGACTGATGAGTCTAAAAGGACGAAACAGAAAAGATCTTTGTTAAATCATATAAAATAGCCCTTCTCTTTAAGAATGTATACCTATGTGTTTTTAAAGAGAAGGGCTATCTCAACGGAGTGCAGGGAGTAACAGTCCCCATGGTATTACGAGATCCAAACTCAAAGATGTTTACTACAAAGTAAATAAAAACGCGAGTGATAAAATTGTCTGTAATGGGACAAATTCACCACGGCTTTGATCACCTAAAGGTGATGGGTTTCAATTATCCCAGATCAAACAATTGACGAAAGGGAGTGGGTGAAGACCATTTTCTTTAAGGGGTTTGATATATTATCATCCCCAACTGTTTCTTTCCACAGAATAAAGTTGTGGTTGTGTGTTTAGATTGTGGGGCCATGTAATATGTAAAAAACATTTTCCGAGTCACCACTCGGCACACTGCTATTCCCCACAAGGCTGTGGAACCTGTCTTCCCGTTTTAGAGAGATTGAACGTTTCAATCCTTGCTGAAATTATACTTATAAGATTCAACCTAGAACACATATTGTGGAGGTTCTATGTCGCGAAAGATATATTTAAAAATCTTTGTATGTTAGTAAGCAGTTTACTTTCCCTTAAAAAGGCGTCATGACAACGAAATGTCAATTGTGAGTTTGTCAGTCTCGTAAAAAACTGATCACGGAGGAAAGCATTAATTAACCCGCTTATTGCCTCCGTGCCTATCTCGGGATGTGTATCCCGGCTGATGAGCTCGAAAGAGCGAAATAGAAGTTCTTTGAATAAATATGTGTTCATGCAACCTGTTTGCAAACAACCTTGTTGATAGATTGCATGAACACAAGAAAAAATAAAAATAATAACGCGACCACAGCGAAGCTTAGTGGTAAAGTCAGCAGTATTGTAGTCTCTGAGCTGCAAAAACTTCAAATTATTGAGGGAACGGAATGGTTGGTTAGGGCCCGTCTTGAGAGGTGTGGTGAGTCAGTTTTCATCTCGCCAGAGCTTGAGTATGCTGGAAAAAGCTACTTTGAGGCTCTTTATTTGAAGGATTGGTTCGACTATCACGAGGAACCAATGGGGCTCAGTTATGAGCAGTTGCTCGAATTAAAAGACGAACGGCAATACGAGGAGCAAGAGGCTACGAGGATGCAAGCTATTCTTGACCAGATTAGTTTTGCTGGAATGGTTAGCGTTCTCACGAAGAAGATTCACTCCATCGACCACCACTTCAAAAAAGCGGTGGGGGGTCGTTTTATTCTTGTTGGGTTTGATTACCCAAAGGATGAGGAACTGGATATTGTTTTCCTCGGCGAGAAAGAGGGTAGCTTCATTGAGGTCTCAACCGAAGAACCACGCCATCCTCACGAGGCTCGTCAGCGAGATCTTATCAAAAAGATTGTTGGAGCTCGTCCTGGTGGGGTGTTGCTCCCAATCTTTCCTGGGAAGAACTCGTAAAAAAGTTTTGGAGATTCTTTAAAAATCTCCTACTTCTTGAGTACAGAAGAAAACTTGTGTACTCATAGGTAAAAGCTCTTTATGAAAAATAAAATAGGTAAGGAAGTTAGTATTTGGGATGAGAGACGTAGGGGTGGGATTAGTATCGTACTGGTCTGCGGCCCACATCTTTTTGGAAACGATGTGATATGGAGAGGTGTTCCTCTTGTTATTCATTCACAACAGAACCTTATTTTGAATGATGAGGTTGTTGTGGACCATTGGTACGGCGCCCCCACAGTTCCGGGTACTCCTTCTATTATAAATTGCGTAAGAACTGCTGTGTTGGGGATTGAAGTTTCTTTTTTTGAAAATCAAATTAGTGACTTGATGGAGTTTCCCTCTTTTTCTGATGATATTCTCATGGATATCTTTAAGAAGAAAGGATTACTTCAAAGAGGGGAACTTCACATACTTCACCCGACCAAGGATCAAGCTGAGTTCAGAAAAAAGATTTTTAAGAACCTAGATT
>Ga0163144_10019333_pt1 | contig 13706 bp, 12 predicted proteins | sample OliLak19BULKMAT1_FD_123175 | JGI IMG/M metagenome (GOLD analysis project Ga0163144, IMG submission 123175) | Freshwater microbial mat bacterial communities from Lake Vanda, McMurdo Dry Valleys, Antarctica - Oligotrophic Lake LV.19.BULKMAT1 | ecosystem: Environmental > Aquatic > Freshwater >... | reverse complement strand
GCGAAAATCTTGGAATAGTTGTTCATTTTGTAGCTCCTGTTTTGCCCAAAAATGGGCGACTTTGAGAATTTTTTGTTGATTGATTGTGTGACATCAGTCACAAACTTTTTTGTAGTTTGAACTGACCGTTGAAGTAGACGGTGTCTGGTAAACGTTTCCGCCGACCAAGATACCGCCGCCATGGCAGCCAACGAGGATCGTCGGCTGCGTCGCGAACAACTGGCCGGGAATGGAGTTAACCTTGCGTTCAATCTCCACCCACCGGCATTTTTGTGGCAGTGGAACCAGCCGGATTTCCGGTAGTTCCGTTACTAGTGGAACCTCGACCACTTCGGGTGCTTCCACCACGAAGGCAAGGTTGCCGCAACTAACTCTAGGGTCGCCGATGAAGAAATAAGTGGTAATCTCGTCTCCGAGATTACACACCATTGCCTGGTCAGTTCGACCAAGCTTCTTCATCATTGGCCCAACGACCGTCTGCCGACCCTTTTCATAGGTCGACATGAGATCAAAGCGAATGCCATCGCCGACAGCCTCGACCACGCACTTCTCTGCATCCAACATGGACTTGAGGGTGGTGCAATTTTCGGCTGTGACTCGGGAGCCGAGCAGCGAAGCTGCCCGGCGGCATTGTTCGGCAGCCGACTCAGAGGTCGACGGGAACTGATCCGGGTTCATTTTGACCCAGTACCGCTCCGTCTGCTCTGTCGCCATCACTGGCGAATAGATGCAGACTACTATTGTCATCATGATCGCCATGAAGGCAACCACTCCGCTTTCAATTTTCATTTTTTGAGCCCTCCTTAGGACTCTAAATTGTCACTCTAAATTGTCAAAGGTCTAGGGATCGTGCCCTTTTTAGGCATCCTTCGTTTCGACACCCTAACATACTATTGACAAAAAAGCAAGTACTTGTTGCAAGAAGTCGCTTTAACCCAGAGGTTTTATAATAAGCCTATTTTAAGAGCCCTCTCTAAGCCTCGCTCAAAGACAACAATATTGAGAAGAACTTTACCAGGGGTACCCCTTGGTAAATCATGGAGACACTCTTGGTATTTTATTATTTCGCTTTGATGAATTTTAGTAACCTGGACAGCCAATGAAACTCCCCAGGGCAAAGCCTGTGGGGAATTACAGCCATTAAGTCATCGTGTTATAATTAAGTGTTATTTCATGAATAGGAAAGCTATCCTCCACCTAACGAACGAGTTTGCTCCGATTGTTGCTTTTTTTATTGCGGCCCAGATATTTTCTTTCTTTACGGCCACCGGAATCTTGATTGTCTCTACTATCATTGCTTTAGCACTCGGCTGGATTTATGAAAAACGCTTCCCAGCAATCCCAATTATTTCGGCTTTTTTTGTCATTATTTCTGGCGCCATCACCCTCATCTACCAAGCTCCAGATGCCCTGATCTTCGCTGATTCACTCTATTACTTCATGATGGGTGCTACTATTTTGGGTGGATTATTATTTAAGGTGAACCTCCTCCAAAAGATTTTTAACTCAACCTTTGCCATGAATGAAGTCGGATGGCGTATACTAACTAACCGCTGGATAGTTATTTTCTTTCTGGCGGCCTTTATCAACGAAATTGCTCGTTTTAATCTCTCCCCAGAAGAGTGGGTGAACTTTAAAGGGTTAAAAGTCATCACTATTGCCCTCTTCGGCTTTTATCAATTTAACCTCTCGCGTCGCTATCGTATCCCGGAGCTATCAAACTCCTGGGGACTGCGCCAAGAAAAGACCCCCAGCGACACACCAATCCCAAATTAAAAATTGGCAGATACTAAAAAATTTTGTACAATGCAAATGTTATGTCACACAAAGAAACTATCGTCATGTCTGTTGGTGGTTCGTTGATTGTTCCCGATCATATCGATACTAATTTTCTAATTAACTTAAAAAGTTTTATAAAAGCGGAGACGGCTAAAGGCCGTCGTTTTATTATCATCGCTGGCGGTGGGAAAACAGCCAGACGCTACCAAGACGCGGCTGCGACGGCCCATGAGACCAGGAATGAGGATCTAGACTGGCTCGGTCTTCACGCCACTAGACTTAACGGACACTTACTTCTCACCATTTTTCGTGATATGGCCTACCGAGTCATGATTACTAATCCTGATGATGTCTTGGACGTTCCTGAAAGTGAAGACTTAATAATCGCTGCGGGTTATCGACCAGGAGCTTCCACCGACCTTCGGGCAGTGCAGATTGCTGATCGAGTCAAAGCCCACAAAATCATCAATCTTTCTAATACTGACTACGTTTATACTGACAACCCAAAAACCAATCCGGAGGCTGTCAAAATCGAAGACATCACTTGGACAGAATTTCGAAAATTAATTCCGGAAGAATGGGGACCAGGGCTCTCTTCTCCCTTCGATCCAGTAGCGGCGAAAGAAGCTGATGGACTAGCGTTAGAGGTAGCTCAAATTAACGGCAATAACTTAGAGGGCCTCAAGAATTACCTCGATGGAAAACCTTTTGTTGGAACACTGATTCATTCTTAATAAATAGTATCGTCTTGAATAATAAAAACCTTTCAACTAATCGAAAGCGTAAATAAATGAACATCTAGTATTATTGCCTACTGGTTTGACCAGTAAAATCAACATGCTCAAATCTAATCACATCAACAAATTATTTTGCGTGAAAGAATATTTAGACTAATTAGACCATGATTATATCGGATAAACCTTCAAAAAAACGTTGGGTTTCAGAGCGTATTTAAAAACTTTTCTACTTCTTGCTGCAGCTCCGTGATGGATGAATTATTGATAATAACAAAATCAGCTTCTTTGAGAGCACCGAAAATATTTTGCTTGTGTGGGTCACTTTGATTTGATTCGGCCTTTTCTTGCTCAAGCCACTTTTCATAAGTAACATGATCTTTGACACTATTACGAGCTATCGCTCTTTTAAAACGCAGCTCTGGTAGTGCGTCTACTCCAATAACAATACCGCCGAGCTCTTTAATCCTTCTAACTTCCGCTACAGCTCGCAAACTCTCAATCACCACATCACCAGGATGGGCTTCCGCCTGTGTGTAAAGTGAATCGATAATATAGCCAGGACCATGAGTCGCTCTAAGCTCATTAGCAACCACAGCCATAGTATCGCGATTTATTTCCAAGCCACGTTTTTTTATTTCGTTGACAATAAAACCACTAGCAGAATAATGAGTGAAATGGTGAGATGCCTTGAGATATTCAACGACCGTACCTTTCCCTGCACCAAATGATCCTGAAATACCGATAATCATAAGTGAAATAATGAGCGTAGTAATTATATTTGATTTATATCCCGTTTTTTACTGCCTTAAATACCCCTTCGACGCGGTCTTAGGAAATACTTTTGGGGTGAAAATCGCTGGACAAAACAAATACTGACACAATCTTGCGTGTTAACTATTAATTACTTTTTCACCTCCCTACCTGCTTGCCACTTAGCGTAAGTAATCAAAAGTGGACTAGCCATAGCGATAGAAGAATACGTACCCGCAAGGACTCCCACTATCAAAACCAAGGCAAAAGTCTGAGTGACACTACCGCCAATAAAATATAGGGCTGTTAGCGTTACCAATGTAGTCAAGGAAGTATTGATTGATCGGGCGATAGTCTGAGTGACAGCACTGCCGACAATCTCTTCAAATGGTTTAGTTAAAGTGTATTCAATCTCTTCGTTTACCACCCCAGCCACATTAGTCTTAATCTTCTTTTCAGTTCGGTTTTGGATGAGATTTTCACGCACTCGGTCAAAGACAACAATAGTATCGTTGACGGAATATCCTAAGACAGCCAAGATGGCCATCACAAAGAGGACATCAATCTCCACTCCCGCCACCACACCCAATATACTAATGATGGCCGCAGGCAATAATACGTCATGAATCAGTATCAGGATTGTGATACCACCATAGACCCAAGAGCTAACTGGCTTCCCAATTCCCGCAAAAGCAAAAGCAACGTAAAGCACAATAATCAAGGCCACCCCGGTAATGGCCCAGACAGATTTATCACGTAATTCCTGACCGATCACTGGACCAATAGAAGTGAAGCGAGTCACCTCCCCACCTTCACCGATTGACACTGCCGCAGCGGTTAAAGTTTCTCTCTCACTTTCAGTCAGACTACGTGTTCGTACTAAAAAACCGTCACGACCGACTTCGTCTTGTGATTCCCGTACTGTGAAATTTCCAATATCTAAATTAGTAATTTCACTTTCTAAGAAAGACTTATCAGGTAAAGTGGTATTGTACACTACTTCAGTCAAGGATCCTCCAGCAAAATCAATCCCTAAACGCAAACCAAAGAAACTAATGATAGCAATACTACCAACAATTAAAGCTAAGGCAAAGAGGACGAAAAATTTTCGATAACGAATGACAAACATACAGAATTTATTTTAGTAAACCACTACCGAATAAAAAGCTCCAGAAAGGGCTATCCTCTTTTTTGACATCTGGTAGTGCCTCCAGCAGGCTGCGGCTAATGAAGAGGGCTGAAAACATTGAGATTAAAATACCGATGCCAAAAACTAGGGCAAAACCTTTAACCATAGAAGTACCAAACCAGAACAAAATAATAGCAGAAAGCAAACTAGTGATATTTCCGTCACGAATCGCTCCCCAAGCTCGGTTAAATCCTTCCACTGCAGCGACGCGACTTCCTTTGCCTGAACGAATTTCTTCTTTCATCCTTTCAAACACAAGAACGTTTGCGTCTACAGCCATACCCAGAGAAAGGACAAATCCGGCCAAACCAGCAGCTGTTAAGACCACCGGAATAAATTGAAACAATGCTAAAATAATCGCCACATAAGATAAAAGAGCGATTGTAGCGACCACGCCCGGTAAACGATACCAGAAGATCATAAAGAGTAGCACCAAACCAAAACCAAAGACCGCCGCTTCCATTCCCTTATCTAAAACTTCTTGACCTAAAGTGGCGCCAACTGTCTGTGTACTCAGTAGTTCAATTGGTACCGGCAAGGCGCCAAAGCTAAGGTTTTGCGCCAGTAATCGAGCTTCTTTAGGATCAAAACCGCCTGAAATAATAGCTGTGCCGCCTGAAATAGCTTCGTTAATTCTTGGGGCTGAGAGAAGCTCACCATCTAAAAAAATCGCCAGTTGCTCACCCACATTATTTCTAGTGATTTGAGTAAAAAGTTCAGCGCCTTCGCTGTCAAAAGTAATGGAAACGACTGGTTCGTTAGAAAGCTGTCCCCCTTGGTTGCCAGCAAACTCTAGTTGTGCACTTTCAAGATAACGACCAGTTAGACCAGTATCAGTATAAGGATTCATATCATCTACCAACTCTCCGTCAATCTGAACATTACTAAGCAAAGCTCCTGTTCCAGTAGCGCTAGCTTGTAGGGCCAACACTTGCTCTTGTGCTGCCGCTACCTGTCGATCAAGTAGTTTAAATTCTAAAAGCGGTGTACGTCCAATCTCCGCCACAGCCTGCGCCACGTCAGTTACTCCAGGAAGCTCCACTACCAAGCGTTCACTTCTTTCATCGGAGACAAAACTACTGCTCTGTAAATAAACTACTGGCTCTGAAACACCAAAGATGTTAATTCGCTGCTCGATAACGTCCCGCAGAACATTCATTAAGGCCGGAATTTCAACAGGATCAATTTTGGAAATATCGGCCTCATAGACAAGTTGAGCTCCTCCAGCCAAGTCTAAGCCAAGCTTGAACGGACTATTACTATCCGGGTTAGTGGCGTTTCCATAAACAAAAAAACCCAGCCAAGTGATAGCTCCCAAAATAGCAACGGCTTTAAAAATACGGAGAAAATTATCTGTGGCTAAAGAAGTAGTCTGGGATTTGTTTGTCATAATTTAAGATAAATATGTTGGTTGTTATAGCACAAAGATAGGGAAAATTCTATCCTTTTCGCGACAACTCAAGCAGATTACGAAAGAGTAGAGCTATGGTAATTGGTCCAATCCCACCGGGTACTGGTGTAAATAATGAGGCTTTTAAAGCTACTTCTGGGTCAGCGTCCCCAGTTAATAGCCCACTATCCTCGGATGTTCCAGCATCAAAGACCACCACTCCATCTTTAACAGCGTCTGGTCTAAGTAAGCCCGGCTTACCAACGCCAAGAATAATAATGTCAGCATTTGCCACAGCAGCTGGGTCGGGGGTTGCTTCGGTTATTACAGTAACAATCGATCCTTGCTGCCTAGCATAAAAAGCAGCCGGTGACCCAACTAGTCGACCTGAACCAAAAACCACCACCTGCTTACCTTCCCAGTCTAATTGATAATACTTTGCAATCTCTGCAATTGCTCCGACTACCGGAGGCAAGATATCGACCGTTCCTGACTCGTATCCAAAAGCATCAACATCGTGTGTTGCTGGTATCGCCGCAATTACTTTTGTGATATCAATTGATTTTGGTAACGGTAATTGCACAATAATACCAAGGTGAGAAAGAGCAACTACTTCAATTGCCTTAAGCACATCATCCGTAGTTGCGGCTGCCAGCAACTCCACGACTTCTAAATCAATCCCTAAATTATTTGCCTTATCTTTCTTAAGAGCTAAATATTTTTTAGTTTCAAAATTTGGATTACATGTAATGATAGCTAGACGCAAGGGGGGTTTGAGATCCTTAACGCTACTACCCATGGCAACTAAAATATCTTGAGCTATTTTTTTACCAGCTACCAGATTCATAAACTTAATTTGTCTCTACTTTTACTCTTTTCTCCTTAGGAACAAATTCTTCATAACGTCCGGTAGTGTACTTAAAGGCTTCTTTAGATGAGTAGCGACACTCATAAATAGCTTTTAATTTTTGACCACTCATAAGAATCGGATAAGAATAAAAACGCCAACTACCGGGACAGGTCGGAACCTTACCTTGAGTCGTGTGCCAGAAAAAGAAAAACGCGGCTCTAGCCATCCATGGGGAAATTGGTAAAATTTTCTTCCCTACCACCGCTGCCATGTCCTTAGCCAAGACTGGTTCCCCGGTTGGTGTAATATTAAAGACTTCATATTGCCAAGCATTTGAAGTGAAGACACACTTTGCCACAATGTCAGTCACATCATCTTCATGTATAAACTGACGTACCCAACCCTTAGTCGCTGGTACAAAAGCAGTCATTGTTGTCACTACCCGATAGACAAAACTACCCTTAAGATTTCCTTGTAAGGCTGACTGTAAACCAAAACGCATCCGCATATAACGTCCTCGCGGGCCAGTAACAGCCGCCGGTCGCAGTACTGACACTTGTGGTGCATGAGAAGCTACAGCCAAGGCTTCGTCGTGAGTCCGACGCAGATTTTCTTCAACTACCATTTTTTCGTGAGCGTAAATATAGTCATCTGGCCGAAATCCTTCAGCTTCGGTAAAATAGTGTCCAAGGCTGTTGTCATTGCGAGCACTGTAAGAAGAAGCGGTGGAGAAATAAATTAACTTCTTCACGACAGGATGACTAAAAGCGTAGTCAAAAACATTTTGTGAACCGTCCACATTCCAGCGCCACTGCTCTTGAGGCTGACCATACATGGCGCGAATCTGCCAAGCGGTGTGCACAATGGTATCCGGCGCGTACGCGGCCACTTTCTCCTGCCAATCAGCGTTAGCTAGGTTAGCTTGAATATAAACTACTTTTGGTATATTTTTTGAATAATCAGATTGCGGCTCTTTATCAAGAGTCACAATTAGATCAACGTCATCACGCTTAGAAAACTGGTCGCACAACATTTCCCCCACATAACCGGCTCCGCCAGTAATAAAAATAATTCTTTTGTCTGAATTCATAGAGTTTGAAACAATCTTACATTAATTCGTCAGCCTTAGCCACCTAGTTTTCGAGCAAAATTACTCACCGGAGACCAAATCGTATTGAAATATCTGAGGTTAAGCCATTAGGATTTGTCGTAGAAAACTAAAAGGTCGCCACAACAAAATGTATATTTATTTATAAATTAATGTTTTAGTGCCAGCTAACTTCTGGTATATCAAACTATTTTGGTAACCGAATAGTTACACCAAAACGTGAGAGCAGGGTTTTAAAAGTCCGCAGAGCAACATCAACATCAACTAGTAAAGAACGATTTTTGACATAATAAAGATCATAGGCTAAACGAATTTTTGACTCATCTAGTGACTGCGGACTTATATTATTACCCATGTAATATTGATGTGTTTGCGCCCATCCAGTAACTCCTGGTTTTACGAAATTACGAATATTGTAGTACGGAATTTCAGCGGATAATCTTTCGCCCAGGCCCTTAATATCATTACGGGGGCCAATAAGTGACATGTCTCCCTTAAGAATCGTCCAAACTTGTGGTAATTCATCGATACTGAGTTTCCGTAATACATACCCAACTTTTGTCACCACATTTCCCTCTTTAGCATCTTCATTAGTCCAAGTGGCGCTCGCGCTACGATTTTCGGTCATTGTCCGAATTTTGTGAACAATAACCGGCTGATTAAATTGACCGATTCTTTCTTGAGAAATAAATAATTCACCCTTTCCTTCCAAACGCAGAGCTAAATAAATAAAAGGCATCATTACTAATAGTATAATACCCAAAATGAGCGACCCAAAAATATCAATTAATCGTTTAGTAAAATCGTAAATAATACTCTTTGACTGCGAGACGTGGGTAATAAACCATTCGTAGCGTAAGGCCGAAAGAGGCACCCGGTCAAAAGTGTCTTCATAGACTTTATAAAAATCTAGGAAAGTAAATTTAAACCGAAGAAACGCTAAATCAAAAATTTTCGGCAAGACCGCCGTAATGTACTGACCATTTGGATTAGCGACGATTATTTGTATTTTTTCTTTTTCAATTAAAGTTAAAAGTTTGTTTTCAAAGTCCTCAGTGGAAGCGGCTGTCTTTTCATCAATGATGCGTACAAAGTAATAATTATAGCGGTCGTTGTTGTTTATTTCATCGACCAATTCAATTGCTTCCGGGCCGTTAGCTAAAAGCAGTGCCCGATGCTTGGTTTTAGTTTCAATTCGATTATAAAGTGACATCCGCCACCAAGTCATAAAGGCAATGCTGAGAAAGAAATAAATAACCAGATTTGTCTTAGGGGCAATACCAAAAGGAATAATCAAGAAAATTATAGTGGCAATGAGTCCATTAGCTACCTGGGCATTTAGAATTCTACTAAACAGAAGCGACTTTAAGAAAACCGTATGCTTGTCATAAAGTCCGGCAATGTAGAAGATAAAAATCCAGGCAGTGGATATAATTAGGAACGGACCAAGATGATCAGAGAAAAGCTCCCAGCTTGGCAGAGAAAGATAACGAAACAAGAGAGTAACCCAAAGTGAGACAATAAAAACACTGATATCACCTAGAATCAAAACTGTTAGTTCGCGTGTTCTTTCTCCCATATAAGATAATTACTGAATATGGTACCTGAGTCTTCCGAAATGGCAAGGTTTGAGGGACCAGCAAAAGAACGCTATACTAGAATTATGACAGCTTCGCAAAAACGTAAAAAAGTTCTCTTTCTGATTACCAAGTCAAATTGGGGCGGTGCCCAGCGCTACGTTTACGATTTGGCCAATAACTTAAATAAAGCGGAATTTGAAACTGTTGTAGCCTTGGGTGGTGAAGGTGAGCTTGGAAGACGACTCCACGACGCCGGGATTAGAGTAATAACAATCGACTCTCTAAAACGCAATGTCTCGCTTAAAAATGAGCGGGATTTTGCTCAAGAACTATGGCGAATTATTCGAGTTGAAAAACCAGATGTGCTTCACGTCAATAGCTCAAAAGCCGGTGGTGTTGGCACTTTACTTGGTCGACTTCTCCTGGTCCCGAAAGTAGTTTTTACCGCTCACGGCTGGGCCTTCAATGAAGATCGTCCTTGGTGGCAGAAAATTATTATAAAATTTTTACATTGGTTCACTGTCATACTATCTCACCGCACAATTGCAGTCTCAAGCGCCGTCTTAAGACAGCTAGACTGGCCTGGTGTGGAGCGTCGAACTAAAGTACTTCACCCCGGTCGGAACATCGGTGCAATGTATGAGGCCGCAGAAGCGCGTGAAAAATTACAAGAGCTAATTCCTGAAAAAAGCCTGACAAAAACAAAGGGCCTGACCTGGCTAGGTACAATTGGTGAGTTACACCCGATTAAACGACAGGCTTTACTAATTGAATGTCTAGCTTTAATTCACGATGATTACCCTCAATTACGACTTTTTATTATCGGTGAAGGAAGCGAAAGAAAAAATCTAGAAAATTTAATCATTGAAAAAAATCTGGCTGATAAAGTTTTTTTACTTGGGTCAATAAGTGAAGCTGCGCGCCTCCTCAAAGCTTTTAGTATTTTCCTCCTTACCTCTAAATCTGAGGCCTACGGTTATGTTGTCCATGAAGCTGGTTTAGCAGGACTGCCGGTAGTGGCTACTAACGTTGGTGGAATTCCCGAAATCATCGAAAATAAAGTTTCAGGTCTCTTAGTACCCAGTGATGATCTGAACGCGTTAAGAGAAGCGCTCAGCAAATTACTTGATAGTCAAACACTAAGGCTGACATTGGCTGCTAACCTAAAAGCTAAGATGCTAGATCGGTCACTAGACAAAATGATCCGTGCCACCGAAGCTCTCTATACCCTGTAATCAGAAATTAAGTTGTCCGAAAAATCTGATTTGATAGGAGTGTAGCGTCGCATTGCCAGAACCATACTGACAGCAGCAAACTCTACTACGAGATGCGACCCGCCATAACTAAGAAAAGGAATGGTGGTTCCGGTTACGGGCAGCAAACCAATATTCATACCGATATGAATAAAAAAATGAGTAAGAAGATAGATAGATACACCGGTGGCAAAGATCTTTTCAAAGTTACTAGCACCCTTAGAAGCATGTAGTAGTAGGCGCCAGATGACTATCGCAAATAAGAGAAAGAGGATAATCACACCAAGTAAACCCCACTCTTCAGCATAGGCGGCAAAAATAAAGTCAGTTTCATACTCTGGCAGAAACAGCAACTTGGATTGAGTTCCATAACCAACGCCTTTTCCGAACAATTCTCCGCTTCCAACAGCGACTGTTGATTGATAAGCGTTATAACCAGCACCGCGTATGTCAGCTAGCGGATCAATGAATGTGGCTATCCGTTCTTTTTGGTAGTCATAAAAAGCAAAGTTCCATAACGCTGTAAAAGCGATAGCGCAAGTTAGGAAGACCAGCGCAACGTGTGTCAGACGGATACCGGCCACCAGCACTAACCCAAACCAAATAAAGAAAATAATCATCGCCGAACCAAAGTCGGGCTGCAAGGCCACCAGCAAGAAAATACTAAAAGTATAGAGCCCTGAGACAATGACGTGTTTAAAGTCACCAATGAGTTCGTGGCGCTTAGCAAAATATTTAGCCAACACCATGATTAAAACTAATTTAGCCGGATCAGAAACTTGGACTGAAAAAAAACCTAAGTCGAACCGCTGCCTTGCTCCCATCACGTCCTCACCAAAAAACGCCACTCCAATTAAAAGAATAATAATTGCTACAAAGGAATAAAAAGCTGCGTTACTAGACCTAAGGAAGCGGTAATCTGGAATCAGGAGCACAAAAAAAACAATCGTCGAAAAGATAATCCAAATTACTTGTCGATTAAAGAAATGATTATCACCAACGTGAGAATACATCGTCGCCAGCCCAAGCAAAGTTAGACTCATTAAGGCCGAAAACAAAATAGCATCAAAGCCTGAAAATATTCCTCCAAGAAAACGACGCATAACTACAGCATATACAAACTTGGGCCTATGTCAAAACCAGTTTTCAGGCCGAAAATTTATATACTGGTGGCATAAGAGGTTTGTCTAGAGACCGAGGAATGTTGAAGTATTTAGAGTTTGAAATCCGAGCTCGTAGCCCGCCAATGGTATGTGTCAAGCCAGAAAGATGTTTTGACACCGACTCTACTGCAAGGGTGTGAAATTTGTCTTGGTTTTAGTGATGACTTCTATCTTAGTCGGCCCCTCTTCGCAAAGTGCTACTGCAATTTTTTGATAAACTTCCTCTAATTTAGCTGCTGTCGGAGCCGGATAGTAAAAGGCTGGTTCTGAAGCCAAATCGCTAATCAGGCCGACATCGCGGCTAATTACCGACGGGTTAGTATTAAAAAACTCTCCAAAACCAATAGTATAAATCGTCACGTCCTTGGCCTTGGCCTCGTCAGCAGCTAGGCGGGCAAAATTAGCAGCGTAGTCACGATCCGCTAGTCCAGTCCTAGAATTCAACGGTCGAGTTACGTCACCATCAGTTAGGAAAATAATCACCTTACGTGCATTATCACGATGTCTGACGCTCGTCAGCTCTTGCAAGGCTGCACTGAAAGCAGCGCCCATGTTGGTATATTGCACTCCATCTTCACCCATAATTGTCGAGCCTATCGCGTTTTCAACTCGCGCAAAATCCTGAGTGAGAGTTTGCTCTAAGGGACTAGTTGGAGTAGTGGCATAGGAAACGTACCCGAGATAATTATTACGATCAACCAGGCCCACAAAAGATTTGGCGGCTTCCTTGGCACTCTCTAGTGGCTCTGGCGGACTGCCACCATTAGCCGCCATCGAACCAGAACGGTCTAGTACCATCATGATATCGGACGGAACATCACAACTACGAACAGTTTTAGCGATAGAACTTGGCCACGTGAAAACTAAATCTTGTTTACTGCGAGGCCCTGCTACATCAATAAATGTTTGTGAGGCAGTTAGTGGCTGTCCGGCTCGATTGAAGATAGTAGCTACAACCTCAACATTTCGAGCTTCGGATAATTCTATGTTTTCAATTTCGACATTAAGACGCGGGCGCGTATCAGTACTTAAAAGTTCAATATCCAGAGTTTTGAATTGTCCCCGGCCAAGAAAGGCCGGCTGCCATACTTCAACAGGCTCGATTTCAATTATTGTCTCGGTTGGTTCCAAACTATCTCTAGTGATAATCCTCCCTTCAAAAATTGGATAGGTACTGTTTGGAGGTAAAATGGTCGTACCCGATCGCTCGGCAATCACCTCTCCGTTACGGAGTAATTTGAAATTATATATTAAGTTTTCGGTTGCGGCCGTCGTGTTTACATTTTCGACATAGGCCACAGCATTATACTGACCTTCGTTAATTCGGAAACTTTCAGCCCACTTCACCTGTGGTGGTATCACGGTAATGGCACAAATACGTACGCAGCTACCGTCACAGTCTACTCCTAACTCGTCTCCATTTTTTAGATTATCAAAACAATTGTTCGGGACAAAAAAGTAAACAAAATAAACAGACACAAAAATTGCACTCCAAAATAGTGTAAATAAACTACCATATTGTATGCGGCGCTTATACGCCCACGGTCTAAATGTACTCATCTCAAATATTATAGCATCTCATTAAAACAATAACTTATTAAGTGACTGTGTTTTACCCATGTGTTGTAAAATTAGACACCACGCACAAGTAGGTCGAATTCAAGCCATTCTTTACTAAGCAGTTTACATATCATGTATGATATGTGTGTCGTATCATGTATGATATGTAGACCCAATTTAATACTTGTAACAATTTCCTGTTTGACTTTAATTAACGAAATACTCCCCTCCTCCTCACGAAAATACTATATTTATTTATTTATTTATTTATTTATTTATAATGTTGGCTCAAAATACACCAAACCCGCGGCCTCAGGCCGCGGGTTTGGTGTATTGCCCACTCCCCT
>Ga0163144_10019328_pt1 | contig 13708 bp, 11 predicted proteins | sample OliLak19BULKMAT1_FD_123175 | JGI IMG/M metagenome (GOLD analysis project Ga0163144, IMG submission 123175) | Freshwater microbial mat bacterial communities from Lake Vanda, McMurdo Dry Valleys, Antarctica - Oligotrophic Lake LV.19.BULKMAT1 | ecosystem: Environmental > Aquatic > Freshwater >... | reverse complement strand
CGGGCGTCGCGGCCGGGCGCGACGCGCGGAGGTGGGCGGCGTAGGCGTCGAGCGCGTCGCGGGCGCCTCTCACGACCTCCGCGTCCTCTCCGACGCGGTCGGCGCGCCGGTCGGCGTCGCGTCCGGCGGCGATAGGCTCGGGCGACGCGCGCGCCGGCGCCGTCGGCACGCGGGCCTTCCGGGCGGCGGCCGGCAGGTCGTCGAGCGCCCCCGCCTCCACGAGGAACGCGCCGGGCACCAGTTCGTGCGCGCCGGGGAACGCGCGGCGGACGAACGCGCGCTGGGCGTCGTCGTACGCGACGATCATCTCCCCGCGGACGCCGTGGACGTCGCGGGGTCGCGCGGTCCATCCACGGAGGGTCGCGAGGACGTTGTCGGGGAGCGGTCGGTCGGCGCCGTCGCGCAACACGGCGACGACGGCGTCGCCGTCGCCGAGGACCTCGACGCCGCGGCGCACCGAGGCGTCGGTGATCCGGAAGCGGCAGACGCGGTCGACGGCCTCGAGGTCGGCCACGGCCCCGAGGAGCGCGGTCCGCGCGGGGGACGCATCCCACGGGACGAGGACGTCGAACGACGGCTGCACGACGAACGGCGTGGACCCGTGGGGGGGCGGGGTCGTGGCGCGCACGCACATGGGCGACCCCGGCGCGGGGGCGGCAAGCCCGAACAGCACGAGGTTCGCGAGGATCAAGCGCGTCTTCCACGCGTCGGCCGCCGCCTCGGGGCACCGCCCCACCGCCGCGAGCGCGGACGCCAAGCCGTGGACCTCCGCGAACCGCGCGTGGCCGCCGGCGGCGGTCCGGTGGCGCAGCGCGGCGAGCGTGCGGAGCGAGAGGTCGCCACCGCCGAAGGCGTGGACCCCGCAGAGCGAGAGGTCGCCGGCCTCGCGCCCGAAGTAGGCGCGGGCGGCGGGCGCGGAGAGCGTGAGCACCACGCGCGCGCCGCGCGCGACCGGGACGAGCACGCGGTGTTGACGGAGTATCTCGGTGAACGCCTCGACGCTCCGGCCGTACAGGCCCGGTCCGCCGAGGCGGGCCTCGAGCTTCTTCCTCCCCGTCGCGTGGAGGTCTTCACGTTGCGTGAGCGTGGTCGCCTCGGCGGTGACCGCCGCCGCGATCAGCGCCGCGACGAAGGGCCACGGCGGCGCGTCGTCGGGCACGACGGCGGCCGACCGCACGGCGTAGTCCTCGGCCGTGAGCGCGAGTCCGCGCGCGAGGGCGGGGAGGACCGCGATCTCCTGGTGGACGGCGTGCGCGAGTCCAAGGCGGTAGAGGGCGTCGGCCGCCCGGCCGTAGGCCGCGTCGTCGAGCGGGTCGGTCCGCGACCCGTACGGATCGGGCCACGGACGGGCCCTGTCGCCGCGGAGCACCCAGCGGAGCAGCAGCCCCCACGCGTCGGGCGGCAACCGGGCGCGCAACCGCTCGAGGCCCGCTAGGGAGCAGGCGGCGGTCTCGACGGCGGAGACGGTTCCGGCGCCGCCGGGCGCCTCCGCGATCCCGAGCGCGGGAAGCAGCGCGCGAACCTGAACCGGTTGGAGCGCGCGGAGGTACGCCGCCGTGTCGGTGCGGAGCGGCGCGATGGACGTCACGGTGCGGGACCCGTGGCGGGCGCGTCCGACACGAAGCGCGGCGTCGCGGAGGTCGGGAGCGAAGGACGCGACATGGCGGGGGTTCTACCGGTCCCGGGGTCCGTAGGCGAGCGACGAACGGCGCCCGGGCCTTGCGTCGGGCGCCGGAGGGGCGGTCCCCTCACGGCGACCGCGTCGCGGGCGCGCCGCGGAGCCACGCCCGCCGGGCACCGAACGAACGCGACGCCCCCGGGTCCCCGAGTTCGAGCGGCTGCGATGGGCGTTGCGACCCCTTCACAGCCACTCCGACCTTGTGAGGAAATCGCCTTCGCTCGGTTTTCGGCGGGCCAAGCCCCCCGGAAACCCGCTTGGCGCGCGGCCCCTGCGGGCCCGCGCTTCGCCGTCGTGACGGATGTTCACGGTCTGGGACGGAAGCTTCGATTCCTTCCTAGGCTCTCAGCGGCCGCGTCGAGCGCGCGCTTCGAACGCTTCGACCTCCTGCCAGATCTCCGTGACGTCCACGCGGACCTGCGGCCGCACGGCGCGAACATCGGCGGCGTGCGCCTTCGGCAGCGACGTCAGCAACTCCTCCCGGGCGCTCGGCCCCATCGCGAGGAGCTGCTCCAAGGCCAGCAACGGCGGGGCCTCCGGGTCGGCGCCGAGCATCTCCAGCGAGGCCAGCATCGTCGTGAGGATCTGGTCGTAGGTCGCGAAGCGCTGCAGGGCCGCGTCGAGGCGACCCTCCTCGTCGGGTTCGATCTCGGCGCGGTCGAGGGCGCGGATCAGCCGCAGGTTTTCGAGCTTCACGGTGACGAACCGATCGGCGTACCGTGCGGCGAAGTCGGAGGGCGGCGGACGGTCGGCGGGCACGCCAAGCGTCTACGGGGCGCACCGACGGTGCGGTGTCGCCGGCGATCCCGCGCCGTCGCCCGAGGGCGTCGTCTCGGGACACGCCCTCGCGTCACCCGCACTTCGGCGGCGTCAGCGACGCCCCGAGCGTCCGGAACTCGGCGGCGCGGCCCGACGTCGCGCGCCACGCGAGGCCGATCGTGCGGTGGGGTCCCCGCGGCCCGAAGCGCACGATCGCCAGGCCGGCCCGGCGGCCCTCCACGCCGAGTGCGAGGTCGGGCAGCACCGTCACGCCGGCCCCGCCCGCCCCCATCGACACGAGCGTCGTGAGGCTCGTCGCGCGCACGTCCACGAGGTCGTCGGCCCCGCCGGTCCGCCGCACCGCGAGGGCCTGGGCCCGGAGGCCGTGCGCGTCCTCGAGCCGCACCACGGGCTCGCCGGCGAGGTCGGCCTTGTCGAGGCGCTCGCGCCCCGCGAGCCGGTGGGCGGTCGGCAGCGCCACGACGAACGGGTCCGCGAACAACGCGTGGGCCACGAGGCCGTCGAGCGGCGCCTCGAACGCCCGCAGGAGCACGCCGAGTTCGCCGCGCCCGAGCCGCGCGACGAGATCGGCCGTCGGCGCCTCGTGCAGCCCGCGCCGCAGCGCGGGGTGGTGCTGGCGGACCCGTGGCCGCACCGCCGGCCGCAGGTAGGGCGCGACGCGGGGGTCCAGGCGCTGTGCGAGCACGGGCTCGCCCGACGTCACGTCGGCCGAAGGCCGCGGGTCGGCAACGTCCGGTGGCCCGAGACGCCGACGACCCCGGGCGCCAAGCGCCAGGGGGCGAGAATCTGCTCGCGCTCGACCCAGGGAACCCTGACCCCTACCGCCAACTCGACGCGACGGACGGATGCGCGCGCGCGCTTCTCCTGAAGCGGAAGGCATTTCTGTCACCCCCCATGGCGCATCGGCCCCGAAAACGCGGGGTCCGACCGATCGACGGCCCGGCCGCACGTGCCGAAGCCGCCGCCCCCGTTGCCGTGGACGAGCGTCACTTCGACCCGGGGGCGTCGGGCTCGGACACCGCCCCGCGCGCCGGCGGGCTCGGACGGATAGGATCCCCTTTTCGGCCTCCTCCGACGCTGGGAGCGTGGGTGGGGTCCTCGATCCACAGCACTCCGGCGCCCTCCGGCGCTGGTCGAAAGGAAGCCCCGCATGCGCATTCCGAAGGACCAGATCCCCGCCAAGATCGACGTGCCCGGCGCGGTCGCCCGCCAGACCCTCGGGTTCGGCGACGCGACGGGCTACGGGAAGATGGCCGGGGAATACTTCACGCTCGGCGCCGGCACCGACATCGCGCCCCTGCTCAAGGGCCTCAAGGACGACGGCTGCCACGCGCCGCACTGGGGCTACATGCTCACCGGCGAGCTTGTCGTCACGTTCACCGGCGGCCGGACCGAGACCTGCAGCCAGCACGACCTCTTCTACTGGCCGCCGGGCCACACCGTGCGGGTCGTGAAGGACGCCGAACTCGTTCTCTTCAGCCCGCAGCGCGAGCACGTCGACGTCCTGGACCACATGCTCAAGGCGATGGGGGGCTGAGGGCCTGGGCAGGAATCGAAGATTCCGACACCGCCGCGAAGCGCGGACCCGCAGGGGCCGCGCGCCGAGCGGGTTTCCGGGGGGGCTTGGCCCACCGGAAACCGAGCGAAGGCGATTTCTTCACGAGTCCTGAGCCCGCCGTGCGGGACGCCCCCCGCCCCCGCCCCCGCCGGCGAGGGCGCCTCGGGCACCGACGTGGGCCCCGGTTCGGCCGCTGACCCGACGCCCGACCGGACGCCCGACCGGACGCCCGACCCGACGCCCGACCGGACGCCCGACCGGACGCCCGACCGGACGCCCGACCCGACGGCCGGTCGCGGCAGGGGGGAGGCCTGACGCGGGGCGGCCTAGCGCGGGGGAGGCCCCGAGCGTCAGGCGTCCGGGTCGCTCTCCTCGCCGTCCGCCGTCTCCTCGGCGATCTCGCCTTGGCACACGTCCTCGAGCATCGAGAGCAGGACGATCTGGAACCACAGCCGGAACATCCCGTAACTGCGGTCCGCGGGCCAGGTCGCCTCGTCGGTGCACCAGCCGTAGAGTTCGCGCTCGAACAGCACCGGGTACGCCTCTTTGAGCATGGCGAGCCCCTGCGCCTCGTCGTCGAACGGCGGCACGAGATAGACGGTCGGCTCGTCGTCGAGCCGCGGCGTGGAGGTCGCGAAGTCGAGGCTCGCCACCCACTCGATGAACGGCTGTGCGGGACGCACGACCACCGCGCTGCGGTTGAGCATGGGCGGGACCTCCGGGGCGGTCATCTTGCCAAGGACGGGGTACGCCGCGCAGGATCCGTGCGGGACCACGGGCGCCCCGGGCCTCGCGCCCCGGGCCTCGCGTCGCGGGCCTCGCGTCGCGGGCCTCGCGTCCCTGTGGCCGGTGTCGGGGGCGCTACTTCGCCGGTGTGCTCGCGGGCGCTGGGGCGCTCGCGGGGGCGGCGGTGCTCGTGGCGGCCGCGATGAACCGCCCCTGCGCTTCGGTCACGGGGCCGCCCATGACCTCGGCGACGACGCCGCCGAACAGGCGGCCGAGGAGGCTCGCGTTCGTGAACGCGACGTAGGTCTTGCCGTCCGTCTTCTCGTAGACGGCGATCGTGCACGGCATGAACACCGACACGGGCCGTGCGGCGTCCTCCGCGAGGATCTTGCCCGCGTGCGCGGGGTGGCAGAGGTCCACGATGTGCACCGGGCGCACGTCGAGGCCCGCGCCCTGCTTGATGGACTCGTGGAGTTTGCGCACCCCGAGGACCTTCCAGCCCTCGCCCTCGGCGGCCTTCGTCAGGCGGGCGACGGTCTCCTCGACGGTCGAGGGGCTCGAGATCTCTTTCACGGCGAGGGACGCGCCCTTCCACAGCACGCCGCCCGCGACGACCGCAGCGCCGACGACGAGACCGAGCAGGAACACGAAGAAGGGGGACATGGGAGCGGCTCCGGGGGTGATCGGAGGATACGGGGGTCGGGTGGGGGCGCGGTTGCCGAGCGGCGCTCGATGGGGGAGCGATCCGGTCCCAGAGACGCGAGACCCAGAGACGCGAGGCCCATCGATGCGAGGCCCCGAAACGCGACGCCCCGAGGCGCGAGGCCCCGAAACGCGACGCCCCGAGGCGCGAGGCCCCGAAACGCGACGCCCCGAGGCGCGAGGCCCGGCGGCCGCCGCACCGGGTCGACCGTCAGGGACTCGGGAGAGGCGTCGGGTCCGCGGGAGGCGGGGCCGTCGGGTCCGCGGGAGGCGGGGCCGTCGGGTCCGCGGGGGTCGGGGCCGTCGGGTCCGCGGGGGTCGGGGCCGTCGGGCGCGCCGCGCGCACCTCCTCCCACGCGAAGGCAAACGTGCCGCCGAGCAGGATGACGACGCTCGAGGCGTAGACCCAGACCAGCAGCACCACCAGCGACCCGGCCGCGCCGTAGGCCGACGCGACGTCCACGACCCCGAGGTAGCGCGAGACGACGGCACGCGCCGCGAGCAGCAGCGACGCGGTGACCAGCGCGCCGATCCAGGCCCGCTTCCACGGCACGCGGCCGTCGGGCAGCACCTTGAACAGGAGCAGGGACATCAAGGCGAGCATCCCCAGCGACGCGAGCGGCTCGAGCCACCCGAGCACCGCCGCCGCGAGCGCGGGGGGCAGGTGGGCGGCCAACCACGAGCCGAACCGCGCGATGCCCACGGACGCGGTCATGGTGGCCATCAGGAGCGCGCCGGCCACGAGCACCATGGCGAACGAGACGAGGCGCTTGAACACCAGCGCGAGGTACCAGCGGCGCGACGACTCCGTGCCCCAGATGACGTTCACCGAGTGCTGCAACTCGACGAAGGTGAGCGAGGCCCCGAAGCCCAGCGCGAGGAGCGAGAGCGCCCGCGGCCACGGCTTCGCCGCGCCGGCCGCGACGGCGCCGGCGATCACGGAGTCGATCGTAACGGCGAGGTTGCCGCCGAGGTAGCGGGCGATCTGCGCCACGAGCCGACCGCGCGCCGCGTCCTCGCCGTAGACCACCCCCGCGAGGTGGATTGCCGCCACGAGGAGGGCGGGCAGGGAGAACAGGGCGTAGAAGGCGATGGACGCGGCGAGTCGCTGGAGGTGGAGGTCGTTCGCCCGGCGCACGGCGCTCCAGAGCGCTTGGGGGATCGCAAGGAGGAGGCCCACCCGACGAGGGTCGCATGCCGCGGCGGCCTCGGGCGAACTTGGGGGACGGCCCGAGCGCGAGACGACACCGTCCTCGGCGGGGGACGCGAGGCCCGGCGCCCGGACCCGGGCGATTCGGCCCGACCGCCCGGCGGCGGGCCGGCCCGTCCGGCCGCCCGTCCGGCCGTCCGCCGCGCGGGCCGCCGCCGGCGAGGTCGGCTCCCCGTTCTCCACGACGGCCGGGAGGGGGCGGTCCCCTAGAATCGGCGCTCGTTCCCGGCACCGGCTTCAGGTCCTGCGCGACGGAGGGCAGCCATGGCGACGACGGCACGGTTCGAGGCGATGCGGTTGCGAGGGGCCCGTGGGGCGACGGCGGTCCTGCTCGGGTTGGCCGCGTGCCTGCCCGGCGGCTCGGCGGCCGCCGCTCCCGAGGACGCCGCAGGGCCGGCGCCCGCGGCGGAGGTGTTGCCGCCCGCGCCCGCGAAGCCCTACAAGGCCGAGTTCCCCGCCGACCTTCCGTTCCAGCCCGAGGGGTGGACGACCGTCACGGATTACCCGGCGATCGGCGACCCCGCGGCGAAGCGGGTGCCCGGGCGGGCGCTCACCCTCTGGTGGACGTCCTTCCTCGCGACGCTGCGCACCCAGGGGCCGAACTCGAACACGACCGACAACACCGCCGTCGAGGGGTTGATGTATGAGTCCCTCGTCCAGATCCACCCGGAGACCGAGGACTTCATCCCGTGCCTCGCGTCGCACTGGAAGGTCGTGACCCGGCCGGACGGGACGCAGACGTTCACCTTCCGCATCGACGAGAAGGCGAAGTGGGCCGACGGGACGCCCGTGTCGGCCGACGACGTCTACTGGTCGTGGTGGCACCGCGTCTCCGACGACCGCGACGACCCGTCCACGGCCATGACCTACCGCGAGGGCTACCACGCGCCGAAGGTGCTCGACCGCCGCACGATCGAGGTCTCGACGAAGGGCGCGAACTGGCGCCTCTTCCTCTACTTCGGCGGCATGACGATCTTCCCGGCCCGCGAGATCGCGGTCCCCGGCCCCAAGTACCTCGAAGACTTCAACTGGCGGTACCCCATGGGCTCGGGCCCCTACGTCCTGAAGGACGGGGACCTCAAGAAGGGCGAGTCGCTGACGCTCACCCGCCGCGACGACTGGTGGGGCGGGGCCGAGCGCTGGGGGAAGGGCACCTACAACTTCGACCGGGTGCGCTTCATCGTGATCATGGAGATCGAGCTCGCGTACGAGCGGTTCAAGAAGGGCGAGCTCGACTGGTTCCAGGTCACCCAGGCGCGGCGGTGGGTCCAGGACGTGCCCCGCGAGAAGACCGTGCAGAAGGGCTGGGCGCAGAAGCGGAAGATCTACAACCAGCGGCCCGTCGGCTACATGGGCCTCGCGTTCAACGCGCGGGTCGCGCCCTTCGACGATCGTCGGGTCCGCCTCGCGTTCGCGCACCTGTTCAACCGCGAGAAGCTGATGGAGAAGCTGTTCTTCAACGAGTACGAGATGGTGAACTCCATCCACCCCGGCAGCGACTGGGGCTCCGGCGACGAGCGCGAGACGCTGATCTTCGACCCGGGCCTCGCCGGCGAGCTCCTCGCGGAGGCGGGCTTCAAGACGCGCGACGCCGACGGCTACCTGAAGGGGCCCGACGGGAACCGGCTCGAGGTCACCCTCGAGTACGGCGCGCAGTCGCTCGAGCCCATGTGGCTCATGGTGAAGGAGGACTACGAGAAGGCCGGGGTGAAGTTCAACCTCAAGCTCATCGACGCCTCCACGCTGATGAAGAAGGTTTCCGAGCGCCAGTTCAAGGTGCACTTCCAGAGCTGGGGCGCCCTGCTGTTCCCCAACCCCGAGACGTCGTGGCGCTCGAGCCTCGCCAACGTGCCGAACAACAACAACATCACCGGATTCAAGAACCCGCGGGTGGACGAGCTCTGCAAGCAGTACAACCTGACCATGGACCGGGCGGAGCAGAAGAAGATCGTCAAGGAGATCGACACGCTCGTCTGCGACGACGTGCCCTACGCCTTCGGCTGGTACGCGCGCTTCGACCGCATCCTCTTCTGGGACAAGTTCGGCCACCCGGCCTCCTACGTGACGAAGATCGGCGACCAGGTCGAGAACTCGATCCTGCTGCTGTGGTGGTTCGACGAGGCCCGCGAGAAGGCGCTCAAGGACGCCATGGACAAGGACCGGGACCTCCCGCTGGGCGAGACCGTCGTCAAGCCCTGGGGCTAGCGAGCCCTCCGATCCTCCCCCGAGCCCCGGACGTGACGGAGCCCCACGCTTGAACGGCATGACCGCCTACTTCCTGCGGCGTCTGCTGCTGGTCCCGGTGACCTTCGTGGTCATCACCTTCCTCGTCTACGCCATCCAGCGCATGACGCCGGGCGGGCCCATCGAGCAGGCGCGGCTCAAGATGCTCTCGGCGGCCTCGGAGGGCGGGCGCGGCCGCGCCAGCGCCACCGGCGAGATGGACCTCCCGCCGGCCGCGATGAAGCAGCTCGAGCGGTACTACAAGCTCGACCGGGCGATCCCCGTCGGCTACCTGATCTGGCTGGGCCTCTGGCCCGACGACGACAAGGACGGGCGGTTCTCGGGCATCCTCCAGGGTGACTTCGGCGAGTCCTACCGCTACTCCGAACCCGTGCTCGACACGATCACGGCCCGGTTCCCGGTGTCGATCTACTTCGGCTTGGTCGGCTACCTGATGTCGTGGGTCGTCTGCGTGCCGCTCGGGGTCATGAAGGCGCTGCGGCACCGCACCGCCTTCGACACGGCCACGTCGGTCGCCGTCTTCCTCGGCTACGCGATCCCCGGCTTCGTCGCCTCGCTCGTCCTCCTGCTCCTCTTCGCCACCGACCTCGGTTGGAGTTGGCTCCCGCTCGGCGGCTTCCGCTCCGAGAACTGGGACGAGATGTGGGCCCAGGGCGAGTGGTGGTGGTGCGTGAAGGACCAGGTGAAGCACACGATCATCCCCATCATCGGCTCGACGATCGGCGCCTTCGCGACCATGACGATCCTGATGAAGAACTCGCTCCTCGACAACATGGGCTCCGACTACGTCCGGACCGCGTTCGCGAAGGGGCTCCCCGAGGGACGGGTCGTCTACGTGCACGCCATGCGGAACTCGCTGATCCCGCTCGTGGTCGGGATCGGGAACGCGATCGGGGTCTTGTTCGCCGGGTCCTTCCTGATCGAGAAGACCTGCAACATCAACGGCATGGGCCTGCTCGGCTTCACGTCGCTCGTCGAGCGCGACTACCCGGTCCTCATGGGGATCCTCGTGTTCCTCGTGTTGATCGGGCTCGTCGGCAACATCCTCTCCGACCTCGTCCTCGCCCTGGTCGACCCCAGGGTGCGGTTCAAGTAGGCCGCCGTGGGACTTCTCCTCACCCTCGTCCACCTGGCCATCGTCGTCGCGGTGGGCTGGCTCTTCACGTGGAAGTTGGCCCCGCGCCTGGCGATCGTCGTCGTGCGCGGGGCGGCGGCGCTCCTCTGCTTGGGCGGGGCCGCCTTCGCCTTCGGCGGCGCGCCGCGGATGCTGCGCCGGGCGGGCGACGCCTGGCGCTGGCGCCCGAAGGTCACGCCCGTGACGGCGAAGCGCCTCGTGCGCTTCCGCCGGATCAAGCGCGGCTATTGGTCGTTCGTGGGCATCACGACGCTCTTCGGCCTCACGATGTTCCTCGAGTTGACCGTCAACAGCCGGCCCCTCGTCATCCACTACGAGGGCAAGACCTCGTACCCCGCGGTGTCGGAGTGGCTCGACACGTGGGTGCCGGCGGCGCGCTTCCCGGCGTTCCTCAAGGCCAGCGACTTCGGCCAGGCGGGCGACGGCCCGCTCGACGTCGCGGCGTTCCGGCGGCGCAGTGGCGACCCGGGGGCGTTCCGGCGCGAGGTCGATTCGAAGCGGGCCGAGGTCGCGAAGGACCGCGAGGCCTGGCCGACGCAGTTTCCCGCGCCGGCCGAGACGGCGTCGAAGGGCGCCAAGGCGACGTGGGAGGCGCGGCGCAAGAGCGCGGAGCGCGGCTTCGCGCGCCGCGAGACCGAGGTGGACGCGCTCGCGAAGAGCCTGGAGCCGTTCGAGGCGGGCCGGGCGTGGTGCCTGATGCCCCTCTATCCGTACGGCCCGGGTGACCTGCGCCACGAGTTCGACGCGCCGCCGCCCAACACGCCGTCGTTCGCCCAGGGCATCCCGCTCGGCACCGACCTCTCGGGCCGCGACGTCTTCGCGCTGCTGCTCTATGGCTTCCGGATCTCCCTCGCCTTCGCGCTCGTCGTCTCGGCGCTGGGCTACGTGATCGGGATCACCGTGGGGGCGCTCCAGGGCTACTACGGCGGCTGGGTGGACATCGGCAGCCAGCGCTTCGTCGAGATCTGGAGCGCGATCCCGTTCCTCTTCGTCATCATGATCATCGTCTCGATGATCCAGCCCACGTTCCTCCTGCTGGCGATCCTGCTGGTGGTGCTGCGCGCCTGGATCGGGATCACGTACTACGTGCGCGGCGAATACCTGCGCGAGAAGGCGAAGGACTACGTCCAGGCGGCGATCGGCTCGGGGGTCGGCGACGCGAAGATCATGCTCAAGCACATCCTCCCGAACACGCTGGTGCCCGTGATCACGTTCGCGCCGTTCGGGATCGTGGGCCTCATCGGGTCGCTCGTCTCGCTCGACTTCCTCGGCTTCGGCCTGCCGCCGGGCACGCCGTCGTGGGGCGCGCTCCTGCGCCAGGGTCTCGAGAACGTCCGCTTCCACCCGCACCTCACGATCATCCCGTCCGCGGCGCTCGCCGTGACGCTCTTCTGCGTCGTCATGGTGGGCGAGGCCGTGCGCGAGGCCTTCGACCCGAAGGTCTTCTCGAGGCTCCGGTGACCGCCCCCGACGCACGCGCCGTCCTGCTCGACGTCCGCGGCCTGCGGACCTACTTCGACGTCGAGGGCCGCACGGCGAAGGCCGTGGACGGCGTCGATTTCCAGATCTGCGAGAACGAGGTCTTCGGCCTCGTGGGGGAGTCGGGCTGCGGGAAGTCGGTCACCGCGCTCTCGATCCTCCGCCTCGTGCCGAGCCCGCCCGGCCGCATCGAGGCCGGGCAGATCCTCTTCCGGGGCCGCGACCTCCTCGCGTTGTCCTACCCCGAGATGCGCCGCATCCGGGGGCGCGACGTGTCGATGATCTTCCAGGAGCCGATGACGGCGCTCAACCCCGTCTTCACGGTCGGCTTCCAGCTCCGCGAGGCGATCCGGCACCACGAGCCCATGCCGAAGGCGCAGGCCACCGACCGGGCGGCCGAGATGCTCGACCTCGTGGGGATCCCCGACGGCCGCGCGCGACTCGACGCCTACCCGCACCAGATGTCGGGCGGCATGCGCCAGCGCGTGATGATCGCCATGGCGCTCGCGCTCCAGCCGGCCCTGCTGATCGCGGACGAGCCGACGACGGCGCTCGACGTGACGATCCAGGCGCAGGTCCTCGAGCTGATGTTGGCCGTCCGCAAGCGGACGGGCGACGCCTCCATCCTCCTCATCACGCACAACCTCGCGGTCGTGGCCGAGACGTGCGAGCGCGTGGCGGTGATGTACGGCGGCAAGATCCAGGAGATCGCGTCCACGCGCGACCTCTTCCGCCGCCCGCTGCACCCGTACACACACGGGCTCCTCCAGTCGCTCCCCCGCGCCGACAAGCCCGCGCAGCGCCGCCTGACCACGATCCCGGGCATCGTCCCGTCGATCCTCGACTTCCCGACCGGGTGCAAGTTCTGGACCCGTTGCCCGCTCAAACAGGAGGTCTGCACGCAGGTGGAGCCCGAGCTCGTCGAGATCGCCCCCGGCCACCATTGCCGCTGCCACTTCGTGAAGCCCGACGCCGGCGTCGGCGCGGCCGCAGGGTCGCCGTCGCCGCAGGAGCCCCGCGCGTGACCGCCGCCGACGTCCCGAGCACGCCGTACGTGAAGCCGCCGGTCGCGGCGGGCGCGCCCTCGATCCTCACGGTGAAGGACCTGAAGGTCTGGTACCCGATCCACGCCGGGCTCTTCCTGCGCCACGTGGGCGACGTGAAGGCCGTGGACGGGGTGTCGTTCGCCGTGCGCGAGGGCGAGACGCTGGGCGTCGTGGGGGAGTCGGGCTGCGGCAAGACGACGGTGGGCAAGGCGATCCTGCGCCTGGTGCCGATCACGTCGGGGCAGGTCCTCTTCCGGCGCAAGGACGGGGTCGAGGTGGACCTGGCGCCCCTCTCGCGCGCCGAGATGCGGCCGCACCGCGCCGAGGTGCAGATGATCTACCAGGACCCCTACTCGTCGTTGAACCCGCGGTGGACGGTCGGCGACATCGTGGCGGAGCCCCTGCTGGTCGCGCAGCCGGACCTGCCCGTGAAGGACCGCGAGGCCCGGGTCGCGTGGCTCCTCGAGAAGGTCGGGCTCACGGGCGAGCAGGCCTACCGCTACCCGCACGAGTTCTCGGGCGGGCAGCGCCAGCGCATCGGGATCGCCCGGGCGCTCTCGACCTCGCCGCGGCTCCTGATCGCCGACGAGCCCGTCTCGGCGCTCGACGTGTCGATCCAGGCGCAGGTGCTCAACCTCCTCCAGGACCTTCAGGAGGAGTTCGGCCTCACCTACGTCTTCATCGCCCACGACCTCTCCGTGGTCGAGCACATCAGCCACCGCATCGCGGTGATGTACCTCGGGCACGTCGTCGAGATGGCGCCGGCGCAGGACGTCTATCACCGGCCGCTCCATCCGTATTCCCGCGCGCTCCTCTCCGCGGTGCCGCTGCCCGATCCGGCGCTCGAGCGCGCCGAGCGCACGCAACTCCGGGGCGAGATCCCGAGCCCCATGCGCAAGCCCTCGGGCTGCCCGTTCCGCACGCGGTGTCCGCGCGCGGAGGAGGCCTGCGCGTCGTACGTGCCGAAACTCGAGGAGGTGGCGCCCGGCCGCCTGCTCGCGTGCCCGGTCGTGGCGCGCGACGGCGGCTGAGAGGTTGTGAAGGAATCGAAGATTCCGTCACAGCCGCGAAGCGCGGACCCGCAGGGGCCGCGCGCCGAGCGGGTTTCCGGGGGGCTTGGCCCACCGGACACCGAGCGAAGGCGATTTCT
>Ga0163144_10019322_pt1 | contig 13709 bp, 11 predicted proteins | sample OliLak19BULKMAT1_FD_123175 | JGI IMG/M metagenome (GOLD analysis project Ga0163144, IMG submission 123175) | Freshwater microbial mat bacterial communities from Lake Vanda, McMurdo Dry Valleys, Antarctica - Oligotrophic Lake LV.19.BULKMAT1 | ecosystem: Environmental > Aquatic > Freshwater >... | reverse complement strand
CCGCTGTTGCTCAGCACGCGCATCGAAGCCGCCTTGCAGCGAGCCTCCAAGGAGTTTCCGTTCATCGCGTTGGACCGTCGCTACGAGGACGTGAGTGCCGCGTATTACTACCCGCGCACGGACGCCGGCCCGTATCTCGAGCGCGGAATTCCGATCATGCAGTTCTTCAACGGCGAGCACGCCGATTATCATCGGCCGAGCGATGATGTGGCGAAGCTCGACATTCAGAAGATCACGAACGTCTCCAAGCTGTCATTCGGGGCGCTGTGGCTGGCTGCCGACGACGCGTCGAAGTTGGCGTGGGACGGGATTGTGCCGGAGACGTTGTGGTGGGTGAAGCCGCGGCGGTGACCAACTACTGCTGACGGGCCGCTGGCGCCCCGGCGACGATGTGGCGCGTCACGAATGGCAAAAGCGGATCACCGTCAGCGACTCACACCAACGATGAACGAGATCACGGAGTGCTTGGGCGACTGACCGGCCTCGGCGTCTTTTATGAACGTCGTGAGTCCGCGACCGTAGCGCAATTGTGCGAGGACCGGACGCTTGCCCATCATGCCAGTCAATCCTGCGCCAACGCTGGCGCCGATGTCGGTCTTTTGGAACGGATCATCTGTGGCGCCATTGTTATCGAACTCGCTGCAATCGACGTTCAGACTGGCACCGTCGCCGTCAACGCTTCCCGTGCACCCGATGCGCATCGCGACCGTCGGGCCCGCAGTGATGAAGGGGCGCCACGCTGCCCGCGACCCCAGATCGATGCGCAGAAGGAGCGGAATCTCGATATACGTGAAGGCGAGCTTGAGCGAGCCATTCGCCTGCCCCGTGCCACCAAAGTCCAACACCGTTCCCTTCTGGATGTAGTGCACCTCAGGCTGTACAGAGACCCGATCATTCAACGATCGGTTGACGAACGCCCCAACGTCCAGTCCGAAACGAAAGCCCTGCTTCGACGTGCCATTGAACACGTCAGCAGATCCCAGATCGATGTCGGTGATTTTCGCGGCCGTGCCACCAATCAGCAGCCCAAACGTTGTCCGTGAGGTGGACTGCGCCTGCAACACCGTGCCAGCCAGCATCATGGAGAACAGCATCGGTATCGTGAATCGACGTGCGCACATCGGAAAGCTCCTGTGGAGGGGAGGCGGGAGCGGTGCATTCGCGACGCTCTGGCTCACCGGTGGGTTTTCGAATCCAAACCCGCGTGCCACCGCGTCGACCGTGAACCTATCCGACCGTCGACGCTCGGCAAGGTCACGTCATGGGGATTCGACACGGCGTGTGTAGCGTGTGCCGCCAGCGCCATCAACCCACTGCTGCGCGATCACCAATCGAGCACGAACAAATCAGCGCGATCGTGTCCTACGAACGCAAACAACTCGTCCATCGATTTGTATGATTCGTTGCCTGTCGTGTTCGCGAACTCCAAAGCGAAATTCTTGAGCGGTCGCGGACCGATACAACCAATGACCCAGCCTACGTGTGGTGCCTCATGAATGAGGATACCCTTCTCCGCTTCTGAACGACCGCCGTGCACACGGAAGCAGCGACCGTCGTGCCCGGTGCGTATGCCCTTGACCGCATGGTTGTTCGATTCACGCGAAATCCAGTATGGCGTGGGTCTCGGGCGCAGCTGCACATAAAATCCAGATCCGGAATCAGCTTTGAAACGCTCCATCGTGGTGAAGCGCTTCACAGCAGTTAACAGCGGTGTTGGGCCGGCAACGTTGCCGTACAGCGGCGCGAACGTGATTTCCAATACGCCGTGTTCGACCCTTACATATTGTTTGCTTTGGGTGTCTGGCGTGAACGCCAAGCGTGGCATCGCCTCCATGACCGCAGCGCGTGAAACTACCGGCATCTGCGCCGTACGGCTGATGGCGGGCATCTGCGCCGTGCGACTGATGGCGGGCATCTGCGCCGTGCGACTGATGGCGGGCATCTGCGCCATGCGACTGATGACAGGCATCTGCCCACCGCCCATGCTCGTCAACGCGGGCATTGGCATGGTGCCACCAGCGATGAGGCGCGCCGATGCAACCTTCCCGGTTTGGACGGCAATCAGTTCGCCGAACCGTCCACTCTTTACGCCACGAAAGAGGAATTCTTTCAGTGGGTTGCGCGTGAGGAAGAGCGTGACCGGCATGGTCGTACCTCGCGAAGTCAAGGCGGAAGCAAACTCGAAGCGGTGAACGTAGCGCGCGTGGCGTCATCCCACCAGCAAACCCTGCCTTGATGGGAACGTTGGTGTGAAGCGGCGGCTGGCTCTCAGTCCGCCGAGCGGTCTCGAACGCCGTCGAATCAGGGCTGTCGACGCGAGCGCGCTGCGCTGGCCGAATCGTCGCGTGTGTCATCGCGTTGACGCGCGTGAAAGTCAGAGTTGCGTCACTGGACACCAGCGCTGCACCGCCTCGGCCGTGTCGAACGGCCCAGTGTTGAAACAAATGCGTGCCTGCGGGGCGTGTTCATGGACCACGTTCAGCACTTTCTCGAACAGGAGAAAATTTTTGCTGATGGTGCGCACACCGGCACCAATCACGACGCAGTCATAGCGGCGCTTCTGCAAAATCGCTCGGATCACGTCCTCGGCAGTTTCGCCAAAATCGGTCAGGCACAGCTGAGCGTCGTAGCCCAAGGCGTTCAGTGCCGCGATGTCCTTGTCCAGCCCGCCTTGAACCTTCTCGGCCGTCATGCCAGGAAAGGCGGCGTAGGCCGGATCTGCGAAGTTGATGAGTTGCGGCTGCAGTCCAATCGACAGCACAAATTTCGTTGAAGTCATGGTGCTTCTCTGGGTACGGCGACGTGGAGGATCATCTTTCCTCGCGCCTTGCCGCCCTCCCCCTGGCGGTGCGCGTGGGCCGCGTCGGCGAGCGCGAACTCCTGGCCGACGACGATGCGCAAGCGCCCGTCATCGACCCGCTCGACCAGTTGCGCAAGCACCGCGCCACGCGGCTGCGTGAAGACGAAGGCGGCACGTACGCCAGCTGCCGCCGCGCGCTCGGGCGACGGCGGCATCGCAGTCGCGACCAGAATGCCGCCTTTGCGCATCGCGGTCCATGAGGCCTCTTGCGTCGGCCCACCCACCGTGTCGAGCACGATGTCCATGTCGCGCGCAACCTGCTCGAAGCGCTGCGTGCGGTAGTCGATCACTTCGTCGGCACCCAGGCTCCTGACCAAGGCCAGATCGTCTCCGCTGGCAGTGGCGGTGACATGCGCACCGTGCTCTTTGGCCAGTTGCACGGCGGTCGTGCCGAGCGCTCCTGCGCCACCGTGGATCAACACGCGCATGCCGCGTTCGACCTGTCCAGTCTCGATCAAGGCGGTCCAAGCGGCCTGGCCCGCCATGGGCAGGGCCGCGGCGGCGGCGAACGTGGCCGTGCGCGGCTTCTTCGCCACCTGACTCGCTTCCACCGCCACGTACTCAGCATAGGTGCCGCCGCGCCCGAATTCGGCGTAAAAGCAGACCTCGTCGCCGAGTTCGAAGCCGGCCACTTCGCTGCCGACCGCGGTAATGATGCCTGCGGCGTCGAAGCCGAGCGTGATCGGGAAGCCCTTGGGGATCTGCGCGGCCATGACGCCCGAGCGCATCTTCCAGTCGATAGGGTTGACGCCGGCCGCGACCACGCGCACCAGCAGATCGCCGACGCCGCAGGGGGGTACCGGCGCGTCTTCGAGCTGCATCAACTCGGACCCGCCGTAGGTGTGGATTAAAATGGCTTTCATCGTCGATGTCCTTCGTGGAGGCCCAGAGCCTGACCGGTCTTGCCAGCGTGCGGTAATGGCAGGAACGGACAAGATTTCTCAATCCGTGGATATAGATAGCCCAGTATGGAAAATGCAATCGGGCGCGGCCAACAAGTGATGACCGAGCGGGAAAGCACAGCGGCGTAAGTCTTTTCTGTTTGGCGGCGCTGCGGGCGGGGTGGGCGGGGGCAGCGCGACCGTAGGCCGCCGGGATCGCTGGAGACCTGAACACGTTGCTCGACCGCGTTGCCGCGAGTGTAGAGCGTCAGCGTACGTCGGCGATTCATTGTCGATTCAGTGCTGGCGACGCGCACGCGCTGTGGTGACAGAATCGTCGCGAATGGTCTTCATGACGAAGTTTCGATACCAGGTGGACTGCTCGGCTGGCAGCGTCGCGAACTCACGTTCCATGGCAGCCAGGTTACCGGCAAACCCGTAGGCCATCCCGCGCGAGGCATGCAGCACGCGGGCGAGCGACACGAGGCGCAGGCCGCTGGCGTCATACACCTCCTGCGCACGCGCGTATTGCGAGTCAGCCGGTGCGTACCGCTTCAACTGGGAGAGCACAAACCCGTGACTCATGAGCGCCTGCACGAGCTGAATGCCCCGGGGCGTCTCTCGCATGTCCTGCAGCACGATACGCATCGCACTGTCCGCCGCTGGCCACCGGCCCTCATGCATCGCGATCGCAGCGCGCGTGAAGTGTACCGTCACGCGCACGTTCGTGACGACGTCCGGTATAGAGTCGATTATGTGGATGGCCGTGTCGCTGGCAGACTGTGCGGCGGGAAGGTTGCCGGTCGCGAGCGCGCGTGTCGAACGCGCGCTCAAGAACAGTGCACGCTCACGGCTGTTGGCGCCAAACGTCTGCAGCGAGAGACGCATGCCGTCATCGATGATCGAATCGGCGAGGGCCAGACGGCCGCGCTCGATGGCAACGCCTTGGCGATTGTACTGGACATCAAGCATCTCGATATTGCTCCCCGCACCCATCGCGAGCAGATCGATGTACGCCACTCGGAGCAGCGAATCTGCCTCGGCCGTACGGCCTTGCAGCATCGCGCCGGCACTGAGCCGGTTCAACGCCACCACCTTGCTGAGCGTGGCAGCACTCGTGCGCCGCGTCTCCGTCGCGAGCGCACGTTGCGCATACTGCACCATCGTGTCGTACTCGTTATCGATCAACGCCAACGATGCCAGGTCGCGAAACGCCCGTCCTGTCAGTTCAGTGTCGGCCCGATCGTCTCCCGACAGCGCCGACTGCGCTTGCAACACCAATTCGCGCGCGTGCCCAGTCTGATTCCGGTGCATCGCGGCGGTCCCCGCCTCCAGCAAGGCCAGCGCATACACGTCGCTTGTGGCGCCGTACGCGGCACGCGTAAGCGCGATCGCCGAGTCGAGTACCACGGACGCATCGCGCATCCGACTTTGCGAGATCAGACTCGATCCGATCGTCAGATAGAGCCGCGCGCGTACGGCAGGATCGTCGGCGAATTCCAACGGTACGCGGCGCAAGGCCGAGTCGAGCAGCGCGCCGACCGACGCGCGCGGTCCCAGGCGGGGGAGCATGCCACCGGCGGAACTCACATCTGCGGCACCAAGCACCGCCTGCAAGAACTCCGAGATGCGCGCCGTGCGAGCGGCTTCGCGTTGTGCGACGCCTGCCTGCCGTGCAATGATGGCACCGGAGATCACGGCCACCAGCGCAAGCGCAGCCGTGGTTGCGACCGGCCAGCGATTGCGCGTGATGAATCGCTGCACGCGGTAGCCCATTGTGTCGGCGCGCGCCGCGATCGGCATGCCACGCAGATATCGTCGGATGTCCTCACTCAACGCTTCTACCGAACTGTATCGACGCGATGGTTCCTTCCGGATGGCCATCATCGCGATGGCGTCGAGTTCACCAACGAGCTTTCGTGCGAGTCTGCCGCGCGTGCCTTCCCCCGTATCGCGTGCCGCAAGGTCGGTGCAGGCCACGCTGGGCAACGGTGGCATCTCCGTCAGCACCACTTCAGCCAGCTGCGCGGGGCTGCGACCAGCTGACGGGAACGGAGGCACTCCGGCCAGCAATTCATAGAGCATCACGCCCAGCGAGTAAATGTCGCCGCTCGTGGAGACGGACTCACCGCGCAGCTGTTCCGGGCTGGCGTACGCTGCCGTCATCGGCGTGAGGCCATCCTGCGTCACGATCGTCGCGCCTTGCAGCTCGTCGCCAGTCGACTGGACGAGTTTTGCGATGCCGAAATCCAGCAACTTCACCACGCTCTCCGTTGAGACGAGCACGTTCTGTGGTTTAAGATCGCGATGCACGACAAGATGTTGATGCGCGTATTGCACCGCCTTGCACACCTGCAGCATCAAGTCGAGTCGTTGCGCGATGGACAGGCGATGCGTGCGACACCACTCGTCGATCGGCGCCCCCTCCACGTACTCCATGACGAAGTACGGCGTGTCGGTATCGGTGACTCCACCGTCCAGCAGCACGGCGATATTGGGATGCTGCAGTTCGGCCAGAATCTGTCGCTCACGTCGGAAGCGTGCGGCGATGATCGTGCTTTCAGCGCCCCGTGCGATGGTCTTGATGGCGACGCGCTGATGATAGGCGTCGTCGGCACGCACGGCTTCATACACCGCGCCCATCCCTCCTTCACCGACCTTGCGAATCACTTCGTACGCCCCAACCCGACGCCGCGACACCAGCGCATCAGGCGGCGCCAGACCGGCGCGCTGCTCGGGCGTGAGCCGTGACATGGCAGTGTCATCGAAGCGCCCGTCGGCCGCGTCGTTGGCGTGAAGGAGCGAGCGGACTTCGCTCACCACCCACTCGTCCGAGCTCTGTGTGGTGAGGATGCGCTCCCGTTCGTCGTCGGTCGCATCGATCAGCGACGCGAACAACGTCGACACGTGCTCCCAGCGCGGCTCGCTCGTGGTCATGGCGTCACGCGCTCATCGCTCGAGCGCGGGATCGAGCGCGCGGTGCAGGAATGCGCGCGCCACCGCCCAGTCGCGCTTGACCGTCCGTTCTGAGACGTCAAGAACAGCTGCCGTTTCCTCCACCGACAGCCCGGCGAAGTAGCGCAACTCCACCACCTGCGCCTGCCGCGCATCGAGCGTCGCCAGCCGCTTGAGTGCTTCGTCGATTTCCAGCACTTCATGCGTTGCTTCCGGCGCGGCAGCATCCATGTGGTTTTGCAACGGCACCACCATGTGGTAGCCGCGCTTGTCGGCTTGCGAGCGCCGCGCGTGGTCGACGAGGATGCGACGCATGAGCGTCGCGGCCACCGCAAAGAAGTGGCGACGGCTTTCGAAGTTGGCCGACCGCTGGTCGACCAGTCGCAGAAACGCCTCATGAACCAGCGCCGTGGGCTGCAACGTGTGCCCGTCGCGTTCCTGCCGCATAGAACGGGACGCCATGAGGCGCAGCTCGTCATAAACAAGCGGGAGCAGCGCATCGTATGCGCCCGCTTTGCCTTGCTGAATCTTGAGCAGTAGGTCGGTAATCGACGCTGACGTCAGAGCCCGTGGTCGCGAGAAGGTTCGTTGGAGCGTACCGCTCGGCGGTGCGAGGTGCAAGGAGGGCACGTCGTCGCGGTGCGCTGCGCATGCCGGTCCGGGCGGGCGTATTGGATGGGTGCACTGGCTACTCCACGAGAGGATCAGAGGGTTCCCTCTCTCACGCGTAGCGGGCGCCGATCAGGGGCCAATTGCGCAACAACGACGTGTACGGGGCGTCGTGCGCGCAAGGCTCCAGGTCAGCGTCTGGATGGCCAGCGCGCCCAACGCTACTTGCCAGTCGGCTGCGGCGGCAGATCCTTGATGTACGCCCACAGCGCCTGCAGCTCGGTGTCGGTCATGTTTCTGGCGAACTTGGGCAAGCCGGCCATGGGAACGCGCAGCGCCACGCCGTTCTTGCTTTTCGCTTCCTTGAGCGCGCGGACAAAATCGTCGTACGTCCACCCGGCGAGTCCGATCGGCGTGAGGTTGGCGGCGGGTGGCCAGTCTGGTGGGCCACCAATAATCGGGCCACCGGCGAACGTGGTGCCGTGGCAACCGGTGCACGTCTGCGCGACATGTTTGCCGAATGACGCATCGGCGACCGCCGCCGGTGCAAGCGGCGCATGACTGATGGCGTGCTTGGTGGGATGTGTCTCGGCCGACAGCTGCAGCTGCCCGGTGGCCAGCAGCACCTTGCCCAAAGGCCCCAACGTTATGGACGGCACTTCCTTGTTCACGGCTGGCAACGCGCGGATGTACGACACTACGTCGGACAGCTCGCGGTCGGACATGTAGTAGAAATCCTTCGATGGCATGGGCGACGGAGTATTGTCAGGCCTCACGCCGTGGCGCACCATCCGGTCCCAGTCGGCGGCGGTGTAGGCGAGCGTGCGTGAACCCGTGCCGAGTGTGAGATTCGGACCGAGAAGGCGCCCCATCGCGGCGTCGTCAATCATGGTGCCACCGCCGAAGTCCGCGCCGTGACACTCGCGACACGCGTAGATCGCTTCCACCAAGTGCTTCCCGCGCGCGACCGCACGCTCGGTCGCCACGGCGTTCAGGTCGACGCCGGCGAGTGGGTCTGCGCTGTTCGCACCGACGCCATTCGCACCGGCGCTGTTCGCACCGGCGCCGGTTGCAGCCATGCTGCGTTCCGCGCGCAACGCGGACAGCTCCTCGTCGTTCAACGGGGAGGGGATTGGAAAGTCGACCCGATGCACGTCAAACCTGTTCGCGAGCTTCGTACTTGCCGTGCTCGACGCCCACACGTATACGCCGCCGCCGGTCACCAGCATCAGTCCGACCAACCCACCCACGCCGATCGCCAGCTTTCGCGCGATGCCCATGACAACCTCCTGAGAGGACCTGAGGACAATGATGTGCGGGATATTCTCAGAGCTCGCGCAGGCGTTGTCGAGCGGGAAACGCCATTCGGTGTGCCCGACTCACGCCTACTTGTACAGGTACTTCGCTTTGCACAGCTGCACAAGGAGCGCGCGTTCCAGCATCACGGGGCTCCAGTAACGCAAATACGCTTCAGGAAACGGCGGCAAGGTTCCCGCGTACATAGGATTGAGATTCCACTCGCCCATGGGGTGGCGCATCGCGTACTCCATCAGCGCGATCTGCAGGTTGTAGCGCTGCGAAGGGGGGATCCTGGCGACCATCTTCTCACCAAGCTTGAACATGACTTCGTCGCCCTTTCGTGTTGGCTTGAACGACGACGAGTTCACCAAGCCCTTCATGATGCCGCCCACATAGCAGACGTACATATGACTGCGCACGCGAGTGACGGGACCCGCCATGTTGGCGATGCCAATCTCGATGAATGAACCAAGTATGATGCCCACCATCGGCGCGAACGGGCCGGAAACGTTAGCAAGTGTCAATCCAAGTTCCACCAGGTCGACGATCCCTTTAACGGCATCGCCATCGGTGAAACGGCCATACACCTTGTCGGCGGAATCCGCAGCAGCGCTAGCGAGCTCGAATCCTGGACGCGCCACGGCGCCGAGTTGGCCCAGCACCGAGATGGTCGCGCCGGTGCCCACCTTGAAAGTTTCGGTGAGGATGGACAACGGGTCGTTCGGATTCGGGCCGATCGGATTTACCGGCATCTGCGCGACCTCTTTCGCGATCTCATAGACCTTATCGATGAGCACTTGCACGATGAGGCGTCCTTTCCGCAGATCGCCGTCGAAGTCGTCGCTGTATTTCTCGACCTCGAACCACGTCTTGCGTGGACTCGGACCCGACATCGCGTTGCGCCGTTCGTATTCGTCTTCCAGCCGTTCACGTTCCGCCGCCTTGTTCGCGACGGCGATTCGGTTGGCGGCGTCTTTGATGTGCAATCCAATCCCCTGCACCCACCACTTCTGATCCGGCGTGCGCCCCCAGAAGAACTCAACGTGTACCCGCCATATCGTTGGCGATCTGGAACCCGCTGAAGCCATCGTCACCGGGGCGTGCTGGATATGTCGAAGGATGTCAGTGTACCCAGACGCCTGGACCACCAGGCTCATCGCTCGCGAACGCGAAACGAATCCCGAGATCCAGTTCGTGAGTTCAATTGCGAAGTCCGCTTCGGTTCGGTACGGGATGTCTTTGACGTAGACGCCGTTGCCGAGTTTTGGAGGCGGTTGCTTTGACACTGAAATCCTTCCCATGCGACCTCCGCAGTGGTAGACCGACAGTCAACCCCCTAGACTGCGCCCCCGCGACGCAGAACGCAACCCTGCCATTACGCACTACCGCCAGAGGGGGCGGGGTATCCCTGATGAACCCACCTCCACCAAGCACCAATGAGGCCATCACCATCACGCGGACGCTCGTCGTCGGCTCCGGCCACCTCGCGTACCGTATCGGGACACTGGCGTTCATCGATGCCTTAAACGCGTCACTCAGCCACACCCTGCGATACCAACCGGCGCCCGTGGTGAACGATCGGGTTCGGGTACCACATGACCGCCTCGTCGTGCGGCTGACGATCAGCTTCATCGCGATGCTCGTGGCCGTCACAACCTACTTTCACACGTACGATCATCTCTCGTGGATCAACGCGCTGTACTTCGTGATGGTGACCGTCGCGACCGTGGGCTACGGTGACGTCAGCCTGCTCAACTCCGACACGAGCTCCAAGGTCGTGGGCATCGCGCTGATCCTCGGCTCCACGTTCTTCATCTGGATGATCTTCTCGCTCAGCGTCGATCGCTGCATCAAGCGACGGGTGCAGCGCGCGCTTGGCCGCCGACAATACACGGAGCGCGATCATGTCATCGTGTGCGGACTGGGCCGACTGGAATACTGTATCGCCGAACAGTTGCGGCAGCGCGGGGAACGCGCGCTGATCAACGAACGCCACGAGGACGCCGCGACCGTCGAGTACTTTCGTTCCGATACGCGCGCGTCAGGCATCATGCCACCCGCTCGTTGTGGCCATGGCGCGCTGTGCTCTTCCCTCCCGGCCCACGGCGGGCTAGCATCCGACTGCTCCGCTTGCCGACGCATATTTCTATTGTCTTCACCCGGAATCCCATGGCCGACACTGCACTGCGCTCCCGCAGCATCTCCGAGATCGTCGACGCGGCGTTCTCGCTCTACCGGCGGGACTTCCTCCAGTACTTCATGGTGGGCGCCATCGCGTACTCACCGCTCATTCTCATCACGATCCTGACGCAGGGGCTCAGCGGTCTCGGTGCATCCTTCACCGTCATGGCCATGGCGTTCGGCGCTATCCTCGCGTTTACGCTGGTGAGCGGCGTGATCGCACGCATGGGCTCGGACGTGTACCTCGGTGGGCATGCCAATGCCATGGACACCGTGTCCAAGGTGTTGCCGCGCGTGCTCGCCCTCATCGGCGCCATGCTGGTGAGCTATCTGATCATCGGCGTCGGCTTCGTCCTGCTGCTCGTGCCGGGCCTGTACTTCGCGATTCGCCTGTGCGCGGTGCCCCAGACGGTGGTGCTGGAGGGCAAGGCGCCGATGGAAGCCATCAGTCGGTCATGGGCGCTCACGAAGGGGCGTGCCGGTCACGTGTTCGGCACCTTGTTGCTCGTCTACGGCATATTCTACGTGCTGACTCTGGGCCTCACGCTGGTGACCGCGCTGGCCGGCAACGTCGTGCTCCAGACGATTATCAACTCACTGATCGGCATGTTCTGCTATCCGCTGCTCACCCTCGTAAGCCTCGTGTTGTACTACGACCTGCGTATCCGCGGTGAAGGATTCGATGTCGAGCATATGTCGCAGTCGCTCGGCACACACGGCTACGGGGCACCCATGGGTAGCCCGGGCCTCTAACACGTGACGCCGGTGGTGTGGCAGCAACAGCCAGTATCGCCGGCCCTCCCCGCGCTCGGGGACGCCGCGGTTCGTGACACCATCGCGGCCATCGCGCGTGGTGCGGAGTACCAGCGGGAGCTGACGTCGTCCATCGGGAGCCGCATCCTGCGGTGGATCGGCGATGTGCTCGACGACTTCTTCAAGGCCATCGCGAACACCGAGCACGGTCGCGCGATCACCATTGGGGCGCTGATACTTGTTGGTGCGTTGATCGCGGCACGCATTGTTATCGGGATCCGTGCCGAGCGTGCCATGCATGGCGCACGCAGTGTGCGGCGACCAACTTCGGCGAGTACCGCGGCGCTCCTGGACGCCGAGCGGCTTGCTGCTGCCGGCAACTTCACCGCGGCGGCACATGCCCTGTTCGCGGCACTGCTCGCCACGTTCGCCGCGCGCGGCGAGGTGCGCCTGCATGACTCCAAGACCACCGGCGACTACGCGCGCGAGCTCCGCCGCCGCAGTTCGTCGGCGCTGCCACCATTTCAGGCCTTTCGCTCGCGCTATGATCGGGTGATCTACGGCGACATGCAGTGCAGCGCGGGCGACTACTACGCCCTTGCGTTGGACGCACGGCAGGCATTGGGACAGGAGCGCGCGGCATGACCGCGCCCACGCCGGGTACGTTAGACTCGGCGACCCCTGTTGTCGAAGCGCCCGCTTCGGCATCGCCCACCGATGCACGACGCAACCCTGCTGCATGGTATGCGCGGCCCGGCGTCATCGTCGTTGCACTTGGCGCGCTGATACTGGCAGCAGCGCTACTCGCCCGCACGCCGGTCACGGGACGCGACGGCGACCAACGGCTCTCCATCAACTCAAGCGACCCACTCGGCGCGAAACTGCTCTACGAGCTTGCCGGTCGCCTCGGATGGCAGACGGCGCGCGATACGCGCGGGCGCACACCAGACTCGACGAACGTGATTCAGGCGGTGCTCGACCCCACGGTGCCGATCAAGCCGGAGGAAGTGGGCGTTGCACTCGCGCACGTGCGACGTGGTGGTGCGTTGCTGCTGGTCCTTGGCGACGGGACCAAAGCGTTTTCGGACTCCTTGCGGCTGCAAGTCGGCCCCGCGAGTGCCTACATCGATCTCACGCGCGGCGTCGCGCGCGGATGCCGGACGCCTTTCAAGACGAAGTTCACGCGACAAGCCCTTTGGCTGGGCAGCGCGCATTTGCTGGCGCTGCGCGGCCAAGGACTGTATGCGGATCGTGTGCAAGGGTTCGTGTACATCACACGCGATCGGACACGCACTACGGTGCGCGCGGATTCCGGTACGAAGAACGCCCGCAGCAACCAGAACCGTCCGAACAGCGCCTCAGCGAGCAGCGATCGTGCGAGCAGCGATCGCGCGAACAGTGACCGCGCAGACAGCGGGAGGGCAGGGACCGACAGCGCACCAAGCCCCAGTGTCGCAGATAGCACCGAACAAGAAATCGCCACGGCCGCGATGATCGGTTTCCCGTACGGCGCGGGCCGCATTGTCGTCGCGGCCGATCCGGACATCTTTCGCAACGACGCGCTGCGCGAATGCAGCTATGGTCTCGATCTCGCGGCGGCGGCAACGCTGCGCTTCCTGGAAGCGGGTGGCACGGCCCCGCGTCGGCGCATCGTGTTCGATGAGTTTCATCAGCGGCGCCTGAACAATGGCATGATCGGTATCATGCGGCGCTACCTCGCAGACGTGCCCTCCGGCCACGCGGTGCTGCAGCTCGCCATCGCCGGATTGGTGTTATTGCTCGCGGCCGCGCCACGCGTGCTGCCGCCGCGTGACGAAACGCGTGTCGAGCGTCGCTCTCCGCTGGAACATGTAGACGCCCTGTCCCGCGCCTACTTGCAGGTAGGTGCCACGCGCACCAGCACGCGACGTTTGGTGCGCGGTGTACGGCGACGCGTGGAACGTGGCCGCGTGCGGGATCGCGTGCGCGACGGCGGAGCGTCGCGTGGCGATGCGGACGATCCGGATGATGCGTTCCTGGCGCGCGTCGCCGAGGTGAAGCCAGCACTCGCCGGTGACGTGGCCACGGTGCGCAGGGCGCTCAACGAAGCCATGCCTGTCGCAGACTTTCGCGCCGTCGGGAAAGCCGTACAACATATCGAAACCACCATGACACTATCACGAACACCCTCT
>Ga0163144_10019320_pt1 | contig 13710 bp, 13 predicted proteins | sample OliLak19BULKMAT1_FD_123175 | JGI IMG/M metagenome (GOLD analysis project Ga0163144, IMG submission 123175) | Freshwater microbial mat bacterial communities from Lake Vanda, McMurdo Dry Valleys, Antarctica - Oligotrophic Lake LV.19.BULKMAT1 | ecosystem: Environmental > Aquatic > Freshwater >... | reverse complement strand
TCCTTCGTGCTTCGCGTTCGCTCATGTTCTCAACTCGGTTAGCCCTTTTCAGTTCCTCGTCACCGCCTCGTGCAGATTCAAAATCACCCTGGCCACGGAAGTCCAGGCCGCCAACTCGGCCGCATCGACGTCGGCTGGTGCCGGTGCCAACCCGACGGCCAGCAGCTTTTTCGCACTTTCGGGGTCCTTCTTGAAATCGGCGAGATGTTTGCCGACGAGTGCCTCCAGAACCTTGATCTCCTCCGGGGTGGGATTTCGTGACAGGGCCCTACGGTAGGCCGCATTCAGACGTTCTCCGGTGGTCTTGCCTTCCTTAAGGACGTTCGTAGCGAACACTCGCGAGGCTTCCACATAGGTCGGATCATTCAGAAGCACCAGCGCCTGCAATGGCGTGCTGGAACGTGGCCGGTCGTTGGTGCATTCCTCGCGGCTCGGCGCATCGAATGCCGTCAGGCTCGGATGCGGGAAACTTCGGCACCAATAGGTGTACAGGCCGCGGCGATATTGATCTTCGTTCTTGTCGTGCTGCCAGGTGCGTTGCGGGAAGTTCAGCATGGCCCAGTAACCATCCGGCTGATACGGCTTCGCACTTGGGCCGCCGACCTTTGCGTTCAACATCCCGGAGGAAGCCAGGGCATTGTCGCGGATGAACTCCGCATCAATGCGGAAGCGATTCTGCCGGGCCAGCCAGGTGTTGCCCGGGTCGCGATCGCGCACGGCCTTCGTCGTCACCGACGATTGACGATAAACATTCGACATGACCATGAGCTTCAGCGATCCCTTCACGTCCCATTTCGCGCGGACGAAATCCGTGGCCAGCCAGTCGAGCAACTCTGGATGGGAAGGAGTCGTTCCCTGGGTGCCGAAGTCGTCGAGATTGCGAACAAGACCTTGGCCGAAAGCAATCTTCCAGAGCCGATTGACGAACACCCGGGCGGTGAGCGGATTCTCAGGCGAGACCATCCACTTCGCCAGGTCCATGCGTGTTGCACGGTCTTTCTTGTCGAGCGAGCCCAGGAATTCGGGAACGTTCGGCTGAACCACTTCACCGGTATCGTCGAGCCAGTTACCGCGTGGAAGGACGCGAATCATTCGGGGCGGACTGACAACCGCAACCAGTGTAGTCGGGATCGTCTTCTGAACGGAGTCACGTTTCGCCGTGGTGGCCGCGAGTTCTTTGCGCAAGGCTTCGGTTTCGGGAGCGATCTGCTCGCGGTAATGCTGAGCAAGAACTTTCTTGTGAGCGTCGGTCCGCTTCGCCGCTTCGATCTTCAGTGCATCGGCAACTGGTTTGGGCAGCCCCTTCGTGTCTTTCTTCAGGCCATTCGCCCACTTCTCGTAGGCCGTTTCAGGCATGCTTGCCTTTGCAATGCGGTCCTTGACTTGCGTCACTTCCGTATCGAATCGCTTGATCTCAGCGGCCTGCTCTGCGTTCATGATCGGTGTCTGAGGCTGGCGACCCACGGCCAGTTCGCTCACATCCGCGAAGAACGAGGCGAATCGATAAAAATCCTTCTGGGTGTAAGGATCGTATTTGTGGTTGTGGCACTCGGCACAGCCGAGAGTCGCCCCGAGCCAGGCGTTCGAGGCATTGCGCACGCGGTCGGCCGCGTATTTCGCGGTGTACTCCTTGGCCTGGGCTCCACCCTCTTCAGTCGTCATCAGCATCTTGTTGTAACCGGAGGCGATCCGCTGTTCGTTCGTGGGATTCGGCAAGAGATCGCCGGCCAACATTTCGATGGTGAACTGGTCGAACGGCTTGTTCGTGTTGAACGAATTGATGACGAAGTCGCGGAAGAGCCAAACGTCGCGATGGTTGTCGCTGTGGTAGCCGGCCGTGTCCGCATAACGAACGGCATCGAGCCACATCTGGGCCAACCTTTCACCGAAGTGCTTGGAGGTGAAGAGCCGATCGACGAATTTCTCGTAAGCCTCGGGCGAGGTATCCTTCAAGAAGGTCTCCACATCGGCCGGGCTTGGCGGCAGGCCGAGCAGATCGAAGGAAAGCCGACGAATCAGCGTGACCTTGTCCGCCTCGCCGGCCGGGGTGTAGCCGTTCTTCTCGTGACCCTGGGCAATGAACGCGTCGATGGTGTTGCGAACCCAGGCCTGGTTCTTCACCGTGGGAATCGCGGGTGAGGCCGGTTTCACATAGGCCCAGTGTTGGTCGAACTTGGCCCCCTCGTCGATCCAGCGAGCGATCACTTCAGCCTGGGCCGGAGTGACCGCCGGTTTCTTGGCGTGCGCCGGCGGCATGACCTCGTCGCTCTCCTTCGAGAGCACACGTTTGACCAGCGGGCTTTCGCTCCCCTTGCCGGGAGTAATGGCCTTCTTGATCGCTTCGTCACGCAGATCGAGACGAAACTTCCCCTTGCGGGCCTTCTCGTCCGGCCCATGACAGGCGTAGCAAGAATTCAGGAGGATGGGACGAACCTCCCGGGTGTAGTCGATAGGTGGGAGTTCGGCCGCAGCAACGGGAAAGGCCAAATAAGTCAGAAGGAGAGAGATAATTCGCATGGTTGATTGGAAGGCAGGAGTTCAGGAGCGTGAAGTTTCGCTGGGCAGGATACCGACTTCATTTAGAGTATTCGTGGGCAACATGCGGTCAATCTATTGGTCGATTGTCGGTAGAAGGCTGGACTCTTCAACGTGAGCGTAGAGTCGGATTTTTGACGGGGCGACGTTACTCCCGAAAGATCTTGCGCGGAAGTATGCCGACGTCCTTCAGTGTTTTTGCAGTGACGACACGGTCAGTCCAACCCGAGATCTGTTCAAGTTCGTTCGTGCCTTGCACGCGATTCTTGACTGCGGTAGGCACTTCTCCAAATCTGATTCCCAATAGTCGAATGAGGGTATTTTTGCTGTTGGCAAGTGAAGCCCGCTCCGTCACCTGCTGGGTCACCTGCTGGGTCACCTGATCGGTGAGCACATCGACCATTGTTCTCGCGACACGTTTCTGAGAGGCCATAATGATCCTCCGATAATCGTCGGTTTCCACGGAAGCTTGGACTGCCAAGTTCAGTTCGGGATGCTCGTCGCTCTCTCGAACATTGTACACCATGGCATGGATATACGACAGCAGTTCCAGCCAACGAAATCTCTCGGATCGCGGCAGACCTTCTAGTTCCTTGATAACCCGGATGAGTTCCCTGTGAAACTTCTGGCCATCCAAGGATCGACTGCGGAAGAGGCCCAAGACCGAGCCGAACGCTCCGCCGTATTCCACCAAAGCGGACTCGTCCAAATTGGGCAAGTTGAGAAAGAGAGGCGTGAACGCGGGAGTGACTGATTCAAATTGTTCTCCTTGGTTCATCAGATCGGACAATCTGCCGATCGACGGCCACGAGCGTTCTCCGGTATAGAGGACGATCGGCAATACCGGCTGAAGCCTAAACTCACTGCGCTTCGAATGCTCTTGGGTCCACGCTCGGTACTGAGACTTGTAAAGCAGCGTCATGTATTCCAGTAGCCGCAATGGCATGAGACGATCCGGCTCGGATTGATGTTCGATTAACAGGTAGATAATCATTTCCCGCGCAGATCTGCCCCCCTTCACGCGTACAGGCGCACGAAGTATGAGATCCGATTCTAAATGACGAAAATCTCGGCCAACGAAGTCGGCTGGCTCCGCCTTCATGTGGTCGAAATCGATCAGGTCGACATATTGTGGTGCCAACATCCGCAGCAAATCCCGTACATTCGCGGGTGTCTCCAGCAGAACCTTGAGGCCATTCTGATTGAAGTTGCGAACGAGACGGAGGAGCCGCGCTTTGTCCATGTCGGTCTTTCCTACGATTTCAATCGGCTCAGTACATCCAGCGTTGTAATGACGCCGACCAAGCTGCCGTCGTCGTCCACCACGAATAATCGATGGATTTTTCTCGTCACCAACTGTTGCACCACTTCGGAGGCGGGGGTCGTTCGACGGACGGAATACACTACCGGATTCATAATGTCGCGCACGCGGGTAACGTCGGGAACCTCAACCTCGAAGGAACCATCATCGAGATGTTCCCCCGATGGGAGGGTCAATTCGCGGTCCACTTCCTTTTGAGGCCGCCAGTAAACGTGCTCGGCATGTTCGCGGTCGTGACGCAAGATATCCGCTTCGCTGACCACGCCGACGGGTCGGCCGGCATCGTTGATCACCGGTGCAGCGCTCACTCGTCGCTCGGTCAAGAATACGACGGCCTCGTGAACTGTCAGTTGCTCCCCGATCGAGATTGGGTTCTTGCTCATGACGTCGCTTGCCACCCGCGCATGAAGGCGAAGTGGGGCAGGATTTGTTTCAGGAACCGAATTGGACATGGTTGCCTCCTGGAGAAGTGTCTTCACATGTTGTAGCACAAGCAGGGTAGATTCCGGCATGGCTTCTCGCTGCAACTGGCCGGGAGCCGCCAAGTCGGGACAATGGTCGAGACCGTTTGCGGTTGAACGAGCATCAGGAGAATCGATGGTGTCGAGCAAGTTGCCACGCGTGTTGATCGTTTACAACGAGCCGGTTCTGGCAAAGGATCACCCGGATTACGCCTCCGAAGCCGATATTCTCGAAACCGTCGTCGAGGTCGAGAAGGTTCTCCCCGACGATCGTTTTGTGACTGCAAAATTTGGCTATGCTCGTGATCCATCGCCGTTTCTGCGAGAGGTGGAGCGATTCAAGCCCGACGCGATTTTCAACTTGTTTGAAGGGGAAGCCGACCGCACCGAGACCGAGATTTTTCACGCGGCCATCGTCGAGTGGACCAACGTGCCCTTAACGGGTTCCCCGTCGACGGCCATCGCGCTGGGACGAGACAAAATCCGCACGAAGTACATTTTGCAAGGAGCGGGAATTCCGAGTGCCGGGTTCTGCACAATCGAATCGCTTCCCGCACCAGCGTGGCCTCACGCCTGGCCGGCGATCGTCAAACCGGCTTATCAAGATGCAAGTGTCGGCATCGATCAAGCCTCGGTCGTGTCTTCCCAGGCGGAGCTTGAACAACGAGCAAAGTGGATCTTCGACAATCTCGGCGGCCCTGCCATCGTGGAGCAATTTCTAAACGGTCGAGAGTTTCATGTGAATCTCTTCGAGGAATCGAGCGATCGAGTAGGGGAGAATTCTCTGCGAGTTGTGCCACCGACCGAGTTGGTCTTCGAAGCTGGTCCCGGAATTTGGCCGATTTATTCCTACGAAGGCAAATGGAATGAGACGTCCGAAGAGTACAAAAAGACTCGTTTAGATACGGGCGTGATCCTGCCCCCTCCTCTGCTGGAGCAGGTGGCTGAAATTTGTTTGCAAACGTATCGACTAATGGGAATGCGCGACTACGGTCGAGTCGATCTTCGCGTGACACCTGACGGTATCCCGCACGTACTTGAAGTCAACCCGAACCCGTACTTGAACAGTATTGGCTTGATCGACGGGCTGAGGGCGCTTGGCATCGGTTTTCCCGAATTCATTCAGGGTCTCGTTCGCCGAGCCCTCAGTCGAAAACCAAAATAGTGGTTATCTGGTCGGTTTGACCATGATGATCACGGCGTCCTTGTTCGCTTTCAAGAGTGCATCGCCAACCGGTTTTCCAGTCAACGATACGATCACTTTTGTCTTTTCCTTCAGTAATTTCGCCACGTCGGCGGTCTCGATTATTTTCCATCGGGCGATTGAACCTCAAGGGTTTTCGGATCGTGGGGAATCGTCATTTCGAGTAGAACGGGGACGGCGACAGTGACGTTGACATCTATTACCTTGCCATCCAACACATTTTGCATGGTCCGAACTGCATCCACGAGCTTCGACGTCTTGCGAACAATGAAGATCGCCTTACCCTGCGACGCTGTGAAGGCAGTTTTCCACGAAAAAATGTCTATTCTCCCCATTCGTTGCGAAAATAGCGGCGAGTATTTGGTGCACACAACATCAGCAGATTCAAGACACCGAGTAAACAGTTTGCCAGGTCGAAGCAGCCGGAAAGATGGATTTGCGACAGCACCAGAAACAAGGGTATTCGAGGTCTTGGCCTGGCAAAGAATATCTGAAACCCGCGAACCATGGCCACGACACCCCAGATCGGCTCCAGGGCTAGGAAGGGCCAAAAGCAGCAAGCCCCTTGCAAATAGACGATCAAGCCGATCGGATGAACGAACGCCCAGACCCCTCCCACCACCAGGAAGAAAGCGATCAGCCTTGCACTGAACGTTCGCGGAGCAGAGCCGACAGATTCGTTCGGAACTGAGATGCTCTGTTTCGGTCGGTTCGAGCGTGATAGGCGAGTCTGGAAAGTTGCTCCGCCGCGGCAACGGAGGGGGACTGGTCGGGCGCCAAGAGGCAGTTCAAGAGGTCTTAGTTCGGCTGGAGCCAGGATCCTTTGCCCACAACGTGGGCAAAAGGAACCTCCTCGCCGGACATGCGATCGGCCAAGCCCAATAAGATGCCACAGGTGGGACAACGAAAACGAATGGGCAACTCGCTGAAAGTTGCGATCTGTCCATAAGCTTAGATTTTCAAATAACTTATGGCTAGTTCAGTTCCGTCGACACCATCCATGATGTCGTTGCTGGCACGATTGTCATTTTTCGGGCATTTCGGACTTGTCGAGTCGAGCAAGTCAAATAAAGTACGCGATCCTTATCCCGCTTCGGGTGAGCCGTGACAGGAAATGCACTGAGAACGAGCGAATATTGCTCGCACACTCGGCTGGATCTTGGTAGTTCGTTCCGGTCTGGTAATTCCGAAACGTATATGATAGTTCGGTTTATGTCGAATCTGAGCATCGATAATGTCTTGGCACTGACTTTGCTTATGTAAAGCTCGGTTGAAGAATCGTCGATGATCGGTGCGACAGGCTGAGGAAACTCGTGTTAGAATGCTAGTGAACTCAGGCCTTACCCAATCGGCATAAGTTACAGGGGGTCGTCCGTGACGGCGAATCCGTACCCAATCGGGAAGAAGGTCCGCAATGCGGAACCTGCGATTCCGAAAGCAGTTATGCTTGGTTTGCAACAGAAGCAGGCGATCATCAGTCAGGTGATCGATGGCAAGCTTCCTCTATCGGAGGCGGCTGGCCGATTTCAGCTGGCTCATACGGCAGCGTGCCAATGCTTGGAATCGGCCACTGGTGTCCCGAACCATTCCATTGACAACGAGTCTGTATGTCGAACGGTCATTGGGTGGGTATTCTTGGCGTTAAGTGACCGCCCAGAACATGCGGATCGCGTGTCGGAGCGGCTGGAACTTGAGCTTCGCGACACGCTGAAAAATTCACCTATCGCCGCCAGTGTGAGTTAGAAGAGCCCTTTCGGCCAATGAGGCCGGGTCGAGGGGGCCAAGAAAGGCCTCCTCGGCGAACATGCTGTGCTCACTACAAGTCCCGTTTCCGCTAACTTATTTGCTCCTCCGCCCGGGGCTCGCGAAATGACCCCGCTTGACGCAGAAGTCGTGGAGCTTGCACTTCTGTTGCCACGCTGGCAAGCGGAAGCACTCGAAGAAGCGGCGTACAAACGCGGTTTGACGGCTGGCCAGATGCTGAGGAAACTCGTCTCCATTTCCCTGAGAAACGTGGAGGCCGCCAAAATTTAAGCCCTGTTCGCGACAATCCACCCGACCCCATAATTGCCAAGCGAAGGCCGTTCATCGGGGTCTTTTTCATTAGAGCAGCGAAGCGACGGTAATTGTCAGATTGGGAAGCGCCAGAAGGGTGACCGAGTCTTCGGGATGGAGGCTTTGTGCATAGGCGTAAGTCCCGTCCGGTTGCGGTTGACGATAGACCTCCAGGCAACGATCGATGAGATTGACGATCCAGAACTCGCGAATGCCGTTCTCCGCGTAAAGAGAAAGCTTCACTTCGCGATCGTACTCCAATGACGACTCCGCAACTTCGATGACTAGCAAGATTTCCGAGGCAGAGGGCTTACCTTTGGCCGAAGGGGATTTGACAACCACATCGGGTTCAGGCTCGCTATCGGCCAGTCGGATTGGATTCTGGATGCTGATGATTGCGTCATCTCCGACGCCCCTTATGAGCAGCCGAGTCAGAATATCAACACATTGAACGTGGAGGTCGCCGATGGACATTTTTGACACGATCTCCCCGCGAATGAGTTCGACGTTTGAATTCTCCGAGAGAATGCCGATTTCGAGTAGCCGCTCGTAATCCGTCACGCTGAATCGGTAAGGAACTCGCTTGGCAGTCATCTCGTGGCCTCTTTTCTTCAAAACGACCCATCTCGACTTCCTCGCAATTATACTCGCTCGACAGAAGCAATTCGCACCGGCTTCGTTTTCTCATCTCTGGCTTGGACTCGGATCGGCGAATCGGCGATAATGCTCCTCAGCCTTCCTTCGCCTCTCCTCGAATCGTGAATATGAAACCTTCATTCACTCTGGCCGCGTCGTGTTTGCTCGCGACTTCCGCGTTCTCCGCGGACTCCGTTAAGCCGTTTGACCAAAATGTTCGGCCCTTCCTGATCAAACATTGCGTCGAATGCCATGGGGCCGTCAAGCCGAGGGGCGATACGAGGCTCGACGATCTCACGGCGAACTTCGCCGATGCGGGCAACCGGGATCGCTGGCAGTCCGCCTTGAAGAAACTCCAGGCCGGAGAGATGCCGCCAAAGGGGAGACCTCGACCGGCCGACTCTGATCGGGACTCGATTGTTGCTTGGGTTAACATGCAAGTGGAGGAGAACCGCCGACGACAAGGCCGTGTGGTCCTGCGACGACTGAACCGCATTGAATTCGAGAATAGTGTTCGCGATCTGCTCGGTATCGAGGTCGATCTTCAAGAGATGCTACCTGCGGATTCACAGGCCAACGGTTTCGACAACGTGGGCGACGCTCTCCACGTTTCTTCGTTCCTGATGGAGAAATACCTCGAAGCGGCCGACATCGCGCTGAACAAGGCGATCGCAAATGGGCCGCAACCACCGATGGTGAAGAAACGCTACACCCTGAAAGAAGAACGACTGGTCAAAACGACGACCGAGAACGTTTATCTCAAACGCGACGACGATGTCGTGATGTTTAGTTCTTCGCCTTGGAACGCCATCACGGTCGGACAGTTCTACCCGCCCGATCGCGGCAAGTATCGCATTCGCATTTCCGCGTCCGGGCATCAGAGTGGCGACAAGCCCGTCACCTATCGCGTCGATGCTGGCCCCATGCTGATGGCCACGAAGAATCATCTCGTCGGTTATTTCGACGCTGCTCCAAACAAGCCGATCATCCTCGAATTTCTCGATTTCTTCGAGGCACGAAACCATATTCGAATCAGTCCCTACGGGCTTGCGGGTGCCAACATCGTGACCAAAGTGGGAGCCGAGAAGTACGATGGTCCCGGGTTGGCGGTGCAATGGGTCGAAGTCGAAGGGCCCTTGAACGACACCTGGCCACCCGAAAGCCATCGCCGAATTTTTGGCGAACTCGGTCAAGACAAATCACCGACCTACAACTTCAGCAATCGTGTTGAAGTCGTCTCCAAGAATCCCGAGGCTGATGCCGAACGCATCCTCAGCAAGTTCGCCCGACGCGCATTTCGGCGGACGGTGACTGACGCGGACGTGAAGCCATTCCTCACGCTCGCTAAGGCCAAGCTGGCGGCAAAACACTCTTTCGAGAAGGCAGTTCGCGTTGGCCTCACTGCCATCCTGCTTTCGCCCGACTTCCTTTTCCTCCGGGAAAAGCCCGGAAAACTCGATGACTTCGCCCTCGCCAGCCGGCTCTCGTATTTTCTGTGGTGTACGATGCCGGACGAGGAACTGATCGCACTCGCGGAACAGAAGAAGCTCGCCCAGCCTGATGTCCTGCGTGGCCAGGTCGAACGACTGCTCAAGAGTCCCAAGGCCAGCGCATTCACCGAGAACTTTGTCGGTCAGTGGCTGGGCCTGCGTGATCTCGACTTCACGGAGCCGAGCCACATCCTGTACCCGGAATACGACGCGATGCTCCGCGTCTCGATGCTCAAGGAGACGGAACTGTTCTTCGCGGAAGTGTTGAAGGACGACCTGAGCCTGACGAATTTCGTTGCCTCCGATTTCACAATGCTGAACGGCCGGCTGGCCAAACACTACGGTATTCCAGGCATCGACGGCTATGCGTTCCGAAAGGTGAAACTCCCGCCGGATAGTCATCGTGGCGGCATGTTGACAATGGCGAGCGTGCTGAAAGTGACGGCCAACGGCACGAGCACATCGCCGGTCACGCGTGGTGCGTGGGTCATGGATCGCATTCTCGGCACGCCGCCGCCGAAACCCCCTGCGGATGTGCCCGCCATCGAGCCGGATATTCGCGGTGCCACGACGATTCGAGAACAACTCGCCAAACATCGGCAATTAGAATCGTGTGCATCCTGCCACACGAAGATCGACCCGCCGGGTTTTGCCCTGGAGAGCTTCGACGTCATCGGAGGATTTCGCGAGAACTACCGCACGACCGGCAATGGTGGAGTGGTGATGGTGGAAGGACGCCGCATGCCTTACCACAAAGGCAAGCCGGTTGACCCCTCCGACCTTTTTGAAGGCCAAAAGTTCAAGAACATCGACGAATTCAAGCAATTGTTGTTGAAAGACAAGGATCAACTTGCACGAGCACTGACCGAGAAACTAGTGACCTATGCAACCGGTGGGATCGTTGAACCCGCGGACAAAAAGGAGATCGACGCGATTGTTCGTAAGGTGGCCTTAAAGAACTTCGGACTGCGAACGCTGGTGCATGAGATTGTGGGGAGCGAGTTGTTTCAGAAGAAATAGGATTACCCACGGATGGAAGCACCCACGGATGAATACAGGAAAATGGGGTGTGCTGAGATGCCGCTAGCTCTCGAGAACGAAACATACTTGCTTCGGCAGTGTTTCTTTGATGTGCAAAACGAGGTCGGCACGGGACGACAAGAAGAAGCTTATCATCGAGCCTGTGAAATCTGGTTTCGGAACCGCAACCTGCCGGTGTTGAGCAGAGGACCGCATTCGCTGCTGCTGAAGAGTGAAGAAGTGATAAGGCTGTTTCCTGACTTCGTGGGGTGGGATTCGATCGTCGTTGAACTGAAGTCGGTCCCACGCCGTCTGAATCGGAGTGAATTTGTGCAGCTTTTCGACTATCTGAAGTGCCGGGGGAATCGTGTTGGGCTGCTGGTCAACATGGGGCTGGAGAGGGTCGAGATTGAGCGAATTGTCCACGACCCATTGCCTGCCACCTGCTTGGAGAAGTGGGACACCTGGAGTAACCGAATTCAGAGCCCGGATCGCGACATCGGCCTTGCAATCCGAAAAGCGTTTCACTCTGTCTACGAGGAGCACACTACTGGCTACGGTTCCGAGATCACACAAAAGCTCGTCCACAAGGCACTGCTTCTGGAGGGACTGAATGTAGTTCTGAATCCAATTGCGAAGTCTTTTTATCATGGGATCGAAGTCGATGAATCTCCCTTGGAATGTCTGCTGGTCGAAAAGCGAATCGTGCTAACATTGAGTGCGTTGTTCGATTCGATCCTCTTTGCTGAAAGTCGCTGTCGGTCGTTTCTGGATGCCCTTGGTTTGACTTGGGGAATTGCCGCAGACTTTGGGAAGACCCAGGCGGAGATCGTAGGCGTCCGAAGTGGTGTTTAGCTGTTCTGTCTTTCATCCGTGGGTGTACTGATCCGTGGGGAATTCATGACTCTCTCCCGTCGCAACTTCCTCCGCACCGCCGGCGTCTCGCTTGCGTTGCCTTGCCTCGAGCTGAACGCCGCGCCGGCGATCAAGGTGCCGCGACGCATGGTGGCCATCTGCACGCCGTTGAGCCTGCATCCCGCTCATTTCTTTCCGGAAAAGGCGGGCAAGGATTACGCGCTCACGCCGTACCTGGACGTCCTCAAAGACTTTCGTGGCGACATGACGCCGATCACGGGCTTATCCCATCCCGAGGTCGGTTCTAGCCATGACTCGATCTTTAGTTTTCTCACGGCAGCCCCGCATCCGGAGCAACGGGCCGGGTTCAAGAACAGCGTCTCGCTCGATCAATTCGCTGCCGAGCATATCGGCGGCGAGACTCGCTTTGCCAGCCTGCCGCTTTCGTGTGAAGGATTCAGCCTCTCGTGGACCCGCAGTGGTGCTATTGTTCCTTCGGACTCCTGGCCATCGAGCGTGTTCGCTCGGCTATTCCTCGAAGGTCGGCCCGACGAAGTTCAGGCGCAGGCCCGCCGCTTGCGGGATGGTCAGAGCATTCTCGATTCCGTCCGCGAGCAATCCAAATCGCTGGAGCAAGGGCTCGGAGGCAACGACCGCGACAAGCTCGATGAATACTACACGAGTGTTCGGGAACTGGAAAAAAGGCTGGCGAAAGCCGAGGAATGGGCCAAGAAACCCAAGCCGAAAGTCGATGCGAAACCGCCGCAGAATATCGCCAGTTCCGCCGATCTCGTGGGCCGTGCCAGGCTCATGTTCGACTTGATTCATCTCGCGCTTCAAACCGATTCGACCCGCCTGATCACGCTCATGCTGCTGGGGACGAGCTTGGTGCCGCCGGTTCCTGGCGTGAGCCTCGGCCATCATGATCTCTCGCATCACGGGCAGGATCCGAAGAAGATCGAGCAACTCAAGGCAGTCGAAATTGAGAAGATGAAAACCTTTCGCGATTTTCTGAAGAAGCTGAAGGACACCAAGGAAGATGGCGAGACTCTGCTCGATCGAACCTCGGTGTTCTTCAGCAGCAATCTCGGGAATGCCAGCAACCACTCGACGAAGAATCTCCCCGTGATCCTCGCGGGCGGCGGTTTCAAGCACGGCCAGCATCTCGCATTCGACCCGGCTAAACCGCCGCCATTGTCGAATTTGTTCGTCTCGATGCTGCAACGCACCGGCATCGAAGCGGACAAGTTCGGTTCGAGCACGGGCACGCTCACGGGACTGTAGACTCCCCCGGTACTCTGCCTCCGCAATCGTGTTAAATAGTTGGATAATCTTGGCCTGCCGTGGGCAATATCACATATCGGCGGTGTGGGCGGAACGCAAACGATGGCAACTGCAGCCTTCAGCGGGGTTCTATGGCACTTGCGATCCAAGGCCGATAGTCCCACACGCACCGACGATGAACTGCTCGACCGCTTCCGAAACGAGCGCGACGAGGCGGCAATCTTTCGGCAACATGGTCCGATGCTGTAGGGAATCCTATTTGACGTTCCAAGAAAAAATGAAAAAAGCTCCTGAGTTATACAAGAGCTTGGCAAAAGCCTACAGAACTGATTGCAAAATCTTGAGTGATTTCCCGTAGCCCACTTTTTCAATCAATCGCAAAAGCTCGATAATCTGCTCAGTGATTACCGGACCATTTGGAGCAGGAGCTTTCGCTTTCGTTTGCGGGAAAGATTCAAGTTCAAGCAAGATTTCGGTTCCTTCGAATCCGACTGCGTCTGACATTCCACAATGAACCAGTTCAGCAACGTCGATGCCGCCAGGCCGGTGGCCAAGAAACCGCGTCGTGTGGAGAGTGGAGAGTTCATGTTGAATTCCTTGCGGGCTATCGTTTGGTTTTCTCGTAGGTGCCGATGATTTCGACTCGTTCCAAAATGTGTCCCGACATTGCCGTTTCCAGATCGAGTTTCGTCGGTTGCCTCAAGTCCGGGAGGACCAGATCCAGGGCGAACAGTTTGAAGAAGTAGCAGCAATTCCCGGCCGCTCGAATCTTTCGAGCAAAGCCGCTGATTTTGATCTTTCCCTTCGTAAACCGATCTGGCAGAATCCTTACCCAGGCTCTCCATCTTA
>Ga0163144_10019318_pt1 | contig 13711 bp, 12 predicted proteins | sample OliLak19BULKMAT1_FD_123175 | JGI IMG/M metagenome (GOLD analysis project Ga0163144, IMG submission 123175) | Freshwater microbial mat bacterial communities from Lake Vanda, McMurdo Dry Valleys, Antarctica - Oligotrophic Lake LV.19.BULKMAT1 | ecosystem: Environmental > Aquatic > Freshwater >... | reverse complement strand
CTAACCTTAGGGTGGCTATCGACATTCTGCGGATTAAACCCCGCATGACTCCTGCGATTGTAGCGGTTCCAGTAGCTTTAAAAACAGATTGGGCGATCACCTTGATGTCCAATCTCATCACTCTGACCCCCGGAACACTCAGTCTCGATATTTCTCGAGACAGAAAAACTATTTTTATCCACACCATGTATTTGGATGGAGAAGACAAAGAGGCTTTTGTGGAGTCTCTAAGAGACGGGTTTGAAAAGCGTCTCTTGGTGTTGGAGGGAAGTGTATGATGAATTTTTCTGCTCTACTCACTCAGGTCTCGGCTGCTGGGTTAGGAATTTTGGCTGTGGCACTGGTTCTTTCTTTTGTGCGCCTTCGAAAAGGCCCCACTCTAGCTGACCGTGTTTTGGCTTTGGATCTCATGACCACCATCCTGATGGGCATGTTTGGAGTTTATGCCATTTATTCTCGCCAAGAAGTTTTCGTAGATGTCACAATTGTTCTGGCACTCATCGCTTTTGTAAGCACGGTGGTTTATGCCAAACACATCGACCGCGATGCCGCTCGTCACGACGAAAGAGAAGGCGTGGAACCATGAGTGTTGTATCTGACTTTCTTGCTTTGATTTTCTTGTCCGCTGGTGTCTTGTTTATGTTGCTCGCCGCTATTGGCTTGCTTCGTATGCCCGACACCTATTTGCGTTCACAGGTTTCGACACTTGCACCCACCCTCGGAAAAATCGGAATTCTTCTGGCTGTAGCTGCCACCTTTGAAACAGGTCACGTCGTTTCTAAAGCACTTCTTATTGTGGTGTTTCTCTTTGTCACAGCTCCTGTGGCGGCTCACCTCATCTTGCGAGCGGCCTATCACGACCGCTCGCCCCTCGATCCTTCGACAGTGCGCGACGACTATAAATCATCCCGCAAAGACTGCTAACCCAAAAGGTGCCTAGCTCCTTCTGGCTAAGTACCTGATAGCTTACGGATTGAGATGCTGAATGGCTTTGGTTTCACCCACTGTCATGCCGTTGAAAGTCCGAGCATGGACATCGCCGTTTGGATGTAGGGTTCACATCACTCAGCCCATGACTATCCATGAACTGAGTGAAAAATTTTATTCGTAACTCTATTTAACTTCGTTGTAGATGAAGGGTTGCGCCAGTTTCCACCGTTTGGGGTGGACGAGATAGGTTTTGTTTCCTTTGCGCAAGGAGGCCTCAAAAAGTTCGTCCACAACGCAGTCATCGAAGCCATCTCGTTGCGTCTCATAAATGTCGACGATTTTATTGCTTTTACTGAATCGACCCCAGAGAGGTAGTGTTAATTCCGAGGCAAAAACTCCGCGACTCGAACTTTGATTCAAGATTTTATCTGAAATCGCGTGAACTGTTGATGTGGGATCGATTCTAAGGTTGCGAATCAATCTTTCTTCTTCTCCATCATGGTGAGCTTGGACAATGAGTGGGAGTTGCTCAAAAAATTCATCTCGACGCGGATTTCCAACATCTACAAAGCGATTAATAAGGTCTCCATTCGGCATGCCCCTGAGAAAATAAGTTTGTACACGCTTCTTGTGACCTCCAATAACCATTGTGAGCTGAGGGGGAAGAGTTCTGTTTTTCCAAAAATCTTCAAGCCCCTCGAAGGTGCCCATGGGTTCTAGGTGAAATCTATCACTAACAAATACTTCTAAAGAGTTTTTGGTGAAATAGAGCCCGAGGCTCGGCCACTGCCAACGGTTCAACAAAAATGGTTTTATGTGGAACGATTGAGAAACTACACAAATATCGGGATATGTTTCCGAAAAAAGTGCAAAAGCGCTAAGGTCAGGACCAATGAAGATTCCAAGAGAAGAGGCTAGAAAAGTTTTTTCGTTTTCTAATAACCTTTCAATTTCTTCATTGATCTTTAGGATCTCAAAAGTTCTCTGACCATATGACTTTTTAATCAGCTCTTCACACGGCTCTGCTATCTTTAAGAGATCGGCTCTCAGAGTTGCTTTGCTCTTACCTTTGCATTGAATAATAATGCTGACACATGGAGGAGTGTCGGTGTTAAGAAGAATTCTCCAGTTTAGGGCGCTTAGTTTTCTCATAGTTTTGACTTTTCTGATATTTCTTCAAATATTTCACGTTTGTGTCGGGCGAGTTGGGTGAACTTTCGATCTTTTTTGCGTGAACGGACTCGTTTTTTGTCGCTGTGACGATTGAGCCTCTCAAGCATGTACTCGACTGTATCGGCTAGAGCGGCATATAGGTTGGGGGCCGATTTTTCTAAAACCACTCCAGAGTAGATTCCGCCTTTGCAGTGAACTTTTACTGCAAAAAGGTCGGGGCCTGGATTTAGCGGTGAGTTTTCCATGCTTAGCGTAACCTGCATGTTACATCTATGAAGCTCTGGAAAGCGCTCACGCACTGTCTCGAAGCGCTCGATGGCGGCTTCGCGTGCCAATTCCGATTTCTCTAGATTTTTGAAATGTACTTTGATCATGTCTTAGAGTTTACGGACGTTTTGAAAATATCTAAAATAGATAATTCTTCACGAATACATCGTTTAAGGCGATGTATGGCTTTGAAGCCATTGGAATTAAATGCGCGTGTCTATATTTTGAACGATTTCATGAGGCTTTTAGCCACAGGATTTTGAATTTTTCTTTTTGCGGAAAGAAGATATAGCTCCTCTTTTACCTCAGAAAGACTCCCAATCTCTATCAGTTCTCCCGACAATATTTGTGATGTTACTGTGTGGGCTGCTGCGGGAAGGAGCCCGAGCCCATCAACAGCCATAAGTTTTTTTACCGCGATGTCTTGGCTTTCAACAAGCACGTCAAAGCGAATTTCGTTAGCCTGCAGCCATCGATCGAGGTCGTAGCGCATGCGGCTGTCATAGGTTGGGAGAAGGAGGGGCTGCTCTGAAATTGAAGAAGGAAAATTCTTTCTTAGTTTTTTGAAAGAAGGTGCTGCGTAAATCGAAACCTGCTTTTGAGAAATTAGACGATGGAAAAGTCCTTTTGCCTGCAATGCCGTAGGCACAAAGTTGCTGAGTAGAAGGTCGATGCGATGGGCAGAGAGTTCAATAACAAGCTCATCAGGTTTGCCCTCGAGAAGTGTTATTTGGCAGGGCTCCGACTTAAGAGCAGCTTTTGCGAGTTGCATTGTGATCTGCTTGGGAACGCTATCGAGAGAGCCGATACAAAGTGAGGCTTTAAGTGGACGTACTCTATCGTTAAGGACTTCATACATCTCCGAGCCCATTTTAAAAATACTTTTTGCATAGTCGAGCGCCACTTTTCCATGTTCCGAAAGGATAAGTCTTCGGTTTTTTCTTTCGAATAAAATAACTCCAAGATTATCCTCTAGAACTTTGAGCTGGGCTGAGAGTGTCGGTTGGCCGAGTCTAAGTTTTTGGGCCGCGGCAGAAACACTCCCCTCTTCGGCGATCGTCATGAAGTAGTAGAGATGGTGATAATTAATCCATTGGGTCATGCGTTATATATAGTTTAAAGTGAAACATATTACTATATTTATCTATTTGAGCGATACGAGTTTCGAGACCATAATAGGACACATGAAAAACATGAAACGCTTCTTCTTATTTGCTTCGGTAAATATTTTAATACTTATAACCCTATCAATTGTGTTGTCGGTATTGGGGGTTCAGCCCTATCTCACCTCTAACGGAATCAACTACACATCGTTGATGATCTTTTGTTTGGCTTGGGGATTTGGTGGCGCCTTTATATCTTTAGCCATTTCTCGAAAAATGGCCAAATGGATGATGGGCGTAAAGCTGATCGCAGAGAATACTGCCGACATGAGCCAGAGAAGTCTAGTGCGCCGAGTTCATGAATTTGCGAGACGTGCCGGACTTCAAAAGATGCCCGAGGTGGGCATCTATGAGAGCGACGAGATCAACGCTTTTGCGACAGGCCCTTCTAAGTCGCGATCGCTTGTGGCGGTTTCCTCAGGCCTGTTAGACAACATGACAGAGGCTGAGGTGGATGGTGTTTTGGCTCACGAGATTGCGCACATCGCCAACGGAGACATGGTGACAATGACTTTGCTGCAAGGAGTGATGAATGCTTTTGTGATGTTCTTGGCACGAGTTGCAGGATTTTTTGTGGGTCAGTTCGTGGATGAAGAAAAGCGAGGTTTTGTTCAGTTTGGAGTCATTATAGCCTTGGACATTTTTTTGGGCATTCTCGGTTCCGTCGTGGTTGCGTCCTTTTCTCGTCGCAGAGAATTTAGGGCCGATGAGGGAGGGGCTCGTTTGGCTGGGCGCGATCGCATGATTGCTGCGCTAGAGCGTCTAAAGCTGAATTACTCCCAGATGGTACCGGCTGCCAATCGTAACGAATCTTCTATCGCTTCGTTAAAAATATTTGGCAGGAAGGCAAAGTTTGGAAAGCTTTTCTCAACACACCCCGATCTTGATTTAAGAATCGCAAATCTGAAGGGTGGGTTTTAGTGGTCTATTTGTAAATAGCGGCGAAGCCTTGGCCTTCTTTGCCCTTGTCGGCGTTGAACTGTGAATGCATCATTTGGCCGTAGTGAATCAAATCGTGTGCCATCATGTTTACTCGTGCGAGTGTTTTGGCGTTGCTCACAGATTTTCTCTCGGTGTCTAGATCGGCTTCGGAGAGGCTGAGGCCGTAGGGAAGGCTCCATCCGTAGCATTGTCTTACGCTCGTGCGCATTTGATCCATAACCGTGAGGCCTTTTTCGTGAGAGGCACAAACATAGCCGAAGAGTTTTCCGGCGAATTCATTCCAGTAGTAATCCATGAAGTTTTTGGCCACGCCGGACATGCTCCCGTGATAGTCGGGGCTTGCGATCACAATGGATGCTGACTCAAGAAGGAGCTTTTGAATCTTTGTATAGGCTTCGGGTGTGTTTTTACGTTTCGGATCGAAGAGGGGAAGTTCCCAATCGGCATTTGAAAGGTCGACGAGTTCAAATTGCGCGCCCTTTTGCTTGGCGGCTTTTCGCATTTCCAAAAGTGCCACACGGCTTACGGATGCTGGATGAAGGCTGCAGCTGATTCCTACAATTTTAATCATCGCTTTATTCATTTCAGGCTCCTTTAAGCGAGTTCGAAACAATTTCGAAGGTGTTGGATGAGAGCTTCGGCACAGAGGCAATGCGATTGAGTTCTTGTTTCATGAGATTGGAGTAAGGGGCGCGATACTTTTTCCAGTTGGAAAGAAGGTTGGCCAATCGAGCCGCAAGCTGTTCGTTGTAGCCGTCGATCTCAATGACTTTATCAGCAAGAATTTTGTAAGCCGAACCTTCCTCTTGATGGAAGCCTTTAGGGTTGCTGCGGAATCCATACCAAACCGAAATGTTGTTGTTGGGGTTGGTTTTGCCAAATGAAGGGTTGGAATAGATTTTTTCAACTGTTTCGGTGACGTTGTCCACGATGTTTCCAGTTGTATAGCGAATCCATTCGTCGAAAAGAAGCGCGTCTTTGGAGAACTCTTTGTAGAAGTTATCAATAACCAAGTTTGACTCTGCGGTGTTCGATGCCAAGAGGGAGTGAATAGCCGCTGATTTTCCTTCCATGCTGAAATGCTTGGAGTGATCAACCGCGAGTTGAAGGTATTCCTTCTTTTCTGTCGCGCAGAGTGTGCTCAGCGAAAGCATAGCCAAACGACGTTCGCCCATCGCTCTGGGAGTGAGTTCGAAATTGTCTTTAGCGCAATACTTCTTGAAGTTCTCAAGAAGTGGTGCTTCCAAAGCGAGGCCGATTTGTTTTTTGAGTTCCGAAATAGAGTTTGTAAGCACGCGGGGCTCGATCTCTTCGAGGTCAGTCACGAGGCTTCCATAGGTGGGAAGCTCAAGCATGTAGGAAACAAAATTCGGGTCCAGATCAGCTTCTTTGAGGTTGCTTCCCAGCGCTTCAAAAATTCTTCCATCCACTTTGTAGGTGTTGGAGGAAAGCTTGGCCTCGTATGTTTTCAGAATGACATCTTTGAGCACACGTTGCGCTGAGTCCCAACGATTGAAGCGGTTGGAATCCTTTTGCATCAAGAATAGGTAGTCATCCATAGAATACTCGTAAAAATATTTCACAGGAGCTGAAAAATCGCGGAAGAGCGATGGTGTAGGCTCTTCGGAAATGTTTTTGAAGACGAAGCTGTCTTCTTTTTTACTGAGGCGAAGGATGGTGTTCGAGTCGATGAGGTCTTTGCCGTCTTTGCTGAGAAGACCCACTTTTACTGGAATGAGTAGAGCTTCTTTGTCAGCTTGTTGCTGGGTGGGAAGGGTCTCTTGCTTCATGTTCAAGGTGTATTCTTTGCTCGAAGCATTGTAGGAGCCCGAAACGCTCACGCGAGGAGTTCCAGATTGGGTGTACCATTTTTTAAAATGGGTAAAGTCTTCGCCCGAAACGAGTTCCATCGCTTTTACGAAGTCATCAGTTGTGACGGCTTGTCCGTCATAAAGTTTGAAGTATTTTTTGACTCCTTCTTCAAACTTAGCCGTGCCCAAAAGAGTTTCGAGCATACGAATGAGTTCTGCACCTTTTTCGTAAATGGTGGAGGTGTAGAAATTGTCGATAGAGTAGGCCGAATCAGGACGAACGGGATGGGCGTTGGGGCCAGCATCTTCGTTGAACTGAGATTCACGCAAGCCACTCACATCGCTCAAACGTTGAACGGGGCGAGAGAAAAGGTCGGCCGTGAATTCTTGATCGCGATAAACGGTGAGACCTTCTTTGAGACTCAATTGGAACCAATCGCGGCAGGTGACACGGTTTCCGCTCCAGTTGTGGAAGTATTCGTGACCCACGATGGAAGTGATGCGGAAGTGGCGGCTGTCGTCGGCAGTTTTGATGTCGGCGAGGGCGGCTCCAGAATTGTAAATGTTGAGACCTTTGTTTTCCATGGCGCCCATGTTGAAGTCATCAACAGCAACGATTTGGAAAAGGTCGAGGTCGTATTCCAATCCGTAACGGTCTTCGTCCCACTTGAAAGACCATTTGAGAGAGTTCATTGCGTGGTAGCAACGCTCTTTGCGACCTTTGTTGGCAAGAACACGGAGGGTGACGTTGCGGCCTGACATAGTTTTGAAGGAATCTTCGATGCAGTCCAAATCACCCGCTACGAGAGCAAACAGGTAACAGGGTTTGCGGAAGGGGTCTTGCCATACGGCGAAGTGACGCCCTTCAGGAAGTGAGCCTTCTTCGACGATGTTTCCGTTGGAAAGAAGAAATGGATATTTGGATTTGTCTGCTTCAATGCGAACGCTGAACACGGCCATGTTGTCGGGACGGTCGGTGAAGTAGGTGATCTTGCGAAAGCCTTGAGCTTCACATTGGGTGCAGTAGAGCCCATTGGTCAGATAAAGACCTTCCATGGACTTGTTTGCAGCAGGATCAATTTTTGTAACAACTTCGAGTTCAAATTCATTGGGAACATTCGTGAGAGTGAGGCTTTCTTCGGCCTTGGAATAATCAGAATGGTCTTTCCCGTTAACTTTGAGAGAAATGAGCTCGAGCTTGATTCCATCCAGCTTGATGGGAGCTGAGGCATTTTTAGACTCATTGTTTTTAATGAAGTGACTACGCGCCGTCACTTCGGTGTGCGTCGAATGGAGCTTAAAAGTGAGATCCACCTTGTCCTGCCAATAGGACGGAGCTGAGTAGTCTTTGAGGTAAAATTTCTCTCTATTTTCAGTCATATTAGCCCAATTAACTAGTACCAAAAATGTCTCATGTCATGTGGAGAAGTCTTCATGTGTCCTTCAATAGAGTTCAACCTCCCAGAGACATACTGAAGATAAGAAAGGGGCTAATGATGAGATCAATCTTCTGGATGAGATCAATCGTCAGACACCTGTTCGAATCGTTCAAGTGGAGGGATGCACTCCCGAAACACGAGATTCGAGGCCCCCCTCGGACTTTAGGAAAAGTTTGAAGGGTCATTAAAGTTTAGGGACTTAGGGAGGAGAACACAATGCATAATTTTGCTTGGCAAGTACTTGTTTGGGGTAGCTTCACAGCGTTGTTTGTGGCTGGAAAAGTCGTGAACTCCTCTCTCAACAGTCTAGACATCAATGACGTGGCTGTTCCTAGGGTGGAACGGGTCATTAAACAAGAAGACAGAACACTCCAGTTGCCTCGCATTCAGGTACCTCGTACACCGGGTTTCGATTTGGCGCTGAATACTTGCGGAATAGAACCTGCTCTCAATAGACTTTGCTACGCTGATCTTTTTGGAATAACTCTTTATGCATGATCAAAGCCGAAAAGGCCAAATGGATACATCGCAAACTCAATCGGCTCTATCCGGCTCCGGCCATACCGCTCTCGCATAAAGATCCCTACACGCTTCTCATAGCCGTTTTGTTGTCAGCTCAGTGCACCGATAAAAAGGTTAACGAAATCACTCCTCATCTGTTTAAGAAAGCCAACACTCCGCAGAAAATGATCAAGCTCAGTATCGAGGAGATTCGGGAGATTGTTCGTCCTTGCGGCCTTTCGCCTCAGAAGTCCAAAGCGATTTGGAATCTCTCTCAGATACTGCTTGATAAATACAAAGGCGAAGTGCCGGCTGACATGGAGCTTCTTGAGGAGCTCCCAGGGGTGGGACACAAAACAGCAAGCGTAGTCATGATTCAAGCTTTTGGTGTTCCTGCCTTTCCCGTCGATACGCACATTCACCGACTCGCCAAACGTTGGAAACTCAGCAACGGCAAGAACGTTGATCAAACTGAAAAAGATTTGAAGAAATTATTCCCCGAAAAGGATTGGGCGCGTTTGCACTTGCAAATTATCTATTACGGTCGGGAGTATTGCTCTGCGCGCGGGTGCGACGGAAAGACTTGTCCGATATGTTCTCATTTGAACGCTTAACGATTGAACACTTAAATGGTCGTGCATGAAGCACTTTGGGTTGAGTCCGCTAAACTCAAAGTGTTTGTGATCCATGGTCGGCGTTTATTTCTGTTCAAAATTTATTTGTTCCTAGATTAAGACAAAAAAGGGAACTCTCAAAAGTAACTCGGCGAGCGCATCTAGCGAGCCCCTGAGCGCATGCCTCGCCGAGTTACTTTTGAGAGTTCCCTTTTTTGTCTTTAGGAAATAAGTCTCCTGTGATGAGTGCTGAATTGTGTTGATATGTTCTGATGAGAATCTTATTTTATTCCGTGCGGGACTCTCAATGAGAGAGAACAGAATAAATTTCTCTATCTCGGGCACTTAACTATTGCTGCTGTTGCATAGTTACTTGCGAGCGAATCGCCTGAAACTCGCGCTCAATACGGGCGATCACGTTCATATCGCCATCTGTTATTTGTTGCATTGATTTTTTTACTAACACGATCAAATCGTCAAGAACTCCGAGGTGGCCAAGCTCCTCGCGAACTGCGCGATCCATGGCGAGGTCGAGGGCGTTTTGATGTTGAAAAAATTCCAATCTACGTTGGAGAATTTCCGCAAGCCTAGCATCTTTGTTGGAGGCGATTTGAGCCTGCAGAGCCTGAATGGCTTGTTTGCGGAGGCGCTCGCTCTTTTGCAGGATTTCGCTAAATATTTGTCGAGCTTCGTTTTGGAAAGCTCCACTCGAATCTTTCTGCGCACGTATGAGAGATTCCTTAAGACCTTCTACCTCGGGATAGAGTTCGCGGCTCACATAGTTTGGATCTGTTAGCTCTTGGGAACGAATGCTCAAGCCTTTATTAAATCGTGACTGCACAGTTTTTTCTGTAAGTTTCTCTGCATCCAAGCTGCGGCGTTCTCCGCGAATACGCATTCTTGGGCTGAGAACAAGGTCAGAGGCTTCGCTTGCCGCATCGGCTTCGCTACGTCCCTCTTTAACAAGGTATTCTTTAGCTTCTTTCCACATTTTCAAATGCTCAATCTCATGGTCAAGAGCAGCGAGAGCGTGTGTCTGAGTCAGGTCGATACCAATCACGGGCTTTCCATTCTTATCAATTCTTCTATCAATTCTAAAGTAGGGCACCGAGGGTGAATCTAGCCATTGTTTCTGGCCACGATAGATCGAGCGCACGAGTCTGATCTCAGATCCTAAGGAGTTCACCTCAGCGATTCGTTTTTGGAGTTCCACATCTTTGGAAGAGCGCAAAAGACGGGTTTCGTATTTCAACACTGAAGCCGACGCATCGAAGGACTCGCGAACCAAAACAGGATTTTTGATTTTTTCCGAGTTAATCAATGACTTGAGCTCGCCGCGTGAAACAGGTTTTCCTTTGGTAGCAAATTCGCGGACAAGCTGAACGCCGTTTTGAACGCGAAGTTCTCGACGAAGAATCATGGGGGCGGATTTGTAAGCTAGTGTTTTGTCTTCACCTGCTTTGATGAGCTTCGCGCGGAATGTGTTCAGTTCTTTGTAGAACTCATCGGCTTTGATGACGCCTTCTTTGTATTCGCGAATGCGTGTGATCATTTCAGAATGTTCGGGACCTAGCACGTCAATTAGAGAGCGTTGTTTGTTGATAAGATCATCAAGTAACTTTTCTTCTTCGATGAGGTCCAACGCTCTTTGCGACGGAGAGAGCAGATCAAGAGTTCGATTGAGGCTAGCTGCAAATTCCGCAATGTTGTTTTGCACAGAAACTGGAGTGGGTTTGAGTGTAGCTGGACGTTTTAAAACGCTTTCGCCTTGTTTAAGGGCGTGTTGCCCTGCTCGAGGATCAAGCACTACGGCAATTCCATAACCTGCACCTTGAGAGGTGTTAGTGGATCCGCTTCCTGCGTTGGCGACACGAAGTAGGAAAGATTGGTTGCCAGCGCGAACATTGCCTTTAGAGTCCATAAACACAAAAAGCCGCAGGTCGTTTGCACGAGTTCCCCATTCCATTGTTCCGGCTCCAGATTTTTGAGGACTGGGCAAAAGACCGGGTTTGGAGAATTCTTGAATGCTGAGGCGATCATTGCCTGATGCAAGGTCTGAACGAACACGAGAAACAACTTGATCGCGTTGAGCAGGGCTGAGCAAAGGCATGATATCAATGCCCGCTCCGCCCGACATGTCAGGTGCTTTAACCACCCAAGGTTCAGGATTTGTGTAGAAGGCATCGTATTCTTCGGGGCGAAGAGTGCGAGGCGGGCCTGCAATGACTTTTTGTCCGCGAGCATGTTTAGGCGCTATATATTTTGAAACATATTCAAAGAGGCGTTTGTCGTCGACAACACGGCCACCAAGTCCGCTGAAGAATAATTTTTTATTGAGAATCGCATCAGCAAAGCTTCCGCGTTCTGCATTGGGGCGGTTGGGATCAGCACTGATTTGATCGTAGGATTCCATCAATTGAGGCTTGCCCGATTCATCGAGGTTCACACCAATGCGATCGCCCTGTGCATCGTATTTCCAATTGTAAGCAACGCCTTCTTCGAGGTCGAGCCCCCATTTTTTACCGAGTTCGGGGTTGTCCAAATAGTTGGGTACCTTCCAGGCGATTCCTTTTTTTGAATCTTGAAGGAAGAAGCTCTCTTCTGAACGTCCGTAAATACCCGTCACAACAGGATCGTTTTCAATCTTTCCAGTATTGAGTCTCACGTTGCCCGCTACGTCGACGTAGAGATCGCGTGCCTCAACTAGAGGCATGTCGGCAAGATACGCAATTGTGGCAACGTCAGGATGGGCACCATTATAAACTCCGGGGCCAATCACTACGGATATGCCATCACGACGACCCGTCCAAGCCAGAGCATTGTCGTCGATCGTTTCTTTGAGAATTTTAAAGGTCTCATCCTTTTTGAGGTGAGCACGTATTTTTTCGAAAAGCTGAGGCTGCTCTTTGCGAATGAGTTCTAAAAGTTGAATGTTGTTGGAAAGTCCACTGGGGGTTCCGCTGTTGAACTCAAAAAACTTTCCAAGCACTTCGTTCACTTTTCCGAGAGTGGCATCGAAGCCCACAACGGAGAAGAAGGGATAGTCTTTCATCTGAGGAGCTACTAAGGCTTTTTCAAAATAAATGGACTCTTCAATAATTTTTACAATTTGTTCGCGTTCGCGAGGTGGCAAGTCTTCAATTCCCAAAGACTTCGCGGTGAGCTTTTTCTCTGAAAACACTTTTTGTGAAAGATCGCGAATACCTCTCATCACAGGTTCTGTGCTTGAGACGAGTTCATCGAAATACTTTTGATTGAGTGGAAGAAGGGCGCCGTTGACGGGCACTTTAAAAATCTGATCGTAGTTGCCAGTCTTGGGATTTTTTTTGGAGAACGACATTTCTCTGCGAGCCAGTGATTCGGTGAGTTCATTATCGAGCCTGGCTTGTTCGGAGGCATTGCGAGAGAGAATGCTTTCGGCCAATTCTTGGAAGGGCGTTTCTTTGTAGTAGTTGTGGCCAGGGAGTTCGATCACCGAACCTGAAGAAGAGCGAAGTGTGAGAGTTTCAACCGAATCAACATTTCTAAGAAGTGCTTGAACAGCATTCGAACAAGAAATGGTCTCGGCCCAAAGAAGAGTGGGGCTAAGAAGGATGCCGAAGGCGATAAAAGACAAGTAAAACTGCTTAACGCGATGCGACATACATCAAGAGTAACGGAAGTGTCTAAAAAATGCTAGTTTTGCGATGCAATTATTTCGTAAGGCATTGAAATAATTAACCTAATTAATGGACATGCTTGAGGTTGAAACCGTACTGTTTGTAGACACTTGGCCGCTCGTTTGAGGTTTCTAGTGCCTTTTCAGGAGTCTCTAAAGAGGTGCAAGTTGTGGGCGGAAATTCCATAGGATCCTTAAGACGAACCGTCTGCACACAAAGGGCACGCACAGGCTGAATCATTTCGATTTGCAACTGAATGTATTGCGGCAGCTTCTGCGATTCATGCGGGTAGGTCGCGAAGAGCCGAATCACGCCCTTGAGACCTTCGGGTGATTCAAAGGGAAAACTTTCGCTTTGGACCTGTCCCGCTTGGGTAGGAATTTTCACTTGGGTAGCGATTTGAACAGCCGGTAGATGCTGAGTGGGAATCGAGCAATTCAGGGCTTCAGCGTCAGAGATTGAGCGACAGTCTCGAGTCCAAGATTGCACTTCAAAGGGGAAAGAGAGTTCCTGTGCAGATAAGAGAGAACTGAGTGAAAAAGCAGCTATGAGGCTCATTAAAAGACGCATTCCTGTGTCGTAGTGCAGGGGGGCGCGCCTCGCAAGAGAGGAATTTGTCTGATAAATTCTTAGCTATGGGGATCTGGCATCTGGGGAAATTTGCTTTAGGGGCAGCTTTAGGGATACTAGTTCTATCAACTGGATTTTTTAGCGTTTCACTGCAAGCGGCTGGGGCCACTTGCGAGTCCTATTCGTCGCGCTATTTAAACAAGAATGTTCAGTATTGTGTTCAGCGCAGTCGGCCTGAGCTTCCCTCCTTGGAGGGTGAGCCCGTTGTGTATTTCTTCCACGGCATTGGAGGCTCCGCGAAGTCTTTAATGGAAAATGGCTATTCAGAGGCTCTTCAAATTCTCGGTGATGAAGAAAAATTCCCTCCCTTCACTGTCGTTTCTTTCGACACAGCAGCGATGAGTTTCTTTAGCGATCGTGCGGGTCGAAGCGTGGGATCATCGGCTTATGAGTCTTGGTTCATTAAAGAGTTCATGCCCTTCATCGAAGGAAAACATCGTCTTTGTCGCCAGCGCGATTGTCGCGGAACGATGGGGCTTTCGATGGGAGGCTTTGGCGCTTTAAAGATCGCACTTCGTTTTTCTAATTTGTTTTCATTTGCGGCAGTGAACTCACCTGCGCTTGTTCCCTACAACGTGTGGG
>Ga0163144_10019317_pt1 | contig 13713 bp, 5 predicted proteins | sample OliLak19BULKMAT1_FD_123175 | JGI IMG/M metagenome (GOLD analysis project Ga0163144, IMG submission 123175) | Freshwater microbial mat bacterial communities from Lake Vanda, McMurdo Dry Valleys, Antarctica - Oligotrophic Lake LV.19.BULKMAT1 | ecosystem: Environmental > Aquatic > Freshwater > Lake... | reverse complement strand
TCCGATGATGCCAGTGGCTTGGATCCGCACCCACCGCAATCCAAGCGGGGGCACCAACAAGATCTTTTGCACAACGATGGGCGCGGCGACCGACTTCGAGAGTGAAGGGCTGCGCCGTCTGGTGGTGAACGCGGTTTATGCGCAACTCGGCATCGAAGTGCCTGACAAGGCGGATGTCGATTTTGTCGGGGAATACCGGCCGGGCATGTATGCCTTCAAAGGATACAGGAAGGGAGTGAAGCCAGCGGATCTCGCGCTGCCCGTCTCGCAATAACCGGTGGGATCGGAAACTGGAGTATTTGAATCTGGTCTGCCCCGCGCCGACACCCGCTGGTCTCGTGGAACTCAGGAAATCCGCACACCGAAGAAGCTGGAGATTGGAAAGGGAAACCTCATCTTTTTTGAACATTGATACCTTCAAAGCACGGAATCCGGGTTTGGAGATAGTCGTTAGATAGACCGGAGTCCGCATGTGGCGTTCACCGTGCTTTCAGGACGAGGAAATTCCTGACAGGCCGGTTGAGGAAGCCCCTACGGTCGATCGGGCCGCCGGGGATGCCGGATGAGATGAAAAGATCGGTGGAGCGGCCGCCATCGAGGTTCAGGGCGTTCCTTATCTTCCATGGGGCGGGGCAGGCCGAAGCCAGCGCGGAGCCGAGAGCGGATAGTGTGCAGGGCGATGTTTTGCCGATCCACCAGCGCTGGTTGCCATCGGTGAGAATGATGGAGCGCAGGGCGGTCTTGCTGCCGTCCAGCCCGCTGATCCTGTCCCCGTTTTCGAGAAGTAGCGGGCCGGCCTGGAGCAACTGGGTTGCATCGGAGGAGATGGCGCGGGAAGAGCGGCGCGAGATCGAACAGGTTCCGTCGGAAGACTCCTTGAAAATGCCGTTGCCCAGGGATGAGGCGGAATTCCATGAACCGGCGGCATTGCCATTCGAGACCAGCAGGCCGAGCGGTTTTCCCTCAGGGGTGAAAAATCCTGCGTTGATGGCGAGAAGCGCACCGTGCCGGCGTGCAACGTCTGAGGCAGTGGCGAAAACAGATGCGGGTCCGGCGGGTTGATCGACGACGGCGAGCCGGTGGGTGCGCGAATCGAAAGCTACGCCCTCGAATTCGATGCCGCCTATCGTCTTTCGCGAGATGGCGGGTGCGCTCGCCGGATGCGAAAGGAGAGGCGCGGGTTCGTCTCCGGCGACCGGCTCTCCGCCGGTCATGGGTGAGGGGAGCGGTGCGGGGTTCGGCAATCGCTTGGCAAGGGGGGCCGCCGGCTGGCAGGAGCAGAACACAAGCACCGCGAGCGGCAGGGATTTATGGAGGTGGTGCATGCGTCAAGCTAACGGCTGATTGCGATCCGTGGCAAGGTTGCGAACCCGCAGGAGCGCGGTGTGAGGAACGAGCATGGCGTGGAGGCGTGGAGGCGTGTTATTGCGAAGGCGCTTGGCCGATCGTTCCGCCCTCGACAAAGCGTGCCGTGGTGAAGCTTTGACGACGGTCGTCCTTGCCGAGAGCCGTATTATTGGCCCAGCGCACGATCCGGCGCACTAGCGGGCGAGGATCCCAGTGGAAATGAGCCACCGGAGTCTCGAACCAAGCAAAAGCGGGATCCGGGTCGCAGCAGATCAATGACACATCCCGTGGTGCCCAAATACCGCGCTGGGCGAGATGCTGCTGGGCGGCAAGGAACAGCGGCATCTCGTCAATCATCAGGGCGGTGGGTGGAGTGTTCGTAAAAAGTGAATCGAGGCAGCGGTGGAAGCCGGTGACGTTATCCCGCCAGTCCGGTAGGTTGTAAGGTCCTGTTGGTAGGCCGAGAGCCTCCAGTTGATCGAGGAATGAGCGCTCGAAAAACCCAGGAACCGGCTTGCGGCGCTCTTCGTGGGAAAGCATCACGATTCGTCGGTGACCGAGATTTACCAAGCGGCGGACTGATTCTCTTAAGGCTGGAACCTTGTCTGGGCCGATGCCAGCGATCGGTATTCCCCGCCTCCGCCCGGCGAGCGCAAAAGCAGGTGTGGATTGTTGTGCGAACCATTCCAGAATTTGGCGCGAGCCGGAAAAAACCACCCAGGCGTCGGCCTCCGAATTCTCGACGAAGCGCACGATGCGCCTGAGATTCATGTCCAGTTCTTTCAGTGTCATTGCGGCGAAACTTGCGATATGGCCCACCTTTAGCAGCTGATGCAGTAGATCGACCACGTAGAATTGTTTCGCGTCGGCCTCTTCGTAGAAGAGGATCTTCACTCTCATGGCGGGAGAAGCTTGGCTTTCCTGGGGCGCGATTCGGCGTCGTCGGCCGGCTCCCTGCGGGGCAAGCAGCCCCTCATTTTCCAGCAGGCGAAAGGCGGAGATGACCGTCTTGTGATCAACGCCCAACTCCGATGTCAACGCCGGGGCTCCAGGCATCTCGCGGCGCCAAGTGCCGCGCATGATTTCCGTGCGCAGATACTCCGCGAGCTGTTCGGCGCGACTCAGGAACTTGAGGGTTTGCATGTGCGCCCATGCCTCTACGGATATGGTATGGGAGTCGAGCGGAAACACCTTGGATCAGGCGAAGATTAGCCTGCATCGTGCGGGCAAGCTGCCTGCGCCGCCCGCCGTTATCCTTCCGAAAACCTGTACGAAATTGCCATAGGATGTGGATCAATAATATCTGGACGGATGTTGAGAAGATGGTCACGGATTGACCCTTCGTAAGATTTCTTGTCCCGTCGCACTCCCGTCAGGGTAACTCGCCAGCCCCGGGCGGAGGGCAATCCACCATCAGAAACCACCGCATCGCGGAACCTAAATGCAGACCAAAAGCCAAACCCAACCTGATCCTGCTTCATCCACAAATTTGCCTTCCCTCGCCGTGGGGCGATTGAAATGGCTGCTGTTGAACTTAGCGCTGTGCCTATCGGCTCTTAATCCGGCATTCGCGGCACCACCCGATCTAACGGCCGGAGGTGTACCTAGCGATACGATCAACATCAATCTCGGGCCCACCGGGCTACGTGGCTGGGTTTACCATGTCGGTGTGAATACCGGAGAAAGCCGTCAGATTCAGGTGCAGGTGGTGGATACAGGCTCTCCTGCCGATGGCGTGCTGGCGGCGAACGATGTCATCCTCGGAGCCAATGGCACGGGTGCCGAAGTCGTGAATTTCACTGCGGATGCACGCAAGAGCTTGGCATACGCCATCGCCGATGCGGAGACCCGCACCCCCGCCACGCTCAACATTCTGCGCTGGCGCGCGGGTGTCACCAGCACCGTGAGCATCACTCTCCAGACCATGGGTGCCTACAGCGCCACTGCTCCCTACAACTGTCCCAAGTCCGCTCTGATCCTGGAACAGGGGATCCAAAAAATGATGACCAGCGGCACCCCCGGAACCTTTTCCCTGGGAACCCTCGCCCTGATGGCGGGCAATGACGCTGCCAACCCGAACAACGCCGCGCGTCAGGCCCGGGCAAGGACCGAGGCGCTCGCGCAGATTCCCAGCGCGGCGGATATGGCAATCATGAACTCCGCCGACCAGGTGGAGACCGCCAGCAAGGTCGTCTGGAACCGCGGGCACCAGTTGATCGTGCTTGCCGAATATTTCATGCAAACCGGCGATGCCCAGGTGATGCCGGCGATCCAGGCAATTGCCAATTCGATTTGCAAAGGCCAGAGCGTGTTTGGCACGATGGGTCACCAATTTTCCGGCAAGTGGCCGGACGGCTCGATTCACGGTCCGATGGGGGGCTATGGCACGGTCAACTCGGCGAGTCTGCCCGCTTACTACGGCATTTTGTTAGCCAAACAATGCGGGGTGAACATCCCCGAACTGGATCCCGCCATCGAACGTGCCGGACGTTTCTTCGCCTACTATGCAGGCCGGGGAGTGATTTCTTACGGCGAGCACGAAGCGGAACGCAATGCCTACGAGTCCAACGGCAAGTCCGGCTTGGCCTCCATGGCCTTCTCCTTGCAGTCCAGCCGCGCCACCGAATCGAAATACTTCGCCAAGATGGCGGCATCTTCCAGCCTTGAAAGAGAGGATGGCCACACCGGTGCCTATTTCAACCAGATGTGGGCACCGCTAGGTGCCAGCGTCGGCGGTGAGGCAGCGGCGGCGGCCTATTTCGCCCAGACAAGCTGGCATTACGACCTCGCCCGACGCTGGGATGGCTCCTTTGTCTTTCAGTCCATCGATATCGCTGGAGCGGGTCAATACAGTCTCTTCAACCAATCCATTCCGTTTCTGCTGACCTACGCCCTGCCAATGCGCCAACTGCGCATCACCGGCAAGAACCCGAATGCCGCCCTCGTCCTCAGCACTCCGGATCTCGCGGATGTGGCCGCTGCACTCTTGTATGACGTCACCTGGCGGACGACCAATCAGTTGGTGGCGGATCTCGGCAGTTGGTCCACGGCGATCCAAAACAAAGCCGCCGGCGAGCTGGGGCTCCGCACCGCCGAGCATGCCACCCTGCTGCCCACCCTTCACTCCCTTGCCAACGACGTAAACGGCACCTCGCGGGTGGGCGCCTGCTACGCTCTCGGCAAAATCGCCAATGGCAGCTCGGCGACCACACTGGCGGCCTTGCTGACCGCTGCGGACAACAAAGTCCGTGACGCCGCCGCTGAGAATTTGCGCTACCTGCCCCAGACGGATCGATTGTCCGTCCTCAACACCATCCTTGCCGCAGTGGTCAGCACTGCCAAGCCCCTGCTGCCGATGGCAGAGGAAGACCCTCTCCAATTCGCCCATGCTAGGCTCTGCAAACTGCTCTTCAACGCTGCGACCTTCATGGGGCCGACAGGCGTGATTGCGGGCACTGGAATCAACGGCGTGGACCGCAATCTCCTCTATCCCGCCATCCGGGCGGTGGCTGCCACACCCAACGGCGGTGCTCGGGGTGGTCTCGAGACCACTTTCCCGAACCTGACCCAGGCAGATATAGACGCCTTGGCGGGCTCCCTCTTGGATTGCGTGGAGTTCCAAGCACCGGCTGACAAAATGTTCAACGGAGGTTCCCGCAAAGGCGCACTCGAAGTTTTGAAAACCAAGGGCTATGCCGAAGGGGTGCCGGTGACCATCCGGTATGCGTTTGATGGCGACGTGCAAGGTGTCGCGCTGCCCACGCTGCAGTCCTATGCTGCCTCATCCCTCAGCGTGCTGCCCGATCCGGATGTCATCGGATTTCTCAACGCCTATTTAAACGACCAGAAATACGTGCCGGAAGTCCAAGCGGTGCTCGCCGCCATCGCTGCCGATACCAATCCAAGGCAGCTCACCACATTCAAAAACATCCAGTCCGTAACTGCCGATTCCGCCGCCCTGACCATGCCCGCGAAATGGACCGTGCTGCGCACGGTTGCCACGGACTTCGCCAAGGGCAACAGCGTTTACACCTGGCGCAAAATCCGTGGCGCGGGCAATGTTTCCTTCACTCCCAATGGCACCGCCAGCGCCAAGGACACCACCGTCCTCTTCGACGGCACGCCGGGGCAATACCTCATCGAGTTGAAAATGTCGGATTCCCGCGGCCTCACCGAGGTCTATCAGACCGTCTCGGTCACGCTCTTCAATTCCGGCGGCACCCTGCCGACGAACAATCCCCCGACCGCGAATCCCGAATCCGTCGCAGTCGCCCAGGCAACACCCACGCCGATCACCCTGACGGGTTCCGATCCTGAAGAATACGCCTTGAACTACTCGGTCACGGGCCAGCCGACCCGCGGCAAACTCTCGGGCACCGCCCCCTACCTGCTCTACACCCCGGATTTCAACTACAGCGGAGCGGATAGCATCCTTTTCCAAGCCATGGACAGCGAGGGACAGGTTTCCACCGCCACCATCAGCATCACCGTCGGCACAGGCATCAACTCTCCGGTCGCGATCCATGAACCCTTCGCCCAAGCCAGCGGCAACCTCGGCGGCCAGGCAGGTGGCGTCGGCTTGTCCGGCAACTGGGTCGGTGCCACCCGCAACCAGGTGCAAGCGGGTAGCCTCGCCTTCGGTAACATGGCCACCACAGGCAACCGCCTTTCCTCAACGGGGGGCAATAGCACGACCTCCATCGGCACCGGCACCACCCTCGCCACCGCCGGCCTGATGGCGGACGGTGGCGAGCTGTGGTTCAGCTTCCTGCACGTGAACCCGAATGACGGCAACCTCCAGCCCATGTTGATGCTGGGGAACCAGAACGCATCCGGCCTCAATACCATCGCCAGTGCGGGCAGTGCCGTCGGCGTGAAGATTTTGGGCGGAAGCAAGCCGCAGGCGATGATTTTCAATGCCGGCACCCAATCAACGAGTGTCGACCAGTGTGTCATCGCTCCCAGTGCGACTTCCTTGATCGTCGGACGCATCCGCTGGGGTGCCAATCCCAGTTTGCCAGATACGGTGGAAATCTACAGCCCCGGCACGGACTTCGTCCTGGATAGCCCCAAGTCGATCTCGGCGGTTTTGGATCAGTCCGCATTCAACAAGTTATCCCTCTGGGGCAATGGCACCGCGCCGACCATGGACGAGATCCGCTTCGGTCCGACTTACCACAGCGTTCTGGCAGGCACCACCGCGATGGCCGCCGACCTCAGCCCGCCAACCCCGAACCCCTCGGGCTTCTCCAGCGCACCCGCACCCTCCGGTCTTGCCTCCATCAGCATGACGGCGGCACCCGCCTACGATCCCTATGATGTCGAGTACTACTTCGCATGCACCGCCGGCGGTGGCCATGACAGCGGCTGGCAGTCTAGCACCAGCTACACCGATTCCGGTCTCACATCGGGAGTTCAATATTCATACACGGTCAAGGCGCGCGACAAGAGTCCTGCCATGAACGTTACCACCCCCTCCGCCTCCGCTTCGGCAACCATCAGCTCGCAGACTTCAGTGCCGGATGTGGTGGGCATGTCCCAAACGACCGCTCAGTCCATCATCTCCTCCGCAGGCCTGAATGTGGGGAGCGTGACGATCGCATACAGCGCGACGGTTCCCGCCGGTGCTGTCATCAGCCAGACCCCGGCGGGTGAACTAACAGTGTCGTTAGGCACGGTGGTAGATCTGGTCATCGCCGGAGAAGATACGACGGCTCCCACACCGGATCCAGCCACCTTCACGGTCCTGCCAGCCGCCACCAGCCCCTACGCCATCACCATGACGGCCACTACCGGCTCCGACGTAAGCGGCGTGGAATATCGATTTTCTGAAACCTCGGGTAATCCCGGGGGCGTGAGCAGCGGATGGCAAAGCAGCCCGAGCTATACCAACAACGGACTGATTCCGGCGACGCAATACACCTACACGGTGACAATCAGGGATAAGTCTCCGAATGCGAACCAAACCGTGGGTTCTGCATCAGTCTCCGTAACCACCCCAAGCATCCCTCCACCTGTGAATCTTTACTGGGATGGAGGATCCGCCGACATTCCAACCAATGGCAATGGTGCAAGCACCGGCGGCACGGGTAGCTGGAACATCGGGCTCCTTAACTGGGATCTTGGAGCTGCGGCTCATGTCGCATGGGACAATAATCACACGGATGTGGCCATTTTTGGTGGCACTGCGGGCACCGTCACGATAGGCGCTCCCTTCATCGTGGGTGGCCTACAATTTCTTACGACGGGTTACACACTCAGCGGCAACACATTGACCTTGGGAGCCGTTGGTAATATCACCGTAACTGGAACCGCGACGATTAACTCGATCCTATCCGGCAGCTATGGATTCAACAAGACTGGAACCGGCACACTTATACTCAACGGTGCCAACACCTTCACGGGTAACTCGGCCATCAATTCCGGTATTCTGCAAATCGGCCTCAACAATACCGCCAATGGTGCCAGCCTTGGCGGAGGCAGCTACGCTGGAAACATCTCCATCGCCAGCGGTGCGACGCTGTATGTTCAAACCAACGCCGCCCAGACCCTCAGCGGCGTCATCAGCGGTGCGGGTAAGCTGACCAAGTCATACAATGGTACGCTCATCCTCTCGGGTGCCAATACCTACACCGGCAAGACGTGGATCAACCCGCTCACATCCGCCGGCGCAGGCACGGTGGAGGTGTCGTCTTTCAACAGCGTGAATGGCGGCACACCCTTGCTGGCCAGCAGCTCCCTCGGCGCGCCGACCACCGTGGCAAATGGCACCGTTGACATTGGAAACACCGGGGCCCAATCCGGCGGCACCTTGAAATACACCGGCAGTGGCGAAACAACCGACCGCGTCATCAATTTCCTCATGAACGGAACCGGAGGCGGCAAAACCCTGGATGCTTCGGGATCCGGCTTGTTGAAATTCACCAGCACCTTCACCAGCAGCGGGTCCTTCACCAATGACATGGTTCTAACGGGTGGCGGCAGCGGCGAAATCGTCGGCGGACTTCCCTTTGCCTTCCGTAATTTGACCAAATCCGGCATCGGCACTTGGACGCTCGGCGGCTCGGTTAGTAACACAGGGACCACCACCATCAGTGGAGGCACCCTGCTCATCAACGGCAACTCCTCCGGAGCAATTGGCGCTGTCGCCGTCAACAGTACGTCCACCCTCGGCGGCTCCGGCACCCTCGGCGGCACGGTGACCGTTGCCGCCACCGCCAACCTCGCCCCGGGCGCGACGGTCGGCACGCTGGCCATCGGCGGAGGACTCAACATCTCCGCAGCAGCGAACAATGGAACCGGCAAGCTCAGGTTCGAACTCCTGGATCCCACCGCCAGTGACAAGATCACCGTTGGCGGCACCCTGACGATCGGGACCGGCTACCTCGGTGTCAGCGATTTCTTTTTCACCCCGCTATCCGGCTTGCAGAATGGCACTTACACCTTGTTCACCGCTGCTGCCATCAGTGGCTCACTCAATTCGGCGAATCTGACTGGCCCGATTGGCAGTGGCACCGGCACCCTGCAAATCAGCGGCACGAGCATCGTTCTGAACGTCTCGGGCGTCACGAGGATCAACAATGCTCCGGCATGGACGGGCAATCCGGTCAATAAGGTGGATGCGTTCGAAGACAGCGCCTACTCTTCGACCCTTGCGGGAAATGCCAGCGATGCCGATAGCGATCCGTTGACCTTTGCGAAAGTGAGTGGCCCGGCCTGGCTGAGCGTGGCGGCGGATGGTGTTCTATCAGGCACCCCGCCGAACAGTGATGTGGGATCCAACAGCTTCACGGTGAGTGTGAGCGATGGCATTGCCGCGCCAGTTCAGGCAACCCTGAACATCACGGTGATCAACGAAAATGACGCGCCGGTGTTTGCGGTCAACCCGATCTCAGGGGCGAATGCTTTGGAGGATGTGGCCTACAGCGGCACGATCTCAGGCACCGCCTCGGATGTGGACCAGGATGCCATCCTGACCTATGCCAAAGTCAGCGGACCGGCTTGGCTCAATGTGGCCTCCGATGGCACGCTTTCAGGCACACCGGCCAATGGCAATGTCGGTGATAACAGTTTCACAGTGAGTGTGAGTGACGGGATAGCCCCCGCGGTGAACGCCACCCTCAACACTGACGTCATCAACACCAACGACGCGCCGGGCTGGACGAGCAATCCGATTTTCGCAGCGGATGCTACGGAAGATGCTTCGTACGTTGGCACACTCGCAGGACTGGCGGGTGACGTGGATGCGGGATCAGTTCTGACCTACGGCAAGGTAAGCGGCCCTGCTTGGTTGAACGTGGCGGCAAATGGCACTCTATCAGGAATGCCGACCAACAGCAACGTGGGAGCCAACAGTTTCACGGTGAGCGTGAGTGACGGAATCGCCCTGGCAGTGAACGCAACACTCACCGTCACCGCCACTAACACCAACGACGCGCCGACCTGGACGAGCGATCCGATTGCGGGAGCCGAAGCCACCGAGGATGCCGCCTACGCTGGGACGATTTCAGGCGCTGCCACGGACGTGGACTTAGGAGCCACGCTGACTTACACCAAGGTGAGCGGACCGGCTTGGTTGACCGTTTCAGCAAATGGCGATCTATCAGGCACGCCACCTAACGACAATGTAGGAGCCAATAGTTTCACGGTGAACGTGAGTGATGGCATAGCCACCCCCGTCAACGCGACGTTGAATCTCACGGTCATCAACACCAACGACGCACCAGTGTTCACGGCCAACCCGATTGCAGGAGCCGACGCCACCGAGGATGCCGTTTATGCTGGGACCATTGCAGGCTCCGTCACGGATGTGGACCAAGGAGCCACCTTGACCTACGACAAAGTGAGCGGCCCTGCTTGGTTGAGTGTGGCCTCCGATGGAACACTTTCAGGCACGCCTGACAACGGCAATGTGGGAGCTAATAGCTTTATGGTTAGCGTCAGCGACGGCATTGCCGCCGCAGTGAACGCAAGTCTCAACATCACCATCACGAACACCAACGACGTGCCGACCTGGACGGCCAACCCCATTGCCGGAGCCGATGCCACCGAGGACGCAGCCTACACCGGCACCATTGTTGGCGCGGCCACGGACGTGGACTTAGGAGCCACCCTGACTTACGCCAAGATGAGCGGCCCTGCTTGGTTGAGCGTGGCAGCAAATGGTGCTCTATCAGGCACGCCGACCAACAGCGACGTGGGAGCCAACATTTTCACGGTGAGTGTTAACGACGGCATCGCTGCGGTGGTGAATGCCACCCTCACCATCACGGTCTTCAACACCAACGACGCGCCGGTGGCGGTGGCCCAAAGCGTCACCACCTCGGAGGACACGGCGACGGCAATCACGCTGGTCGGCACCGACGTTGACGGCGACGCGCTCACCTACACGATCCTGACGCAGCCTTCAAACGGCACCATGAGCGGCACAGCACCAAACGTGACGTACATGCCCGCCACCAACTACAACGGTCCGGATGCGTTCAGCTTCACGGTCAACGACGGCACGGTGAATTCGGCTACCGCGACGGTTTCCATCACCGTCACCCCGGTCAACGACGTGCCGGTGTTCATAACCAACCCGATCATCGCCGCCGGAGCCAGCGAAGGTACTGCCTACACCGGCCAGACCCTTGTCGGCGGGGCCACAGATCCTGATGCAGGTGAGATCCTCACTTATTCAAAAGTGAGCGGCCCTGCCTGGCTCTCCGTCGCTCCGGACGGAGCGATGTCGGGCACGCCCACCAGCGGCACGGCAGGTCTCAACTCGTTTGTCGTGCGCGTCACCGACAGCACCGGTGCCACCGCCGATTCCACCTTGCAGATCACGGTCACAGCACTGCCCTTGCCTTGGGTGAGCGCAGACATCGGCACTGGCATGCTGGCGGGTTCCACGACGTTCAGCGCGGGCACCTTCACTCAGTCCGGCTCGGGCGTCATCGGTTCCAGTTCCGACAAACTTCGTTTCACCTACCAGACCCTCACGGGGGATGGCGAGGTCATCGCCAAGATCAGCGCCCTGCAAAGCACCGGGAACGCCTCACGCGTCGGGGTGATGATCCGCGACTCGCTGGCTGCCAACTCCAAGGAAATTTGCATGAGCATGAGCGGCACAAACGCCTACCGCTGGGATCGCCGCACCACCACCGGCGGCAGCACCACCAATAGCAACAGCAGCACCGGCACCGTGCCCAACACCTGGGTGCGCCTCGTCCGCAGCGGGACCACGATCACGGCGTACAAGAGCACCAACGGCACCACCTGGACCACCGTCGGCAGCACGACCAGCACCACGTTCGCCTCCACCTGCTACATCGGCCTCGCCGTCGGCAGCGGCAGCACCACCACCCTGAATACCTCGCAGTTCAGCAACCTCACCGTGACACCTTGATGAAACCCTGGCAAACCTTGTTGTGGCTCGGCTTGCTGTTGTCCGGCTGCGACAAGCCGAGCACTAGCACTGTCCGCGAAAGCGACGAAACTCCCGCAGCTCCGACCGTGCGCCGGTGGCATGCGCCGCGCGAGCCGGTTCCGGGAACTCCCGAAGCGTTTCGGGCGGCACTTGTGAAGGCATCCGCGTCCGAATCCCCATCAGAGCGTGAAAAGGCGCTCGCCGATATTGCCTGGAGCGCCCTTGAGATCGATCCCGGACTTGCTAGCGAGGCGTTCCTGCAACTGCCATCTAACAGCCCGGAAAAAATTCGGCTGATCCAGCATTACGCCATGCGCCTAGTTGAACGGAATCCCGAGGAAGCCCTCGCATGGGCGGCCACCGTAGGTTCGGAGGAGGAAGTTGCGGCCGCCTTCGGCCAAATTGCGCTGGAGCTTGCCGAGACGGATCCCAGCCGTGCCGCAAACCTGCTTTCGGAATCGGGAATCGCCGGTCGCGAGTTTGATGTCGCGGTGGTGCAGGTCATCCAGCGTTGGGCTGCAAAGTCCGCGCCGGATGCGGCCGCCTGGGTATCCTCGTTTCCGCCGGGCGCCGCACGCGAGGCGGGAGTCAGAACCATCGCCGAGCAATGGTTGCCGAGCGACCCTCCAGCCTCTTTTGCCTGGTTTGATTCACTGCGTGATTCCGAAATCCGCAAGGAAGCCTCGCGGGCGATGGAAGGGGTCATCCTCCAGCAGCCGGAGGAAATCCGCGACGCCTGGCTCCAGCACGCCGATGCCCGGATTCGCAACGAGCTGGAGCAGCAGCGCGGGCAAGCGATCATGGATGTCGGTGACAATATCCCCGCCCCCACGAACTGAGGAAATTCACAAGCCCCTTGGCGGTTGCAGGCTCGCCAGGACGGTGCAAGCTTCCTAAAGATGACAGGTCTGAACCTCCCGAAAAAGTGCGGCGTGATGCTGCTCCCCGATTGCACGCTATTTCCGCATGGCGGCATGCCGCTCTACATCTTCGAAGAGCGCTACCGCGAAATGCTCGATGATGCGTTGGCCGGGGAGTGTGTGTTTGCGGTGGGCCGCATCCGTGATGACGGAAACGGGCGAGAGGAGATTTCCCCGATCGGTACCGCAGGATTGGTGAGGGCTTCGCGCCTGGACGGGGATGGAACCTCCCAACTTCTGCTCCACGGGGTGATCCGGGTGAGGTTTTCCGAGTGGCTCGACGGCAAACCATATCCGTTCGCGCTCATCGAACCCGTGCTGTCGGAAGATCTGGTCGGCAGGGTGGGGGAAGCTGCCATGAAAACGCTGCGGGGCTCGGTGGAGGATGCGATAGACGGGCTGTCCGGGGATGTTCAGTCGGGGGTAATGTCCTTGCTCGACCAAGCTGACGAACCTGGGCTGATGGCGGATCTGGTGGCGCAGCAATTTGTCCATGATCCGGACCTCAGGCAGGAGTTGCTTGAAGCCGTGGCGGTGGGCGAGCGGATCCGATTGCTCTGCGGTTTCCTCGGTTCCCTGCACGGGGCGGGCTGAAAGGCGCGTCCGCGCGGCCAGATGGAACAGCGCAAGTTCAAGCTCAAGGGTCCGTCCGGCACCGTCTGGGGTTCTCGGATACTCCGCCCACCTGTCGCATCACAAGCCGTCTGACGGCACCGGCATTACGGAAAATCCCAACCCGCACGAGCGCGGCGACGCCGCGGTGGGCAAGGATGTTTTCCGATTTGAAACGTTCGGGAACGAAGGCTTCTGGACAGATGCCGCGCGCCTCCCGAAAGGCATGGCGGACGCGAAGATGACGCCGAAGCAGGCGTTGGAAGCGGGTCTTCAAGTCGATATCGAAGCCATCGATCCAGCGATGCGCGAGGCACTGGGCAAGGAGTTGAAAACCGACATGTCCCCGGCGAATGCGCCGATGTTAAATGACCCGATGGTCACCATGAAGCTCGTGGAAGCCAATGCCGTGGCGGGCGTGGT